>SKED01000239.1_pt1 | contig 66696 bp, 64 predicted proteins | sample 4826651 | NCBI WGS metagenome assembly SKED01 (sample SAMN11008818, study PRJNA524170) | human gut metagenome | biome: Human fecal sample; material: Feces; isolation source: fecal sample from pouch patient p19 | host: Homo sapiens | place: Israel: Tel-Aviv | collected 2016-06-28 | reverse complement strand
CTTCTTTCAACAACCAAATATGCGGATGTGGCGGAATGGCAGACGCGCTAGCTTCAGGTGCTAGTGTTCGCAAGGACGTGGGGGTTCAAGTCCCCCCATCCGCACCAAGTTAAAGAGCTTCAAACTTATGTTTGAAGCTCTTTTTCTATACTTTTTACGGCGTTCAGTTTTGCGATGTAATTTGTGAAAAACCGCTGCCTACCACGAGTGTCTACCAAAATTGCAGCGCTTCATTTTAGTGCAGGTTCAGCACCTTTTTAACGTGTTTTAGGATGACAGGATATCGTTTCAGAACATATGCTACCGATCGGCAGCAAAAGCACAATTTCCGCATCACCAAAAGAGCTGAAACCCGAAAGTTTCAGCTCTTTCACGCATTTTCAATCCCCCCTGCCTCCGCTACCTTCATGCGCGAATACCCAATCGGCATATTTAACGGTACGCTTGCGCGAATCGAGCAGTATACACCATTTGCGGTCTGCAGCAGCACGCGATCGCCCTTAGAGAGATTCGGCAGACAGCCTGCGTCCTGCTGCGCTGTCTCGTTGTAAATGCCCAGATTGTATTTGCTGCCCGGTATCGTCACCGCAAACGCACTGACCGTCTCACCGTTTCCCAGAAAACTGTAAAACGGCTTGTACTTCACATCTTGCGTCAAATACACATTCCGGTAATAGCCGCTGATCGAATGCGAACCGACATCAGCTACCTCAGTCAGTGCCGTACTCGATACCGAAGCCGCTTGCTTCGGCACTGTCCACCCGGGATACAGCGCCGAGAACTCCGGTACCGGCTCTACTGTGCCGTCGCTGTGCTGAATGGCTGCCGCACCGTTCACCGTCCACGCCTGACTGCCGTAAATGGCCTTCTCGCGTGCGGCTTCTGTGCCGGTATTCGCCGCACCGGCGCTCATCATCAGCGCAGAGACCGCCATGCAGCCTGCCAGCGCGGCGCTCAGTATTTTTCGAAATCTGTTCATCATTTAACCCTCCCTGTTTGCTCTCTAATTACTATCCATACCTTACCGGTTTTCATTTCAACATACCATCGGACTCACCTCAAAAAAGCAGTTATCTCAGCAGATAACCCATGCACATTGCATTTGCCATGGTCTATCTGTAAGATAACTGCTTTTCACCGAAATTGCAACCGGCTATTCCTGCTTAGTCGTTATTCGTTCCTGCTTTGCACGTTAAGGAGCAAAATATCGCAGATGAACCGGTCGTTCTGCTCGTAAAACCGAATCAGTCCCTGATTACGTTCCACCGCCTGCCGCATATTCTGAATGCCGAAGCCGTGGCGATACCGGATATTTTTTGTCGTACGCAGTGCCGGATTGTCCGACAGCACCGGATGTGCGATATCATTGGCAATCACGATCGAGCTGTATGCTCCCTGCGGCTGAATATGAATATCCACCACCTTGCGCTGACTGTCTTTCGCAGCACGAATCGCGTTGTCCAGCGCATTGCCGAGGATGATGGTAATATCCTCCGGCGAAATACCCGCCAGTGGGGTTGTGATAATAGCACTCAGTCGAACGCCTGACCGTTCCGCGGCTGCGCTTTTGCTGTTGATGATCGCATCCAGCACCTTGCTGCCCGAAAACATGATCAGCTTGTTGACAGTATTCTGCTGCTGCAGAAGCTGTCTTGTGTACTGCTCGATACCCTCGACATCCCGTTCTTCCGCCATGGATAAAATGCAGAGCAGATGATTTTTGAGGTCATGCCGCAGCGCACGAACCGTGTCATACATGTTCTCAATGTCCTTGGCGTTTTCCTGCAGGCATTCGTTCTGCAGCGCGAGCAGCGCCATTTCGGTCTGGATTTTGCTGACCTGCCCCAATCGAACAAACAGGAAATAAATCAGGATATTCAGCGCCAATACGATGCACACCGCATAAAATACAATATTTTGAATATGCGGTTCCTGTATCGCCGCGTACATCATCAGCGTAATCGTAATAATGGATAATGTCGGAATCGCTGCCAGCGGGATAACATCCAGCCATTTGATTTTACCGTTTTCCTTCACCCGCAGGATAATCCGCGTGATGACAAAAAACAGCAGCTTGGTTATCAAAATCGAGATAATACGAACCGAATTAAACCGGCTGAGCAGCAGGGTAACATTATTTCCTGATAGTTTTGCAACAAGCAGTGCCGTAAAAGTTGCAATAACAGCCACAAGGCCCATTGTAAATGCAGAAACAAATATCTTCTGCAGAATTGACCCACGCAGCAAAATACAGCAAAACACAATGTTGATCAGTATCTGCATCAAGCTTGCATAGCCTTCATACAGCTGCCCCCAGGAGAAAAAGGATACACTGCCGAAGGACAGCACACCAAAGAGTGCCGTCCATATGTATTTCGCCGGACAGGTCATGCGGTAGCCGAAATACTGCACCAAGAAGCTCAAAATAAGGGTTACCTCTACGGCGTTAATCGCCATTTCAAACCAGAAATTCATGGGCGCAGGCTCCTCATATACGCCATAAAGGCGGTCTGTGTTTCCTCAGCTTTGGCACGGCTGACCGGCAGGACCGTCCCGTCCGTCAAGGTGACGCTTGTCCGGCTGCAGATTTGAACAAACCGGCAGTTCAGCAGATAGCCAACGTGGCAGCGCACGAAAAAGTATTTGCTGAGTGCCGTTTCGATATCGCTCATGCGTGCCTTAAACCGCAGGGATTTTTCGTTGTAATGTACAATGATATAATGTCCCTGGCTCTCAAAATACGCAATCTCCGTGATTGGAATGCGGGTGCTGCTGCCGTTCATCGTAACCGTGTAGTGAATCTGACGGCTGTTGAGAAGCTGCAGCATTTTCTCGGTTACCTGCGGCAGCTCCTCCAGATGCGTTTTGCGGAGAAACCAGAACGGCTGAAACGCAAACGACTGATACACCAGATCTTCCATGCCGGACAGGAAAATGATAAGCGGCTTCGACGGCATGGCTGACAGCTCTTCCGCGACCGAAAAGCCGTCTTTTTCAGGCATATCAATGTCTAAAAACAGCACATCCGTCGGCCTGCGTGTAATCTCGCGCAAGGCTTCCACGCCCGTGTGCGCGGACACGATCTCCGGTGTGATTCCGTATTTTTTGAAAACAGTCAGCAGGCGTTTTTCAAAGACCTGCGTGAATGCGGTATCATCATCGCACAGTATAATGCGCATGAGTGCTCCTCCCTGTTGTGTTCTGAACTAACTATACCATAAAGCAGCACAGCAGACAATATTTCACAAAGCGTTCTGTCTCCTGCTGCCCTACTTCTATTATACCGCAGATTGATGGACGTCCGGCTGCAGAGCGGGAACGCAAAGTGACCAATCAGGAACGCGCTATTGATTTCCCCCTTGAAAACGGGTATCGTGCATAACATAACCCGATAGGAATCAGGTGAACGATCTATGACGGCACAGGACAAGGAGCTGTTTTCTCAATTATACGACAGGAATTACAAGCGGCTGCTGTATGCGGCCATCCGCATTGCACACAACCCGTTTACAGCAGAGGAGCTGACAAACGAGGCGTTTACTATCCTGCTGACGCATTTTGACCGGGTGCGCCAGCACCCGAACCTGCCCGGCTGGCTGCACACCGTGCTGACCAATCTCGCGCTTGATGAGTACAAACGGCAGAGCCGGTATGTGCAGGTGCCGCTGGACAGCGTTCAGAATCTTGGCTGCGAACCGGCGTCCCTTTCTATGCTCGACCTGCTGCCGAATGAATTATCCCGCACGGATAAGGAGATTCTATATCTGCGGTATCAGTTGAATCTGAACTGTGTGGACATTGCCGAGTATCTGCATATCAGCCATGAGGCCAGCCGTGCGCGCTTGAGCCGCGCCAAACGGCATTACGCCCACCTGCTTGCGAAGGAACGGCTGATGTGAGTTTCCCATCCTGCCGAATAGTTCCGCTGTGTGTATGCTGCGGGCAGCAGAACTGCACTATACAGGAAAAGTCAGCCGTTTTTGGCTGACTTTCCTTTATATCGTATTCTTTCTGCGCTTCTGCTCCTATTTTCGCGAGGATTTGACAAACCGCTCCAGCGTTTCCACCATCTCCGAGCCTTCCAGCGGCTTTGCAATATGCATATCCATGCCCGCAGCAAAGGCACGCTGACGATCCTCTGCGAAAGCGTTTGCTGTCATGGCGATGATTGGAATGGTTCTCGCATCCGGACGCTTCATCGCGCGAATACGCCGCGTCGCTTCCAGACCGTCCATCACCGGCATCATCACATCCATTAAAATCGCATCAATTTCTCCGGGCCTGGAATCGGCAAAAATGCGTACCGCCTCCTCGCCATTCACTGCCTTGATGATGAAGGCTTCTTCCACATTGAGTACAAACTCAGCAATCTCCATATTCATCTTGTTATCTTCCGCAACCAGCACATGCAGTCCGGCAATAGAGCTGGTCTGCAGCAGGCGTTTCGGCTTGTTCCGCTTCTCCGGTGCATGGCAGATGCGGAACGGCAGCGACAGCGTAAACGTCGTGCCTACGCCTTGCCTGCTGACAAAGGACAGCGTGCCGCCCATTTTCTCCGCCAGACTTTTCGCAATCGGCATACCCAGACCGGTACCGCCGTATTCCGATCGAGCCGTATTCCGCTCCTGTGCAAACGGCTCAAATACATGCTTCTGAAACTCCTCGCTCATGCCGATACCGGTATCCGCACAGGTGAATTCAATCTGTGCAGTCTCCGGATCCGCACTCGGCTTTTCGCAGCATCCCAGCCTGATTTCGCCGCCCACGCGGTTGTACTTGACCGCATTGCTGATGATATTCATCAGCAGCCGCCGCAGGTGCAGCGGACTGCCGAGCAGGCAGCAGTGCTCAACCGGATAGCCATCCGTTATTATCGTAATGCCCCGCTCCCGCGCCTGCTTATCCACCACCATGCCAACGCTGTCCAGCAGTTTCTTGAGGTCAAACTCGCGTTCCTCCAGCATGATCTCGCCGGATTCGAGTTTGCCCATGTCCAGCACCTCGTTTACCAGCTCGAGCAGCAGACCGGAGGCATCCCATATTTTCTTCCGGCACTCGGTCTGCTTGTCCGGATCGTCCTTGTAGTAATTCGCAATCTCAATCATACCGCGAATGCCGTTGATCGGCGTGCGGATATCGTGGCTCATGCGCTGCAGGAACTCGGTCTTAGCGCGGTTGGCCTGCTCGGCCTTTTCAGCGGATTCCATCAGCTGCTCACGGAATTCCCGCTCGCGCCGATCCCGCTCGGCCAGATATTCCCGCGCGGAACGTCTGCGGAACATCTGAATCGCGGTCAGCATGACCAGATAAATGATCAGCGCCGCCATCATATTTTTGACCATATCAGTCGCTACCATGCGGTCGGATACATAGGCGTAGATATAGTAGTCGCGGCTGCGGTCCAGACCGCCGAAATAGGTGCTGCCATCGCACTTGAAATGTCCGACCGCGGCGGACGAAAGATTCGACTTGATCTGCTGCAGAATACGGCTGTCCTCCACCTTGGTATCAGCCAGCTCTTCATCGTTGGACGCGATAATGCGGTCGCCGTTTGCCACCACAATCACACCGTCGTCCCTGGTATTATAGCCCGCAAGCGAGCCCTGTATGGTCAGCGTATAATTGCGTGCATACTCCGCAGTGGTGTGATAGTATGCAACGATCACACCGGGCACATCTGTACGGCCGTACGCCGAAATATCCACATAGGAGCCGTCCGGCAGGTCAATCCGCGAAGCATAGGTCTTCTGCGGATACCTGACCACATCGAGCACTGTGTCCCGCTCTATATACTCCTGCAGTGTCAGAAAATTCAGCAGATCACCGTTATACTCGCACTGCACGCTTCCATCTGTGTCCAGCAGAATAATGCCGGTCAGCCGCTGTTCCTGCGCATAGAACCGAAGCCGTTCTTCATCTACAGCCGAGCCTTCATAGCCGATATTGCGGTTTACCTGCTGTGCGTTGTCCATGATACGCATCAGGCTTTTGGTAACAGCTGCAGCATTGTAGCGTGTATAGGTCGTGCACTGCTCCTTCACATAATCTATCGTATTGCCGAGCTGTTCCCGTGTCTGCGCGCTCTCCGCACGCATCGTGTTAAAGCCGACCACGATGACCAGCACGGCGCCGATTGCAGCCGCAATCCGTTCGTACCGACGCGTGGCTTTGCCCTTTTTAATCTGCAGCACAGTCCACCTCCAAATATTTGTCCGGATCGGACAGATATTTGCCTATGATCGTTCGAGTCGTACCGTCTGCACGCATTTCCTCAAAAACCCGGGAAAGCTGTTCGCTCAGTCCGCGCGTATCGTTTTTTGCAAACGCCACACCGATTCCTGTCGTAAGAATGCTTTCGTCCAGAATACGGTAATCCGCATCATAATCCTTCATATACTGCCGAACAGCGGTTTCGTGCGCCGCGATCGCATCCACATAGCCCTTGCCGAGAGAGGTGTAGAGCAGTTCGCGATCCTCCAGACTGTATACTTCACGCACAAGCGGAATGCGGCTGTCCGTTCGCTCGAGGAAAATACTCTCCGGCTTGGTGGTGGACTGCACGGCAATGGTCTTGCCCTCCAGATCGCTCAGCCGGTAAATATCGCTGCTTCGGTTGACCGCAACCACCTGGCGGCTGATCATATACGGTTCAGTCCAGTTGTATTCGTTCTCGCGCCCATCAATGGAAAAACATCCCCAGATACAGTCGATATCACCATGTTCAACCAGTTTCTTCTTTTCTTCCCAGTCAATGCCGACGAAGGATACTGCATACCCCAGCCGTCCGAAGGATTCCTTAGCCAAATCCACATCCACGCCTGCCGGATTGCCGTTTTCATCGGTATAATTAAACGGCGGATAGTTGTCGCTGCCCACCTTGATCGTTATCGGTGTTTCCGTCCGGTGCTCCTGCATACCCTCGGCAGCCGTACATCCGCACAGCAGCACACCCGCCAGTGCTGCTGCAAATACACCGAAAATCCGTCTTTTGAGTCTCATGGCTTCCCCTGCTTTACTTTTTATCCTTATTATACCATTTAAAATCTATGAATGCCAGAGAGAATATGACATTTTATCCCAGTATTTTTCGACAACTTTTTTCACTTTATGTCGATTTTTTCGTACCCAAATCCGCCAGCAGCACCTTCATCTGCCCGCCGCAAACCATACCTTCCTGCGCAGCAATGTCGTTGCTCATGTCGATGGTGACACACTTGTGCTCGCCGGTGCCGATCAAGTAATACGCCTGCCGCATAACGGCGCTCTCGCTGCAGCCGCCGCCAATGGTGCCCGCAGTAGCCGTATTGGCATCGACCACCATGTACGAGCCGGATTTTACCGGCGTGGAACCGCTGGTCTCGTACACGAGCATGAGCGTTTTTGGAATATCACCGCGTGCAGCGGTTTCCAGCAGCGGCAGGTCGATATCCTCTGCGGTGAGAATGCTGCTCTTGGAACGGCGGTCGGTCGTGCGGCGGCGTTCCGCGATCAGCTCTGCCACGATAGAAATCGCGATCTCCTTGACGGTCAGCGCACCAATGTCCAGACCAATGGGCGTATGAATGCGGTCGAGATCTGCCCGAGAGAAGCCTTCTTCCTCAAGCATGTTCAGCAGACCGACCGTGCGTCTTTTCGACCCGATCATGCCGAGATAGCGCGGCATGATGCCGCGCAGAAGCTCCCGCAGGCAGTCCGCGTCATAACGATGCCCGCGCGTGATAACGGCAACGTAATCGCTCTCTCGGATGCCGATTTTCTCGATTGCCGCCGGAAACAGATCACATACAATCTGCTTTGCTTCCGGAAAGCGCGGATGGTTGGCAAAGGACGGTCGGTCGTCCGCCACGACCAGTTCAAAACCGAGATCGGCCGCATAGCGGCAAAGCGGCTGCGCGATCGTGCCGCCGCCGAGCAGAATCAGGCGTTCCTGCGGCATGAAATTGCGCGTATACTGTACGCCGTCCGCGTCGATGGTCAGCGCCGCCGGAAGTCCCTTGCGCGCATTTTCTGCGGCAGCCTGCAGCTGTTCCAGCAAAGTCATCGTGCCGTCGCTCCTTCCGCGTGATAATCGCCGCTTTTGCCGCCGGTCTTGTGCAGCAGCAGCGTCTCATCAATACGCATACTGCGGTCCACCGCCTTGCACATGTCGTAGACGGTCAGCGCGGCAACAGAGGCCGCCGTGAGTGCTTCCATCTCAATGCCGGTCTTGTGCGAGCAGCGCAGCGTGCTGACAACGCGCACCTGCGTCTCCGAGACAGCCTCAATGGCGATGTCCACGCTCTCGATCGGGATTGGATGACACATCGGAATCAGCTCTGCCGTCCGCTTGGCCGCCATAATGCCCGCGATGCGCGCGCACGCGAACACATCGCCCTTGGGCGCTGTGCCGTCAAGGATCATGCGCAGCGTCTCCGGCTGCATGGTCAGCACGGACTGCGCCACAGCTTCGCGCTGCGTGACCGGCTTTGCGCCGATGTTGACCATGTGCGCTGCACCGTTTTCATCCAAATGGGTCAGTTTCATGTTGTTCCTCCCGAAAATTCATTCTGTTCTGCAAACACAAAAAACACCGCTCAAAACGACGTTTAAGCGGTGTTTCATCTGGTCCGAGTGACAGGACTTGAACCTGCGGCATCTTGTTCCCAAAACAAGCGCGCTACCAACTGCGCTACACCCGGATAGTATTGTGAGCGCCCCGCATTCCAAGGAACCGAGGCGCTTGATGGTGCCGGTGACCGGACTCGAACCGGTACGCTGTCGCCAGCGGTGGATTTTGAGTCCACTACGTCTACCAATTCCATCACACCGGCATAACATGGTTATTATATCGTAAATCGCACCGGTTGGCAAGAGGAATTTTCCGAAAAGGGTATTTTTCTTTCACTGCTGCAAAAGATAACAGCCATTCCCACGGAAATGGCTGTTATCTTTTAAAACAAATGGGCAACGCCAATTACACCCTGAGAACCGAGCAGCATAATGAAGCCTGCAACAATTACGCCGCACAGAATTGAAGTCAGCGCCTTGGTTTTCGGCATTTTGAGCAGCGTTGCGATCAATGCACCCGACCATGCGCCGGTGCCTGGCAGCGGGATCGCCACAAAAAGGAACAGACCCAGCCGTTCATACCGGGTGACCTGACCGGTCTTTCCGAGCAGCTTTTCACGGTACTTGGTGGCAAAGCCGGAAAGCGGGCCGAGCGAGCACACCCAGTCCAGCAGCTTTTCGCCGAAGAACAGTAAAAACGGGATCGGGATCATATTGCCGATCACAGCCAGCGGGATCAGCTCGATCGCCGGCACGCCTGCGACCGCGCCCAGCGGGACCGCACCGCGCAATTCTACCAGCGGAACCATGGAGATGAGCACAACCGCCAGTTCACGGCCTGCGCCCATCAGCCAGTTGAATAACGATGAAAACACGATTTTTTCCTCCTGACAAGTGTTCTATGGTAAACAGCGAATACTCACACAGATATACTTGTTAATGATACCCTATTCCGCATACAAACGCAAGCGCTGCAATCGTAAAATCTGTGTAAAATAATTTGACGCACCCCTTGCGAACGGTTATACTGAATATATAAAGGAGGGGATCTCCATGCCGCGAGGACAAAAAGACGCTGCCTTTTACGACAGCGCAGCTCTGCTTGTGCTTTCTCTGCTTGAGGAGGCGGACAAGACCGGTTTTCAGCTGCTGCATGAGGTGGAATGCCGCTCAGACTGCGCGTTTGCCATCCGCGAAAGCCGCCTGTATCCCCTGCTGCACGGACTTGAGGCACGCGGCGATGTCCGCTCCTGTGAACGGCAGACCGAGGACGGCACGCACCGTTTTTACCGGCTGACCCGTCAGGGCGTGAAAACGCTCACCTGCTGCCGGGAACAGTGGAAAATCTGCCGCAAGCCAATCGGAGGTGGCGCCTGTGTCACCAAATAAGCTGATTGTGCCGTACCTGCACCGCGTGTGCCGGCATCTCCTGTGGCCGCCTTACCGTGCCCGCGTTCGGCGGGAGCTGACCGACCATATTCTCAGCCGCGCGGAGGAGCTGCGCTGCCGCGGCAGTCTCACGCAGGAGCAGGCTGTGCGTCAGGTGCTGCGCGCACTCGGTGACCCGGATGCACTGGGAAAGGCTCTGCGGCAGGCACGTCTGCCGCTTGCACGGGTAGTGTACAATGTGATTTTCGCCACTGTGTGGATCGCGATTCTGCTCTGTGCGTTATATCTGACAATTCACCTGCTGTAAGCAGCACAAAAGCGTTCTGTATGAGATTTACAGAACGCTCAGTTTGTAGTAAACCAATTTTATCCTATCGCGCGGTAGCGCGTGTTTCAATAGAATTTGCCATGCAAATTCCAAAAATCCGGGGACATGTGCCACGCAGCGCGGCCAAGAAGCCGCGCAAGGATGGCGTTCGGTTTTTTATACTTCTGGAGGGAGAAAGTTTCTGTATAGGAACTTTCGGACGACTTTGGAACGGCCCACGGTCCGTTCCTGCTTGTCGGCGAAACTGCAGTTTCGCGACAGCCTCTTACAGAACGCTTTCTTTATTTTCTTGCGCTGTACAGCAACCACAGCTTGCCGAGAGTCTGCACCAGGCACGCTACAAGGATGACGCCGAACGCTATCGCGCCCGCCTCCTCGATGAACAGCGTACCGTATCGAGCAAAGCCTGCCGTGTCGCCCTGCACGAGCGCAAGCGTCGTGTAATACAGGTCGCCGCCCGGAATCAATGGCACCAGCATAGGCACGAGCAGCGTGATGACAGGCGCTTTGAGCAATCGCGCGAGCACCTCGTCCAGTGCGGCCGTTGCCAGCGTAGAGACAAAAAACGCGGTCACGCGGTTATCATACCACTGCATCGCCAGCAGGTATACCCCCCAGTTTACCGCAGCACCCAGCATAATCGTGATCAGGCGGCTGCCGGAAATATGAAACAGCAGTCCGAAGCCGAGCGCACCGATCATCGCCATGACGATCTGCAGAAGGATTTCACCCGTCATACGGCACCGCCCCCAGTCTGCATGAGCACGAGCGCGCAGCCTGCCGCGATGGCAAGCGCTCGCAAAACCGCTTCAAATGCGCTGAGCAGTCCGGTGATGGTGTCGCCCACGAAAATATCGCGCATGGAGTTGACGAACGGAATGCCCGGAATCAGCAGCATAATGTTGCCGATAATGATATAATCCAGATTCTGTCCCATGCCGGTTTTTACCGTGAGAGCCGCTGCCGTGCACATCGCCGCCGAGCTGACCATGGTCAGCACCAGCGGCTGCAGCGAAATCCGATCACCGAGCACGCCGATGACATACAGCAGCACGCTACACAGCATGGCGGCTATGCCGTCTCTCCAGGTGCCGCCGAAGAACACAGCGAATGAGCCTGACGTGATCAGATACGCCAGCGGCAGCCGGCAGCGCAGCTTATCCGGTGCGGTGCGGATGGCTTCCAGACGTGCGTGTAATTCCTCCGGCGGGATAGGATTCACACATACCTTGCGCGACAGCTCGTTGACCGCCTCAATGCAGCGCATATCGGTTCCGCGCCGCAGGATGCGGCGTGTCTGCGTGATCACCTGATCGTCTGCCGTCCGTACCGTTACTGCCATGCTGGCCGTGATGGTCAGCACATCCGCTCGTACAAAACCGTAGGCGCGTGCCAGACGGCGCATGGTGTCCTCTACGCGGGCTGCCTCAGCACCCGAGGTCAGCAGCAACTCTCCCGCATCCAGCACAGCGGAAAGTGTCTGCTCCGGTCGATCCATCAAACCACGCTCCTCTCATTACAGCAGCGGCGCGAACAGACGCAGCACGCTTGCCATGATCGACCGAATCCACGGCACACGGCGCAGCCATTCGTCATCAATCCGGCGGCTGACATTGATGGTCTCCATAATGTCCTGCTTAACGGCGGCAACGACCGAGCTGTTGTAGAAGCAGGTCGCGCACTCAAAGTGCAGGAAGAACGAGCGGAAATCCATGTTGATCGTACCGACCACCGCCGTATCATCGTCGGACACGATGGTTTTCGCGTGCAGAAAGCCCGGCCGGTACTCATAAATCTTCACACCCGCTCGGTGCAGCTGCTGATAGTACGAACGTGTGATCATGTACACCAGCTTTTTATCCGGGATGCCCGGCGTCAGAATGCGCACGTCCACGCCGGACTGCGCCGCAATGGTCAGCGCCGTAATCATCTCGTTATCCAGTACAAGATACGGCGTGGTGATATAGACGTACTTTCGCGCGTTATGGATGATCTGCAGATAGGTGGATTCACCGATATTGATGTCGTCGAGCGGTGAATCCGCAAACGGCTGCACATAGCCGTCTGCCGGCAGCTTGGCGGTCGGCAGATAGTTTTCGAGCGGCGGCATGTCCTCGCCGGTGACATACTCCCACATCTGCAGGAACAGGGCGGTCATATTGGCTGTTCCCTCACCCCGCAGCATGATGCCGGTGTCCTTCCAGTAGCCGAAACGCACCTTTTTGTTGATATACTCATCCGCCAGATTGATACCGCCCATATAACCGACATTGCCGTCAATAATCGTCATCTTGCGATGGTTGCGGTAGTTGAGATAGGTGTTCAGCGTCGGGATAAAGCGGTTAAAGCGCACCGCATGAATGCCGAGGCTCATCAGATAGCGGTCGTAGTTTTTCGGCAGCGTGCAGATCGAACCAACGTCGTCGTACAGCACGCGCACATCCAGTCCGGCGGCCGCCTTCTCCCGCAGGATGTCAAGGATAGTATCCCACATTACGCCTTCTTCGATGATGAAATACTCCAGAAAGATGAACTTCTGTGCTTTTCGCAGCTCCTTGCACATGGAGTCGAACATTTCCTCACCGATACGGAAATATTTCGTCTCCGTGTTGGTCCACACCGGCATACCGTCCAGCGTCTCGATATAGCGGGCGCGTGCTGCATGACGCGGATGCTGCTCGATCAGCTCCTTTGTAGCAGGCGTGCGCATATAATCAGTGAAATCCGGCGGTTTCGGCTCGTACTGATGCTGGGTACGCGCCCGATTGAGCGGCGTATTGCCCCAGAACAGATAAAACAAGCCGCCGAACAGCGGCAGCAGCACAATAACCAGCATCCATGTGATCTTGTACATCGGGTTGTCGTACTTACGCACCAGCCAGATGACAATGATAACGCTCAGCACGGTCAGTGCCGGTGTCAGCCAGTGATATTCCGTACTTGCCCAGCTTACGCCGAACATAACGATTGCAAGCTGAATCAGCAGCAGGATTCCGCCGACAACGCGTCGGTCGCCCAGCAGCTTGCCTACTTTTCTGCGCATCATAATCTCTCCCTTCCCTGCACAGCGCAGTCCTTCCATAGACTATAATCATATCGCACAAGGTATAAAAAGTCAACGCGTCTGCGTTGCTCTCCGGTTAAATATGTGCTACACTAAAAGTAACATTTTTGTAAACCACCGTTAATCATACAGGAGGATCATCCATGCCCCATATTTCCGTGCCCGCCGCCGAACTGAACACGCGGCTCGACCGTCTGCGCTGTGCCATGACTGAGAAGGACCCTGCGTGGTCCATGCTTCTGCTCGACAACACGCTCGACATGTACTACTTCACCGGCACCATGCAGGATGGCGCACTTGTCGTGACACCCGATCAGGCTACGCTGTTCGTCCGCCGCTCGTTTGATGTTGCAAAGGACGAATCCGCCTTTGCAGACATCCGTCCGATGGGCAGCTTCCGCGGCATCAAGGAGGTCTATCCGGATATTCCGGAGACCGTCTACGTTGCCGCAAAGACCATGACGCTGCAAAAGCTCTCCATGCTGAACAAGCATCTGCCGTTTGCACCCAAGCCGATGGACGGCGTTCTGAGCGGTCTGCGCTCGGTCAAGAGCGCGTATGAGCTTGACTGCATGCGCGAATCCGGCAAACTGCACCGCTATGTTATCGAGGGACTTGCTCCGGCGTTCCTGCGCGAAGGCGTCAGCGAAGCACGCCTGTGCAGCGAGATCTGCACCGCCATCGTGGACCGCGGCGGCATGGGTATCTCGCGCTACAATCAGCCGGCAGCCGAGGACGTGCTCGGTATTGCCAGCTTCAGTGAAAACAGCCTGCGTCCCACCGCACTGGACAGCCCCTCCGGCTGTGTCGGCACCTCGACCGCAATGAAGTCCATCGGCTCGTCCGAGCGCACGCTGCACGAAGGCGACACCGTCCTGCTGGACATTCCGTGCGGCTGGCGCGGCTACCATACCGATAAGAGTATTACGTTCTACTACGGCGAGCTGGACAAGCATCCGCAGAGCGGCGTGATCCGCGCGGCACGCGAGCAGTGCATTGCGCTGGAGAACGAAACTGCATCTCTCCTGCGCGCCGGTGCCGTTCCGGCTGAGATTTACGAGAAGATCCTCTCTCTCGTCGATCCTGCGTTCCGCGAAGGCTTTATGAACGGCTGCAAGTTCCTCGGCCACTCCATCGGTCTGACAATGGACGAAACACCGGTTCTCGCCAAAGGCTTCTCGGCTCCGCTCGAGTCCGGCATGACGCTTGCCGTTGAGCCGAAGATTGCGATTCCGGGTGTCGGCCTCATCGGCTGCGAAAACACCTATGAGATCACCGCAGACGGTCCTGCGCAGTCGCTCACCGGCGCATGCGACACGCTGTTCGAGGTACTCAATCAGTAATCTATACAAAAACATCCGCTCTCTGTTTGTACAAAGAGCGGATGTTCTCTTTTCACTCCTCTTTTGTGTCCGGCATAGAATGGCGCAAAGGAGGTTTTTGCTTATGAATCAATCGACGACTCTCGCCGTCGTCGGCGGTGATGTGCGTCAGGCGTATTTAGCCGAGCTGCTGCACGAAGCAGGCCACACCGTGCGCACGTTTGCACTCGAGCGCCGGCCCGCCGCAGGCTGCACGGCTGTAAGCGACCTGCAGGCGTGCCTTGACGATGCACGCGCGGTCATTCTGCCTATGCCGGTGCAGATGGGGGACGGCAGCCTGAACGCGCCGCTTGCCAATGCACAGCACACCATCGGCGATGTACTCGATGCCATTCCCGCCGGAACACTGACGCTGGCCGGTGCCGTGCCTTTTTCCGTACACGCCCGCGCGGTGCAGAACGGACTGACACTCATCGACTACTTATCCCGCGAGGAGTTGGCGATCCGCAACGCGGTACCTGCCGCATTTGCAAAAAGCACAGGCTGTCCGGTTACAGGCGGCAGGCTTCCTGCCGGAGATACTCCACGAGAGCCGCACAGAATTCGCGGTTGCTCGGCGGCTCCTTATCCTGTGCACGCGCTTCACCGAAATACCTGGCAAGCACGGCTTTATCACACTTATCCCATGCGCGGTGAACAGCGTAGCGCATGTTGCGCTCCACATTACTGTCTTCGCTGTTCAGCTGCTGCGCGACACTGTGATAAATGATCTTGGTGATGCTGGCACCGTTGGTCTCCCGATACAGGCACACGGTCAGCAATGCACACTGATAGCCGATCGTCTGCTCGCGCATACCCAGCTCCCGCAGGATCTGGGCCAGCCGCTGCTCCACCGTGTCTCCCCGACTGGTACAGGTGACCGCCAGCTTGATGCGCTCATACAGTGCATCCGCGCAGATTGGCTTACGCAGTAGCACGTTAATGTGCAGCAGGCTGCACTCCACATAGGTCTGACCGCCGATGAACGAGCTGAGCAGGATAATGCTCGTATCCCACATCTTATTCTGTCTCATCCATGACGCAACGGCAAAGCCGTCCGCATACGGCAGGTCGGTATCCAGCACGACCATATCCGGCGTTTTTTGTCGAATCATTTCCCACGCCTTCGTGCCGTTCGACGTACAGCCGACAAGCTCCAGCTCATTGCTCGCCTGCATAAGCCGTTTTGTCTGTTTCAGCAGAGACTCGTCCGCACACGCCAGTAAAATACGCATTTTGCCTTGTTTGATCTTCATTTACTGCTTTCCCCCGGCTTTCTCTATCTTATGCCGATTTATGGATTACATCTTATTTTTACATATTCAGCGCGTCCGCGCAAGCGGATATCCCTGCTTTTTCCCGCATATTTATCGACAATTTTCGACAAGACCGCATTTTTTCTGTCGAATGTCCGGTTTTCTCTCTGTCGGACAGGGATTTCGCGTTTCTTGGTGAAACCGCATAATCTCTCTATCAAAACCGCATTTTGCTGCTTTTACACTTGCATAAACGGTAAAAATACGCTATACTATCGTTTGTGCCGTTCGGCACTTTGCTTCCGGATATGGAATGACAGTTCGAAACCATCCTGTCGTAAAACAAAACTAGGGACAACGAAACAGAAAAACTTTACGTTTCTCAATCAACGTTGTTGTGTGCATTATTTGGAGGTGAACGAAATATGGTAAAAGAAAACATGAGCAAGGTTCAAAAACTGACCGTTTCTGCTATGGTGATGGCACTTTACGTTGTTGTGCTGTACTTTACGCAGAGCTTCTCTTTCGGTGCGTACCAGATCCGCATTGCAACGGCTCTGTATGCGCTCGCTTACCTGTTTCCGTTCCTGGTTTTGCCGCTTGGTTTCGCTAATTTCATTGCCAACTTTCTGTTCGGCGGACTCGGTCTGCTCGACTGGTTCGGAGGCTGCTTCGTCGGTATCATCGTTACCGCGATCATCGTGCTCATCCGCCGCAAGGGCTGGAGCCGCTGGCTGATGATCCTCCCGATCATCCTTGTGCCCGGTCTCGGCGTACCGAGCTATCTGAGCTATCTGCTGCACGTTCCGTATTCTGTACTCGCCACCAGCCTGTGCATCGGTCAGTCCGTACCTGCGGTCTGCGGTGTCGTTCTGGTGAACGTACTGCAGCGTGCACTGTATCCCAAGGCAACTAAGGCCTAATTAAATGTAAGGAGAATGCAACCATGACCGGAAGAAATAAAGAAGAACTGAACGGCGTCACTCTGCTGGGCAGCCAGAAGAACAAGTATCCCTCGGACTACGCGCCCGAAATGCTGGAGACTTTCCCGAACAAGCATCCGGACAATGACTATTTTGTCAAGTTCAACTGCCCGGAGTTCACCAGCCTGTGCCCGATGACCGGCCAGCCGGACTTTGCTACTATCTATATCTCCTATGTGCCCGGCGAGCGCATGGTAGAGAGCAAGTCGCTCAAGCTGTATCTGTTCAGCTTCCGCAACCACGGCGATTTCCATGAGGACTGCGTAAACATCATTATGAAGGACCTCATCCGCCTGATGGATCCGAAGTACATTGAGGTCTGGGGCAAATTTACGCCGCGCGGCGGCATCTCGATCGACCCGTACTGCAACTACGGCAAGCCCGGCACCCGCTGGGAAGAGGTTGCATTCGAGCGTCTCACCCACCACGATCTGTACCCGGAGAAGGTGGACAACCGATGAGCGAAAAGGCAATGGTCCTGTGCAGCGGCGGCGTAGACAGCACGACCTGTCTTGCGCTGGCGATCGAGAAGCACGGCAAGGAAAATGTGTGCGCGCTGTCCATTTACTACGGTCAGAAGCACGTTAAAGAGATCCAGGCTGCGAAGGCGGTTCTCGAATACTACGGCATTGAAGGTACGTCCCTCGACCTGACGCCGGTGTTCGCGTACAGCGACTGCTCGCTGCTTTCCCACTCGACCGAGGACATCCCCGAGGAATCCTACGCCGAGCAGCTGGCGCAGCGCGGCGGCAAGCCGGTTACGACCTATGTGCCGTTCCGCAACGGTCTGTTCCTGTCGGCAGCGGCAAGCGTTGCGCTGTCCAAGAATTGCAGCGTGATTTACTACGGTGCACATCACGACGATGCCGCCGGCAATGCCTATCCCGACTGCAGCGAGGAATTCGTAAATGCGATGAACCACTCCATCGTACTCGGCTCGGGCGGTGATGTCCGCATCGAGGCTCCGTTCGTGCGTTGGAACAAGGCGCAGATCGTTGCCGAAGGTCTGCGGCTGCAGGTTCCCTATCAGCTCACATGGAGCTGCTACGAGGGCGGCGACAAGCCGTGCGGCAAGTGCGGCACCTGTCTGGACCGCATCCGCGCGTTCGAGGCGAACGGTGTGACCGACCCTGCAATGAAGTAAAACAAAAGACTGCTGTTTCATCGGAGACAGCAGTCTTTTTCTGTCCATCTTGACTTTTTCCTATAAGAATGCTATGATTATAGCCGTTAACCTTATTTTGAGGAGTCCATGCTATGATTTATCTCGATTATGCCGCCCATGCACCCGCCGATCCGGCAGTGCTGGAGCGATTCTGCGATATGGAACGCCGGTTCCCGGCCAACCCGAACTCGGTACACGCGGCTGGCAAAGCCGCCCGCGAGGAAATGGCGCGTGTCACCGAGCAGATTGCGGCGCTGACCGGCGCGTCCCCTGCCGAGGTCATTTTCACCTCGGGTGCGACCGAGGCGAACAACCTCGCCATCAAGGGCATCGCACAGGCGTCACGGCATATCGGCAAGCATATCATCTCCACACCGCTCGAGCATTCCTCGGTCAGCGGCAGCCTGACCGCCCTGCAGGAGCGCGGCTGGGAGATCGACCTGCTCTCCATCGGACGGGACGGCACGGTTGACCCGGAGGAAGTGCGCGAGCTTCTGCGTCCGGATACCGTTCTCGTTGCCATCTGCGCGGTGGACAGCGAGCTTGGCACCATTCAGCCGGTAAACGAAATCGCAGCGCTGCTGGCTGACCATCCGAACTGCCGTCTGCACGTTGACGCAACGCAGGCTATCGGGCGCATCCCGGTGGACTTTTCCGGTATCGACACGCTGAGCTTTGCGCCGCACAAGTTTGGCGGCATCTGCGGGAGCGGCGTGCTGCTTAAGCGCAGCCGTATGCCGCTCGAGCCGCAGATGAACGGCGGTGCCAGCACGACGCTGTACCGCAGCGGCACGCCTGCACTCGGTCTGGCGGCTTCATCTGCGCTGGCACTGCAGCTGGCATGCGATGAGCGTGAGAGCCGCTGTGCGGTCGTTCAGCGCCACAGCGAACGGCTTCGGAAGGCACTTGCGGCGTATCCCGCGGTGCATATCAACAGTCCGGAGCACACCGTGCCGCATATCCTCAATCTGAGCGTCAAGAATGTGAAAGGCACCGTATTTCAGCGCGCGCTGTCCGAAAAAGGCGTGTGCGTATCGGTCAAATCCGCCTGCTCGGCAGACGGTCTGCCGTCCCGTGCAGTGTTTGCTGTCAGCCGTGATCGCAGAAATGCACTGTCCTCATGGCGCATCAGCCTGAGCCACCTTACCATGGACGCGGAAATCGACGAATTTCTGTCCGTTTTCGACGCGTGCTATCACGAGTTAGTCAAGTAATACAGGGAGCATCATTATGAAACGAGATTTACAGCCGCACGAGCTGATCGAGCGCAGTATCATCAAAAAATTCCGCAAGACCATCTGGAATCCGTTTACACTGGCGGTCCGTCAGTATCAGCTGATTCAGCCGAGCGACAAGATTGCCGTGTGCATCTCCGGCGGCAAGGATTCCATGCTGATGGCAAAGCTGATGCAGCTGCTTCAGCGGTACAGTGAGGTGCCGTTCGAGGTGGTGTTCCTCGTCATGGACCCCGGCTACAACGAGATCAACCGCAATAAAATTGAGAGCAACGCCGCACTGCTGCATATCCCGATCACCGTGTTCGAGACCGATGTTTTCGCGGTCGCCAACAACAGCGAGAAAAGCCCTTGCTACCTGTGTGCGCGCATGCGCCGCGGCTATCTGTACAGCAAGGCACAGGAGCTTGGCTGCAACAAGATCGCGCTCGGTCACCACTTCAACGATGTCATTGAAACGACCGTGATGAGTATGTTCTATGGCTCGCAGATGCAGGCCATGCTGCCCAAGCTGCACAGCACCAACTTTGCGGGCATGGAGCTCATCCGTCCGCTGTACTGCATTCACGAGGAGGATATCCTCGCGTGGAAGCAGTATAACGACCTCGAATTTATCCAGTGCGCGTGCCGCTTCACCGAAAACTGCACGATGTGCGACAACGGCGGTGGCGGTTCCAAGCGGCAGGAGGTCAAGATTCTGCTGCGCCGTCTGCGCCGCGACAACCCGAATATCGAGCGCAGCATTTTCAACAGTATCCACGCGGTAAATCTGGATATGATGCCCGGTTACAAGACCAGCGGCGTGCTCCACTCGTTCCTCGATGATTACGACGAACGCGGAAAGAAAAGCGAATAATGTTCAGCCGTCCGTGCGCTGCACGGACGGTTTTTCTCTGCCCAAAAGGTCGAAATACAGCGGTTCGGACACGCCGTGCAGATGTACAGTCAAGCCCTCCCCTGTTGCAGTGATATGATCGAGCAGCGCGCTGTAAACCGTTTCACTGTACAGCTTTTTTCGTAAAATTGTACAGAATTGCTGTCTTTCGGTGCGTGTGAGATCAGGTATCGCGCGCAAGGTCTGCCGCAATACCATCTCCATGTCGATTGGTAAATCCTGTACAATTTGCTTCATGCAGTCCAGCAAAATCCGATTCCCAACTGCCGGAGCCGCACACGCTGCTACGCCGTGCTGCACCCGTTTCCCGCACACCCATCGCAGACCGCCGTCCGCCTGTGCGCCCCTGCGCGGCACAAACCGACTGCCGCACCGTCCGCAGACCACTTTTCCGGAGCACCAGTACCGCGCGGAGGGTCGGCTGCCAGCTTTGCGGTTTGCCTGCCGGCGGTCGAGTTCCCGCCGGACAGCCTCGAACATCGAGCGCGGCACAATCGCCTCGTGATGATCCCGCAGATAGACCTGCGGTGACTGCCCCTCATTTTTCACCTTGCGATGATCGAGAAAATCCGGCGTGCAGCTTTTGCGCTGCAGAAGATCGCCGCAGTATTTCTCGCCCCGGAGCAGCCGCAGCACCATCGTAGACGACCATGATTTTCCTTTTCCGCTTGGCGGCGGGATGCCCTCGGCGGTCAGCTCCCGTGCGATGATGTAAGTGCCTTTGCCGTCCATCAAGAAACGGCGGTACACCTCGCGGACGACTGCCGCCTGCTCGGGATTCACTGTCAGTTCCCCACCCCGCAGGGAAAACCCGTATATATTGTTGCACCCGAACACCACACCGCGCTCCATCGAGCGCTGCTGCCCCCACTTGACGCGCTCAGAGATTTTGCGGCTCTCCTCCTGCGCTACGCTTGCCATTATGGTAAGCCGAAATTCACCGTCATTCTGGCGGGTGTCGATATGATCTCCAATGAATACAATACCGACTCCCTGGCGGCGCAGCAGCCTCGTGTACGCGAGCGTGTCAACCGTATTTCGGGCAAAGCGTGAGACCTCTTTGGTTAAAATCAGGTCAATTTTCTCTTCTGCTGCCGCTGCCAGCATGCGCCGAAAGGCAGGCCGGTCGGACGAGGTGCCGGACAGACCCTCGTCCGCATAAACCTCCACAAGCTCCCAGTCCGGCTGGCGGCTGATGTACTCCGAAAAATACCGCCGCTGATTCTCCAGCGAGTTTCTCTGGTCCTCCTGCGAGGTGGAAACGCGGCAATAGGCGGCCACGCGCAGCATGTCAGCGGCCTGCGCACAGCAGCTCGAGCACCAGTTCCAGACGCTCGGGCGGCAGCACGCCTTCCGCGTGCAAAGCGCGGAGCAGGCCCTCGATCATGCCGCGCGAAACAGCAGCCTGCTCCTGTTCGGTCAGTTTCATGGCTATCCCTCCTTCGCTTGCAGTCTATGCGAAGGCAAACCCGCTTATGCGCCAAACCGCTAACGCCTTCCCTACCTGCGAGGGAGCACTTCAGCTCGCGATGGAGCAAACTGCGTTCACGCTGCAAAATGCACGCTGTCTGGTGATTGGTGCCGGACGGATCGGCATGCTTCTTGCACGCAAATTGTACGCTCTCGATGCACAGGTTACAGTCTCCGCACGCTGTACGCGTGATTTCGCACGCATCGCCGCCGCAGGACTGCACGCACTGGATACACGCAGGCTCGCCGGTCACCTTGCCGGTTTTGACCTGATTTTCAACACCGTACCCGCTCCGATCCTGACAACCGAGGTACTATCCGACATGAAACCGCCCTGCTTCATTATTGATCTTGCATCTCTGCCGGGCGGTGTTGCCGCCGATACCCTGCTTCCGGATGGCTGCCGCGTGCTGCACGCACTGTCTCTTCCGGGCAAGGTAGCACCGCTCAGCGCTGCACGCGCGGTATTCGATACCGTGGACACCATTCTGCACGAGGAGGGCATCTTATGAGCAAACTCCGCATTGGCTTTGTACTGACCGGTTCGTTCTGTACCTTTTCCAAGGTCATGCCGGTTATACAAGCACTCATCGAGCGCGGCGACACGGTCACGCCGATTCTGTCCGACAGCGCCGGTACACTCGACACCCGCTTTGGCACAGCCGCGCACTGGCGCGAGGAACTGATCGCACTCACCGGCATCTCCCCTATCGACAGCATTGTTTCCGCCGAGCCGATTGGACCGAAGGCTCTGTTTGATATACTGATCGTTGCTCCATGCACGGGCAATACACTCGCCAGACTGGCGCACGGTCTGACGGACACCCCTGCTACCATGGCGGTCAAAAGCCATCTGCGCGGAGAACGTCCGGTCGTGCTGGCGGTCTCCACCAACGACGGTCTGTCCGGCAGCGCCGCCAATCTCGGCACGCTGCTGAATCGCCGGCATTACTATTTCGTGCCGCTCCGGCAGGATGCGCCGCACAGCAAGCCGCGCTCGCTTGTCGCAGATATGACGCTGATTCCCGCTGCCATTGACGCAGCTATGAACGGCAGACAGCTTCAGCCCATCCTGCTTGCACCCAACGTATAAAAACCCCGCAAAGCTGACACTGAATCGTGACAAGTAATTACTGTGCCGCAAAGAACGGTGTGACCGTGAAAGTCACGCCGTTTTTTCTATGATCCCGGGCTCTGCCGATACAGAGATTGCCACCTCGTCCATGAAATTGAATAAGTTTGCTTTTGATAAACAGCAAAAAATCAACCGCCCATTTCTTTCGGAAATGGGCGGTTGTCTTTGTGTCTGTGGTCCTTGCACACCTGAATCCATCGGCTATCCGCAATACGGCTGCATTCGTTCCTTATCACGGTTAATCCAGCATTCTGCAGGACTTTTCTTATGATTCTTTGCCTTCCGGCTCCTTGCCGGTGGCAAATGTGATCGCACGGCTGCAGTTGGTAATCTGCACATTGTGCAATGCACCGCCGAACTCGCCGTCCAGCGTCCACGTTACCTCGTCATCGGACGAAAAACTGATTTTTGACGTGCGGAAGTACGCGAAGCGGTTCGATTCGATATTGTGCGTCAGCAGGTCATTCGCCAGCCACTGCAGCTCCATCGGATTTTCGACTGGGTAAATGAGCAGCACCTCGTACAGTCCGTCATCCAGCGCCACGCCATCCGGCCGGATGGTCTTAAAGCCGCCGACCGACACCGTGTTTGTCACCATACCGTAGATGAAATCGTCCTCCATCTGCGTTTCCGCGCTGTTCACGCGGATGTGGTAGGTTTTGATGTTGGTCAGCGCCTTAATGCCCTCGATGATATACGCAGCACGCCCGAAAATGTTCTTGGTCTGCTGCGGTGTCTCATAGGAGACCTCAGTAAACGCACCGAACGCCGCAATATAGTTAAAATAGCGATCGTTGAAGCGGCCAATATCCAGCGCCTGCAGCGTATCGCCTGCCGCAATAACCGCCGCCTCAGCGGGCACCTTGGAAATGCCCAGACTGAACGCGAAGTCGTTTGTCGTACCGGCAGGCACATAACCGAGAACCGGACGGGTCTCCACCTGCATAAGACCGGTAATCACCTCATTCAGCGTACCGTCACCGCCTGCACACACAATGCGATCGAACTCGCCCGCACGCTCTCGCGCAACACGCGTTGCATCCTGCGCACCCTGCGTGATATAAATCGTCACATCATATCCTGCCTGCTGAAATGCGGTTACGCAGCCGATGATCTTTCCGCTCATTGCACCGCGTCCCGCATGCGGATTGAGTATCCACAGCATTCTCTTCATGTTTCATCACCTTCCGGTTTTGTTCATAAATAAAATGTAGTATCGACACAGCCGAGCCGCATCGCTATTCTCAATCCATCAATCATTCACTCTTTTATCCCCGCGTATACGGTCTATTATATACTAACTATATTATTATATATCTCAGGAGAGCAAATTGCAAACAGCATTTGCGTAAGCCACCGGATCATCCACCGGCATACCCTCGATAAGCAGCGCCTGCGTGTACAGGATATCCGCATAGGTGCTTACCTTATCCGAGCCTTCCGCCTGCAGCGCACACAGCTTCTTAAAGATCGGGTGCTCGGCATTCAGCTCCAGAACGCGCTCTGCGTGTACACTCTGACCGCCGTTGACAGCAGCCTGCTGGTTGAGCACCTTCTCCATCTCGAGCGTTACCGGGCCTTCGGCACGCAGGCAGCACGGATGGCTCTTGAGACGGCTAGTCAGCTCGACCTTCTTAACCTTGCCCTCGAGCGCCTTGCCGAGCGCTTCGAGGACATCCTTATTGTCCTCGCTCAGCTTTTTGATCTCTTCCTTCTCGTCCTCGCTGTCCAGACCGAGGTCTGCATCCGCGATGGACTTGAATTCCTTGTCGTTGTACTTAGCGAGCATCTTGACGCAGAACTCATCAATGCTGTCATCCATACACAGCACCTCGTAGCCCTTGTCGGACAGCGTTTCCATAACCGGCAGCAGCTTGATCTTGTCGATGGTCTCGCCGCAAGCATAGTAGATATACTTCTGGTCTTCCTTCATGCGGGAAGCGTACTCCGCGAGCGATACCAGCTTGTCCTCCGTGGAGGAATGGTACATCAGCAGATCCTGCAGCAGCTCCTTGTGCGCGCCGTACTCAACATAAGCACCGTACTTAATCTGACGGCCGAACGCTGCCCAGAACTTCTCATAATCCTCGCGCTTATCCTTCTGCATCTTGAGCAGCTCACTCTTGATCTTCTTCTCAAGGCTCTGCGCAATGGCCTTCAAATGGCGGTCGTGCTGCAGCATCTCACGGGAGATGTTGAGCGACAGATCTGCCGTATCGACCATGCCGTGTACAAAGCTGAAATGATCTGGCAGCAGATCCGCGCATTTGTCCATGATGAGTACGCCGTTAGAGTACAGCTGCAGACCCTTCTCATAATCCTTGGTGTAGTAGTCCATCGGCGCGTGAGACGGGATGAACAGCATTGCCGTGTACGTTACCGCGCCTTCCACACTGGAATGGATGTGGCACAGCGGCGGCTGATAATCGTAGAACTTCTGCGTATAGAAGCTGTTGTAATCCTCGTCCTTCAGCTCCTTCTTGGACTTCTTCCAGATCGGAACCATGGAATTGAGGGTCTCATTCTCGGTGTACTCCTCCCACTCCGGCTTGTAGTCGTCACCTGCATCCGCCGGCTTCTCCTTCATGCGGGAACGCGTCATATCCATCTTGATTGGATAGCGAATATAATCGGAATACTTCTTTACCAGACCCTGAATACGGTACGGCTCGAGGAATTCATCGTAATTCTCGTTCTCCGTATTGTCCTTGATGGTCAGCACGATCTTCGTGCCGTTTTCTGCCTTTTCGCACGGTGCAACCGTGTAGCCGTCCGCACCGTCGGACTCCCAGCGGTTGGCCTCGTCGCTGCCTGCCGCACGGGATACGACCTCAACATGCTTTGCGACCATAAATGCCGCATAGAAGCCAACGCCGAACTGACCGATGATGTCGATGTCGTCCTGCTTTTCGTTTTCGTTCTTGAACGCCAGCGAACCGGAATGCGCGATCGTACCGAGGTTGTTCTCCATTTCCTCGGCAGTCATGCCGCAGCCATGGTCCTCGATGATAAAGCGGCGGTTTGCCTTGTCGAGCGTCAGCTCAATCGGCAGACTGTCGCGGGTGATGCCGGTCTTGCCTTCCTTCATTGCATTATAGTAGAGCTTATCCGTTGCGTCGGATGCGTTGGAGATCAGCTCACGCAGAAAGATTTCCTTGTGCGTATAAATGGAGTTGATCATCAAATCGAGCAGGCGCTTGGATTCTGCCTTAAACTGCTTGGTTGCCATGATTACATACACCTCTGTGTTTGTTGTTTGGTATTAGCACTCTCAACCACCGAGTGCCAACATTGATATAATAATCCCAAAGTCAGAAAAAATCAAGAGGGCTTTACAAAATTCATGGTTTATTCAAAAACGGTCATCAAGCCGCTCAAACGTCCGTCTTTTCTCTGCACCGGTTGACCGGGGCACTTGAACCGCGCAGGCGGGTTCGCCCCTAACGGGCGGGATGTTTTTCGCTGAGATTCAGCGGTGGGGATTCGCCGTCTGCGGACGGCGGGAACGTCGCGGCGCCCGCCGCGGGGGCAAAAAGGAAGGACAACCTGCGGTTTTCCTTCCTCTTTGAACTCCTACCTTTCCCTTGCTTCCTAATTTGGCGCAGATTGCCTATATGTGACCGCTTCGAAAAGGAGTACGGCAGAGGATTTTTTCTTCCGTATCTTTCGCAACCGATTCGCAGTGTCAGATAACGTACTGCTACACAGACCGGCAATTCACCTTGTGCCGCGCCTGCGTTGATTTTACCATATGTGTAGCAGTAATGTAGCCGACACTGCGAATATGTCGAGTAATGGACGCGCAATGCGCCCCTACAAAGAAGGTAAACCGACTGTCGTACTTCTTTTCCTGCTTACGCAGTCTACCATCTGCACCCAAGCTATCCTTACAAGGGAAACGGGTGTTCAAAGAGGGTAGAAACCGTAGGTGTCTACCCTTTTTGTCCCCTGCCGTGGACACGGCAAACGTCCCCGCCGCCGCAGCGGCGGAATCCTCGCCCGGAAATGGCGAACCACCTTCGCAGTTCGGGCACACCGGAAAACCCGTGCCTTCGACCAGTGCAGCCCGAATAGGACAAACTGTCTGCGCGATAGGACGCTCCCTATCCATTCTCAATTTTGACACACCCCCTTTCCTATGCTATACTAAAGGTAAGAAAACAATTTTGGAGTGATAGCATGGTACATCTTGGCAACGATTGGGACGAGATCCTTGCCGGAGAGTTTGAACAGGATTATTACAAGCGCATTCGCTACTGGCTGAAAAAGGAATACGCCGAGCAGACCATCTATCCGGCGGCAGAGAACATCTTTAACGCTCTGCGGTACACGCCGTATTCCAAGGTCAAAGCCGTCATTCTCGGGCAGGACCCGTATCACGGTCCCGGACAGGCGCACGGACTTTGCTTCTCGGTTCAGCCGGGTGTTCAGCCGCCTCCGAGCCTGCAGAACATCTTCAAGGAGCTGCAGAGTGATCTCGGCATTGTACCTCCCAAGGACGGCACGCTCACCAAGTGGGCGGAGCGCGGTGTGCTCATGCTGAACACGACTCTGACCGTACGCCGCGGGCAGGCGAACAGCCATAAAAACCTCGGCTGGACGACCTTCACCGACCATATAATCGAAAAGCTGAACGAGCATGAGCAGCCGATCGTCTTTCTGCTCTGGGGCGGCAATGCCCGCAGCAAAAAGAAACTCATCACTGCACCGCAGCACCTTGTGCTCGAAAGCGTGCATCCCTCTCCTCTGTCGGCGTACAATGGCTTTTTCGGCTGCAAACACTTCTCCAAATGCAATGCGTTTCTCGAAGCGCACGGCATCGACCCCATCGACTGGGATCTCAATCATTAAATCGTGAGCTTCCGCACCATTTTCCGGGTGCGGAAGCTTTTTTGATTTTTTTCAAAATTCCTATTGACAAACAGGAGTTTCGGTTGTATATTTAATTCATATAAAACACATATGATTAAAGTGAATTGAGGAGAGTGATCTCAATGATGATCCGGCGAATGTGTCGATGTTGCATCGACTGAGTTTTCCCATCATTCCTTATTAACATCACATTCTAATTTTTCTTAATTTTGAAAGGCGGTTTATCCCATGTCTGATATTAAAAAGAGCTTCTCCGACCTGATCGGCAACACCCCGCTGTATGCGGCTGAAAAGTTTGCAGCTAAGGCTGGCGCTAACGCACAGGTTCTCGCAAAGCTGGAGTACTTTAATCCGGCCGGTTCCGTTAAGGATCGTATCGCAAACGCCATGATCAACGAGGCTGAGAAGTCCGGCGCACTCAAGCCGGGCGCAACCATTATCGAACCGACCTCCGGCAACACCGGTATCGGTCTGGCAGCAGTTGCAGCCTCCCGCGGCTACCGCATCATCCTCACCATGCCGGAAACCATGAGCGTTGAACGCCGCAACATGTTGAAGGCATACGGCGCTGAGCTGGTTCTGACCGAAGGCACGAAGGGCATGTCCGGTGCGATTGCAAAGGCAAAGGAGCTGGCTAAGGAGACCCCGAACAGCTTCATCCCCGGTCAGTTCGTAAACCCGGCAAACCCGGCTGCACACTATGCAACCACCGGCCCCGAGATCTGGGAGCAGTCCGGTCACAAGGTTGACATCTTCGTTGCAGGCGTAGGCACCGGCGGCACCGTAACCGGCACCGGCAAGTACCTGAAGGATCAGGACCCGAATGTCAAGGTAGTAGCTGTTGAGCCGGATACCTCCCCGGTACTGTCCACCGGCAAGGGCGGCCCGCATAAGATTCAGGGTATCGGCGCCGGCTTTGTTCCGGATGTACTCGACACCAAGGTTTACGACGAAGTTATTCGTGTAGCGAACGAGGATGCATTTGAAACCTCTCGCCAGTTTGCACACAGCGAGGGTCTGTTCGTAGGTATTTCCTCCGGTGCTGCTCTGTGGGCTGCTGTTGAGCTGTCCAAGCGTCCGGAGAACGCCGGCAAGGTTATCGTAGCTCTGCTGCCTGATACCGGCGACCGTTACCTGTCCACCCCGCTGGTTTCTGAGTAATTTTAATTCTCAAATCCTGCAATTCTCTCCAAAAATCCATTCATCTCCAAATGTATAAAAAAGACACCTCTGCATAGCGGAGGTGTCTTTTTTATGGAAAATAAACGTAACGTTTCTCCAGTTTCCGCCCACGGATTTAACAACGAAAAACCACCCTGTGAAAGCAGGGTGGCTTCGTTATATCCTGGAATAATAAATTGCAGTAACCGTGCCGTTCTCGATGGAGGGATAGCAATGCCGGTAGGTACTGCCGGTGCTTGTCGGCGCATTCAGCTGATGGTACGGCTGACTGACATCGATAGCTACGCAATCGGCGGCCGCCGGAATGCTCACTGTACCCTCACCGTCTGCGAAGGTGAACACGCCGTTCGTGTACGTTACCGTGCGGTCGATCGCGCGTTTGCCGCTCAGCGAAACGTAGGTAACGCCGCCGACTCGTCGGAAATCCGTATACCCCATCAGACCGGTATACGTCACCGAAGGATCATAGTTCTCGATCACAACATCGCAGTAATTCTGCGTACCGATACACAGGTTGACCAGATCGCCGCGGCTCTGATACACAGCGCCGCTGCCCTGCACGGTCAAATGCGTTGCCCGATAGAGCATCACCGCCATCTCCGCACGCGTTACCTTGGAAAGCGGATTGATCTTTCCTTTCGAGCCGCCGATCACCTTAGCACCGACCAGTGCACTGACGGAAGGCTTCGCGTAATTGGAAATCCTGCTCGCATCCGAGAAGCTGCTCACCGAACCGGTGCCCAGTTTGAGCGCCGTGCGGTCAATCGTGCGTTTGAGGAACACCATTGCGTCCTGACGGGTCATGCTCTGCTGCGGCTGAAACTCACCGGTCGCGGTGCCCGCCGCTATGCCGAAGGCTTTCGCCGCGATAACCGCCTTGCTGTAATAGGCGCTGCTCGGCACATCGACAAACGAGCCGTTCGAATTGACCTGACCGTTGTCGAGCGCTTCACTCATGCCATAGGCACGGTCGAGCATAACGATGAAGTCCGCTCGGGTAATGGCGTTGCCCGGATAAAACAGATGGGTTCCGCCGCCCTTGATCACGCCTGCAACGGCAAGCGTATCAACCTCGCGGGAAGCCCACGCGTACTCTCCTGCTGTATCATAAAAGTAAACCGAGTGTTCAGGAAGATACGCATACGTCTCCGTGGTATTCGCGCTCAGTGCATAGGCTGCCGTGATCGCGCTTACGACCACCGCAACTGCCAGCACCGCAACGGTCACCAGCTTTCGCGTTCTTTTCATAATATTCTCCTTGCTCAGTGGTTATGATAGATAGGGTGTATTCCCCACCTATGTAAACTTGCTTCAAAATTATAGCACACCGTTCCCCACTTGACAAGTTAAAATATGACTAAATTTGTTGTAACCATTCTGTAATTTTAACCTTTTTATACAAGAAAAGCGCGGTTTTCCAGCAAACCGCGCTTTCAAAGTTCATTTTTCGTCTATCACCGCTGTTCTGCGCGGTACCATCGCCAGCTCAGCACAGTCGGGATAATCGTTGCCACCGCCATTGGCGCAAGCACCAGCACAAACTTTGCAATTTCGTTCGGAACGAACGAGCCTGCCGCACCGATAATACCCGCCGCAAAAAGCATGCGGCCCGCCACACGATGCGTTTTCGTCCAGACAGTTTCGCTCGACAGCGTCCACGGCGTTTTGAGTCCGCAGTACCAGTTCATGCGAAACTTCGGCATAATGTTGCCGAGGCACATCACCAGCAGGCTGACGAGCAGACATACGACTGTCGGCACATCGACCGTACCCGGGCGCAGTGCTTCCGCAATGCAGATACCGCACATTGCGGTCAGGAACAGGTCGATCATGATCTGAAACCCGATATAGACATCGTAAAACTTGCTGTAGTTCCTGCTTTTCGGGTCAAACCGCGGCAGAAAGTAAAACAGAACCGCAAACAGCGGTGCCATCCCGGCCACGATCCACAAATGCCATCTGGTTTCGTAATTCATATGGCCGGCAAGATCCCACTGCATGGGAATTTCCGCGGGCAGCCTGCTGTAAAACACCGCTGTCATTGCCGCCGGCAGCAGCGACAGCACCCACGCCGTCACCTGCAGTCTACTGATTTTTTTCATTCCTGACATCTCCTTTCAAGGCGCTGATCCATTCGAGAATCTCATCCACGACCGACATATTCAACTCATAATAAATGTACTTACCCTGCTTGTCATCCAGCACCAGACCCGCATCCCGCAGGACGGACAGGTGATGCGAAATGGTTGCGCCCGACACCTCGAAGTGCGCCGCAATATCGCCCGCCGCCATCGGTCCGCGCCGCAGCAGCGACAGAATTTCGCGCCGCACCGGATCGCTGAGCGCCTTAAAGCTCTGCTGAAACCCCATTACTGTCCCCTCTTTCGTGCGGTAAACCACGTTTTGCGCCCGCAGACCGGACAATACAGCTGCCAGTCATTTCCCACATGCGTGCGGAAAACCAGCCGCTTCCACGGCAGATTCTGCTTCGTGCCGCAGGATTTACAAATTAAGTCGCACCTTGCAAGCGCTTTTGCCTGCCAGATTACCAGTATTGCCGCTAAAATCAGCGCAATCGCGCAAATCAGAATGGTAATGTCCATTCCGTTCACCGTCCTTCTCGCTATCCTATTAATTAGATGGCCATCTAATTGTTTTCAGTATACCACAGTTTCTGCATTTGTCAATACATTTCGATAAATATCTAAATGATGCAAAAAGAAAAACCGCAAGTTAAACTTGCGGTTTCGATGTTCTATACCAGAACTTACGCCATGCCGTTGAGCTTGGTAGTCATCTTGCTCTTCTTGTTGGACGCATTGTTCTTGTGCAGGAGGTGCTTGGCAGCCGCCTGATCGACAGCCTTGACAGCGGTCGTGTAAGCAGCAGTTGCTTCAGCCTTATCGCCGCCAGCAATCGCAGCATCAAACTTCTTCAGAGTGGTCTTGAGCTCGCTCTTAGCCATCTGGTTGTTCAGCGCCTTTACGGAGTTAACCTTAACGCGCTTCTTTGCAGACTTAATATTGGGCATTCTGAAAACACCTCCTTCGTTTTCTATTCAACAGTGATATTATTCTATCATCTTCTCACAAAAAAAGCAAGTGTTTTTTTCATTTTCTGCATAAAAACTTTTTCCTCGAAAAAACTACCCTTATAAGGAGGGATTGCGCATGGCTTTCCGCACCGATCTGGCCGTTGAGGCGATCGAAAACCATAAAACAGCCGCTGCCCTGCCGCATGTCCGGCAGTCCGACCGCACGCTTGAGGGCTTCGCCGTACACGAGGTACGCATTCTCTCAGAGGATGCCGCCCGCGAGATCGGCAAGCCGCAGGGGCGCTATCTCACGCTTGAGCTGGATGCACTCATCCGCCGTGAGGAGGATGCGTTTCCGCGTGCCTGCAAGGCACTCAGCACGCTGCTGCGCGAGCTGCTGCCGCATCCGAATGACGGTCCGGTGCTCATTGCCGGACTGGGCAACCGTATGATAACCCCCGATGCCATCGGTCCGCAGACCGCCGACCATGTCATTGCCACGCGGCATCTGGTCGCGCAGTCGCCCGCTATTTTCGCGGACTGGCGTCCCGTTTCCGCACTGGCTCCGGGTGTGCTCGGACAGACCGGCGTCGAGACCGGCGAGGTCATCTGCGGTGTGCTCGACCGCGTGCGCCCTGCCGCTGTCATCGCGGTGGATGCGCTTGCCGCCGGTCGGCTGTCGCGGCTGCTGCGTACGGTTCAGCTGGCAGATACCGGCATTACGCCGGGTGCCGGCGTGGGAAACGCCCGCGCAGCGCTCAACGAGGAAACACTCGGCGTGCCGGTTATCGCCGTTGGCGTGCCGACCGTGGTGGACGGTGCAACGCTCGCACATGAGATCAGCAGCCAGCTTGGGCAGCCTGCCTGCGAAGCGCTGGACGACCTCTCTCAGCCGGTGATGATCACCACGCGCGACATTGACCGCGAGGTTGCCGACATCTCCCGCATGATCGGCTACGCAGTCAACATGGCGCTGCATCCGCACCTCAGTGTTGCCGATATCGACCTGTACCTCTCGTGACAGGTTTCGGGCATACTCGCACGCTGTACGGCGTATGATAGATAGCATGAAACAGCAAGGAGGATGGCGCAATGAAGCGGCGTAAACATCAGAAATTCCGATCGAGAGGCGGCATCCGCCTGCCTGCCGCCATCACCCTCTGTCTGGCGCTGTCGCTGCTGATTTTTTCCCGGGCAGGCGGCGAGCCGATCGCACAAAAGGCACTGACCGGTCTGGCTCGCAACAGCGGCTTTGTCACCCGCGCAATGGCGCTCGAGTTCGGCGTTTCGCCGGAGGATACCACCGAGGTGTACACGCCGCGCACGGCTGCCGCAGCGCGGGATGAGCAGGCGGAAAATCCGCTTGCAGAGAGCACCTATGTGCCCTCGTCCGACACCGAGAACGACAATCCGGTGCTGTCGGCCGCTGACAAGGCTGCCACGGTCTCCATCAACAACGAGACCTCGTATGACGTGGATGCGGCAGACTGTCTGGCCGCAGACGAGCATTTTTCTGCTGATGGAGATGGGCCGCAGGTGCTTATCTATCACACACACAGCAGCGAAAGCTACACGCCGGATGCCGCTTTTCCGTATACACCGACCGAGACCGAGCGCACGACCGATACCAATTATAATGTAGTGCGCGTCGGTGACGAGCTGCAGAAGGTCCTCGAGAACAACGGCATTGAGGCCGTACATATCCGCGAAATTTTCGATTCGCCCGTGTACACCGGCGCATATGACCGCTCACTTGCCGTGGTTGAGGACACGCTGGCAAAATATCCATCCATCACAACCGTCATTGACGTGCACCGCGACTCGATCCTGACCGATGACGGCCGCGCCTACAAGACCTCCTGCACGATAAACGGCGAGGAAACCGCACAGCTTATGCTTGTAGTCGGCACAGATGACGGCGGCCTGTATCACCCGGACTGGCAGGAGAACCTGAATCGTGCAGCATCGCTGCAGTACCGGCTCAACCGCACCTATCCGACGCTCATGCGTCCGCTTAATCTGCGGACCCAGCGTTTTAATCAGCATGCAACGCACAGCGCGTTTCTGGTGGAGGTAGGTTCGTCGGGCAATACGATGACAGAAGCGCTGAAGGGAATCAGATTATTTGGCGAGGTCTTGTCTGACGAACTGCTGAATTGAAAATGGAAAATGGAGAATTGAGAATTAGCGCTATCCTTGCGCGAGTTCCATCCGCGCTGCGCTGGTATCGCGCACAGCGCAATTATTCAATCACCGCCCTATGGGCAGACTCCTTCATTTTCCATTCTCCATTATCCATTCTCAATTAACCTGCATAAACTATCGTTTTCTGTACATCCTTATTTTCGGGGGTGAAACTATGGAAACGATCACATTTACCGCCGATCTGGAACGAAACATCCGTATGATGCAGAAGCTGTTCCGGAACGACGATACGCTTATCATACGGCGTGCCATCGGTCAAAACGGACTGCGCTGTGCGCTGTTTTTCTTTGACGGCATGGTAAATTCCCTTGCCATCAACCAGAGCCTTGTGCGGCCGATCCTGCGCTGTGAGCAGCCGCGGCTTTCCGCCGATATACTCGCCGCCGCTGTGCTCCAGGCCGACGAATGCCGCGTGGAAACTGATATGAACAAGGTATTTGCCGCCTTTCTCTACGGCGACGCCATCGTGCTGACTGACGGCGATGCACGTCCGGTTCTCGTCAACACCAAGGGCTTCGACAAGCGCAGCACCGCCGAGCCGGAAAACGAGCGCGTGCTTTCCGGCCCGCGAGAAGGCTTCACCGAGTGCTTTATGCCCAATCTGGCGCTCATCCGCCGCCGCGTGAACGACCCTCGGCTGAAATTCCGGTTTATGCGCGTCGGCAGCCGCACGAACACCAACGTGTGCCTGTGCTATATCGCCGGACTGTGTGAAAAGGGACTGGTTGAGCGTCTGGAAACGCGCCTGACCGCGCTCGATATCGACAGTGTGCTCGACTCCAACTATCTTGCCGAGCGCATACGCGACCACCGCTGGTCGCCGTTTCCGACGCTCGGCACGACCGAACGGCCGGACGTTGCCGCTTCCCGTATGCTGGAGGGTCGATGCGTCATTGTCGTGGACGGCAGTCCGGTAGCGCTCACAGCGCCGTTTCTGTTTCAGGAGTGCTTTCAGTCCAACGACGACTACTATATCAGCTTTCTGCAGGCGAATCTTTCGCGCATCCTGCGTGTCATCGGATTTGTATTCACGATCACGTTTCCCGCCATGTACGCCGCACTCATGCTCTATCACCGAGAATTAGTGCCCGCGCGGCTGCTGTTCGCTGTCTCCGCCGCACAGCGCGGCGTTCCCCTTCCCATCGGATGGGAGATTTTGCTCATGCTGTTCGTGCTCGAGGCGCTTAAAGAAGCCGGAGCGCGAACGCCCGGTGCCATGGGACAGACGATGAGCATTGTCGGCGGTCTGGTGCTCGGTGACGCGGCAGTTTCCGCGCGATTTGCCGCCGCACCGACCGTTATCGTAGTCGCTATCGCGGGTGTCACCGGTCTGATGGTGCCCAAGCTGCAGACTGCTGCCCTGTGGCTTCGCTTCGTGCTGCTCGCTGCTGCAGCCTCCTGGGGCCTGTATGGCGTTGGTCTTGCACTCGGATTAACACTCGCAGCACTGTGCCGCATGCACTCGTGCTCGGTACCGTACCTGCTCAATCTGGTGCCGCGCATCTCTGCCGAGCACGAGGACACCTGGCTTCGCTATCCATGGTTTTTCATGCGCTGCGACCGCTTTGCCGTCAAACGCCCGTCGAAGGAGGAACGCCCGTGAAGCTGCTCAGATTCCTGCCGCTGCTGCTGTTGCTGTGCGGCTGTGCGAGAGAGGTTTCACCGGTATCCGCGCTTGCGCTCGACTGCAAAAACGGTGTGTACTGCCTGACCGCCGAGGTTGTACGGCAGGACTCGCCGGACGACACCGCCGCACCGGCTTACCTGTCCGCCACCGGAACCGATGTGACGGACGCACTGCGCAACCTGCGCAGTATCCTGCCGGGAGACCTGTATTTGAGCCATGCACAGGTGCTGCTTTTAAGCGAGGATGCGGTTTCCGAGAGCATTCTTCCGCTGGCGGACTATCTTTGCCGTGAAAACGATGTGCGGCTCAGCCTGCGGGCAGCCGTCGTGCGGGACGGCTCTGCCGCCGAGCTGCTGGAGAACGACAACGAGGTGTACGCGCTCAGTGAGCTGCTTGACCGCTCCGCGCAGGACGGCGTTCTGCCGGATATGCCGCTGTACCGCGTCACCGATGTGCTGCACGCAGACGGCACGGCCATTCTTCCGGCCTTGCGCGTGGATGCATTCGGACAGACGGCACCGGCAGGCACGGCAGTATTCAAAAACGAACGGCTGAACTGCTTTTTAGACGGTGAGATCGGCGGTGGCGCCTATGCGTGAGCGGCTGTTTCCGCGGTGGTGTACGGCGCTGTTTACCCTGCTGCCGATGAGCGAATTACTGTATCTCCCCGCCGACGGGCAGAGCGTGTACGCCGCTGCACTCGCGTGTACGGTTTGTGCATTGGCCGGTATCGGAGCAGCAAGGCTGTCCGACCGTGTTCGGCATTCGGCTCCTGCACAATGGGTGCTCGCCTTGACCTCGCTGTTTCCGCTGCTTGCATCCATCGCCCGCATGAGCATTTTCCTGCAGAAGACCGTGTTCACCGGACGCTCCTGCGGCAGCACAGTTGTGCTGCTGACAGTCTGTATCCTGCTCATGGCATCAATGGGGCTCAACCGCTGTGCCATGTGGGCACTGCCGATTGCGTGGCTTGCCGGTACGGTACTCCTGCTCTCCGGTGTGCTGACATTCACACAGCTTACGCCTGCTAGCTTTTCCGCACCGACAGCGGCATTGCTGCCGCAATTCCGGCATATTCTGTACTCCCTGCTGCCGGCATCGGTCGTACTGGCGTTTTCTCTGCCGGAGACCAGGCTGTCCGCAAGCGTGTCGCGCGGACTCAGCGCAGGCGGTGCATTGCTCGCACTTCTGCTGCTGCGCACAGTGCTGCTGCTTGGAGCTAACACCGCTGCCCTGCTCCCCTATCCGGCGTTCACTGCCGCCGGACTGGCTGCCATCGGCAATTTTGCCCGACACGGCGAGGTATTCTTCGCAGTGCCTCTCCTCCTGTGTGAGATTGGCCGATGCGCCGCACTTGTCTGCGTGCTGCTGTATCCGTTCACACGCACCTGCGGCGTTTTGCACCTGCGCCGACCGCAATAGGATTTGGGCAACACCGCACAATTAAAGCTGCGGTTCCTTGCGCAGGCTCCGGTCGCGCTGCCGCGGCGCTTTGCGCAAATCGCTCTTGTTCAATTATGCGGTATTGCCCTTGTTTTCCTCTCCCAGTTCTGCTATAATGCAAACAGCAGAGCAAAGGAGATTACGGCATGAATATTCAGATTTTCGGCAAAAACAAGTGTTTTGATACCAAAAAAGCGCAGCGATGGTTCAAGGAGCGCGGCATTAAATTCCAGATGATCGACCTTGCGCAAAAGGGCATGTCCAAGGGTGAACTGGACAGCGTGCTGAAGGCTGTCGGCGGACTGGACAACCTGCTCGACCAGAAAAGCAAGAGTTATGCGTCGCTTGCCTACCTCGCCTACGACGAGGACAAGAAGGAAAAACTGCTCGAGGACGGTACGCTGATGAAAACGCCAATTGTCCGCAACGGCCGTCAGGCAACTGTCGGCTACCAGCCCGATGTTTGGGCGCAGTGGGAATAACTTCTCAAAAGCCGTTCTATGCCTCAGAACGGCTTTTTTCCGTGTCCGTTGTCCGCTTTAGCGCCTTGTATAAAATATTTTTAGGAAAATGCTGTCATTTCGCAAAATATACCCTCTTTCTGTATCTGCTGTCTGATAAACTATGTTCGATAATAAGAAGCGGCATTGATTTATGCTTCTGATTTCATGCGAAAGTGAGGGAGAGCTCATGAAGAGAAAAGGCAAGCGTTTTCTTGTTCTGCTGACCACCGCCAGCCTGAGTCTGAATATGCTCGGCATCAGCGCTTTTGCAGCAGAAGATTCTCCGGAGACGGACGCTGCTTTCGTTTCAGAGATCTCAAAGAACGAGACTGATTTATCTGTAAACCGTCCGGATTCCGATGTTCCGGAGGTTTCCTATGAGCCGATCATTATCGACATTCCCGATGGACCGATTCCGGCCGGTGAAACCTGGGATAACGAGGTTTCGGCTACTGATATTGCAGAGAACGATATCCCAGCGGCTGACAGCTTCAAGGTGCACTTGTCTGACGGCTCATCCAAGCTGTGGATAAGCGTAGGGGTTGTCTCCGGTGCAGGCGTGATTTTCACTGCCATGTGCCAAAAAGGCAACGAGAACCGGTAAAAACAATAAACGCCCGCTCATTTTTTGAGCGGGCGTCTTTTCGTCTCACAGGCATAGCATAAAAACAGCTCAGGCATTGCTGAGCTGTTTTTATGCGCTTTATGCAGTTAGTTCTTGAGGCTCTGAATCGGAGCCGGAATACGGCCTCCGCGGTTAATGAACTTCGCGGGAGAACCGGTCTTGATCGGCATGATCGGAGCCGAGCCAAGCAGACCGCCGAACTCGACCATATCACCGACTCCCTTGCCGATGGCCGGGATAACACGGACAGCAGTGGTCTTAGTATTGACAACGCCGATTGCGATTTCGTCCGCGATCAGGCCGGAGATGACCTCAGCGGTAGTGTCACCCGGAACAGCAACCATGTCGATACCAACCGAGCATACCGCAGTCATTGCTTCGAGCTTCTCAAGGGTCAGTGCGCCTGCCTGAGCCGCCGCAATCATGCCCTCGTCTTCGGAAACCGGAATGAATGCGCCGGACAGACCGCCGACACTCGAGGATGCCATAACGCCGCCCTTCTTAACGGCATCATTCAGCATCGCGAGGATTGCGGTCGTGCCGCAGCCGCCGCAGACCTCCAGACCAACTTCCTCCAGAATACGCGCAACCGAGTCACCGATAGCCGGCGTCGGTGCGAGAGACAGATCAACGATGCCGAACGGCACACCCAGGCGCTGGCTTGCCAGTGCGCCGACCAGCTGGCCCATACGGGTGATCTTGAACGCAGTTTTCTTGATCACGTCAGCTACCTCGCCGATAGAGCAGTCACCTGCACGGCGAATTGCGGACTGCACAACACCCGGACCGGAAACGCCAACGTTGATAACGGTCTCCGGTTCACCGATGCCGTGGAACGCACCGGCCATAAACGGGTTATCGTCTACCGCGTTGGCAAAAACGACCAGCTTGGAGCAGCCCATGGAATCGTTGTCCTTGGTCAGTTCTGCGGTCTGCTTGATGATACGGCCCATCAGACCGATGGCATCCAGATTGACGCCCGCCTTGGTGGACGCAACGTTGACCGACGAGCAGACCAGATTGGTTTCCGCCATTGCCTCCGGAATGGAGTTGATGAGGATTTCATCGCCCTTGGCAAAACCCTTCTGCACCAGAGCCGAGAAGCCGCCGACGAAGTTGACGCCAGTGGTCGCAGCGGCACGGTCAAGCGCCTTGGCCAGCGGTACATAGCTGTTTGCCGAGGAGGTCGCACCGACCATAGCGATCGGCGTTACCGAAATACGCTTGTTGATGATCGGGATACCAAGCTCGCGCTCAATCTGCTCGCCGGTGGCAACCAGCTTTTCCGCGCGGCGCGTTACCTTGTCGTATACCTTGTCTGCCAGCACATTGATGTCGTCCGCCGCAAGGTCGCGCAGCGAAATGCCCATCGTGATGGTACGAATGTCGAGGTGCTCCTCCTCGATCATCTTAATGGTTTCCAGAATATCTTTCGTGTTGATCATAGACATTTAACTAAACCTCCTGAAAAATTGAGAGTTGAGAATCGGTTACCTGCTCTCGATTCCGTCAATTTGTCAGATTTTATGCATTGCGTCGAAGATGTCCTCGTGCATGGTGTGAATCTTCATGCCGAGTTCCTCACCATCCTTGTCAAGCAGGTCGATGAGCGTGTTGAAGTCTACGGTGCACTTGTCGATGTTTACCAGCATGACCATTGCAAATACATCTTCCATTACGTTCTGCGAAATGTCGATGATGTTGACCTGCTGCTCATAGAGCGTGTTCGAAATCTTGGCGATGATACCGGTACGGTCCTTGCCTGTTACTGTGATTACTGCGCGCATAGTGATTCCTCCATTTTTGCGTATATGTTAATTTATCACAAACAAATGAATAATGGAAATTTGAGAATCCGTCGTTCTCAATTATTCTCCGGCTTCCACCACAGCATTGATAATGCTGTTGGAAACCAGAAACCCCTGTTCGGTGAGATACCACCGTGTACCCTCGTGAGCGGCAAGACCGTGCTTTTCCAGCATGCGGAATACCTGCTCGTAAGGAGCCGTACTGACATGGTATCGGTTTTCGAGATCGTGCATATCCGCACCGTCCGAGGTACGCAGACGCACCATCAGGTATTCGCCCTGCCGCCGGAAGTCCGAGACCTCCTCCTCGTCCTGCGGGATGCTCTCACCGCTGATATAAGCCCTGATATCCCGGGCAAACGCGAACCGGCGGCCATTCAGGAAAGAATGGGCGCCCGGTCCCAGTCCGAGATAGTCGGAAAGATCCCAGTATTTGAAATTATGCCGGGAACGAAAACCCGGTTTTGCGAAATTTGATATTTCATAGTGTTCGAAGCCGTTCCTGCCGAGCAGCCTGCACATGGCAAGATAGGTATCTGCCTGCGTGTCGTCATCCGGCAGAACCGGATTTTCACGTCCCATCGGTGTTGCAGGCTCCAGTTTGAGTCCGTAGCACGACAAATGCTGCGGATTCAACGTCAAACACTGCGTTACCGAGTCGAGAAACTGCGCCTGCGTCTGGTTCGGCAGGCCGTACATCAAGTCAAGGCTGATATTGGCGAAGCCGCACTGCCGTGCGAGTTCTACGGCTGCCTGTGCCTGCGCAAAGTCGTGGATACGGCCGATACGTTTAAGCTCGGTGTCGTGCGCCGCCTGCACGCCAAACGAGAGCCGGTTGACGCCGTGCTTATGCATGGCCTCCAGCACCGCTTGATCCGTGCTCTCCGGATTGCATTCCACCGTAATTTCGGCGTTTTCCGCAATTGCAAAGCATGCCCCAACCGCCTGTAAAATCTCGCTGAGATAGCCTGCGCCAAGGCAGGTCGGCGTACCGCCGCCGATGTATACGGTATCGACCGTGTAACCGGAACAGCGTTCGCCGTACGCCCTTATATCACGAATCAGCGCCGCCGTGTAATCGGCTTTGAGTGACGCATCCGTGATCGAATAAAAATCGCAGTACGCGCACTTTTTCACGCAGAACGGGATGTGCAGGTAGAGGCCGAGCAGCTTGCCGCCTGTTGCAGCGTTAGTTTTCCTCATCGAGTTTAAGCACAGCCATAAAAGCCTCGGTCGGCAGCTGAACCGTGCCGAGCGCACGCATCTTCTTCTTGCCTTCCTTCTGCTTTTCAAGCAGCTTCTTCTTTCGGGTGATATCGCCGCCGTAGCACTTAGCCAGTACGTCCTTGCGGAGCGCCTTGACTGTCTCGCGGGCGATAACCTTGCCGCCGATAGCTGCCTGGATCGGCACCTCGAACAGCTGACGCGGGATATTCTCCTTCAGCTTTTCACAGATACGGCGGGCACGGCCGTAGGCCTTGTCACGGTGCGCGATAAAGGACAGCGCGTCCACCTGATCGCCGTTGAGCAGCATATCGACCTTAACAAGATCGCTCTTGCGATAGTCGATAAATTCATAATCGAGCGATGCATACCCCTTGGTACGAGCCTTGAGCGCGTCGAAAAAGTCATAAATAATCTCACCGGTCGGCATTTCGTAATGCAGCTCGACCAGATTGGAGTCCAGATACTGCATATCCTTGAAAATACCGCGGCGGTCCTGGCACATCGGCATGATGTTGCCGACAAACTCCTGCGGCGTCATGATGGACGCCTTGACATACGGCTCGCGAGCCTCCTCGATGACATCCGGACTCGGATAATCGTGCGGATTATCGCAGCGCTGCACGGTGCCGTCGGTCTTGCTGACCTCATAGATAACGCTAGGCAGAGTGGTAACAAGGTCGAGGTCGAACTCGCGTTCGAGCCGCTCCTGAATGATCTCCATGTGCAGCATACCAAGGAAGCCGCAGCGGAAGCCGAAGCCGAGTGCGACCGAGCTTTCCGGCTCAAACGACAGCGCTGCGTCATTGAGCTGCAGTTTTTCAAGTGCGTCACGCAGATCGGGATACTTGGAGCCGTCCTCGGTGTAAATACCGCAGAATACCATCGGACGTGCCGGGCGATAGCCGGGCAGCGCCTCCGGCGTCGGATTTTCCACACCGGTAACGGTATCGCCGACACGAGTGTCGGATACCTTTTTAATAGAGGCGGTAAAGTAGCCTACCTCACCGGCACACAGCTCCTGCTGCGGAGACAGACCAAGCGGCAGCATGTAGCCGCACTCAAGCACCTGAAATTCGGCACCGGTGGCCATCATTTTGACCTTCATGCCCGGGCAGATCTTGCCGTCAAGCAGGCGCATGTAAACGACAACGCCCTTGTACGGGTCGTACTGGCTGTCGAACACGAGCGCACGCAGCGGCGCATCCGCATCGCCCTCCGGCGATGGAATATCAGTGACGATACGCTCGAGCACCTCGTGAATGTTGATATTCATTTTTGCGGAAATTTCGGGCGAGTCCTCTGCCGGAATGCCGATGATATCCTCGATCTCCTTCTTGACGCGCGGTGCGTCTGCCGCCGGCAGGTCGATCTTGTTGATGACCGGCACGACCTCCAGACCGGCGTCAATGGCAAGATAGGTGTTGCCGAGCGTCTGCGCCTCAATACCCTGTGCCGCATCAACAACCAGAAGCGCACCCTCACACGCCGCCAGAGAACGCGAAACCTCATAGTTGAAGTCCACATGTCCCGGGGTGTCGATCAGGTTCATTTCGTAGGTCTTGCCGTTGTCCGCGGTATATTCCATGCGGACAGCGCGCGCCTTGATGGTAATGCCGCGCTCGCGCTCAAGCTCCATATTGTCGAGTAGCTGCTCCTCCATTTCACGCACGGAAACGGCCTTGCACTGCTCCAGCAGACGGTCTGCCAGCGTAGATTTGCCGTGGTCAATATGCGCAATGATGGAGAAATTGCGAATTTGCTCGCGATTTTTCACGTCGAAAGCTCCTTATCTGTAAACTGTAAAGCTAACAAGGTAATACCGCATAATTGAACAAGTGCGATTTGCGAGTAAATTTTGCGTACTGACTATACGCAGTTTTGCGGTAATACTTGCTGTATTACCGTGAAACCGGAACGAAGTCAGGGCGCAAAATTTCCGCAAAGCACCGCAGCTTTCATTGTGCGGTGTTACCTCAAATATAGGCTCATTATAGCATATTTGACAGGGTGTCACAAGCGTTCTTTCGCAGTTTGCGTTTGTTTCTCTGCTGCAAACGTGAATTTTGTATTTTTTCATAAATTTCATTTTCTGATAAAGGGAATTTCATGCAAAGCGGTTATTGCGCTATCATGATGAAGCGGTAAACCGGCAAAGAATTAACAGCGGCTGGCGGTTTGGATAAAACAAAAAGCACCGAATACATCGGTGCTTTTTGATTCGGAGCGGCTGACGAGGCTCAAACTCGCATCCACACCCCGACCTCTGATTTTATGAAGGTGGAGGAAGTGAGTGTGCTGCGGATAAAAGAAAAACACCGAATTACATCGGTGTCCTTTGATTTGGAGCGGCTGACGAGGCTCGAACTCGCTACCTCCACCTTGGCAAGGTGGCGCTCTACCAGATGAGCTACAGCCGCATATTTAGTTTATTTTCGCGCTAACGCGATTCTTGTCAGTGCCGATTACTCACCGGACGCTTCGGGTTTAACGCTCACGGGCGGAATCGCTTTTTCTGCGGAAAAAGCCACGGCGGTTGAAACAATCCACCGGATTGTTTCTAAGAGCCGCCTTTCGATTCCTTAACCGAAAGGTAAGATTTATTCAAATGAGTGTCCAGACACTCATTTGAATAAATGGTGCCTCCGGGCGGAATCGAACCACCGACACGGGGATTTTCAGTCCCCTGCTCTACCGACTGAGCTACAGAGGCGTTTTTTACAGCGCTTGTTTAGTATATTATATTCTCTCAGAAATGTCAACAACTTTTTTCAAAAATTTTTGTATATTCTGCAAGCAGGAGAAAACAGTCACAGAAGCTCAGCCTGCGACTGTTTCACTTTTCTCTGCCGTTTTGCGGCGGATTTGTCCCCACAACAAGTCCACCGCTCTATCCTTTTCATGCGGGAGCAGCCACACGGTGCAGCCCAAAATAGTTCAAGCGAAACGCGCCTCCTTTATGTATGCCTGGTCATCTATACTGTCTGCCGCCGGACTCGCTGTATTCTACATCAGAATCGCAAGCCGTCAGAAAATCCTCGTTCAGTGCAATGTATCGTTTTCTGCAGGGATTTTCCTCGGTGTAGTACTGCTCCACCCGTGAAGTGTATGCCGTCTGCAGTTCCGTGCGTTCCCGCTCGGTCAGGTCGGCCGGTGAGCCGGTCTCCGACGGATAGCACCCTATCTGCATCTGCGTTTCCATCGCGCCGAGGAACGCCCTCTGTATATTTTTCGCTTCCTGCGCACGTTCGGAGACAACGGCCGCACCGCCTGTGCAGACAGCTGCCGCAGCCAGTACACCGCCTAATCGAAACCATATCCTGCGATTGTTCATGCACTCCCTCCTTTCCGGCTCTCCTGTCCTGCTCATACTATATAGACGAATGTCCTTCCGGTTTTGTGACACGCTCCCGCAAAAATTTTTGAATTTTTTCGGCATGAGAAAAAACGGCCTGCAAATCCGCTCTTTGGATTGCACAGCCGGACACAATATGCTATAATCTGCTAAAATGCAGGCAGGAAGGCGTAAAAATGTTTCTCTATCTGGCAATGATCGACTCGGATGCGGACAAGTCCAAGTTCGAGATTCTTTACAGCGAATACAAAAATCTGATGTACTACACCGCAAACCGCATTCTGCACAACAGCAGCGATGCGGAGGACGTGGTGCATCAGGCTTTTCTCAAAGTCATCGAAATTCTGGATACCATTTCTTCACCAAGGTGTCACAAAACGCGTGCGCTGCTCGTCACTATTACCGAGCACAAAGCAATCGACCTGTACCGCGAAAAGCAGCGCCGCAATGTCCTGCCGCTTGCCGAGGAATATATCGGAGCCGCGCCTGCCGCCGAGATCGAGCGTCTCGCCGAGCGCGACACACTGGCCGCCGCTATCGCGTCCCTGCCGCCGCGTTACCACTCGGTCCTGCTCCTGCGGTACGACTGCGGCTATTCCAACGCGGAGATTGCGAATATTCTGGATATGACCGAGCCGAACGTGCGCAAGCTCATCCAGCGTGCCAAGGAAAAACTCAGCGCAGCGCTGAGCGGGATGGAGGAACCGTAAATGAAGATCACTGACGATATGCTGTCCGCGCAGGCCGCCGAAGCGCGCGAACTGTGGCTGCAAGCCTGCACGCCGGATGCTCTGCCCGAGCACCGTTTCTCCCGAAAATTCCGGCGTGAAATGCGCCGTCTGGTGCGTGCACAAAAGCACTCTGCGGCGTTTAACCGGGGCCTCCGTCTTGCGCGCCGCACGGCCGCTGTTCTGCTGCTTTCCGCTGCGGTTTCGTTCGGCTGCGCGATGAGCGTAGAGGCATACCGCGTATCGCTTATCAATACTGTCGTGCGCGTGTTTAACGACCTGACCGACTATCGTTTTTCATCGGCCCTGCCGTCCGAAACCGACAGCAAGGCGTTCACACCGCCGGTTCTGTCCGGTCTGCCGGATACCATGCACAAAACCGATGAGCACAGCACACCTAACGGCTATATCGTCACCTACGAGAACACTACCGATTTTCTCGACCTGACCTGCACCCGGATTACGGACACTTCGGAGGCACACAAGCTCGTGGACACGGAAAACGCATCCGTTACCGAATTTGCTCTGCACGGCAGTCCGGTTACGATGATCGAGAAAAACGGCACGGTCACGCTCCTCTGGACGCACGATGACATCGTCTATCACCTGTACAGCAGCCTGTCCGCCGATACCTGCTGCAAACTCATCGAGAATCTGCAGTAATTCTCTGCTGATATTGCAAAGAATTGCTATTGCGGCCCGCCCTGCCGCGGTGTTATAATGATAAATTGTGAAAGTGTATAAACCACGCGCATGATTTTCTGCGCGAAAACAATCACGGAGGTTTACTCTTTTGAAAAAATATCGCTATACCGCGGCGGCCGTAATGCTCAGTCTTTCGATGCTGACTAGCGCCGCTGCCGCCGATTATTCCGATTTAAAGCCGCACTGGGCCGAGCAGGCCATGGAATTCGCCGTACAGTCCAATCTGATGGACGGCATTTCGGAATACACCTTTGCTGCAGATGCACCTGCGACCCGCGCCTGTCTGGTGCAGGCGCTGTACCGCATGGAGCACGCGCCTGCATCTGACACAGTGCTTACCTTTCAGGATGTCGCGGAGGATGCGTCCTTCCTGACCGCGGTTCAGTGGGGTGTGTCCAACGGCATCATCACCGGTTACAGCGACACGGTATTTCGCCCCGGCACCTCACTTACGCGCGAGCAGTTCGCCGTTATGCTGTACCGCTTTGCCGAATACAAAAAGCTGGATGTGACGGCACAAAGCGCGCTCTCCGGCTACACGGATGCTTCTTCGATTCATCCGTATGCGCAGACCGCTATGCAGTGGGCCAACGCCGAGGAACTGATCACCGGCACAACCGCGACCACGCTGTCTCCGCAGCGCACGGTCTCCCGCGCACAGCTGGCGACTATTTTGCAGCGTTTTGCGCCGATGGTCTCCTACCAGCAGCGGGAAACCGATGCACCGAAGCCGCCGCAGACCCATTCCTACACAGCCTTCACCACCAAACTGGGCGACGTGACGCGCAGCGAGACCGAACAGGACCTGACCGAAGTCCATCGAGCGACCCGCCGCTACACGGACGGTCAGGGCTGCGCGGTTGAGATGGGACACTCTGCCGCCGTACTGGACGCACCCGCGCACACAGCCGCGCAGTTTGAGATGAAGGGCACGTCCGGCACCGTTCGCTGGTACGACACCGCAGCGTCCTCGTGGAAACAGCAGCCGCTCACTGCGGGTACGCTGCCGAGCGGCATGTACTTTCTGCGGGTGGACGGCGTGGACAGCATTCTCGTCACGCCGATGACCTATGCCGCGCGAGACAACGGCATGATCGAGTATTTTCCGGGCAAAAACGGCTCTCTGAAGATCGAGCGGACAGCTTCGGGCTTCCGCTTCTCCGTACAGGTTGCGGCTCTTACGCAGGGCACCTACAGCGACTATCTGCTGCTGACTTCTCAGCAGACGCTCATCGACTGGAGCGACCCGTCCATGCTCAGCCGCTGGGCGAACTACAGCCTGATCGGCACCAACCGCTGGTGCTACAACGGCTACTACTATACCGCACCTTCGACCTACTATCCGTTCGACGAGAACTACTTCTACTCGCTTCCGGCGGCGCATATTGCCGGCAAGATGGCAAACGACACCGATCAGCCGGCCTCCCGCGCGATCGGTCTGGCGATGATTGACCTGATGCGCGAGCAGCAGAACGAGTACGGCTTTATCCCCTCTCAGGCGGGCAGCACATGGCTCAAGACGGATTACGGCATCGAACCCGGCTACTACGATACCCGCTTCAACACGGATTTCTGGCTGGCGAATATCAACGCAGCCGAAAACTTCGGTGTGACCGGCTGGCTGGACAAGACCCGCAAGTATGCGGATTTTCTCGTCAGCTTTGCCGAGCAGCATCACTTCACCTTCGGGGCCGGCGATGACGAGGGATGGCTCGTGCAGGATTACTGGCACCCGAACGGAGAGTCCTCGCCGACACACGCTTCGCTCAACCATCATGCCGCCGAAGCCGAATTCCTGTACCGGATGGCAGACGCAGTTGATGAGGACAGCTACGCCGTCCTCGCTGACCGCATGGTGCGCGGCATTGAGCAGAGCGAACTGCTGTGGTACAAGTCGGACGGTGATCTGAACTACTCCTGCAAGCCGGACGGCACCTGTTCCGGGCAGGATTATCCGTATTTGACCTACAACGACCTGCTTGAGCTGCAGCGGCTGTATGCAGCCCGGCACGGTCAGGAAAATCCGGCGATCGCCCGTTTGCTGCAGGTCAAGCTGACCTGGATGAATAAAAACGGCGTGACCGGCTACAACAAATAATTTTGGGGACGGAGAGAAATAAACGTGACACCAAATTCATTCGCTTATATCGTCTTTCTGGTGATAGGCGCACTCATTTACCACCCACTGTCACAGAAGGCCAAGAAACCGTTTCTTCTGCTGCTGAGCATCTGTTTTTACGCCATCGGCGGTGTAAAATTTCTGCCGCTGCTGGCGCTGACCGTTGCCTTCAACTTCTTTGCAGCGCAAAAGCTGGAACGCACTGAGCGTAAGCGCGGTCTGCTCACGCTGGTGCTTGTGCTCAACCTCGGCGCACTCGGGTTATTCAAATACCTCGGCTTTTTCGGAGAACTGCTCGGCTGCACCGGTGTGCAGCTCAGTCTTCCGCAGCTGGCCCTGCCGATCGGCATTTCGTTCTATACGTTCGTCATCTGCGGCTATATGATCGACGTGTACCGCGGTCGTGAAGCCGAGCGCAATTTCCTCGATTTTGCGCTGTTTACCACCTTCTTTCCGGCGATCCTGTCCGGCCCGATTGAGCGCTCGAAGAGCCTGCTCCCGCAGTTCAAGCAGCCGCGCCGCGCAAACGCGGACGATGTGCGCTTTGCCGCCGAACGGCTCATCGAGGGCACGGTCAAGAAGGTGCTGCTCGCAGATAATCTGGCGATTCTGGTCAACACTGCGTACGCCGATCCGGCGCAGTTTTCCGGTCTGGAGCTGGCATTCGCTGCGGTGGCGTATGCCCTGCAGATCTACTGCGACTTTTCCGCCTACTCCGACATGGCGATCGGCTCCGCGCGGCTGTTCGGCATTACGCTGATGGAAAACTTCCACGCACCGTACATGGCGCAAAGCTCCAAGGAATTCTGGCACAGATGGCACATTTCCTTGTCCACCTGGTTCCGCGACTACTTATATTTCCCGCTCGGCGGCAGCCGCAAAGGCAAAGCGCGCACCTACATCAACGTGCTGATCGTGTTCGCACTGAGCGGCCTGTGGCACGGTGCCGCCATGAAATATGTGCTCTGGGGACTGCTGTTCGGCGTTTTTCAGGTTATCGGCGGCCTGCTGACACCGGCAAAGCAGCGCCTGTGCGCCGCACTGCACATTCCGTGGGACGCAGGCTGGCTGCAGATCATCCGTGTGATTATCACCTTCGGCCTTTCCACGTTTGCGTGGATATTCTTCCGCGCGGATTCCGCTTTGCAGGCGTGTGCTATTATCAAACGCATTGTGACGGCGGCAGGCGCATGCTTCCCGCTTAACCTGACGCATCTCGGTCTGACCGAGCGTGCGCTGAATGTGCTTGCTGTGAGCCTCATCGGACTGGTGCTGACCGACATCATCGGTGACCGTTTTCCGCTGCGGGAAAAGCTGCTGGAGACTGTCTGGCTCCGGTACGCGGTCTGGGTTATCCTGCTGGCAGTGACGGCCGTGTGCGGCGCGTACGGCACCGGATTCAACCCGCAGGAATTCGTCTATTTCCAGTTTTAAGGAGGAATCGCCGTGAAACATATTTTCAAGAGAGAACTGGCGGCCTTCCTTGCCGCTGCGGCAGTGTTCGGCGGTATCCTCGCCGGTGCGACCCATTATCTCACACCGCAGCAGCATGATTACGGCTCGGTCTGGGGCATGTACGAACAGGAGCAGACGGATTCGATCGATGTGCTGTTCTTCGGCTCGTCCGTCACCTACTGCGATGTGGTACCTGCCGTATACTGGGAAAATTCCGGTCTGACCGCCTTTGTGCAGGCCGGACCCGAGCAGCCGCTTCCGCTGACGCTGGATTACTTAAAGGAAAGCCTGCGCACGCAGTCACCCAAGGCGGTTTTTGTGGAGTGCACCGGTATAGCGTTCCACAAATACATGGGCTTTACCAAGACCAACATCGGTCAGATGCCGTGGGGCATCAATCGTCTGCACGCGACCTTTTTTAATGCCGAACCCGAAGTCCGCAAGGGACTGCTGTTTCCGCTGTACTTCTATCACGACCGCTGGACGACCCTCAAGAGCGAGGACGTGCAGCCGTACACCGAGGATATGCTGGCCGGCTACACCTTTCTGTCCGGCGGCACGGACAAGGGCCCGGACGACTGCGAAACGGTTGATATTGCCCCGGAGGACTGGGCGCGCAACATGGACGCCCTCGAAGATATTTACGCGCTCTGCCGCAGGAACAATATTCAGCTGGTGCTGTACCGTGCCCCGACAAAGCGTCTGCACGATGCCGACTGGAACAGGCTGACCGCGCAGTTTGACGGACGCGACGGCGTATCAACACTGAATTGCAGCGACTACACCGCGCAGATTGCCGCAGATCCGGAAAACGACTTCTACGACTCACTGCATTACAACTGTGTCGGTGCGGAGAAATTCAGTGCATTTCTCGCGGACTGGACGAAGAACAATCTCTCGATCTCGCCGGATGAACCGCAGGATACCACGCTGTGGACGGCACGCCTGCAGCATTTCCGCGATTTAACGGCAAATCCGCCGCAGGAGAACACAAACGCATAACAAAAAAGGACTGCTGCACAGGTTTTATCCTTGTGCAGCAGTCCTTTTCTTATGCGCTTATTTCCAGAAATCAGTTTCTTCCTTGATGCCAATGTTCTTCGCGTGAAATACCGGATTCTCACCGCGCTTGCGGCTTGCAACGTAATCATTCAGGCACCTGATTGCCGTGCCGCCAAGAATCAGGATGGTCGGCACGTTGACTACGACAATCATACCCTGCAGCATATCCGCAGTATCCCAGACCAGACCGGCGTTTGCAATCGCACCGATGAACACGATGGCCGTAGCAAACAGGCGGAAGAGGAGCAGCTCATGCTTTTTGATGCTGCGATGCAGAATGAACTCCAGACAGCCCTCGCAGTACGAGTAGTTGCCGAGCAGCGTGGTGAACGCGAACAGCATCATCGCCACAGCAAGGAATACCGGACCTGCCGTACCGAGCGTGGATGCGATAGCATTCTGTACATAAACCGCACCGGCGATTTCCTCGGTCGGAACAACGCTGGTGGACAGACACATGAACGCCGTTGCCGTACAGATGAGCAGCGTGTCGATGAATACGGACAGCATCTGCACCAGACCCTGCTTGGCCGGATGGGAAACAGATGCGGTTGCGGCTGCATTCGGTGCAGAGCCCATACCTGCTTCGTTCGAGTACAGACCGCGCTTCACGCCGTACATGATGCAGCTGCCGGAGAAGCCGCCCATCACGGACTGGAAGTCAAATGCGTTGCGGAAGATGGACGCGAACATGCCCGGTACATTCCTGATGTTCAGGAAGATGATGAGCAGCGAAACCAGTACATACAGGATACCCATGAACGGAACAAGGATTTCGGTGATACTTGCCAGACGCTTTGCGCCGCCGAGTACCATTACGCCGAACAGGAACGCCAGAATGACGCCGATGAACGCCGGCGTGATAACCGGATGGTAGAACTTGAACACCGAGAATGTGGACTGCAGATTGTACGCCGCCAGCATGTTATAGCCGACTGCGTAGATCAGGATGATGAGCACCGAGAAGATGACACCCATCCAGCGCTTGCCGAGTGCATCGCGCATGTAGTACGCAGGACCGCCGTAGCAGCTGCCGTCCGGTGCACGCTTTTTGTAAATCTGCGCGAGCGTAGACTCGATGAAGGCGGTTGCACCGCCGAGCAGTGCGGTTACCCACATCCAGAAGATAGCGCCCGGTCCGCCGAGGCAGATTGCCGTGGATACACCGATGATGTTGCCCGTGCCGACACGCGACGCGGTGGAGATCATGAGTGCGCCGAACGAGGAAATGCTCCCCTCGCTTTCCGGCTTCTCCATGATGACCCTGCACGCGTCCTTGAACAGACGAATCTGGATGAATCTGCATCGGAACGTGAAGTAAATGCCGCTGACTATCAGAAACAACGGCACAAACCACGGCTGATACAGCACATCCGATATCGCTGCGATAACGGAGTTGATCGTTTCCAACATAATTTCTATTCCCTTTCCAAAGTACTTTTGTTATCGGTTGTAGTCAACCGGTAACATTTATTTATTATTATACAGGAATCCGACAGACTTCTCAAGCATAAGTTATACCTTAATAAAATAAGTGTTCCAGTACCCACGCAAACGCCTTTGCCGTGCGGCAGTCCGGCTGCTGAAAATGCCCGCCGCTGTTCCATTCCAGTGTGCAGCTTACGTTTTTCTCCTGCAGGAGCGCATACGCTGCCCGCATGCGGTCACCGACGGCAGCCATCACCGGATTGCGCGTCTTTTCCTCGCGGTTGCCCAGACTGAGATAGACGGCAGCGCTGTGCAGATCATGCGCCTGCATGTACTCCAGAAATTTCGGAAACCACAGAGACGGCGAGGCTGCCGCGATGCCGGAAAAACGGTCGGTCCGATATGCGCTCCACAGGGCAAACAGCCCTGCCATTGAGTATCCGCCGATGATGTATCGTCTGTCTGCGTCCTCACACAGCGGCAGGATTTCGCGGAGCAGTGCCGCAGCACCGTCTCCGAAGTCCTCATGACCGAAAACCGCCGGTGCGCACCACGGAGACAGGTCGTCGTTCCACCTTTCAACCTTGACGGCAATCAAACGGAACGGCTGTGCAGTCAGCCGCTTGATCTCTCGGATTTCATTCTCGATGGCTGGCAGATCGTGGTCCCCAACCGGCTGCAGCAGCACGTTTTTCGCATTCGGCTCGCCGTATTCGTAAATTCTCATGCAATCCCCTTCTTCTATGCATTTTCGCACTGATTTTACCACAAAATGCACCGCACCGTCAAATTTGCAGTGATTGACAATCCGCGTCCGCAACGGTATGATAGATGCAAAGGGTAAAAAGGAGTTTCCGCTATGGGAAAATATATACTGGCGCTCGATCAGGGCACAACAAGCTCGAGAGCGATCTTATTTGACAGCGAACAGAATATTCTCGCCATCCGGCAGCACGAGCTGACCCAGCATTATCCGCACGAGGGATGGGTCGAGCAGGACCCGATGGAAATCTGGTCCACGCAGTATGCAGCTATGCTCGAGGTGCTGGCGGCCGCCGATGTTTCTCCGTCCGATGTGGCGGGCATCGGCATCACCAACCAGCGCGAGACGACCATCCTGTGGGATAAAAATACCGGACGGCCGATTCACAACGCTATCGTCTGGCAGTGCCGCCGCACAGCGGATATTGTGGACAGGCTGGTGCAGGACGGTCTGTCCGGGCACATCCGCCGCACGACCGGTCTGGTTCCGGATGCGTATTTTTCGGGAACGAAAATCAAGTGGCTGCTCGACCATGTAGAGGGCGCACGAGAGAAGGCCGAGCGCGGAGAAATCCTGTTCGGCACGGTGGATTCCTGGCTGGTGTGGAAGCTGACCGGCGGCAAGGTGCACATTACGGACGCGACCAATGCCGCACGCACGATGATCTTCGACATTCACCGTCTGGACTGGGACGATACCCTGCTTGAAGCGCTCGAGATTCCCCGGGCGATGCTGCCGCGCGTGTGCTCCTCAAGCGAGGTGTACGGTTCTGTTTCCCTGCCGGGCGGCGATATTCCGATTGCAGGCATTGCAGGCGACCAGCAGGCGGCGCTGTTCGGTCAGACCTGCTTTGCGGCAGGCGATGCGAAAAACACCTACGGCACGGGCTGTTTTCTGCTGATGAACACCGGCGCAACCGCCTGCGAAAGCAAAAACGGCCTGCTGACCACCATCGGCATTCAAATCAGCGGAGAGACGCAGTACGCGCTCGAGGGCAGCGTGTTTGTCGGCGGCGCCGTCATCCAGTGGCTCCGGGATGAGATGCGCTTTTTCTCCGAGAGCCGCGATGCGGAATACTACGCGGGCAAGGTGAAGGACACCGGCGGCGTGTACCTCGTGCCTGCATTCACCGGTCTGGGCGCGCCGCATTGGGATATGTACGCACGCGGCTGTCTCATCGGTCTGACGCGCGGCACGACCCGCGAGCACATCATCCGCGCCGCACAGGAGTCCATCGCCTATCAGGTGAACGACCTGCTGACCGCCATGAAACGCGATACCGGCACTGCCCTCTCCTCCCTTTCTGTGGACGGCGGTGCCAGCCGCGACAGCTTCCTGATGCAGTTCCAGAGCGATATTTCGGACTGCACGATTCGCCGTCCGGTCATCCGCGAAACGACCGCGCTCGGCGCATGCTATCTTGCCGGACTCGCAACCGGTGTGTGGCACAGCCGCGAGGAGCTGAAGCAGCTCTGGCGGTGCGATACGCTGTATGCGCCCTCGATGGACGAGAATAAACGCCGCAAGCTGCTCTCCGGCTGGGATAAGGCGGTTGGACGGTCGCTTGATTGGGCGGAGCATTAAAAACAGCAAAAAGCAAACCCGAAGTGCAGGCGTAAAACCTGCACTTCGGGTTTTGTATTTAAGGCAACACCGCACAATTGAAGCGGCGGCTCCTTGTGCAGGCTCCGGTCGCACTGCCGCGGTGCTTTGCGGAAATCACTCTTGTTCAATTATGCGGTATTTTCTTAATCTGGTTTAGTCGTTCGCTTGAATCCATGCGGGCAGCTGCTCGATATTCAGCAGCACATCGTCCGCGCCGGCCTCGAGGAATATCTGCCGCGCACGGTCAAGTGCGGCCTGCTTTTTCTCAGCGGAGAGCGCCTCATAGGCTGCCTGCGTCATGCTCATCACACTGCTGCCCTCGAGCACGCCGAGCGAGCGGACACCGGCGTTCCTGTCCTCCCGGATGTCGGATACAGTGTCACCGACCTTGACGACCGCCTGTACGGACGGCACCTCCCACTCGCTCGCGAAAAGACGGGTTGTCAGAAAGCTGATAAGTCATCAATCGTCCTCCTTTGGGTCTGCGTGTTCCATTGGAACACACTCGACTTGGTGATGTGCAAACGATACGACATTAACCTCACTCCATCGACATATGAGCGATTTCATCGAACTGTGCTTGATACTTTGCAGCGCAGGCAGGGCAAATATGCTGTTCACCGATTTGCACACGAGTTGGCTTACCACAAAAGGCACAAGCCGTTGAATGTTTTGCGACAATTACTTTCCCGTCAGCAGCGGAAATTTCAACCTCCATGCCGATGGGCCAATTAAAGGTTTTCCGAAACTCCTTGGGAATGACTACGCGACCGAGATCATCTATCTTACGAACTGGACCCATTTCAGCCATTTCACAGCACCTCCTTCTGTTATACAGATATAAAAAACTTACCTTTGAGGTGTGTTCCTCGTGGTAAGTTTAATATTACATTTTTCATCGAAAAATGAAATGCGGTTGCCACTTTACAAAAACGGTATATCGTGGTATTATAATCTATACCACGGTAAGGGAGGTTTCGCCATGGCTGTTGACAAAAAGGGCACAAAGCAGATTGCGGCCAACAAAAAGGCATGGCATGACTACTTTGTCGAGGAAAAGTATGAAGCGGGCATCGAGCTTGCGGGTACCGAGGTAAAGTCCATCCGTCTGGGGCAGATCAATCTCAAGTATTCCTACTGTTCGTTCAAGGACGGTGAGATTTTCGTGCGCGGCATGCACATTTCGCCGTATGAAAAGGGCAATATCTTCAATAAGGACCCGTTGCGCGTGCGTAAGCTGCTCATGCACAAGCGCGAGATCGTCAACCTGTTCAGCAAGACCAAGCAGGACGGCTATTCGGTCATTCCGCTGGCGGTTTATTTCAAAAGCTCGCGCGTGAAGGTTGAAATCGGTTTGTGCAGGGGCAAAAAGCTGCACGATAAGCGTGACAGTATCGCCGCACGCGATGCAAAACGCGAGATGGACCGTGCGATGAAAGAGCGTAATCGTTAATTAAAAAAATGGAAAAGCTGAGAGCAGAATCATTCGCTATTCTCAATTTTCCATTCTCCATTTCAAAATGGGGCCGTAACGGGTTCGACGGGGGTGTTGAAGCCGGGATAGCGGGCCGCAGTGGGGATCTGCGATAAAAGCTCCAACTGTTTATAAATTAAACAACAACAATTATACTCTTCAGGCTGCCTAATTAGGCTTAGCCCGTCGGCTCAGAGAGGACCACGGCTCAGAGACCCGGCGTCGATTAGTGGTGAACGTGTACGAGGTAAGAGTTGCCCTCGTCATGTAAAATGACTCTACCAAAACGGTAAGCCTGTTTGCCGGCGTGCCGCGGCGGGAATCTTAATCGACAAACTGCGCCCGGAGAAGTCCTCGTGGATGCGCTTTCGGACAGGGGTTCAACTCCCCTCGGCTCCACCAAATCCAACACAAAACCGACGGTTTAAGCCGTCGGTTTTGCTTTTATCTGCAGCAAATAATATTTTTGTGAGAATGCGATTTTGCGTTGCAGCAATTTGCAGCCATTGACAGCCGCAAAATTCCATGGCATCGTTAAGCCACAGAGTCGAGAAGCATGGCATATGGCAGCATTACGCAGCGCGGCGACAAGTACCGCGTGTGCTTTGACTACGGCGTTGACCGCGAGGGAAAGCGTGTTCGCAAGTACCGGACGTTCGACACAAAGCGTGACGCGACCCGTGCGTTCAACGAGCACAAGGTCAAGATGGACAGGGGGACGCAGGTTATGCCGAGCGAGTACACGTTCGCGCAGAGGCTTGACTACTGGTACGATAATATTATCGTGCCGCAGATCGAGGAAACGACGGCATACGGTCATCAAGCATCATAACCTGCTGACGAACACGCTGAACGCGGCGGAGCGGCAGGAGTATATCATGAAAAATCCGATGCGTGCGGTGTCGCCGCCGAAAAAGCGTCAGCGCGAGGCGAAGTTCTACACGCCCGAACAGCTTGGTGTTCTGCTCGCCAAGGCTGTCGGAACGCGGCTCGAGCTGCCGATGTTTATCTGTGCGTATCTCGGACTGCGCCGCGGCGAGCTGTGCGGTCTGCGGTGGAGCGATGTTGACCTTGAACACAAGACCATCACGATTGAGAATACGCGCACGCAGGCCGGTAAAAAGGAAATCGAGAAGGGCACGAAAACGGCGTCCTCGACGCGCACGCTTTATCTGCCGGATACACTGTGCGATATGCTGAAGGCGGCGAAGGAGAATCAGCAGGCGTGCAGGGCAGAATACAAGAACGCCTACGACGATAACGATTATGTGGTCGTGATGGAGGACGGCAGGCCGTTCCGGCCGAATTATCTGTCTGAGCTGTTCGGCAAGTTCCTTGCGGATAACGATCTGCCGAAAATCGTGCTGCATGATCTGCGGCATACATTCGCGTCGCTGTCCAATCAGGCGGGCATTCCGGCGTACAATATCGGCAAGGCGCTCGGACATTCCACACCGGCCACCACGCAGAAGATTTACACGCATCTGCTCGATCGTACGCATACGCAGGCAATCGAGGGCGTGGCGGCCATCGCAGATGAGGCGCGCCACAAGGCAGGCAAGGAGTATCTGCTGCAGCTTGTGAAGGCGCTTATTGATGAAATCCGCGTGTGGGACCCGATGAAGTTCGGGGACTGCAACGAGTACATGGAGGAAATCCAGTCAATCGGAGGGCGGCTCGAGCCGCATACGGATGCGGCAGCACTCGGCAATATGCTTTACGCGACGTTTCGCGCGTCCTTCGGCACCCGCTCGTTCCGGTGCACGCCTGAGGAGTGCGAAGCGGTAGCGGAGAGGGTGTTTGAGAAGGTGCAGAGGTGAGGAACGCGACAGAGTATATCCTGATGAATAAGGATGTGCCGTATGCGCTGTTCTCCTGCGCGCAGGATGAATTTGGCGAGGAGAGTGCTATTGTATACCGACCTGCGACCAATCGGCCTGCAATCGCTCACGGCGTGGCTTGAGAAGCGCAGAGCGCCCAAACGACGTAAACATATGGAGCAGCTTCTCGAGCAGTACGGCTGTGTCGGTCTGGAGGGCTTTCTGCGTGTGACGCATGCGCTGTCGGCGGCGTCAAGTAAAGTTCGCAAAAAGGCTCCTGAAAAATGAAGTTAAGCTATGGTGGTCAGTGTGGCCGCAATGGATGCATGGCTTATGTAGGCTCTGGAAACAGACCAGTCCTCGGCGTATTCCATGAGATACGCTGTCACCAGACGAACATAAGAACTTTCATTCGGAAAGATTCCAATCACGCGAGTACGTCTGCGGATTTCACGATTCAATCTCTCAATCATGTTGGAAGATGAAATCTTTCGCGCGTCCAGTATGGGGAATGCATAGAAGACCAGAGAATCTTCCAACCCCTCTTCAAGACACTGAACCGCTTTCGGAAAGCGCTTGGCATAGGAGTCCACATCGAGTGGGGGTGCGGTTCTAATGAGAACGCTAACCGTCTAATCCGGCGATGGTTTCCAAAAGGTACTGACTTCTCCAAAGTGACGGCAGCACAGATCGCTGCCTTGCAGGACTGGATCAATAACTATCCACGCAAGGTTCTCAACTGGTCAATCTCCAATACAGTGTATGAACTGTATATGCAGCAGGAATAAACCGTTCAAATCGCATATTTTCTCATTTTAGGAGTGGCGAAAAAAGTCACTCCTTATCGGCGCACTTAAAATACCGAAAAGCGTGATAATACGGTGTATGCAAGCCTAAAAAGTGAAGATATTGTATGCTTTATATATATCACCTAAATTATGCAATTCAGTTTTTGGCAAGTTTACTATTGCAACTCAGCCATTTCATTTTTCGATGGGTTTCGCAGTCTCCCCTGTTTTTCTGCAACTTCGAAAAGGAGAACGGCAGTCGGGTTACTCTTGCGTTTGTTTCGTGAAATATTCGCAATTCACATGTCTGGTGACCATGCACGGCACCTGCGAATTACATTTATCAACACACTTTACCGTAGGGTGCGCCGAGTCGTCACACCGTATGTAACTCATCTGCGCCTTGCCTAACCGCAGGGGCGCACCATGTGCGCCCGAGAACACGTTCGATGTGGCGTTGCGTGGGAGCACAATGTGCTCCCCTACGATATAACATGTGCCAATCGTTCAATGCGGTGCGCCGAGTCGTCGCACCCTACGATATATGTAATATAAAACATGAAAAAGGGTAAACCATCGTTTCTCTTCACTCTCCGAAAACTCCTAACTTCTGTCTTTCATCTAATCCCCACTCCCGCAAACAAAAAGAGGAAGGCTCAACGCCTTCCCCTTTCAAACTTTCTATATTACTGCTCTCTAAAGTGCACCTCACCGGTCTCAGCGTCCATGCCGTCCACGATAGCGAGCGACTCGAGCTGATAGCCCAGATTGCGGATAATACGGCCGCCCTGCTGGAAACCCTTCTCCACGGCGATGCCGATGCCCTCGACCGTACCGCCGGCCTGTGCCACGATGGAGATCAGGCCCTGCAGCGCACAGCCGTTTGCCAGAAAATCGTCGATAACAAGCACATGGTCGTCCGGACCGAGGAACTTCTTAGAAACGATAACCTGATTCTTACACTTATGCGTAAAGGATTCGACCTCGGCAACATAAACCTCACCGTCGATGTTGACGCTCTGGGTCTTCTTTGCAAACACAACCGGAACACCGAAATGACGTGCCACAATGCAGGCAATGCCAATACCGGATGCCTCAATGGTAACGATCTTGTTGATCGGCTTGTCCGCGAAACGGCGCTTGAACTCCTCGCCCATCTGATCAAACAGGTTAATATCCATCTGATGGTTCAGAAAGCTGTCTACCTTCAGAATGTTGCCTTCCTTAACAACGCCATCCTTGACAATTCGTTCCTCTAAAAAGTTCATGCTGCCACTCCCTGTTTTTTGCTTTATTTTCATCAGCTCTGCAATAGCTGCACTTAGTATTTTATCATTGTACTATACTTCGACAGGTTTTTCAATCATTCGTGCGGAAATTATTCCTCAATTTTCTCGATTTTCTCCGCGTACTGCTGAATGATTTCCGCAACCTGCTCATGCGTGCCAACAGCGTTGATAAACTCCAGCAGAGCATTTGCCGTCATGTGCGCGGGCAAATCCAGCGCGTGCAGCACGGCAGCGCGGCGTGCGGTGCTGTCGGGTCTGCCGGACAGTCCCCACTCGTAAAAATCCGCCTTGGTGATGACAGGATGCACCGGCGTTTCGCTCTCGTCCTGCTGTGCAAAGGTTGCACCCGCTCGGCGAAGCGCATCCAGAATCACCTGCGGACGCATGCCCTCCACGCCCAGCTTGCCCTCCTTGGAGCCGTGCCGCTTGCGGCGTTCCTTGCCCGCGATATCAGGCACATACGCCTGCTTGACGCAGCCCTTCGGCAGCGCGCCCTTGAGATAGTTGCGGATGACAAAGCCCGCACCGTCACTGTCGGTCAGCACAATGAGACCGCGCGTTTCCGCGATACGGCGCAGCAGCTTGAGCTGGTCTTTATTGTTAAAAATGCGGAATCCGCCGCTTTCAAGCACCACGGTGTCCACCACCTGCCGGACGGTGTTCACATCATATCGGCCCTCTACCAGAATTGCTTCCCTGATGCGCTTCATTTCTTTTCCCCCTTCAGCTCTGCCGCCATGGTGAGCAGCGTCAGCTCGATCTGCTTCTGCCGGTCTGCTGCGCCGCCCTTGAGTGCGGCATCGGTCTCCGCGCACAGCGACGCCGCCTTTCGCAGCCAGCTGAGCGGCACACGCCGTGCTGCATTCTGAATCTGCCTTGCGTAGTACGGCGATTTCGAGCCGATCATCTCCATCAGCTGTTTTTCGCCGCCGCGGTTCTCCGCGCACAACTTGGCAGCATACAGACGCTGGATGTGACGTGTGATGGCGGTAAAGATCATGACCTCGTTGTTCTTCTGCGCGAGCAGCTCCCCGACGAGTGCGACCGCCCGATCAAACCTGCCTGCGGTTACCGCGTCGGTCAGGTCGAACACGACTGCATCCAGCACCGGCGAGCATACCGCATCGATGTTATAGCGCTTGATAACGCCGGTCGTGGTGTGCGCGGCTGCCTTTTCCATCTCACCGGCAAGGTTGGTCATGGAATTGCCGCACAGGAAGATCATGTACGACGCATCTCCCGGTTCAATCATGCAGCCGAGCGCCTTGGCACGCCGTTCGAGCCACGCCACCAGCTCCTGCTCCTCTGCGTGTGCGAACTCGGCAAAGCAGGCGTGCTTCTCGAGCGTTTTGTACAGCTTGGTGCGCTTGTCCGGCTTGCCGTCCAGCACGTCGTAGTAGAACACGAGGCAGACGTACTCCGGCAGGTCACCGAGTATGCCCGGCAGCACGTCTGCGAAGCCGGCAGGCGGCTTGAACAGGTCGAAGTCCTTGACGATGATGAGCTTTTTATCCGCCATCGCGGGATAGCTGTCAATGGCTTCGGTCAGCATTTCCGGTGTCAGGCCCTTGCCCTCGAACTCAATAAGATTGAAATCCGCAAAGGTCTCGTCCACCACCTTCTGCCGCAGCTGCCGCAGATAGTATTCCTTCATGTAGCTTTCCTCGCCCGAAATGATGTACAGCGTGGCAAATTCGCCGTTTTTCAGGTCGCGGATCAGCTGTGATTTTCCGTTTGGTTTGGTTTCTCTTGCCGCCATGTGTTACTCCTTTTTGAACTGCCGTGCGATCTCGCCTTCCTTATAGGTGCTCTGCACGTCCAGTCCCTTGTGCGACCGCAGTCCCTTCTCCGAACTCGCCGCAATGATGATATGCTGTGCGCCTGCCGCTTCGGCGTACTGTGCCATGCTTTCGCCGCTGCTCAGATGGTTCGCGCTGAGCACCAGCTCCGCTGCGGCAGGCAGCGTATTTTGTTCCAAATAGGCTGAAAGCTGCTTCTCGGTCGGACTGTGCAGGATGAGCACCTCGTCCGCTATGCTTACGGCCAGTTTTCCCTCGGTGATCGGGAAAAGCTCCACCGGCGCGATCGGGTTCGTGAGCGTCACCGGCTCGCTTACCTCCTGCGCCTCACGCTCGTGCACGAAGGAAAGCAAATCGGCATTGGTCCTGCGCTCCTGACAGCCTGCGGGCATGAGCAGTTCCCCAACCTCGACCGTTTCCATCAGCTCCGGCAGGTTGCGCGCATGTCCCTGATCGACCGCGGTCAGCACGACCGTATCCAGCCGCTTCAGACCATTCCAGCGCAGCCACTCGCGTACCTGACGCGCAGCGTTCCGGTAGCTGCCGCAGTCTATGAGCATCGCGTGTTCGGTGTCGCTCAGCAGAATGGCCTGACCGCTGCCGCACGGCAGATACGTCACCGTATACCGGCCGTTCTGGTGATGCACCTCGGCAATACATAAGCCGATCAGCACCACCGCCAGACACGGCAGCACGGCTTTCCATTTGACGTGCTTTCCGGCAGTCAGCCACACGAGCAGCACCGCGAACACAATGCCGAGCGCCGCCAGACCGAAGGTGTTGTTCGGGTGCAGCGTGCCGAAGCCGAGGTCCGCGATGATATTCGCTGACCAGAGCAGATAGCTTATGAGCGGACGCACCAGTCCGGCGAGCATCGGCACAAGCGCCGGACAGACGGCTGCTGCAACACACAGTACGAACCCGCCCACAAAGCAGAGCGAGGTCACGCCGACCGTCATCAGGTTGCTGATGGGCGACAGCACGGACACCGCGCCGAACGAGGTCAGCAGAATCGGTACTGTAAATATCGTAGCGCAAACCGTGCAGCTGAGTGCGCTCGTGATGACCGCAAGCGCCTTGCGCATGAGTTTCGGCGCACCGGCAAACGGCTTTTCGAGTGCATGCTGCAGCTTCCCTGCGAACAGGATAAGACCGAGCGTGGACGCGAATGAAAGCTGCAGGCCCACGCTTGCGATCGCGTACGGATTGACAAGCAGCAGAACAGCCAGTGCCATCAGCAGCGCGTTCAATCCGCCCGACCGGCGCCGGAGCAGAAATCCGCCTGCGGCCGTCAGGTACATCAGTGCCGCGCGCAGCACGGACGGCGTGGCTCCCGCGACCGGCACAAACAGCAGCACCAGCGAGATGGACACAACCGTTCCCCACCGTTTGCCGAGCAGCAGCGTGCAGAACCCGACGAGAAAGCCGATGTGCAGTCCGGAAACGGCCACCAGATGGCTGAGACCCGCAATGCGAAACGCGGTCTGGTCGGTGTCGCTCAGATTTTTGCTGCCGCCGACCAGCAGTCCGGTCAGCAGTCCGGCTTCGCGTTCCGGAAGGGCATGCCGCACCGCATTTCGGCAGAACCGCGCGATCCTCTGCGGCGCAAAGCGCAGGCTGTCCCGTTTAGAGTCCAAGACCTCGAACTGCACCGCGTTGTGCTCCTCGTCGGTCGCATACGCGCCCGCGATATAGCAGCCCTCGGACGCTTGATACGCCGCACGGTCAAAGCCGCCGAGCGTGTCCGGCACATAAAGTGTGGCCATGACGCGTACCCTGTCTCCTGCCAGCAATGGCGGTTCGGTTTCCGGCAAGTAGCACCGCAGGCGAAACCGCCTGCCGTCCGTAGTCTCCGCCGAGAGCAGTACGCGCTGGTCGGTGTCGTACACCTCGGCATCCCGCAGGGCGGCTGCGGTGATCTCCTGCGTTTCGCCGGCTAAAGCACGAATGGGCACGACCCGCAAATCCCGGAACACGGCAAAGCCGGTCAGCGCAAGAGCGGCAGCCGCCAACACAGCAAACACATTCAGCAGACACTTGCGGCGGCGCAGAAACACAGTCGCAAGCACCAGAAGCAGCGCGATCGGTGCAATGATATGCAGCTGCACCGGCAGCTCCAGACAGACTGCCGCGTACAGCGCGGCAGCCATCGGCGGCACCAGATAAACCAGAGGGCGTTCTCGCATACGGGGTCACTCCCTTGCCTTTTCTACTATTATAGCAAAGACCGGAACGCGCCGCAACCGCAGACCGACTTACAGCGTATTTCTGCGGAACTGGGTCGGTGTTGCGCCGGTTTTCTCGGTGAAGGCTGTAATAAAGTTGACCTCACTGCGGTAGCCGACGCGGAACGCAATTTCCTTGACCGAAAGCGACGTGGACTGCAGCAGGGCTTTGGCCTCGTCGATCCGGTGCAGCATGATGTACTCGTGCGGGGAAAATCCGGTCGTGCTGCGGAACAGCCGCGAGAAATGCGACGGACTCAGGCTGACCGCGTCCGCCACCTTCTCCACGGACAACGATTCAAACAGGTGTTCTCCGATATACTTGACCGCCTGTGCAATGGCATCGTTTTTCCGGTCGGGTCCCGCCTGCGCTGGAAACAGCAGCGCGCACAGGATTCGGTAGATGCGCTGCGAGCGGTCCAGTTCGGTCATGTCGCCGGTACGCAAGCCGGAAATGATCTGTGCCAGCTCCTGCTCGATGCGTAAATCCGCCGGCGGCGTAAGCACCTGCCTGCCGCCGCGGAACGCGAGTATCTGCTCGAAAAATGCCGCCGCATTTGCGCCGTCAAAGTGAATCCAGAGCGCTTCCGCGTCGCCCTTGGTATAAAAATGATGCGGTCTGCGACAGTCCACCAGTCCGATCTGTCCGCGCTCGGCGCAGTAGAGCTGGTCGGTCTCGAAGTACATCGTACCCGAGCGAACGTAGGTCAGAAAGAGATTCTTGTGGCTTTCCAGATGGGCGATGTCGCAGCTGTCGAGAAAATTATACCGCGCATCGTAGTAATAATGTCCCACGCGGGTGACATAGTAAAACAGCCGCCGAGCGGTCGCGGACGGCGTTGAGAAAAATCGTTCCGAGCGCGACAGCACACCCGGCTCACTGAAAACCTTCACGGCATTCCCTCCTCCGCCTTCTATGATAGCACAAAATATGAATAGATTGCAGTATTTTGTTATTGCCAAATCAAAGAAAATTCGGTATGCTGTTAACAGAAGTAAAAAAGCTGAACCGGAACGATAGATATTGCGGTTCGTTCCGTCCGATCAGCTTTGAAGGCAAGGGGTTGTTGTAATGATAAAGGAAAAGACATTTTATAAATCCTTTATGGTGCTGGCACTGTCGCTGGCGCTGCAGAACCTGCTCACCTACGGCGTAAACCTGATGGACACTATGATGCTCGGACGGTACAGTCAGGATGCCATGGGCGGCGTAAGCCTGTGCAATCAGGTGCAGTTTCTGCTGCAGATGCTGGTCGTCGGTGCAGGCGAGGGCGCGGTCGTTATGGGCTCGCAGTACTGGGGCAAAAACAAGCTGGAGCCGATCCCGCACATCATCGGTGTGGCTTTGCGCTTCGGCGGTTCACTGGCGGTGCTGATGTTCGGCATTGTACTGTTCTTCCCGCACCAGCTGCTGTCGCTGCTGTCCAACTCGCCAACGGTCATCGCGGAAGGTGAAAAGTATTTCCAGATCATCTGCTTTACCTATATTATCTTTACAATAACCAATATTCTGGTCGCATCCCTCCGCTCAATCGGTGTAGTAAAGATCGGTTACATGATCTCGGGTTCGACGCTCATCATCAACGTGTGCCTGAACTACTGCCTGATCTACGGCCACTTCGGCTGTCCGGAGCTGGGCGTGCGCGGTGCGGCTATCGCAACGCTGGTTTCCCGCTGTGTGGAGCTGCTCATCGTTATCTACTACCTGAAGTTTAAGGAGCACAAGCTGAACCTGAGCCTGCGCAAGCTGGTTCACATCGACACCAGCTATGTGCAGGATTACATGCACGTTTCCCTGCCGGTGCTCATCAATCAGGCGCTCTGGGGCATCGCGCAGATGGTACAGACCGGTATCCTCGGTCATCTCGGCGGCGATGCCACGGCTGCCAACGCGATCGCGGTGCAGGTATATCAGGTTCTGTCGGTTGTCTGCTATGGCGCCGCGTCCGCATCCGGCATTGTGGTCGGCCGCACCATCGGCGAGGGCAACCAGCAGCGGCTGCGTCCGCTTGTACATACGCTGCAGGTCCTGTTCGTCTCCATCGGACTGTGCTCGGGTCTTTTGATCTTCCTTCTGCGCGTACCGATCCTTGCGCTGCTCGGCGGTACGCTCACCGAAACGGCGTACAAGTATTCCCTGCAGTTCATGCTGGTGCTCGCCATCACGACGGTCGGCACCTCGTACCAGATGGCGTGCGATAACGGCATCATCCGCGGCGGCGGCGACACCAAGTTCAGCGCCAAGATGAATATCATCAGCATGTGGCTTATCGTTGTGCCGTTCTCGGCAATGGCGGCTTTCTGGTGGAAGTTCCCGCCGGTTGTCGTGTTCTTCCTGCTCAAGTGGGATCAGCTGTATAAGATCATTCCCGTGGCTATCCGCCTGCACAGCTGGAAGTGGGTCAAGAAGGTGACTCGGCCGGATACCGCAGAAGGTTAAAATCGAATTTATCCTCTCTCTTTGGGGCTCGCTGCAAGGCGGGCTCCTTTTTCTGCACCGAGTTTCCGGGGCATACGAACTGCGTCAGCGTGTTCGCCCCTGACGGACGGCTCCTTTTTCTGCACCGGCTGACCGGGGCACACGAACTGCCGCAGGCGTGTTCGCCCCTGACGGGCGGGAGTTTTTCGCTGAACCTCAGCGGGGAGTGCGCTGACGCCGCGCGGGCGCACAAGAGGGTAGACACCTGCGGTTTCCACCCTCTTGTGAATCTCCCCTTTCCCTATTAGCAC
>SKED01000233.1_pt1 | contig 67296 bp, 68 predicted proteins | sample 4826651 | NCBI WGS metagenome assembly SKED01 (sample SAMN11008818, study PRJNA524170) | human gut metagenome | biome: Human fecal sample; material: Feces; isolation source: fecal sample from pouch patient p19 | host: Homo sapiens | place: Israel: Tel-Aviv | collected 2016-06-28 | reverse complement strand
CCGAAATCATCTTTCCGGCTTCCGTTTTCTCCTGTCTGCGGCGGAAATGTGCTTCTATTTTCAAAAGAAGTACCGAAAGACTAAACGGCTTTGTAATATAATCATCTGCCCCTGCTTCATATCCCATGACCTGATCCATCTCCTGATCTAGTGCTGTAAGACAAATAATGTATGTATTATAATTGCATCTCATCCACCTTACAAATTCCAGTCCATTCCCATCCGGAAGATTCACATCACAAATGGTAACATCCACATTATTATCACTTGCAATTCTTTTCGCTTTTTTCACTGATTCTGCTGAAAAAACCTCATATCCGGATTTTTTCAGTGAAAATGTAATTCCACGATTTAAATTTTCATCATCTTCAACCACGAGTATACCTGGCATAGCATATGCACCTCTCTTTATTAACTATTTTTCCTCTTCGTTACGACCTAGTTCGTTAATATTTGTTCTGCCTCAATATCCTCGGTAGTGACTTTCCCTGTAATATCCCTATAGGCTTCTTTATCTCATCATATGTTGCCTTAGTCTCTGCAGATGTTATATCCACATCATCAAGTTCAATCGTGACATTAATATAATCATCTGGTTTTTTATTGGGACAAAAGAACAACCGTCTCAAGTGTTGATAACTTCTCCAAGGAAACCATACGTTCATCCGATTTCTCTTTGTCCAAAGAAATTCCCTTGATTTGTGCTACTTCCTTGCCTTCTTTAATAATCGGTACTGGAAACTGAAACTTAATATTCTGAATCCAATTTCCATCTTTCCGTCTTTCTGGGAATATATCAATGCGTTCAATAAATGCCTGCATGAACTGTTTCTTTTCTGCATCCGTACATTCTGAATACACTTCATTAAAAGCACCTAAAAATCCATATATGCTGTCTGCATCAATCTGATTTTTCTTAAGCTCATAAATCTGAGACTTCGGTTCTGTCATTGTTTCTTCCACTTCATCTATTCTATCATATTGAGCATCCAATCGTCTCTGTAAATCTGATATTTTTTTATCGTAATGAGTATCTGTAACATCCAGATTGTCCATCTGCTGTTCAATGCGTGTTTTTATTGTTTCCGCCTGATGAAGACTTGCATTTAACACAGATAACTGTTTTCCCAGATATCTGGTCTTGTTATCTTTTCTCCCTGCTTTGGCAATATTTCCATACATTCCTTTTCCACAGCAAAGACATTTTAATATTCCGGACAAAATATGTGCATGTTCCGGATCATGAATTTTTTCACGCCTATAATTATTTTTTGAACGCTTTTCCTGTGCAAGCTCCTAGTCTTCCTCGGCAATAATTGCTTCATGAATTCCCTCATAAACAGGGAAATCTGATTGCTCCACTACATGCGTTTCATTACGGGTCCCTGTTTTCTTCTCTGTACGCCTGCATCCATATGCTATCTTCCCCATATATACCGGGTTATCAATTATCTTCTTGATAAAGCTGGCCGAGAACCCCGGTATTGTTCCATTCTAACGCAGCTTCTTTGTATATCCATGATTGTTCAGATAATTTGCCACGCCATTGATTCCATCATTGGTATGAATATACCTGTCAAAAATCATTTGAATAATTTCCACTTCATCCTCAGCAATAACAAGTTCCCCATTTTCCATCCTATATCCATACGGTGCAAATCCGCCATTCCATTTACCTTCTCTCGCCTTCTGCTCACGCCCAGCCATTGTCTGCACTCTGATATTTTCCCGCTCCATCTCTGCTACGGCCGCAATGATAGATATAAGCAGTTTATCGGCTTCTTTTGAACTGTCGATTCCATCTTCCACACAGATTAGGTTCACACCATAATCCTGCATAAGCTGTAAAGAGCTGAGTACATCCGCCGCATTTCTACCAAGTCGGGATAATTTAAATACAAGGACGAAATCAACTCCGTCCTTGCCATCTTCACTATCATTCAGCATCCGCATAAATTCCTGACGACGCTTTATATTCTTACCGGAATGCCCTTCATCGGAATATTCTCCTACAATCTCCATATCCTGAAATTCTGCATATTTTTTTAGTTTGTCCTTCTGTGCATCAAGACTATAGCCATCAACCTAAATAGCCGTAGACACACGAGTATATATGTAACATCTTGTTTTCTTCTTCAATAATTTCACACTCCTGTATTATTCATTTGTCAACTTTCCAGATTGCTCTGCAAGCTTTTTCTCTTCTCTCTTCACTCTACGTTCCAGTTTCTTAATGTCTTCCGATGCTGGTAAATCTTCCGGTTTAATTCCTCTTTGTCCAAGCATGTCTCTAACAGAAGTATTATTTTCCACATGTTCAACAGTGATTGCAGATTCTCCTTGCAAGTCCTTTTCTTCAACATTATAATTCGTCATTTCAGTTGCAAGATTTTTTGCGGCAATGGTAAGTGTTGGTAGGAAATCCGCAAGTGGTCTTTTATCCTGTACGCCCAAACGTTCTTTCATCTGTTTCGTGGTAAATCCACCAAATAAAGCCTGATCTCCTTTAGACCGAATACGACCAAATCCTGCATCATCTACTCCACGTTCATATATATTTTGAGACAATCTTTTTTCCGATTCCCTTAATTTTCCTCTTGCCTCTGTCCTTTCGATATAAGAAATCCTTTCTTCAATCAATTCCTGTTTTCTAGTCTGAACCGCAAAATAGCATTGTGCAAAAGCAATCTGCTCCTTTCGTGGATCTCCATTTTCAGCAATAAGATAACATGCATAACGAGTAAGCATATAATCTTCAACTTCACGAAGTGCACCGTTTCCAACTTCAATTGTATTGTTAAATCTTGAAAAATGATCTTCTGCTACGTTTCCATTATTCTCACATGAAATCATTGCTTTATTTATTGCATTATCAAAATTTCTCCATTGAACATAATCCAATAATTTCATTAGTTCTCTTGCATACCAATACTCAATACCATCCGCTTCATGTCGGATATCATCAAATTTTCTTCTGTACAATTCTATTATTCTCTTTTCCATTCAAATTTTCTCCTCTTATGAACATATTGCTGACGCCAGCAATATGTTTTTTACTATTAATTTCTTCAATTACTCTAACACATTCTCCTTTGTGTTCCTCATCTTGTCATAATACGCTTTATACCTGTAAATTGTTCTCTCACTGACATTATTACGCTTTGCAATCTCTATCATAGTCATTCCACTTTCATAACCTGCAACAAAATCATTATAGATTGCCATCCACTTGGCATTATGTTTCTGTCGTCCGCTCATCTTTCTGTTTTTATAATATTCTAGTTCTTCACGAAGTTTCTCGTTTTCACTTTCCAATTCTGCTATTCTCTTAAGCGCGGCTTCCAGTGTTTCAATCTTTTCCATTTTCATTTTCTCCGTTTATGTCATTATCATTTTGACTTTATTATAAATTGGATTCATGTGTAAGTCAATCTGATATTGTCATGCAGCACTTTTTTCCAGACCAAACTTCCACTTCTTCATATTTTCTACATATCTTCCATATCGCTTTACAGCAAGTTCTTTCCAAAAGCATCCCACGTGAATATTTCTTAACCATTCTTCTACAGCCCACTCTCTTTTTAACAGTGGACCATATTTTATAATCATGTTAGTGATAACATCGGTACATCGTTCAAATACTGCACTTTCTTTTGCGTCTTCATAATACATTTTTCTCATTTCTTATTTCTCCATTTCTTTAACTGAATTTCCGGTGTCCATTTGAGAGTTTCCGGCTGTAAAATATCATGGACATAGATTTTATTCGGTTTACCCAATCCCTGGTGTCTGCGATAAATCAAACCATGAAAATAATTTTTCACGGAGCTACGCCTATCGGCTTTGTCATACTGATGTGTTTCCAACATTTCATAAATTCTTCACTTCCTTTCCCGATTTATGAAATTATTTTCTATACCGATTCGGTATATCCAAGATGCTGGAAAAATTTTGTTTTTATCAATTTTTCCAATATCCGGGACAAGGCAGGAAAAGAATTTCTCTTTATCTCATGGCTATATCATGGTAATCTATCTGTATCTTTAAAAACGAGGAACATACTATGCATACAAAACTTACCATACTAGAAAGACTGAAAGATTTGAGAGTCTCAGAAAAAAGAATGTCGTTACAGGAGTTATCCGATGCCACCGGTATTCCCAGCTCCACGCTTGGCAATTATGAAAAAGATAAAAATATAGATATGTCACTCGGCAATCTTATAACGCTTGCCAATTTTTACAACATAAGCACAGATTACCTTCTTTGTCGGACAGAATTACGGAAACATAAAAATCAGTCAGTATCTGATCTGCACCTGAATGACGATGCAGTCCAAATATTGACTGACGAAAAATATAATCCAAGATTATTATCTGAATTGCTCACACATGAAAATTTTTGAAAATTCATGACTGACCTGGAAATCTATATTGATGGCTTTAACGATAAGGGAATTCAGATAGCGAATGCTTTTCTTGATGTGATGAGATGTAAATTAACAGAGCTTGGTGCCGATTCCACTGATGCATTTGCAACTGTATTTGATAATTCTCACATTGAAGCAGAACAATATTACATGAATATTCTGTCAGACGACTTAAGTATATAAATTCCTTGCTCTGTAAATGCGTATGGTAAATATCTACGTCCGCCTTCCTGCCCAGCAAAAAAATCCTTTTTCCGTGAGGTCACAATTTGTGACCTCACGGAATCAATTCCACTATTAGATAGCCGAAACATAAAATCTTCTGGAAATCTTTCTATATTTCTTTTTACTTGTTGATTTAACTTTTTTACTTCATAGCCATAAATTTCTGCCAAATCTTTATCTAGCATTACCTGCTGTCCACGAATTATATACACTTTACTACGAATATCATTTATAGTAATCAATTCTTTTGTTTCTTCCATTCTTCCTCCAAACAAATCGGTTACAATTTCTATAAGCTTCTTATGTCGTTCCTTTATCGTGAAGTCACAATTTGTGATTTCACAGGTTAGTCCTCCACTATACGCTCCATCTGCTCCAGCTTCTGCAATGCTTTCATATACGCCATCAATCTTTTATACTGCTCATCTCCAAGGCTGTGAATCTGTTTCAAAATTCTAATATCCGCTTTAGTAACTTCATAATCCATATCTGCATCTTTATATTCCGGATCAATTCCTTTTCCCGTTAAAAGTTGATCAAGAGTAATTTCTAATGCATCACATATTAAAAGCAAACAATCCGCTTTTGGATTTGTCTTTTTCTTTTTCCAGTCACTGATGTTACTCGTTGCAATTCCAGTTCTTCTTGAGAGTTCCAACTGCATTATATTCTTCTGCTCCATCACATAAAAAATTCTTTCAACAGATATTTTTGTATTTCTTCTCTCCGATAAAATTTGCCAGATCACTCCGGGCATCTCTTTCTTTTAAAACCACTTTATTCTTAACCATAAATTTAAGGCGGGCAACTTGCCCGCCTTAAATCTTTAAATTATGCTTTGATTTTTCCAGAAAATATTTTACTTACTTTGTTTTTCATGAGTATGAATACAATTTTTACTTATTTCCGTATCTGCGAAAACTCTTATAAATAAAAGGCAGTAAGGCTATTGCCATCACGGTATACATTACCATTACAAGCGGAATTTGTCGAAATACACAATTCCCAATCTGATAAATAAGTGGGACTTTTACACTTGCCTGTACATTTGTCAAAATTGTTGGTATCAAATTGAAAAGCGTTGTATACCCAGAAAGTGCCCGTCCTATAAATGGCAATAAGCAATATAAAAAGAACGGAATGCAAACAGCGACACTAATTGTATGCATTTTAGCCGCTACTAACATAGACACTGAAGCCGCCAGCATACTGGCTATAAATCCACATACAACTGTCAACAAATAGTATTGTCCATATGACATAATGTAAATACTATATGCCTGATACATTTGATAGGGTGTATTCATACCACTGGTTCCCATAATTCCAAAACAAATCACACTAAGTAATATAATTCCCATACAATAAATCATAACTGTCGTAACTATTCCTGCCAGTATTTTTGTTTTAACAGCTTTTGTACGTCCATACTTTGTAGAGAAAAATACTGCATCTGCTTTTGTCTGAAAATCATCTGCAAATATTCCAGCACAAATAAAACCAACTATGATTGCCAGAATAATAGAATACGTTTCTACATACATAATCATAGTATCCCATGAACTATAAGATTCGTATTCTACTGGTAATTTTATTTCATTATATTTCTTTTCCAAGTATTTTTTCTGAACAGCAGTCTTTCCATATTCTTCTGCCATCTTTTTCATATTTTTATGATAAGTGTTATAGAACTCTTGTATATTTTCTTCTGTAATTTGATTCAGAACACTTTCATCATATTCTGCATCCGGTGTTAATACCGATATTATAAAACCCCTAATATCATCTATCGGTTGTAATGTCGTTCCGTAAATCGCATTTTCTTCTCTGAGGATTGTGTCACCGCATTTTTATTTTGTTCTATAACTTTTCCAAGTTCATCTTCTGTCAATGTACCTTTCCATGCTCGTCTGTTATCTGTAAGTTTTCTTGTTGCCATAATTCCAGTACTAGCATTTCCATTCTCATCCACATAGCGATTACTTGTAACTGCAAATCCGCTAAAAATGACAGCAAGTATCAATGCCAATCCGATTGCAAATACATTAATTTTCTTTGAAAAAATTCGTTTTAATTCTAATTTAAGCATCTTATTTTTCCTCCGATTTTTCTCCAAAATAAAATAGAAATGCATCTTCCAGATTTTTTTCTACAGCCACAGCATCTTCTGTTGGCTTTTCTATTGAAATAATTCTAAGCTCTGCTCCGGTTTTTGTTGTTTTTATATTTCCAACCAAATATTCATTCATATATTTGTCTATCATACTTCTCGAAACATTACATTGCCATACCTTTTCTTTCATAGAAGATACTAAATCTTCCGCAGTACCTGCATAAAAAAGTTCTCCATCTTTCATTAACATAATGTTATTCGCAATGTACTCAATATCCGATACAATATGTGTAGACAAGAGCACCAAACGTTCTTCCGACAATTCACTAATTAAATTACGAAAACGTATTCTTTCATTCGGGTCTAATCCAGCGGTAGGTTCGTCCAGGACAAGAATTTGCGGATCGTTTAACATCGCCTGTGCTATTCCTACACGTCTAACCATTCCTCCAGACAAATTCTTCATTTTTCTTTTACTGAATTTTTCCATTCCTACTTGATTTAATAATTGCTTCACTTTTTTTCTGGCAAACGGCATTTTTAACCCTTTTATAGAAGAAATGTACATCATATAATCATATACGGTCAAATCTGGATAATATCCAAAATCCTGTGGTAAATATCCCAGAACTTCTCGGTATTCACCTCCTAGTTTCCATATATCTTTACCATTCCATAATATTTGTCCTTCTGATGGTTGAACAATCGTACAAAGCATACGCATTAATGTGGTCTTTCCTGCTCCATTTACTCCAAGCAGTCCATAAATTCCTTTTTCCATAACACAATTCACTTTATTAACAGCATTTACTTCTCCGTATTGTTTTGTTACATTTTTAAATTCTAATTTCATACGTGTAATCCTCCAAAATTTTTTCATCAAATACTAATGACTTCTGAACACAAAAAACAAAATATACAAAAGTCAATATCAGCATAGCCACCCATACCGGAGTTACAATTTTCTGATAAATAACATCATTTGCAACAATCATCATCCATAAACCAACCCATACCAGACAAGAAAGCACTGCTATATATTCTGATTTTTCCCATCTGCTGTACAATACACGAAAACATATACAACATGAAACATTTACTGGAAGCAAAAAATTAACCACCAAATCACTTAACGAGAGTATTGTTGTTTGATATGTAATTGCCAAAAACACCATAACGATCACCAGATCCACTACTCCAAACATTAACATTCTTGCTGTACAAATCTGACGCAGTGTGTAATAAGACGCCTGCTCAATCTCAATCGCACCATTTCTTCTGTTTTTCCAAATTTCCGGGATAATCAGAACCACAAATATTGTGGCAGATATTCCCATAATCCTCATCATATCTTTTATGTCTGACGTATAATTACTCAACCATATCCATAGACACATAAGAACACAACCTTGTAAAATCCACCATCTTTTTTTTATGAATTTTGTCTGCTCATACAAAAATTCAAAATAAGATGTTCTATGCGATTGTTTCGATAAAACCGACTCTGACAAAATATTCTGACATGCTTTTACTGTTTTGTTCTCTGCTTCAGCCCTTACATACTTTTCTTCAATCTCCTCTTTATATTCCTTTATTTGTTGCTTATAATTCTTCATCTTTTTTCACCTCCAACTCTTTCATTAAAAGTTCTTTTGCTCTTCCGATTCGATATTTTACAAGAGAAAGTTTGATATGAAGTAATTCTGCAATTTCTCTTTGCTTCAATTCCTGAAAAAAATATAAAACTGCCGTTTCTCTAATTTCTTCCGGTAACTTTCTCACTGCCTGTTCAATAGTTAATCGGACTCCTAGCTCTTCTACATGATTTTTACTACAGTCCTCTGATTTTAGCAGTTCCTCTGATGGAATATCTTTTTTCTTTTTGTAATAATTTTTAACGGTATTTCCGGCAATTGTATAAAGATAATTCTTAACTTTTCCATATTCTTTATATCTATATAAATTGGAAAAGAAACGTGTAAACACTTCTTGTGTCAAATCCTCTGCCTCATAGGGATCATTGATATGTAGCAAACAATATTGATATATACTTGAGTAATATTTTTTGACCAGTTTTTCACACGCATCTTCATCTCCTGCTCTTGCTAGATGTACTAACAAAGAATCAGTTTTGTATTCCATTCGCAAATTTGCCTCCCTCTGTTTTCTAAATAATATAACAATCCTACTATAAAAAAAGTTAGGATTCTTTTGTTTTTATTTATATTTTTCTAAAAAGGCGCATGGATTCATCAAATCCATACGCCTAATTTACATATTGTTATTATTCTTTCCGAATCCTTTCAACAATGCTTTCCCGACTCATCTTTTCAAACTGATACTTTGGTATCACATACGCAATCCCAACCAAAATTGGAATCATAAGCACACATGGCACGATTGTAAGATGCAGCCGGAAGAAAAATGCCGTACCGAGCGTATTTACTAAAATCTGCTTTGCTCCAAATACAATTAGCAATACTGCAATCACAAATGCGCCTCCCAAATATAGGAATCCCTCAGTCACTAGCATTTTCGATACCTGTTTTTTCGTCATTCCCACAACTTCCAAAAGTGCCAGTTCTTTTCTTCTGCTGATTACAGAGGTTGCTGTTGTATTAAAGAAATTCATAATGCCAATAAAAGCTAAAATAACAACAAGAAAACTACCGATCATATAATATTTACTGACATACCGCTGAAAGCTCTCTTTCATGTCCAATACAGAAAACACGTTGATCATATCATTTTCTTTCAAAATATTTTTATCAATGTATTCTTTTATCTGCTTGTCCTCGCCCTTCTTTGCATCAATGGCAGCATACATGGCTGATTCATTTCCTGTCTGGGTGATATACTCCTCTTCGGGAACCAATACCGTGATATAGATACAGTCCGCATACGGATAATCCAATGCATATGGCATCAGTGCTTCTCCGATGACTTCGTAATCTTTTTGGTTTCCATTTTTGTAATCCATCTGAAAAATACCCCCAGTCTGATAATAAGAAACCGGACGCTCTGCATATTTATTACCATAATCTACAAGCACATAATTTCCGCTTTTAAATGTATCCCAAGAGCATTTTTCCCCTCTCCATTCTAATTTGTCAAACACCGACTCGCTGATTCCGAGAAAATGAACACTTACTGTATTGGAAGCCTTTGCCTCTTCCCAAACCTGTTTTTCATAATCGTTCCAGTTTTTTTCATATTTATCTGCGAATGCTTCCCATGTTTTCAGAAGTTCCGGCTCCATCTTGTGGGTTTCCTCAGAATAATACACATATCCTGTCTTAGCACTATCAGGACATTCGTCCAGAATCTCTTTGATTTCAGGTGTAATACCGTTGAAATTCGTATTTAACAAACTTCCCGTCATCTGATCCAGTTGAAAATCGGAAGCTAAAAGCACTTTTCGGTAAGAATCAAAATCATATCCCTGCACCAGCATCACGATACAGTTGACAACCACCATAGAAAGAGCGATAGAAAGCATAACAATCAATCCCTTTTTCCAATTTCGTAACACATTTTGAACTGCCATTCCCCACCAGGTTACAGAAGTATTCTTTTTTATTTTCCTATGTGACTGCTCTCCCTCTGCCAAACGCAGAGCTTCCACAGGAGATACCCTTTCCACCATTTTACAAGCCTGCAGACTAGAGAGATACACCGTTAAAAGTGTCAAAAGCGCTGCTGCAAGAAAAATCAAAGGATTTGCTGATACTACTGTCTGAGCAGTCTGTCCTGCCTGTGCACTAATTTCAGCATCTGCTGTCAAGGACGGAGCCATACAAAGACCTGCAAGATAACCACAAAGCAATCCGATTGGAATACCAATAGCTGATAATCTCCACGCCTGCATACGTACAATTTTTTTCAACTGCTTTCCCGTTGTTCCCACGTTCTTTAACAATCCGTAAGCCCGGATATCAGTTTTCACAGAAATGTTAAAGATATTATAAATAATCAGGTATCCAGCTAATATAACAAATAGAATCATTATAATTAAGGAAGAAAATGAAAATGAATCCTCTTCAAAGAGATTATATGCCGGATTGACTTCCATTCCTGTCCCAGCTCTCGTAAATCCCGCTGCTTTAGATATCTTTTCCGTTTTCTTTTCCAGATTCCAAAGGTTCTTGTACCAGAGAAAATACTCTTTTCCTCCATTGTAGATACCATTTTCTAATTCTTCCTGCGTAACGGGATAACGATTCTCCTTTGCATAGGCTTCGGATACCCAGACCATCTGACCTAAAACAGCTTTGTCTCCTTGCCAGAATCCACATATCTTAAACGTATCTGTCTTATATTGTTTCAGCATGGGATTTACTTCCCAGGTCAGCGTTACTTCTTCCCCAATCTTTGGTGTAACTCCCAGAGATTCCAATACCATGCTGCTAAGTGCTACTTCATTTTCTTTCTCCGGCAGTCTTCCTGTGGTTGGCAGACAATTAAAACTTTCTGCCGTATTTTCATCTGCATATCGGACCTCTACGGAAAAACCAAACCTTTCGTCCATTCCAGCTCCCAGAAAAATACCGGAACCATATCGCTTAACATCTTCACTCTGTTCGATTGTTTGCTGCAATCGCTTTGCATCTTCTTCTGACAGATTCTGTGCACTGGCATGGGCAGAATCCATAAACTGCTTAATTTCCGTTGCTCTTTTGGAAAGAATCATAGATACACTTCCCACAAAGAGACTTGTGAATAAAAGGGAAGTCAGAATGATTGCAATAACGGCAATAACATTCCTGGCGCGATTCATTTTCATAAAACGACTCGTTAATAATCGTAACGTCTCTTTATTCTCTACTTTTACCATAAAATCGCCCCCTGCTATACCACACCACTGTCTGAAACAATTTTTCCGTCTTCTATCTGTAAAATCCGGTCTGCCATCTGGGCAATCTCTTCATTATGGGTAATCATAACGATGGTTTGGTGAAAACGCTTACTGGTTACTTTCAGAAGCCCTAATACATCCTGACTTGTCTTCGAATCCAAATTTCCAGTCGGTTCATCGGTAAACTGTACCCCTATCCCATTATGCCTTGAAAATAAGGGCTTTAACGGTATGTACATTTGTGTACTGTGTAGACTTTCCCTTATACATTAAAAGCAAGCAGGTCTTTCTTTTCAGAAGTTTCCACTTGCTTTTTTTATAATTCTGCTGTTCTAATCATTTTTTTGATATACTTCTCATCTGTAATTCCAACTTCTTTCGCAATATATCGAATGGCATCTTGATTAAAGTTCCTATAGTCAGATAACAATTGAAAACGAAGATTCCAATTTGGATGTATAAAGTCACTTTTTTGTTTTGCATATTCATCTGGGGCATTGTAATCAATTTTTAATTCAATTGCTTTTAACACTTCGTTTCTAGTAAACGCATATTCTTTTTGAACAAATTGCAACCCGTAAAAATCAGCTCGACACTCTCTAACCCAATTTCTAAATCGCCCCTTCTTAGTATGAAGAATTGAAAAAATAGGTTCTTTATCTTTATGCCCGAGTTCATGTCCGATTGTATGTAGAAATGCAATTTCCCAATATTCTTTTTTATCCAGCAACTTTTTTATCCAAGTTGACTTTATATCAATGCGCTTAGAAAATCTTAATCTACTACAAGCATTTAATGTCTCAGTTGTATCAAAACCGCCCCAGTTACATATTACTCTGGCATCATATTTCTTAAATTCTTGTAGTATACTTTCACAGATTTTGTTTATTTGTTCAACAGATATATTAAGTTCTACTGAAATCCTTTTTAATTCCTTCTTCTTTTTCAAAAAAAGGTAATACCAAAAACAAACTAAAACCAAACATATAATTATTATTTTGATACACATATAACCTCTCTTCATTCCTTGGAATCTGATAACAATGAAACAATCGGCCAACTATAAAATTCTTCTTTTTCTGTTGCAGATAATTGCTGCATATGTATATCAAATTCATCAAACTGTTTCAGCAAAATACATGCACAGCACCTCGCAAATATATTCTCAGAATATTTAATCTGTGCCAATGTTTTCCTTTCTTCAAGCTCTAGCTCCCTTTTACGGGCAATAATTTGAAGTCTATTTATTGTAAAAATGGTTGAATCTATCGAATATTTCTCTAAGATATTTATTAATTTTTCAGCCAATAACAATAAATTTTTATCTCTTTCCTTATCATAAGATTTTAGAAAATCCAATATTAGTCCCAAAAGTTGATCCGTTTCTTCTTCACCGATGTTGTACATTTCTTCCAACAGATCTTTTTCATCAAATATCATCTGAGATATATCCTCATCTCGTAACGCAAACCATCTGCTGATTTTCTGTGTTTTTCCATCTGGTATATCGGCAAAGATAGCAATCCGTTTACCATCCTTCAAATAATTACGAATTATATATCCATCTTCTTGAATCTTTTCATATTCTAACAGCAATTTCCTACGTCCAATTATTTGTTTGTAAAGACCACAATTTTCATCTGCTTGGAATGGTAACGATAAAACTTTCATTTCCACTAATCCCTTTTTCAGAAAAAATATGGTAGGTTCTGCATCTAAAATTTCTTTCGTTTTAAATAAACTTCTTTTAATATTTAGTTCTGCAAGTGTTTCTCCTAATTGAACAATCCGTTTGTGATATACAAGAAATCTTTCTGTAAAAGCTGTTTGTATTTCCCCTAAGAAATTTTTTCCCAGACTTATATTTTCAATCATTACTTCCTTTGCATCAGAAACAGCTATTATAATTTTTGATGCTTGAAAAACTGTTTCAAAATTATAGTTAGTTGCCTCAATACAACGAATGGTTGTTTTTTGGCTTTTTTCTGTTAATACAAATTCGATGATCTCACTAATCCTTGTAGTCGTTTGATTTAATTCATAAATATGTCGGACAGGATATCTTTGTTCTATTTTATCATCGATCTTTATTAACCACTCACTCTCGGTCGCAGTAACTAAATCTGTCAATAAAACTGGTATCTCCATCCCATCCTTCTTGGTATACACATACTTAAAAGGACTTTTCGCAATTGCGATTGCAGGATTCATATATGGAGTTGGCAATGTTGATATAGTAAAATTAGATATATTATCATAATCGGGAATTGATTTTCCCACCCCTACCATTGCCTGTTTAGGTCTATTTTCTTTAAAAAGAACACACAGCTCTTCTAATTCTCGGACAGTTTTTACATGGTTTAAATGTACCGTAATGCTCCCCTGCTCTTCTTTTCCTTTCATTATATGGACAATATCTACCGGAAGTAAGATTTTTGCATACATTTTGTCATTATATTCCGTTTTTGAAATTGCATCAACGAAAAATATTACTCCGCCATTCTTTAAATAATTTTTCAAATCATTTATATCCACTGGATAACTTATGCTATCCGAATCCGGAAGAATATTATACTCTTTTCCCTTTACTTGAATAGGAATAAGAAATTCATTTCCTGTCGAAGCCGGCTTTTTAGTTTTGTAATATATAATATTTCCATCCCATGAAACTGTTTTGTCATTCATATGAATATCTGACTCATCCAAATATTCAGATCTAGCACACATTCTTTGTAGTGTTGTTATAGAAAATGTTTCTTGACTACTCATTTATCTGAATCTCCATGTAGTTGTTCATTTCTGAAAGTTGATTGTTTTCTATTACATTATACTATATAGCACACTACGTTTCTAGATATTTTATCCCCACAACCACCAGCAGACACGTTCTTCACGCCCCTGCCAGCCGTTGATTATTTTCTTCTTCATTAAAAATTCTTAATCAGATTCAAGTCTCTTTTATTCAATGCCTTCCGCATTGCTTCACTTTCTTTTCGTAATGTTTCATTCTCTCTTTTCAGTTTCGCTACCTGTTGCTCCAGCTGCAGGATACGGTTGTCCATTGCCATATCTAAAATCTTTCTTCTCTTATCTACCATGCCAGCCTGTAGCTGCAAAGCACGATCTACTGCCTTTCGCACTTCCGGGTTCTTATAGAAAAATCCTCTGGACAGCCCGGTCTTTTGCATCAGTTTGGGAACGGTCACTTTATCCTCTTCTTCGATCATTTCCTGAATTGCCAGTTTTGCCCGCTGGATTTTTTCCACGCTCTGTTTATGATTTACTTCCAGCATCTTGTCATATTTGCTCATATTCTTTCCCCCATCCTGCCAGATTCGCCCGGATCATCCGGCTCATCTCTGCCCTGATTTCTCTTGTTTCATCTGCGATGATCTGGAGGCTCATCTTCCGGTAAAATTTCACATTCTTTACGGATGTATGCCCCAGTAGTTTTGCGATGGTCCAGTCATCCAGATGCAGTTCTGTTAAGCGGATACCATATACATGGCGGAACATATGCGTTCCAAATCCAAACAATTCTCCATGATCGTCCCGCAAATCTTTTTTCTGAATCAGATCCATCACCTTGTTTTGAACGGTGTTGTACTGCATAGGTCTCTTGCTATTTTTCTCATCCACAAAAATGTAAACCGTATCTCCATACATTTTTCTAGTATATTGGATTGCTTTTTCAATCAGCAGTTCCAGTTCTGCACTGATAGGCTTCACAAATGTAGTTGTTTTCATCTGCCGGATCTGGATCATAGGATGTCCGTCCTGCCGATACAGGCAGTCTGTCTGCAGGGTAAGGGTATCAGATATCCTTGTTCCTAACATCTGGTGGATGACCATAAGCCGCTCCATCTGCTCATCCAGTTCCGCAAGCGCTGCATTAAAACGAATCAGCTCACTGTCTGAATAAGATTTCAATTTCGGCTGCACCTGTCTGGGCAAGTCACTGGCCAGGAATAAAATTTCTAAATGTGGATACCCATATAATTTTCCAATGGTTTCCAACAGTCCCCGGAGTCTTGTCAAATCCATTCGGTAATTATTCACGCCCTCCGCTTCCGTTGCAAGGTACGTCAGATATTCTTCCAGCAACTCCCGATTCAGTTCTTCTGCCGAATGGATATCGGGATATGTTTCTTTCAGATATTTGGATAATCTCCGGATGGCTGTCAGTTCTTTGATAATCGTTGCAATCGCTTCATGATGTAAATGTTCATAAACTGCCTTTTTTGTTTCTTCCCGTAAGTCATCCTGGATAATCGCTGTAAAATTCAAAGTCTGCACATTTTTAATCGGATTCTTTTTATAGGCAATGTCCAGATTCTCTAATGTCCAGATATCTTTCTCAATCTCATCCCGTTCCTCTTCCGCTTCTGTAAATTGATATGCCTTCCGCACATAAGTGATGAGGCTCGATGGCACTGTCTTTTCTTTTCCATATACACTGATTCCCTGCATGGTCAGTTTCTGCCCATGTTCCAGAATCCAGCTTCGGATTTTTAGCAGCCATTGTTCCCACTCCAGTTCCTGCAGGCTCTCTGCCCGGATGTGCTTATCCTTTACCATTCTGCAAAATCTCTGATAAATCACTCGTTCCTGTATCATCGTTGCCAATGCACATTGTCGGCTTCGGTCCTCAATAAAGGAACGGAATTCTTTTTGAAGTCCCTTTGTTGGAAGCAGTCCGAAATCAAAGCAATGGGATTCCTTTACCTTCTTTTTCTGTTTTTCATCTGCTCTTGCATAGCAGTCCAAATCGATTAGATATAATTTTTTATCCATGGAACTCTCCTTTCATCAGTTCCGCCGCAAAGCTGTGGGTTTCTTCCTGGAAATATGCTTCACTGGCTTTTTCCAGTTTCTTCGGCATATAGTCCACATACTGTCTGGTCATTTCTTCGTATTCATGCCCCAGGTAATCCCGTACCGCCTGGAGGGAAATACCGTTATCATAATAAAGCGTAGCCAGGTTATGACGGTAATCATGGGATCTGAAAATGTACTCCCCGTCTGCAATCTTATTTTTCTCACAGTATTTCAACATTTGATACCGTAATGTAGCATACTGGAATGCTCCACCTTTTTTGCTTTTAAACAGATATTCTGCCGATCCAATCTGATATTTCTTTTTGTACACCTGCACCAGCTTGTACAATGCTTCCGGAATGGGAATCCGCTTATACGTTTTCATTTTCACCTGATATACTTTCAGCCAGTAATCACTATTCTTCTCTTCATAATCACCACCTGTCAGGGTACACACTTCGCTTCCCCGAATTCCCGTACACCATAAGTGCAGGAACATCAGCCGCAGATGTTCCGGAAACTCTGCCAGCTTCGATAAAATTTCCGTATAGATTCTTTCTGGTACGCTGCGGTCATTGTGGCCATGCACTTCTTTCTGCAGATAATACTCATGCCGGAAGGGAATCTTCTTCAGATATCCTTTTACTACAAGGAAGTTGTAAAACTGCAAAATCATAGTGATTCTCCCATTCGCTGTCTTTTCACGGGTATCCTGTCTCTGAACGGATTCCAGATATCGCTGGATCTTCTCCGCTTCCACTTCATGGATCGGATTTTCTTCTCCATTGAAATATACCAAGAATGTACGAAGTTCCTGCAGCTTGATCCGAATGGTGCTGATAGATAAATCTGTGATTCCAAACAGGTACCGCAGATATTTTTGCAAAATCTTTTGATTTTCCAAGTTGGTCACCTCTTTAAAGGATACCCATTCCACGGGCTTGCTTGGATTCATTCGTTCTCTGGAAAAATGAAAACGTTCCAAAAACCACACATTCGCATTCCAATGAATTTCCGGTGCCTGTAAAAATAGGATTTTTCTGCTCATCCGTAGGATACCAAACACAGCACTTTTCTTTTCCCCTCTAAAACGTTCTGAGAGTTCCTGCTCAAATTGCTGTTCTTTGGCCAGTGTCATTATCTCAATATCAGCTACTTGTTGCTTCGCACAAAATTGATAGAGCCTTTGCAGTGCCAGCAGTTTCTCTTTTCTGTAACGGCCTTTGTAGGTATGGATCACCTCTTTCAATACCGTAAAAATCTGCATCTTCAAATTTCTTGGACACTCCAGTGTAAAATCCCACAGCAGTTCCTTCCCATCTTTGCTGGTCAGAAAAGATTCTGCTATCTCAATCTCCGGATAATAGGTGAGGCACATCCATTGATCACGATACTCCGTGGTATAGTTTCTTCGCCCTGCCAGTGTCTGCATCTCTTTTTTCATCTGATGAAGGAAGATTCTGTCAAATCCCCTCAGGCAGGTAATTGGTGCATGAACGGTTTCGTTCCTTTCCAAATATTCTTCGTATCGGATCCTTAAGGCTACGCCCATTTCCGAAATGTCGGTAATCCCCTCTTCTATCAGGAATTTCTTTACCATGTTTCGTATAGTTCCATTTACCTCTGTGCAGGCATCCACCTGTTCACAGATTTTTTGTTCCAGTGCTTCCCGCTCTTCCTGCTGTTCATAAATATGTAATTGATAAGCGGGCATGTTCTTCACCTCCTACAGGAGTTTCTCCACATCATAAAGGGCAGAATGCTTTGCATAATATTGATCGCTGGCTTCCATAAGCTGGTCATCTACAAGGTTCAGATATTTGATTGTCGTGTCGATGTGCTTATGTCCATATGCCTCACTGATCATTTCCAGTGGCCATCCGGCATCCCGCCTCATGTTTCCGAAGTATCTCCGTAACATATGGGGCGTTGTATGGATGCCTGTCTTTTTCTCCATCCGCTCCAGCATCCGGTAAACTGCATCCACCTGCAGTGCCTTTCCTTTTGTCTCTCCTTCGATGTTTACAAACAGCATCGGCTGGTGCTGTAAAAATTCCCGGTACTTGGACAAATAAAACAGTAAAAACTGGAAGGTGGCATCACTGACTTTGGATCTTCGGTACGCCGCATTCTTCGCCCTTGCCTTGTTCTCATTGTCATCCCGGAAGAATACCCGGATGGTGTGTCTTTCATAATCAATATCTCTGGTATAATTTACACCTAAAATCTCGCCGATTCGGTATCCTGTTTCTGCCAGCAGCATGATCAGAAGCTGGTCCCTGCAGTTGGTACACTGCTTCAAAAGTTCCAAAATCTCCTGATGCTCTGCCGGACGGACGTTTCGTTCTTCCTCTTTCAGATAGCCATTGAATGACCGGAACCGCAGCTTCCGTTTTACACCGATGGAATCATGGGTGGTAAAACTGTCATAATATAACACTTTCAGCCTTTCCATATCTGCTTCCAGCTCTAAAAAACAGAAAAACCTGAACACGTCTTTTAAGTACGCATTGCAGGTTTTATTGCTTGGCAGTTTCTCTTTCTTTTCATGCAAATGGTTTCCGACTTTCAGCCAGTGGAGAAATCCCACATAATGTTCATACTGTTCCTGGAATTCCAGTTCCGCCACCTGGGACAGTTCCATCTTTTTCTCATCCAGATATTCCAGATAGAACCGGATGGATTTTGCCCTGCGGCCAACGGTATTCGGGGAACGGTTTGCTCGGATCAAATGCGTCAGATACTTGGACGGGAACAGCACCATCTGCCAGCTCTGATGATCCCGGATTAAAAAATATTCCTGTTTTCCTTCCCAGATATGTTCCACTGCATATCGTGCCATTTTGCTCACCGTCCTTTCCTCTAACGCTATACACATTATACCCACTTCATGTTCAAATATCTATTCATCAATACCAACAATCTCTCCAAAACCGCCCCCAAAACTGTACTAAACTTTTCCCCTAAAAGCGTCTGGAAAATAAGCACAAGCAACAAGGCTGGAAAGAGAATTTTGCCTATTACAAATAATACTCTACACCTTTCCGGCTGCGGATGAAATCCTGTACCTCTTTCAACTCTTCTGCTATCCGGCAGGACGGAAGCGCACACATCACATCTTCGTGATACTTGCCGCCTTTTCCTGCCCGAATATCTAAAATAGACACCACACAAGTATCAGTTTCTGTACGAATAGCTCTCCCAAATCCTTGTCGCAGTTTCTTCTGCATATCCGGCACAATGATAGACTGAATATAGGATTCCAGGGAATCATAGGTTTCCTTCTCCGCTTCACTGATAGGATCTGGCACTGCAAAAGGTAACTTCACAATAATCAGCGAAGACACCATGTCTCCGGGGAAGTCTACCCCTTCCCAGCAGGAGCCGGCTGCGAACAGCACCCCATTCTCCATAGTCTTAAAACGGAGGATTTCTTCCTGCGAATGCCTCCATACTTCCACCATGGGAAATGGCAAGCTGTCTCTTAAAATCTGGTACACACTTCCCATAAGCGTATAAGAAGTAAACAGTACCAGCGTATGTCCGTAAGTGGAACAGATCAGGGAATGGATATGATTTGCCACCATCAATGCCTCTTCCCTGCTTCCTCTCCTGCAATGCTCCAACGTCTTTGGCAGGTATAGCAGACAATTCTTTTCATAGGAAAAAGGAGACTCTGCCACATATTCCTGCACTCCTGCCCTTCCTTCCAGCCCGGTGATCTGCCTGGTGCGTAAAAAGCCTGTTCCTGCCTTTAGTGTCCCACTGGTCAAGATGGCGGACATTCCTTCTTCCCTGTTCCATAACATCTTCCGGAGCAGTCCTGGGATTTCCCGGCTAGCTGCACACAAAACGGGAAGCTGCTCTGTATCCAAATGCAGATAACGAACATATTTCTCATCGCTGCTACAAAAACACTCCAGCACATCCTTTGCTTCTTCCAGCCGATTCCATATCCACTTTGGAACACTTCGCTCCAGCTTTTCTAAAAGAAATTCCAGCATCTCTACGCCTTCCCACAGAGAAACCACACTATTTGTTGTATCATGGAATGTTTCCCGAATTCCTTTCCCAATTCGGTGTTCTGCACCAACCACATGCAATGCGTCATACATGACTGTCCGCAGGATTCTTGCCTCTTCTTTCTGATGCTCCCGTTCCAGATAATACGCTATTTCCCGAATATCATCCATACACAGGTTTTTTCCAAACATCTGCCTTGCCGCTTCTGGTAACTTATGAGCTTCATCTACAATCAACGTCCGATAATCAGACAATAAAGGCTTGTATCCTTCTGCTCTGTGATACGCATCTGCCAGTAAATAGTTGTGATTACAGATTTGAATGAACACATCCTGTTTCCTGGATTCTTCCAGATATCTCTGATAGCGGCACATCTGCCTGCCCGGACATTCTCTTGGACAGAATTTTGGCACACAGACCAGCCTTCTGTCAAACCCGCTCAGATTCTTTACGCTATCCATATCATATTGTTTCCGCAAGGACAGTAGTGCTTCTTTCTGGGCAGCATTCTTATGTTTATGGCGGATTGCTTCAATTCGTTGTTCCAGCCTAGTATCACAAACAAAGTGTTCCTTCCCTTTTCGCACCACTGCCCGAAGCGGGGACTGAATGATTCCTTGCTCCAGCAGCACCCTGGACAAAAAGGGAATATATTCCGTCAATATAGCTTTCTGCAATGCAATGCTGGAGGTGGACACCACCACCGGGCGCTGTTCCAATGGATTTCCTCGCCCTGTCAGCATGGAATACTTCCGCAATAATACACAGGCTACCAGATAGGCATAGGTCTTCCCAATTCCTACCCCAGCATCACACAAGGCAATCTGCTCTCCCAGCAGAGTATCCAGCATTTCATGGCATAGACGGATCTGCTCTTCCCTGACTGCCAGTCCCTGTTCCGGAAATAGCACCCGGAAGATCTTCTCCACTTCCTGATGCGCTCTTTTTTGATATTCAACTTTATAAAACATAGTACTTCTTTCCGCATGGCGTTAATACCACAAGAATACGGCTGTGATATTTTCCCACAGCCGCATGTATCTGATATCAACGACACACTCTTTTTTGATTTCTTATCGTTTCTTCTTTTCTTTAGCACCGTATTTGTCCTCGACTCCCCGGCTGCCACACCACATCTATGGTAGGGAACATCACAGGCGGATGCTTCGCTTCGCACCGCTCGCAGATTTCCTGAAAGTCTTGCTGATTACAACTTAGAGTCCATCCTCTTCTTTTTTGAGAAGAATTTCGTATCATTATCCCCCTCCGATGATCCTGGCGAAAGACCTGCAAAAGTCCATTCACAGCTATAAGGAGTCGCTCAGAATGAGAACAGGCACCGACAGTTTTCTCACGAACTGATCCGCCATAGTCTTTGGCCAGACCTTTCCATAACAATCCTGCAGTGCTTGTTCCCATCCGTCCTGGCGCTTATGCTGTCACGCTTCTATCTTTGGGAACGTACCTGTAATGCTGGTATGTGGTTGTCAAGGAACGAGGGGCAATTACCCCTTTCATATATAGAGCCGATGAGATACCCCATTTTTCTTCACTTCTTCAAAACTTTTTTAATTTTTTTCTTCAATCGCTCAATTCGTGTATAAATGGTCTTTTCCGCTAGTCCCATCTGACCTGCAATCTCACGAACAGAAAATCCCCACATCTTCAGAAGTAAAATCTGCAGTGTTTTCTTATCCGACTCCAAAAGAATCTGTAATAACTGCTCATTCTCTACACTGTCAAGTAACTGTTGAATATTAAGCACCACTGAAGATGGTTCTTCCAATTCCCTGGTGTATAATTCTTCTTGATTAGAAGAAAAATGTTCCCAGAATCTCCGCTCCGCATTAAAGTCCTGCCAGTCTAATTCACGAAGTCTTTGGATTACCTCTTCACTGACACCGGATTTTCGCAAAATCCGTTCCTCCTGCTCCTTCCACTGTTTCCATTTATATTCTTCTTTTGCTTTATGAAATGTCACCTTTCTTTTCCTCCGATCTGAATTTTTTTGAAATCAAATCGGACTGGCGGTGACCTTGCCTTCTCATAGGCAAAAGACTGTATGAACCGGAGTTTTCTCCACAAAAAGAAAGATGCCGCAATCCTGTTTTGAATTGCGACACCACCAAACGCTGCATATGAAGTTAGGTTTTTCTCTTTTGTAGCTCTTTCCGGCACATACACTGCTCCTTTATGTCATGGAACGAAGCCCATTTTTTACATAAAGAAGTAGTATACAAAACTAAGCTGTCATCAGACTGTCTGTTGTCTGTCAAATAACTGTCAGTTTTTCTGTCATTTCTTTTACAATTATAACCAAATCTTACCATATAAAGAGCAGGCTCCTTTTTCAGAAACCTGCCTTCTATGATTCCTTATAACCTCTTAAACAATATCCAACCTCTTTTACACTGCTGATTATATGCTCTGCATTTACATCTACTTTTTTCAATTTCTGTTTCAATCGACGTACCATGCAGTAAATAATATTTGTAATATCCCCATGTGGGTACTCCTGCCATACCAGTTGATAGATCTGACTGTATGTATATACTCTTCCCGGTGTAGACACTAACAGATGCAAAAATCGAAATTTAGAAACTAAAATTTTCGAAAGCTTTTTTGTATTTTATGTAGCCATAGTCCAGTAATACCAGATATAATTACCAAGAAAAAAGCTGCGGTAGGAATAGAATGATTTTTTACTATAATTGCAATTATCCCAGATACTAAAACACCAATCCCTACAAATAAAACAGGTTTTCCTAATTCTTTTGCATACCTTTTTTTATTATCAGTAGTGTCAAATACTTTACCATGAACAAAAGAATAATTCCCCTTTAATAAAAAAATGCTCACGAATATAAGGATAGCAGAAACAAACCACATCATTATACTAAATCCTATCATAATATATCACTTCCTAAAATTGTATTTCTATATTTATAGTTTGTCACTCCATTAGCAACATCACAATAAAATTTTATGCACTGATAATCTTATTGAACAGCTCTAGCAGTGCATCTTTCACATCGCCGGTATTGAATACCAAGCCGACAGCAATCAAATTAACTACAAAAAACCGATAAGTTTGAAAAACTCACGCTTGAACCCTAAGTAGATATCGATAACCACAATCACCATATCAAGGCCCATTCAATGATAGTAAATTGATGGGTTTGTTTTCTTGAAAATGCTGACAGATGCTGTGTTTTAGCGGATAGTCAGATTTTTATTATATTTTTATCACAAAAAGCACTCCCCTGTTACACTTCAGGACTTGTTCTTTTATTCCTAATCTGCTTTTAAACAATATCCAACCTCTTTTACACTGCTGATTATATGCTCTGCATTTACATCTACTTTTTTCAATTTCTGTTTCAATCGATGTACCATGCAGTAAATAATATTTGCAATATCCCCATGTGGGTACTCCTGCCATACCAGCTGATAGATCTGACTGTATGTATATACTCTTCCCGGTGTAGACGCTAACAGATATAGGAAATCAAACTCCCTTTTTACAACGGGGATTCTTTTATGCTCCCATTCTACTGTTCTTTGAAGTGGAAGGATTTCCAGTTTCCCAACCATAACAGGAATTTCTTCTTTTCTTTCCGATTTCCACTCTGTATAGCGGCGGATCAATGCATACGCCTGCAGGCTGATTTCTTCTGTACACAGTTGCGTCAATACTACATCCGCTCCGGCCTGAATGATCTTATTTCGCATTTCAGAATGATCCGGTAATAAAACAATCACAGGTGTTATCACCATTTTTCGGATGGCTTCTACAAGTTGGCATATAATTTCCGGTTCTTGCTTTACCGCAATTAAAATCAAATGATAAGAGAACACTGTCAAGTGGGAAAGAGCGTCCTGAATATTTTTTGCCAGATAAATCTCTGCCTGCTGTTCCGGTAAAACCAAGCCTTCCCATAGCACTTCTCCTTCATCAGCAATTACTATAATTCTGTTTTTCTTCACACCCCTATCTCTCTGCTTCTCATATCACAATTCCTCCACATGATTTTCTGTATAATGATAAAAAATAGTTTCCAGTTCTTTACAACACCGGAAGAAATATTCACTACACGTTACATTAATGGTTGCTTCATCTGCCATGAGACTCACTTTTTCAAAACATGGTCTGCCATCAACTTCCAGCTCCTGCAATTGATGCTCCATAATCCAATAAATATCTCCACTTCTAAAAGGTCTATGAGAAATATAACGGTAAACAAATCCTTTCTTTCCTGCATTCGAATTTAAGACCTGATGTGCATATTCCTCATACTCTCCGGGAATCACTTCCCATAAAGGAATTACAACTTCAGCAGTTTCACTTGCCCTTATTACTTTCAATATATCGCGCATAACAAAAGGCGGCATGATGCACATATCTTTGATTTTACTGCGCGCAATGTGTCCTCTTCCATCATTCCCAGACCACTGAATCACTCTATCACAGATTTCATACCCTTCTGAGGATGAACTGAGCAGAATTACATTCATATAAGTTGACATCTCTACTATTAATCTTACGGCGCTTTGAACCTCGTTTTCTTCCATATCTTGAAACAAACTTTGAAATATATATTGTTTTGAGGTATCAGCAACAAGTTTTATCAAAAGCAGTAATTTTTTCTCTCCCAATGTCAATTCTTCTATTCCACAATTCTCTTTCATTTCCAAACCTGCAAGTTCCAGCATCGCTTGAACTGAAAGTGGATCTTTTTTTAATGTGGGAAGATTAGAAAAATATTCCCTTACCTTTCTATCTTCCCCCCCCCAAAAAAAAATCAGTAATTTTTGCAAAGTTTTCAATTTTACAATCCAATACAGCGGATAAAAATGAACATTTTTGTGCTTCTTTTTCTGTATCGATCACAATACCAATAACTTCATACTTTCTTTTCATTATAAGAACACCTCTTTTCTATAGCTTAATTGTAAAACACAAATGTCACAGAAATGTCCTAAATCATAATAATTATCACATTTATTGAAATTTCATATCAAATAAATTTCTATAATGGCACACAAGAATCCATTGATTCATTCCCATTTTTTATTTATAGGACTTTCTTCTCTTCCATATCTCAAAAATACTCAAAACAGTCCACCGGACTGTTTTATCGCATGCATGGCAACTTAAAAATGGCGGGCTTTATTTACAAAAGTTCTTTTGAAATATATCTGCCCGCCAATCTCATGTAATAATTATTCCGTCACTCTGATCTGCTCAACAAGAGATTGTTTTCTCAGATTTCCCGTTGTATAAGAAATCAAGATAAACTGTACAATCAGCAGGATTGCCAAATATAGCAAGATAACCAGCCAAGGGAATGAATAATCGAAATATGGATTCATTGTTTTAACTACCTGTACGCATAGAAAACCAAGTCCAGCTCCCAAAAGCAAGGTTACAAGTGTAGCAAAAGCGGAATACAGCACTCCCTCATAACACAGCATTTTCATCAGTTGCTTTTTACTTAAGCCAATCGCCTGTAACATTCCTATTTCCTGCCTTCGCGATAAAAAGTTAGTAATTGTCGTATTCACAAGGTTGATGAAAGAAAAACACACAACAATGATGGCTACAATCAGCAATGCTCCAAAGGAAAGCTGCTGATTCCTGCTGTAATAAGTGATACTTTCTTCTATGGTATCCATGACCAAATCACTATTTCCATCTATCAGCTGATTTAAGGAAGCTTCAATCGTATCAGCTTTATCGGTTTCCGTTATTACCGATATCGTTCCAGAACAATCCATTTCGCACGCTTCATTCATAAGCTCTGCTGACATAGCAAAACACATATTAAATGCCGGGTGACTGAAATTGCTGACAATTCCCATGATCGTATAGCTTTTGGTTATGGTCTGTCCAGCCTTCGTTAAAAAATCAACTTCGACCTCATCACCAAGTTGTGCGGACAGTGATAAATTTTCTGCTGTATCGTTTATCAAAATGATGCCATTTTTTGATACCAATTCATGGTAATCAACGGTTCCGGCAATCAAGTTTTCTTCCAATACGGAAACATCTTCTTTTGCAAATCCGTAAATCCAGTTGTCATCATAATCATTGACACGATATTCTGCGTCTGTGTAATACCAGCGCTTGGTTCCTGTAACGCCATCTATAGACTCTATTGCATCTACAAGATCGGCATTTAGTAAATCCTTTTGCTGCAATCCAGCCAAAGAAACATCGGCGGTATCCCAAGATTGATTTGCGTTAAGCTGAATGTTAAATTCACCAACAGGAAACTCCCTTCCTCTCGCCTCTGCAGCGCCATCATAAGAAATCAACATGGTGGAAATCAATACAACTAACACTCCGCCAAGGGAAAGGGAAAGTATTGTTAAAATGGATTTTGTCTTTTGTCTGGACAGATTCCTTTTAGCAAGTGAAGCAGGGGTTATATTACGGTGCAGCACAGAGCTTTCTTTCATCTTTCCCTGATAATCGGAATATCGCAAGGCTTCCATGGGAGAGACCGCCGCCGCTTTTTTTACAGGTGCGTGAATGGAAAGCATCACAATCATAAATGCAAAAAGCCCAACTCCAACTGTCACACTGAAAGTAGTCAGCCCGTACCAGCCATCGGGAACCAGAAGATAGCCGATTACATTTCCAATCACCAAACCTATCGGAATACCAATAGCAGCCAGCAATTTTCCCTCTCGATAAACCATTTTTTTAATCTGTCGCTTTGTTGTTCCGATGGTGCGAAGCTGTCCATAATTCCGAATACTGCTTGCCACTGAAATATAAAAAATCGAATAAATCACAATGCCGGAGCCAACGAAAGTTATAAAGCCGATCAAGAAATAAAACAGCATATCACTTCCACGATTTTCATCCTTTAAATTGAAATAGGTAGAACGAACAATCACATTCTCGTTGGAAATTTCTAATTGCTGTGCCAGAGCATTTGCATAGCTGGCAGTTTCTCCTTCACTCATATTTTTAGCATTCTTCAAACCGATATAGTAATCCATTACTATATTACTTCCAGACTGCTGCTCTGCCAGTTCTTTTGATATAATGGCGGTATAGCGTCCAATATCTCCCGTTTTCACATCTAAGATTCCCGTTAATTTGAAATCGTGGGTAGTGCCATCCGAAAACGGAATGTTGATTGTCTGTCCCAATTCATTGGAATAGCCCAAGCTATCCAAAAAGGATTCCTGCACTACAATTTCATCTTCCGAAGTTGGTAAATCTCCCGAATAGGGCATACTTTGCGATTTTAGCATATCTGCATTTGCGTAAGTAAAATTAACGGTTGAATGATTTACCTGTTCAGAAAATGCATTAAAAAACTCTCCCACCCACGCAATTTCTTTTTGATTGTACAATTCCTTCCCCTGCTGTTCAGAAATAGCATGATATACGATCTGCGCTGTCTTTTGATTAAGTTTTTGTGTTTCCTGCGGCACTCCAAATCCATAAAGGACAATGGCAGACAGTAATGCACTGGCAAGTGCAATCGTCAAAACAATAAAGATATTTCTTTTTCGATTTGCCGATATATTCCTGCCTGAAATACGCTTTATTATGGTTTTTGTATCATTTTCAAAAGGTAGTGTCATAGAAATCAACTCCTATCTTACTATTTTTCCATCTTCAATCCTCACAATGCGATCAGCAAGCTGCGCAATAGCATTGTTATGCGTAATCATTACCAACGTCTGATCGAACTCCCTGCTGGTTCTCTGAAGCAATCCCAAAACATCTGCACTGGTTTTCGAGTCAAGATTGCCTGTAGGTTCATCGGCCAACACAATTGCAGGTTTAGCAACCAAAGCCCTTGCAATCGCCACTCTCTGCTGCTGACCACCGGAAAGATTATTCGGCATACTTTTTAGCTTATCTTCCAATCCCAGCATAGCAACCACTTCGTCCATAAATTTCTGATCTACGATATCTCCATCTAACTCTACCGGAAGAACAATGTTTTCATAGACATTTAAAATCGGAACCAGATTATAATTTTGGAAGATAAAACCAATATTCCTCCTACGAAAAATAGTGAGTTGCTCATCATTCATTTTAGCCAATTCTTTCCCTGCTACGACCACACTTCCTGATGTTGGAGTATCCAATCCTCCCATCATGTGAAGCATCGTGGATTTTCCGGAACCCGAAGTTCCCACCACTGCTACAAATTCTCCTTGCTCAACAGAAAAATTTACACCATCTAAAGCACGAGTAATGTTCGGTTCTGTGCCATAATATTTTTTTAAATCCTTTGTCTGTAAAATACTCATATTCAAAGACTCCTTTCAATGCTTTCTGCTCTATGGTTAAGGCCATTATAATAAAAATTGAAGTACAGTGTTACAACGCTCAGACATTTGAATATTAGTCTGCCATTTTGATTCGTTCCACCAATGAATTTCTGCATTGAATTTTTAGACAGATAGCAGAAATTGCAACGGATATTATTACTATACAGGTACCATAAATTAGTAATGGAATAAAAGGAAAAGTATATTGAAAATAAGTTAAGCCATTCGCAGACAATATCCTCACCAACAAATACCCCATCAAATTTCCTGCCACAACTGTAATAATCAAACATGGAATAATCAATAAGACACTTTCATGCAACAGCATTTTCTTTATCTGTTTTTTTGTCATACCGATAGACTCTAATATTCCAAATTGTTTTCTCCTTGTACTGATACGACTAATCAAGGTGTTTGTCAGATTAAAAATGCTAAACATAATGACAAAGGCAGATACCCCATAAACTTGTACGCCAGTATTATGAATCGTATTTGCCGAAGATTCTTTTACCTCTTGTAATGTTTCCATTACCAAATCAGGATGTCGGGACAGTATTTTATTTAATTTACTTTCTACTGATTTACCCACTTTTTCATATTCAGGTACAGACAAAGTTAAGGAAGCTGTTAAATCCATATCGCCCCACAACTTTTCTATAGTTTCTTTTGGAAGATAAAAGCCCTCATTCATACTTTTTGCGGAAGTACCGGCAATCAAAACATCTATGCTGTGTTCAGTTCCATCAAACCATCGTAATGTCACTTTTTCTCCTGTTGACGGGCAAGTATGATAGACTTCTTCCTGTACGCTTGTCCCTAATATAACCATAGCGTCTTGTTCGACTAATGTTTCGTATGTCCAATCAACAGGAAGCGTTTTCAGAATTTCCTCCTGATTATCAGGCGTAATCGGAATAATGGGAATTTCTAATTGTTCATCATGATACTCAATAATAGCCGCTGTTCTCTCCGTAGCATAAATCTCTTTAACTTCTGAGATTTGTTTCAATTCTTCCATGAGTTCCTGCGAAAAAGGCGTATCAACTTGATACTCTGAAATACCATAGGGTTTTGGATTGACTAATGTATTGTGGTTAATCGTAATATAATATTCTCCATCTTCCAAATTCCCCATTCTTGCAAAGGAGTCTGGATTCCATGATGATATAAAGGTGGCTCCCACCATAAATAAAATCCCACCGATTACAAGCGAGACAATCGTCAAATTGTGTTTTTTTCGATCCTGCTTTTCACTCAATACGGCCAAAGAATAGGGTGAGAGGCGAATATGATTTTTTCTGTTCCACACTTTACTTTCTTTTAGTTCTTGAGCATCTACAACATATCTTGATGCTTCAATAGGAGAAATATTTGAAGCTATTTTGGCAGGCTTATAAACGGAAATTTGTACGACGATAATTCCCAATATTATTGCGAAAATACTTGTGGCTATGGTATTGATAATCGTTATTCCATTCGGCTCTAACAAATATGCAAATATAATACCAACTGTAATACCGGCAGGTATTCCGAGTAGGCAAAAACGATACCCTTCTTTACGAATCATCCGTTTAATTTGTTTTTCTGTCATACCAATAGTTTTGAGCTGTCCAATCTGCGACACTTGATTTGATACCGACAGGTAGAACACACTGTATATGACAATTCCGCTTGAAAATGCAATAAAAAGAGCAGCTAAAAGAACACCTCTCATTCCTGATCCACTAATAAGCGAGGAACAAAATTTACTATTAAAATAAATTTGATTCCTACTTATGTCTTGGGATGAAGCCAAACGATATACCGTATTCTCAAAATCAATAAGTCCCATTTCCGTTGCGCCATTTACACGAATCAAGGCACTATATGGAATATCAGATAATAACACGCCCCGCTCTGCATACGCAGGGGAGACATAAAAGAAAAATGTTCCTGTTTCCACATTATCAGTAAAACCAGTAATTATGAAATCCTCTGTTTTACTCCCCATCGTTGGTAATGTGATGGTATCTCCTATATTTAGCTGATACCCCAGCTCTAATTGAACATTTTTATCGATTACAATTTCATTGTACTGTTCTGGACAGGCTCCACTGACTAATTCATAGGATTTTATAATTCCAAAACCAGTCGGCATATAAACCGCTTCAAATTTGATCCCATCCATCAGAAAACTATCGCTATGCTTATAGGGTACAATATCTTCAAGATCAGGTTCTTTTTTCAGAACTTCTATCTGTTCTGCTGTAAGCCCTCCGATGGTAACTTGCTGCATTTGATTCAAAATCTTTTGTTCACTAATTTTGCTGCCTTGTTGGAATAAGGAGATTCCCACAATCAAACTAATTGCCAGCACAATGGTCAAAACATTAAAAAAGCAGAAAATACGATTTGAAGATACATTGCGTTTTGCCAACTTTTTTGTAATAACGCTGGTATCATTTTCAAATGGTAAAGTCATATCCATTCACTCCTTTCGCCATTATCCTAACTCCCAAATGTTGCAGAAATGTCCTAGAATTCTTTTTTTCTAAAATATTTTAAAAGGCAGCCTGATAAACAGACCGCCCGATTGTTATCGTTTGGGAAGAAATGTAGAAAAAGTTGAACCTTTTCCCTCTTCTGATTCAACTGTAATATAGCCACCTTGCATAGTGATAATCTCACGTGCCAGATATAATCCTATTCCAATCCCATCCACATCATGTACAGCTTCTTCCCGATAAAATCGTTTGAAAATAGTTGCCTGGACACTTTCCGGAATGCCTCTTCCCGTATCCGTTACGGCAATTTCCAGATACATCTCCCAGTCCTGTACCGTTACGTGAATATTACCGCCTTCCGGTGTATATTTTACTGCATTATCTAAAAGATTAAACAAAGCCTCCGAAGTCCAGCGGCTGTCATGTGAAACTGTTAAATTTTCAGGACAGTCTACAGATAAATGAAAATGTTTTCTTTCCATAGGAGCAAGAACCCCATTGATCGCATCGACAAGTGTATCCGCAATAGCTGTTTCTTTCTTTTCCAGGGTGATCACACCCGTCTCTAATCGTGATGTTTTCACCATTCCCTGAATCAAAAAATCCAGTTTATCTAACTGACTGGCAGTAGCATGTAAAAATTCCTCACGTGTCTCTTCTGAAATCTTTCTGGTCAGCATCGTGTCATTGAGCATTTTTAGATTTGCTATCGGTGTTTTGGTCTGATGCGAAATATCAGATACCAAAGACTGTAATTCTGCTTTTTCTTCCTCTACTTTATGCCTGGTTTCCTGCATCACATGATATAGCCTTTCCAGGCGATGGCTGATGCGCGCTAACAGCGTTTCCGCTTCATAATTTATCTGCGGCCGAACGGTACTATCCATCATTTCATCTAATGTCCGACATAGCCCATCTGTAAATACCGATAGTTTCTTTTGAAAATAATGCAAAAAGATTACACCCCAGAAAAATAGAAGAATCATCACACTGAAACCGCCAAGTATCACCTTTATATCTTTTGTGAAGGCATAAAGGATGAACAACAAAAGAATCGAGGTCAGAGAAGCGCCTCCCACGATCAGCCGCAGAAAAGTTCTGGTTGATAAATTCTGTAATTTCATCGTGATTCACCGCCTATCCATTGATACCCCATTCCGTAAGCAGTTTTAATATATTTTCGCTCATCTGTTTCAATCTTTTTGCGAATGCGGCTGATGCTCGTAGTAAGCGTATGCTCATCGATAAAATCCCCATCAACATCCCACAATTTCTCAATCAGTTGCCGCTTCGTTAATATAATGTGCGGATTTTTTACAAACAAAAATAAGGTACGGTATTCTTTAGGTGTAAACTCTATCGCCTTGCCCTCCAGAACTGCACTCTGCTCGGAAAAGTCAATTTTCAAAACTTCATCCTCAAACACGTCATGTTTTGGTGTCCGCAATTCCATATTTGCAAAAACAGCGGCTACCTTTTTGCAGAGAACCATCACTGAAAATGGTTTTGTAATATAATCTGTGCATCCGGCTTCATAGCCTTTCAGCATATCACCTTCTTTATCATTTGCTGTGATAAACATAATATAGGTATGCTGCCCTCTTCCTCTGATCTCATCACATAAATGCAGACCGTTCCCATCCGGCAGATTAATATCCAACAGAGCAATATCAAATTCACTCTTTTTCAATCGTTCTACTGCATCCTGAAAACTGTATGCAGAGGCTACTTCATAACCATCTGCAGTAAGATTATAAGCCAGCGTTTTATTTAATACTTTGTCATCTTCTACAATTAAAATTTTCCTCAATCCAGATTCTTCCTTTCCCATCTTCTAAACTTATCGCTATTTTAAACCTCAAATGTTACAGAAATGTCCTAAATACCGTTTTTCTGATGTTCATCATTCCAAAACATAGATTGATTATATCCTATTTTCTTTCAGGAAAAAATGTTTTCCATAAAAAAATGCTTTTGCTGAAATATTCCACACTTTTCAGCAAAAGCACTTTTCTCTTATTCCATTGACCGCATTTGTTCAATCAGGGATTGTTTTTTCTGTCTGCGGATTGTCCAAACAGATAAAATAAGCTCTACTGTCACAAGTACTACTACATATACTCCCATCTGCAACCATGGAAATTCGTAAGGAAGGATTCGTCCAGCGTAAGCACTGATACTGAATTTTCTCCATACCAGAAGCGTAATTGGCAGTCCAATGGCAAGCATAAGCAAAATACTGCTAACCACATACCCCATTCCTTCCCATACCGTCATTTGCGCTAATTGTTTCGGCGCTAACCCGATCGAACGCAACACGCTATTTTCTTGTCTGCGCGAATATTGATTAGAAAGTGTTGTATTGATAAGGTTGATCACACCAAACAAAAAGATGAACCATGAAATCACCTGCATTACACCATATGCTACATCCATATACCCATAACTATCTACCTTATCCTCAAAGGTATCTAAGCCAATATCGGTATGCGAAACAACAAGATTCTCCAAAGCCTTTCCCACTTTTTCGGATTTCTCCGGATCGCAGACAATGTCCCAAGAGTAATCAAAATTAGTTACATCTGGTATTAATTCCTGAAACAGTTCTTCCGACAAAAACATCATTGGTCCATCCACTCCGATTGGACCATGTCCACTGGCAAAATCAGTTTTTTCCCCATCAAAAAATCCTGATATGGTTACAGGAATTGTTTTCTCTCCCAATGAAAGTTCTATGGTTTCCCCCAATTTCTCTTTCCCATCAAAATCACGATAATCGTCTTTCAATAAAATACTATTGTCGCCCGGCATACTTCCTTCTACAACAGCTTGTGCCAGAAGTTCCTTATTTTCGTTAGTAATCATGTCGCAAGTACCGCGAGCAGTAATTCCACCAAAAGTAGCTCCATAACTTGCAGATTTCCTTGTAACCAGAATATCTTCTACTCCATCAATCCCCAGAACTTCCTGTTTCAATTCTTCATTCAATGGATTTCCCTGTTTGAGAAGATCAATATGTTCCCGATCCGAATCAATGTAAATCTTATAATCCCCATTTTTGAAATGCTGTCTTGCCATTTTTTCCGGGGATTGCAGAAGCAACAAAGAACTAACAGCCAAAAGCAGAATCCCGCCCAAACTTAGCGAAAACACAATACTGACTGTTTTCTTCCAATCCCTGCGAAAGTTCAGCATTCCGAGAGAACAAGGGCTAATCTTTTTTCTCTTCGCCCGATTTTTTATCTTCTTTTGAAGGGAAGTAAAACGAACTGCTTCAACTGGTGAGATATTTGCGGCTAATTTCACAGGTTTTCGGATAGACAGACAAATCATGGTCCAGCAGATCAATACTGTACATCCAATCACTAAAAGATAGCCTGAAAGAGAAAAACCTTTGGGAAATAACAAAAGTGTCACTCCTAAACCAAGTAAAATCCCGATAGACATGCCTTTCCATCCCAAAGAGTGTCCCTCTTTTTTTACAATACGCATAATCTGCTTTTTGGTAGCACCAACAGTCCGGAGCTGACCATAGCTTTTTATTTTATCAATAATGGAAATACGGAAAATACTTTGAATTACAACACAGCCACCTACCAAAACAATACCTGCAAAAGCCATAAGCAACAAAACATTCTCCATGGAAATGTCTCCGTCAATATAACGGAAATAAGCATCATGAAAACCGACTCCAGGTATCTGCAACTCCTCTTTAATCTTCTGAACGTAAGATTTGATAAGTTCTCCGTCTAACTGATTTACATGATTCAGATGTACATAGGCAAAGTATCCGTCAGGTTCATACTTTGTACACTGCTCCAGCATTTCTTTGGAGATAAGAAAAGAGTAAATATTTTGTTTTTCTTGCCCTGTTGTATCTAAAATACCTGAAATAGTATACTCACCCGAAAAACTTTCCGTATCCAAGGTAACTGAATCACCGATATGACAGTCTGGGAAAAATTTTGAAAGCCATTCTTTACTTACTACAATTTCATTTTTCTCTTCCGGTAAATCTCCATCTGCCAAATTCATTTGGGAACGTGCCATATATAGAGTTTCCTTATCCGTATAAGCAAAAAATCCCTTAAATCCTTGTGTAGAAACTTCCTCCCCGTACATATAGTATTCTCCCACACGTGCAAATTCTGGTACCTGTTTTAACTCTTCTATATGTGTTTCATCTACCTGTACATAAGTTGCTTCGTAAGTATCCATCACTTTCTTCTTTTCTGTTTGCATCAGTGAAACTCCAGCCAAACCAGAAAGACTGATTAAAAAAGCGGCTAAAACTACCGATATTATTACCATGATATTTCTTCGCTTTTCGCTTTTTAAATTTCTCTTCGCCAGATTCTTGACAATTCCGTTTGTATTATTTTCAAAAGGCCAAGTCATAGCCTGCCACCTCCTTATTCTGTTATTTTAATTCGCTCTACTAATGATTGTTTCCGTATAGAACGGATGGCGTATATTGAGTAAAGTGCCTGCACGAACATAAGTAGTACAGCAAAAACAAGCAATTCCCAGATCGGAAACTGATATACTAATTGTCCGAAGATTTCTGTTCTCCCTAAAATTATCACTAACAAAAAGCCAGCCAAACCGCCTACAATCAATGTGATTAACAAGGTTACGGCTACATAGCAGAAACATTCCATGGTCAACATTTTAGAAAGCTGTTTATCGGATAACCCTACTGATTGTAAAATTCCAAATTCCTGCTGTCTTGCAATCAAATTGGTCATTAACGTATTGATCAGATTGACCAGAGAGAAGAAAAACAGAAAAGCGAGAAGTCCGTAGATAAACATCATAATATTTTTGAATTGGGCTTCTAGCTGTTCGGCATAATCTGACCGGGAAATAATATTCAGTAGTGGATCGTCTAACAGTGAATAAAGTTCTTTACGCAAAGTATCCGTATCTTTGTCTGTAAAAACATTCCAAACCTGTTCCATATTTTTTATATCTGGATAAAGCTGTTTAGCCAAATCCTCTGGTACGCTGAACAGTCCTATCCCCGTAGTCTTTGTAATATTTTTGCCGTTCGCTATGCCCATGACCGTAAATTCCATAGGTTCTCCACCATAAGGTTGAAAAGTCAGTGTATCACCTATTTTAGGCTGATATCCTGAATACATCGTAGACAAAGGCTTCTCAATATCATCGGTTACAACGATTCCATGATTTTTGACTAATTCATCATAATCAGCAGTTCCCTCCAACACCATCTCTGGAGGAAGCAATTCCTGCTCTTCCTCTCTTGTAAAGGTGTGCAGATAAAAATCTGCGGCAGCGCCATTTGGCAATGACACAAAAGCTGAGGCAGAAGTACGGGAATTTATAGATTTCACTCCATCTACTGCTAAAATTTTTTCTTTAAGCTGTGGAGTTAAAGGATTATTCCGACTAATTTCCGGAAACTTTTCCAAGTCCGCTTCCCATTGAATCGTATAATTACATTTTTCATACATTTGAACAGCAGCCATATTTTTGGTATTGACTGAATGAACTACAGTTGCTGTACTGAACAAAAAGACTCCTGCCATTCCAAGGGAAAGCAGCGTTAGTACTGCTTTTTTAGGATTCCGACGAAAATTCATAACAGCCAGATAACTTGGTGACAGTTGTTTTCCAGATTTTTGAGATGTTTTCTTTGAACATTCTGCCTGATAGCCACTAGCTCGGACTGCCTCGATTGGCGATACTTTTGCCGCAAGTCGGATAGGCGCATGAGAAGAAATTCTCACAATAAGTTCTATAAAGAACATCACGCCCAAAGCAATTATAACGTTCGCAGTCCAATCCCAATAATCTGGAGCCTCCACGAAGCCTGCCACTCCACCGATTGCAATGCCTATTGGAATACTGCAAATTGATAACCGGAAACTTTCTCTCTGGATAATTTTTCGGATCTGTTTAGGAGTAGTTCCTAAAACTTTTAATCTTCCATATTCTCGAAGTTTTCCCCGGATGGAAATAAAGAAAATGCTATAAATAACTAATCCGCAAGCAGCTAAAAAGATGAGTGCAATGGGAATACAAGCATATACACCATCGGATTGAAAACTGCGAATATCAAAATAATTGGAACTGTAAAAAATTCGGTTCTCAGGAATATTATGATCTGCTAAAAAAGCTGCAATATCTGATTTCAGCGCATCCATATCTGTACGATCTGCACCTACGAATCGAAAACGGAACTCATAAAGCGGCTCTCCTTTTGCCTGTGCTTCTAAAAAAGCTTTTGACACTATAACAGAAAACATTCTGGAATTATTTTCCTTTTGCAAAATACCAGAAATGATATAATCCTGATCTCCGTTGCCTAAATTCAAACGAATTGTCTGTCCTGTTTCCTGTGGCAATCCAAAATAATCTAAAAAGGCCTGTTCTACGATAATCTCTTGTTCTTTCTCCGGGAAATTTCCAACATAAGAAGGTTTTTTCCCTAACTTCATCCAACCCTTATCCGCATATCCCACTACGAGAGTACTATCTTGATACCGGGCTGATCCAAAATCTTTTGACAGTCCCCACTGCTCAATTTCAGGCTGCGTAGAAAGATGTTCGATTTCTTTTTGTGTTGTTTCCATTACTACTGTTTGATACTGTCCTCGAAGATCTGATAACATCTTACGTTGTTCTGCAAAAACAGTAAAAAATATACCAGACAAAAGAGCAGTTGTTAATGTAATCGTCACAATCAGAAAAATATTTCTTCTCTTATCAGCCTGTAGACTTCGCTTTGCCAGTTTTCTTGTAATAGCGTTGGTATTGTTTTCAAAAGGCCATGTCATATGATCGCCTCCTTAACTTACAATCTTTCCATCCTCAATCCGGACAATCCGATCCGCAAGTCGGGCGATCTCATTGTTATGTGTAATCATTACCACCGTCTGGTGAAACTCATAACTGGTCCGTTTGATCAATCCCATAACATCTGCACTGGTTTTCGAGTCGAGGTTCCCTGTAGGTTCATCGGCAAGCACAATCGCAGGCTTTGCAACCAAAGCCCTTGCAATCGCAACTCTCTGCTGCTGTCCTCCTGAGAGGTTATTCGGCATATTCTTTAGTTTATCTTCCAGAGCCAGCATATGAACCACCTCGTCCATAAATCCCTGATCTACCGTATCTCCATCCAGTTCTACCGGAAGGACAATATTCTCATAAACATTCAAAATCGGAACCAGATTATAATTTTGGAAAATGAAACCAATATTTCTTCTCCTGAAAATCGTCAGCTCTTCATCGTTTTTCTTTGCCAGTTCTTCTCCCCGTACAATGACTCTTCCGCTGGTAGGAGTATCCAATCCTCCCATCATATGAAGCATCGTGGATTTTCCGGAACCTGAAGTGCCTACTACCGCTACAAATTCACCTTCTTCCACTGAAAAATTCACACCATCCAGTGCCTTTGTAATATTCGGTTCCGTACCATAATATTTTTTTAAATCAATTGTCTGTAAAATACTCATATTCTATAAGCTCCTTTCTGCCTTTCTTTGTGATGACTCTATTATAAAATACAAATGTCACAGAAATGTCCGAGAAAAGAACAAAATTCAAGGAATTTCAGCCTGAATTGTTACAAATCTCGGACATTTCATTTTTTGCTATTTATTTTTCATAAGAACTCTTCGATATAGGATTCCGGGAGTTACCAGACTGACTGCTAATAACAACAGTAATATTCCTGCCATTTCTTTCAGCGGATAATAGAATACAAAATAAGAAATCTTTGTTTTCATGTACCATCCAATCCCGCCTATCAACAACGTTCCCGTTGTTACCAGAAGAACACTCAGCAACAGCCAGGTAAACATTCCTTCCGCAAGGAACATACGCTGCAACTGCTTTCTGGTCATTCCCACACGATTCATAATGGCACATTCTTTTTTTCGAAGTAACATATCCGTTACCCTTACATTTAAAAAATTCATAATCCCGATAAAGATCAGGCATCCACTGATTACCAGAAGCAACAGCCTGCTGGTCTGAATATACTCCTGTTCTTTTAATAAAAGGTCTGACCGACTCTCCATCTGGAATAAATTTAATTGCTCCGCATATCCGTTTTCAGACTGAAATTCCATATTTTCTGTTTGGATCATTCCTTTTAACCTGTTTTTGCAGCCTGATTCCTGTTCCTTTTCTACAGAAAAGCTCATTTCAAATGTCTGTGGGGTCAGATTCTCTGACAGGGTTTCAAAGGTTTCCTCTGTTACAAGAAGAAGATTGGTATTTCTGCCATCCCAGCACAACTCTAATTCCGGAAATCCTTCTTTTGTAATATCCAGATATCCGCAATTTATCAGTGTCTCTGAAAGCCGATCGGACATATCCGTTCCCACCGGAACCAGGTCATACACTTCTATGGTATTTCCAAGCTGCTCCAATGCCCGCTCTTCTGAATATTCTGACACTCTGTGATCATGGAGGAGAATCGTTCCGTTTTCATGTGCAAATGTTTTCCAGTCTGTTGTTATCTCCTGCTCTTTCAAAAATTCCTGCAGTTTTTCTTTTTCAGAAGAAGAAATTTTTTGGATCACAGTCGGAACGGTTTCCCCGTCATTGAGTAACTTGATGCTATCCCGACCTTGTTTCCCGATAATAGGGTAAAATCCCTGGATCTTTGTTTCATCCTGCAGGCTGTTTCCGGCAGTCTGCTTGATGTTCTCCAAGAATTCTTTCGGGAAAAAGACCATATTTTCTGTATCCGGGGAAGTTTCCATCAGTGTGCTGCAGGCTTCCTGTGTGATGCGGATTTGAAAATCAGGTTCTTTCATAAACTGGTTTTGCAGATCTACTCCCTTTACAATCACCGAAGATCCAAGGGCTAATCCGCATCCTATGGTCAGAGAAATCATGGTGATGAAAAAAGCCTTTTTATTGTAAAACAGATATCTCCTGGCCAGATAAACTTCCGGCTTGTTTCCAAAACTCCGGAAAACTGCTTTCCTTTTCTTTGTTTGTTTCTTCTCTGCAACAGTCCCAGTTCCATAGTTCATACACTCCAGAGGACTCAGAACTTTGATTTTTTGCTTTACCAGAAGTATCACAACCCCCAATGTCACTGCCACTGGCAGAATGGCTATCAGAAAGAACACAGGCTGATAGAATGAAATCCCCTCCAGTTCTTCTGCCTGTCCAAGATACAATTTGCCAATGACAGAGGGCAGGATTCCAAGTACCACCAGACTGCCTATGGCAACGCCTGCAAAACTTCCCTTCAAGACAACTTCCATCATCTGCCGGAACATCACTTGTATAATCTGATGCTGCTGTACCCCGATCACTTCCATCAGACCATATTGCTGTAAGTCTTTTCCTAATGATAAATTCAAAATATTATAGATAAACAAAAACATACACAGCAGAATCAGAAAAGAGAACAAGGCTGCAAATCCATAGCTTCCCAGCATTCCTTCCACTGCCCGGTATGCAGCCGAATCCATGCTGACAATCCGCTGCCCTTCCTCCAACCGGATATCTTTCTGCAACTGCTGTTCCATCTGTATGCCACTGACAGAATCCTTTTCCGGTTTCACCAGTATCCTGCAGGGGTCCCATCCAGCTCCGCTTTCTTTCAGTTTCTTCTCAGACAAAAATGCAATGGAAGAACTTGCCCCCTGATTCTGATATTCTGTAAAATATCCGGAAAGCTGAAACGTCTGCTGTCCGGTTCCTTTTGTTTGAAAAAGGTCATTCCAATAAAAATCCAGCTTTAATTCCATTCCCACCTTTGGTTCCGAAATTCCCAGATACGTTAAGGTTTTGGTGGAAAGCATGATTTCGTTTTCCTGTTTGGGATACGTTCCTATGATCTGTGTATAGGCCGGACAGAGCATGGTTTCAAATGCTGTTTCATCTGCCACAACACAGTCGCAATATTTTATCGTTTGATTGCATAGTTTTCCGGCAAATTTTTCCTTTCCCGTCTCTGTTATGTAGGAAAGCGTATGCAGCTGTCCTGCCATTTCTTCTGTACCATTTTCAAGATACGTTGACACTGTCATTCCATCTGTCCGGATATGTTTCTGGATGTCCACCTGGATCTTCCCATAGGCAAAACTTATCATACAGAAAATCGCTCCAACGGTAAGTGCAACTGCCAGAAACAAAAGACGGTTTTTGTTCCGGTTCTGTTTTCTGTAAGAATCCAAAAGCACTTTTTCTGCCGGACGGTGATAATCATAGTCTTTCATCTTCCACCACCCTTCCGTCTTTCATGCGGATGATCCGATCTGCCATAGCAGCGACTTTTTTATCATGGGTAACCACAAGCATGGTCTGCTGATATTGCCTGCTGATCTTTTTTAACAGTTCCATAACAGAGGCGCTGGTTCTGGAATCCAGATTTCCCGTCAACTCATCCCCTAACAGAATGGTAGGATGGGTGTAGACAGCTCTGGCAATGGCAGCTCTCTGTTGTTGTCCTCCCGATAACTCATCCGGCATTTGAAAGAGTTTCTCTTCGATTCCCAGAGTTTTTGCCAAACAAAAAACCTCTTTTTCATCTACTGTCCTCTCCAGTAATTTTGCCGGAAGCACAATATTCTCAAAAACATTCATGGCAGGAATCAGATTATATTTTTGAAAAACAACTCCAATGTGCCATCTGCGAAAAGAAATCTGTTCTTCTAAAGATAGTCGCGTCAAATTTACATCATGCACATAAACACACCCATGGGTGGGCTTTTCCAATCCGCTGATCAAATTTATCAGGGTTGACTTTCCGCTTCCGGAAGCACCAATGACTGCAATAAACTCTCCCTCTTTTATGGAAAAGGATACATCATCAACGGCTCTTATATAATTTTCTCCATTTTGATATTCTTTTGTAAGTGAAACTAATTTTACAGCTGCCATAGTATCCTCCATATATTTCTTTATCTCGGCAGAAAAATAGAAAATGCTGACCCCTTTCCAACCTGTGATTCCACCGTAACATAACCGCCCTGCTGTGTCACAATTTCCCTGGTCAGATAAAGACCGATCCCAACACCCGGCTGATTATGAATCTCTTCTTCCCGGTAAAACCTCTTGAAAATAGATGCCTGATTGCTCTCTGAAATTCCTTTTCCGGTATCGGATACTTTTATCTCCACATACATTTCCCATTGCGCTACAGACACATGGATGCTTCCTCCTGTCGGGGTATATTTTACCGCATTGTCCAACAGATTAAAAATCGCTTCTTCTGTCCACTTACTGTCATGGGACACACGCACATCCTCCGGACATTCCACAGATACATGGATCTTTTTTTGCTCTGCGGAATATACGATTCCGCTCATAGCCTGCGCTAACGTATCATATATAAAGTGATCTTCTTTTTCTAATTGAATCACCCCGGTTTCCAAACGGGAGGTTTTCACCAATGCCTGTATTAAAAAATCCAGCTTATTGATCTGTCCTCTTACACTTTTCAGGAACTCATTTTGCTCCTGTTCTTCCAAAGATTTGGTCAAAAGTGTATCTACAATCATTTTCATGTTGCTTACCGGAGTCCTGACCTGATGGGAAATATCTGACACCAAGGACTGTAATTCCTGCCTTTCTGCTTCTACCTTCCGGTTACTTTCCTGCAGGATATTATACAGATGCACCAGACGATGATGGATACGGGCAAAAATCGTCTCCCTGTCTGATACATTTTCAGGCTCTTGACTACGGTTCATCATGTCGTCAAGGATCTGGCACAATTCAGAAGTAAAATTTGACAATCTCATCCCCAACAGTTGTACCATAAAAAGCATCCACAGTGTTGCACAGACTATTAATGCCAGACCAACCCATAACACTACGATATTTTTTGTCAGAAAGAATGAGACCAATATGATTGCTGTCATTGAAAGTGCCATTCCAGAAGTCAGCTAAAAAAACATCTTTTTTACAGAGATTTTCTTTCCTATCATGCTGGTTCACCTCCGGTCCATTTGTATCCCATGCCATACACCGTTTTGATATATACTGTTCCATTTGTTTCAATCTTTCCCCGGATGCGGCTTAACGTTGTCGTCAACGTATGCTCGTCCACATAATTCTCTGTGCAGTCCCATATTTTTTCCAACAACTGCTTTCTTGTTAATACACGATTGCGGTTCTGGCAGAACAGGTTCAGCATCCGAAATTCCAAAGTAGATAAGGTTAATGGCTTCCCACCCAGCATAGCTGTCTGCTCTGCAAAATTTAAAAACAGCCTGCCATCATCAAAGACATCCTGCATGGACACATGATGCCGCATCATACGCAGTACATTTTCTACTTTTCTCTGCAGGGAATGGATGGAAAAAGGTTTTGTGATATAATCTACTGCTCCAAGTTCATACCCCCGGATCTCATCACTTTCCCTGTCATTTGCGGTCAAAAAGATTACAATGGTATCACTATATTTTTCCCGGATTGTTTTTGCAATCGCATATCCATCTCCATCCGGAAGATTAATATCCAATAGTACCAGATCAAACGGTTGGCTCTTCAGCACTTCCATGGCTTCTTTTACCGTTTCCACCGAAACAATCCCATAGGATTCTGACTGTAGGTTGTAAACTAACATTTTATTCAAAAGTTCATCATCTTCTACGATTAAAATCTGTTTCATTCCTTTTCATCCTTTACGACAATTTTGCTATCATTCCAATTCTTATTTTACAACAGAAATGTCCTAGAAATGTTACAGATTGAAAAATTTATGATTTTCTTTTTGAAATTATATACGAGCATTGAAGCGTCTGATCTTTACCTAATCAAAGAATTTATTCAACATTGGAAATTTCAAAAACTGTTAGACCGCTATGATGATTTATATAGCATGGATATGTTTGGAGAAAGCATAGAGGATCATAAGTATAAGACACCTTACCAAGTTCTGAAAATGATAAACCCAAATTCAAAAGAAGATATGTAACTGTTACGGGAAGTATTGAGGAATAACCATTTTGATGGTGAGGACGAGTAATCTTTTTTCTCTTGCGAGAAGATACCACAAAAAAAGCCCCGTAAAGAGTGCAAGCACCACCAATGGTGGTAAGTTTTTGACAGGACTTTTTCTTTTCTGTTTGTGGCAAACAAGAGGAAAAGGGAATAAAATCTGATTTATAATAAATCAGACAACGCAAAACTGAATAGAAATTGACAAAATATTTCCTTCGTAACTTACATTTTCAATTTTACCGTCAATTTTTTTTAGCAATTCTTTTACAATATACAAGCCTAAACCAGAACTTCCTTTGTTGCGCGACTTATCAGCGGTATAAAACTTATTAAATAATGAATTTACATCAATATTATCAAGGGATTTTGTTGAATTTTTAATCGTGAACACTCCTTTTTGATTGATAGAAACTTCAATGTAATTATCTGAATAACGAAGTGCATTTACAATTAAATTTTCAATAATTCGTTTACAGATAAGATTATTTCCGTATATCCATACAGGAGCATTTTCTGCTTGAATGATTGGCTGGATTTCTCCAAATTCATAATACTTTTCAATTAAGCAATCTGTAACAATTCTATTTATATCAATACGCTCACATTCAACATCAGATTGCTCATTTTCTAACACAGACAAATCATAAAATTCTTGCACTAACTCTGTGAGATAGTCAGTTTTTGCTTTAATGATTTTCAGATATTGTTCTTGCTCCTGTTTATTTTCACATTCCTGCAAAAGTGTTAAATAGCCTTGTAGCGATGTCAAAGGTGTTCTTAAATCATGACTTATATTAGATATAGATTGTTTTAACTGTTCTTCTTCCTGCTTAATTTGAACCTGCAATTTTTTATGTAGAGTATCTTTTTGATTGATTGCATAAGCTAATTCTTCAATATACTTATTTGATAAGGACACCCGTATTTTCCGCTGTTCCTTTATTTGCTTATTTATATTATGAATGGTTCTGATAATAGAGAATAGGGAAAATACTAATATGAAAATAAGACAAATCAATAAAAAATATAACATGTTCGCATTTCCCCTTTCTGTTATGATTAGCGTATTTCTTGCTTTCTTAATATCAATGCTGAAACAAGAAATGTAATAATTATAGTTCCCACAAAATAAGTCAGAATATTGATTTCTAAATGATTTATCAGATTGTAAGAACAAGTATTCATCCAGTAGTACATAGGATTTATTTTTAAGTAGGTTAGAACTCTCCATGACTGAGCCGACATATTATCCCATGTCATCATATAGATAAGCGGTCCACTAAATGTAAACAATGACATAGCCCCTACAACGATTGCCGTATGTTTGAATATTACACATAACATAAGTGTAATTCCGATAAATGCTCCCATAACCATACAATTTAGTCCTGCAATTTTCAGCATTGGAAACAGTTGTATTGGAACATTAAATTTCGCACATTCTATTATAAATGCAATCATAATAAATGAAAAGTATAGAAATATACTGGTAATCGTAATCACAATATATTTCGCAACAAAAAACTTAATTCGGCTTTGTCCGCTTGCAATCGCAATTTTAATTGTTGAATCCGTATATTCTCTTGAAAAGAAAATGACAGAAAATATAAGAACAATCAGCCAGAAAAATACCGTATAAGATGTGGCTGTCCTTATTATTTCTTCAATCATTGGGTGTGCTGTATCGCTATAAGCACGTGCAAGAAATCCAACCGTTTCTCCTATTTTCCATGTTTCGTCTAAACTTGAACTTGATACCACAAATTGTTGCTGACCGCCTATGGAGAAAATTCCAAAGACCGCTAAAATCAAAGCAAAGGTTAAGTATAATGCCTTTGTATGAAATAATTTATAAAATTCTGCTCTTATTTGATTAAACATTTTTTCGCCCCCCTATTAGATTTTCAAAGTATGTTTCCAAATTTTCTCCTTGCACAGAAATTTCATCAATAATAACTCCATTACTGGATAGCAATTTAGAAATCATTCTTACATTCTCTAAGCACTCGTATATACGAATAGAATTATCAGGGTAAACGGAGTAATTGTTAATCTTTCCCTTTTGCTCTAATAAAAGAGTGGTTTTTTGGATATTATCTGTCCTTAAACAAATATGGCGTTTACATTCTTCGTTTAATTTTTCAGCAGAAATTTGTTTCAAAAGTTCTCCCTTATGAAGAAATCCATAACAGGTAGCAAGCTGATGTAATTCACTTAATATATGGCTGGATATTAAAATCGTCACCTCTCGTTCTTTTACTAGTTTTTTAAGAAGTTCTCTTAATTCAATAATTCCCGTTGGGTCAAGTCCGTTGACGGGTTCGTCCAAAATTAAAAATTCTGGCTCACCTAATAATGCAACACCTAAAGCAAGCCTTTGTTTCATTCCTAAAGAAAAGTTTGCCACTCTTTTTTTGCCAGCATTGGATAAACCTATCAATTCTAAAGTATCGGCAATACACTTTTTGTTTGGAATCCCACGCTGTATCCTTTGTACTTCCAAATTTTGTGAAGCCGTCATATCCTTGTATAATGCTGGCATTTCAATCGTGCAACCGATTTTCGCCCTTTCATATTGTAGATTATCCGTATGTCCAAACAGGATTATTTCTCCCTCACTCTTAAAATTAAGTCCCGTTAATAATCGGATTAAAGTTGTTTTTCCTGCCCCATTTTCACCTACAAGACCGTAGATTTCTCCTTTTGGAATAGTTAAGTTCACATTCTTTAAGGCATAGAAATCTTTATATTTTTTGCTTAGATTTTTTGTTTCACATATAAATTTTGTCATTCTAAACACTCCTTTCTATGCCACTATATCCGATAAGTCTAAAGAAAATCTAAAGTTATTTAATTTTATAACCGATTCCCCAAATGGTTTGTATATAATCTTCATTTGTAATCGCCTTAATTTTTTTACGAATATGACTGATATGGGTATTTATCGTATCATCATCATAAGCATACGTTTCATTCCAAATGGATTCATATAAATTTTGCTTTGAAAAAATTTTTTGCGGATATTGTAATAATAGTCTTAAAATCTTTAACTCGGTTGATGTAAAAGGTACTAATACTTCTTTTATATAAACTAGAGAGTTGTTGATTTCAATATCTCTATATGTCAAAGTATCATTTTGACAGGAAGTATTTGAAGTCCGTTTCAAATTTGCTTCAATACGAGCAAGAAGCTCATGCAAGTCAAACGGCTTAGTCATATAATCATCAGCACCTAATTTTAATAAGTCTATTTTTGTCTGTACCATTGTTTTTGCAGAAACAACAATAACTGGAGCGTTTGTAAATTTACGCAATCTCTGTAATACATCATTTCCGTTTAACCTCGGTAACATAATATCAAGTATTATTAAATCTGGAACAAGCGATTTACACAATTCTATTCCCTCTGCACCATTCAATGCATAATGAACGATATATTTATTATTTTCTAAGAATTTTGCAATCATATTGCAAATGTCTATATCATCTTCAATAATAGCAATTTTATTCATGCGGTTTCATCTCCTCTAATCAGATATTGTATCATAAGGTTTTTATGCTATCTACAACAAACAAAGAAGTCTATGGCACATTTAGAAATTCATGTAAATCTTAAAAATCTTTTGGAACGCAAAAAGAAGATGCATGTCACCATACACCTTCTCATTGCTTGCTAAAATCCCTTTATACTACTTGCCTAATAATTTTAAAACCAATGAATTTTTTCTGCTCTGAATTGGGGCGTATCACTCTTTTGATACGGATCGTAGTTATGAAGATTACAGCCGAATTCCTTCAAGGATTGAATTTTATTCTCTTCTGACCATTCAATCAATGAAATTCCATCAAATTCTTCAATATCCCCCTTCTCCATCACATTTTTAAAATACCATTCAACAATGGTCTGATTTTCTTTATGAAAAAACTGTTTGATATCCCAGGCGATTACACTCCCCCTCATATTCCATTCCTGAAACCAATGCTTTACAGTTTCACGATTGCTATAACATGGTCCCCAGCTTTCTGTATAACTCACGTTCTCTGCAAAAATATCGTCCATTCCCAAATCTTTCTTTTCCAGCCACATAGAAAACCATAACCGGATCATCTGTTCTCTCTTGTCCATAATAGAATCCCTCCTATGCCAAATTCGTTACAGAACCTCTAAACTCAATCCTTTTTCCCATCAATCAGATCATAACTCATATCCAGAAAATCTAAAATTTTCGCTTCACTTACACTTCCATCTAACAATATGGTGATCCAATACTTCTTATTCATGTGATACCCTGGCAGAAAACCGTAGGTCTGTGTCAGAAGTCCAACCATATCCGGTTCGCATTTCACATTGATGATATCTACCATCCCTTCCTCTTTCAAACCCAGTTTCGATTTTTCAACTCGCAGAATAGCTGCATACCACTTTCCATTCTCATGCCGGAGGATTGCACTCTCCGGAGAACTCTTCCAAAGATATTCCGAAATTGTTCCATATTGCTTTTTAACATATTCAAAAATCTCTTCCCGTTTCAAATATTCCACTCCCCAATGATTCTATTTTATCAATCTCATGATTGTACTTTTCATATTTATCAGCAGGCAGGATATGCGCCCTGCCTGCTTTCCTATTATAGCATTGTTCCTCTGCTCCTACAATACAATCCAGACTTTGATTTTTCCCTTCTTCTAATAAACTACCATTCCATATCCCATAATAGAATCTGAACTGATTGTATAACTTCTCTCTCTTACCGCATCTCCAGAGTTTCCTTCTACGGTATAGACAGTTGTTCCGTCACAGCGTTCCACGATTCCTACATGGTCACATGTTCCATCATGCTCCCAGTCAAAAAAGATGATCGCACCGGGACTTGGCATACTCCCAGCCCCCTGCCATTTTCCCTGGTTCTGAAACCAGTTCTTCCCATCCGTACAAAGGGAAAACTTGGGTACAGCGCCACTTTGGATCAATCCTGCCTGATCTGCACACCAGGACACAAAGCAGGCACACCATTCCTCCCGGCTGTCAAATCCATACCATGACCAGAACTTCTGGCCACCTTCATTCCCCAACTGGCTTTTCGCAATGGTCACAAGCTGTCCATTTCCAAAAAGTCCGGTAAACCAACCGCCTCCGGAATAATAACGCATCACATGAGGCACATACTCCGGATCGCCATAACCAGACCAGCCATGGGCGGCTGCCTGTTCCTGGGAAAACTGCAACGCATTGGCTTCACTGTAACCGCCAAACTTTTCCAATGCCCATGAGATATAGCCATTCCCATAATTGTATCCCTGCCAACTGAGTTTCAGCTTATCCATATCCTGGGGACTTTCACATCCGGCTTCCCGGACACAATCTGCATAATATTGTATCCCCACCTTGATGGAATAGTCAGCATCCTGAATTGCACCGGGAGTATTGGAATACTGGGTGTTATAAGGACACTCACTGGCTTGCATGGGATCTGTTCCCCTGCCCCCGCTCTCCTGCATCATAATGGCTTGGATTGCCGGGACATATTCCGGGATACCAAATTCACTGGCATACTTTTGAATGGCGGGCGTATGTGCCAGCACTTCCGCACTCAAAGCCTCACTGCTCTGGGAATTCCCCAAAAAGGCTGCACCGCCAATGATCCCTACAATCAAAATCATAACAACAAGAACCGCACCACCGCCTGCCATCAATGCTGCAAATGCAGCTTTCACTGCATGAGCGGCGGCTTCTGCCATGGCTTTCAATCCTCTTCCGGTTGCCTTTGCAGTCTTTGCACTTTGCTTGGCAGTCTGAACCGAGTGCATGGCAGCCCGTTTCGCTTCCCTGGCTGCTTTCATGGATTTGAGTGCTTGCTTTTTCTGTAAGACTGCCTGGGTTTTCACTTTCTGGGAAGAAACCGGAGAGGCTTTCACCACACGGGGCGCTGTTTTTACCGTCCGATTTCCAGCTTCCTTGATCATTTTCTCGACTTCCGGCTTGACCTTAATGCTTCTTGTAGCTTCTGTTTGCCCTTTCTTCACCATTGTCTGCCCTGCCTGGGTAAATGTGCCACCCACTTCTGTTTCTCCCTCCAAAGGGGCGGTAGCGACTTCTCTCTGTTTCTGCGCCTTTAACTTCTCATAAGTTTTCACCGCCAGCTTCTTACCGCCACGATAGGCTGCCGAAGCACTTTCTTTTCCCATGCGTTGTTCCACACGCTGGATGCGGTTTCCGGCATATTCTACCGGGGATTCCTCCCCCGTTTCTCTTCCAATCTTATCTGCCATGATGCTGGACTTCTCTTTTGCTTCCAGCATCGCAGAACGCACCAGTTCCTTTGGAAGCCGGGAGGCAGGATTACGGATCTTCGGACTTTGATCCCGCACTTTTTCTTTGATCTCTTTCAAGCACGCACCTCCCATCTTTTGTACTTTCTAACGTTCCCTTCCTCGCTTTTTTGATTTCTTCTGCTGGTTCTCCAGCTGTTCCAGTTCCCTCACTGCTTCCTGCACCAGCGGATGATTGGCATAGTAGGGAACATAGGACAATAATTCTTTTCCCATCTCCCCGGTCGCCAATGGATATTCTCCCTCGTTATACAGCGGATCGTCTGCATGGTGGAGGGAAAACTCCAAAGACGGAACCATGTGAGGGGAACGTTTGCAAAATCTCTGGTAATGCCGGAATGCTTCTTTTAAAGATGTACATTCAATACACTCTCCCATCCCATGAAACTCCCCGCATTCAGATGCAAAAAAAGTAATCGTTGTTTCTTCTTTCATAGTTCTCACCTCTCTCTGCAAATTTTCTCTTTATCGAACTGCCGCCTTCTGTTTTTCTTCTTTGCCAGGCTTCAGAGGGTGTGATTCCTGTCTCAGTTCCTGCAGAGTATCTTTCAAAGATGTCGGTTTCCCTTGTCTTTCTTCCAGTTTTCCAATCTGCTGTTGCAATCGTTCTGTTTTCTGTTCCAGCCGATGGATGCTCCGCATGGATTGGAATAACACCTTCTGAGTTTGAAAGATCATTCCCTGTTCCGGATTTCGCTCTGTGATTTTTGCGGTATCTTTTCCGTTCATTTCCAAAAATGCGTTTTTCAGATGCCCTTTGGCAACATGCAGTTCTTCCGCCATGCTCCCCAGACGGTCAATCTTCTGATCCATCGACAGCATCACCGTATGCAGAGACGATTGGATTTTTTGCAAGCCTTGGGTAAGGTGCATTCCCTTTACCGCACAGGCAAGGGCATCTTTCCCCTTTTCTTTAAAATCAACTACTGCCTGTTCTGCCCGTTCCACAAACTTTCGTTTCCATTCTCCCACCTGAAAACGAAGTGTTTTCACCTGATGTTCTGCCTTCTGGATTGTATTCACCGCAAAGAGTTTGACCTTACTTTCCTGCATCACACCCAGTTGCTTTTTCACCTCTCCCAATTCTTTTAAGACAGTTCCCAGCTGCATTTCCATGGAATCAATATAATCAGCCATACAAAGTACATCCCTTTTTTCCTGCTCCATCCCCTGCTGTTCCAATAGCTCCAGCAATGCCCGGATACTGCCCTGCTCCCGAAGCGGTTCTCTCGTTTCCTGGATTTCCACTGTTTGTCCTTCTTCCATTTACATTCCCTCCTTCCCAAAAGGATGCTGCCAAAGAAATTCCAACAGCACCCTAAAAATATCCTTTCGACTAACACTCTCCCGGTTTCGTTGTCATCAAGCGGTACAGCTTCGTATTCTTGGGAAAGCTGTTCTCAAATGGCACCAGATTTCCGGAACACCGAATCAGTCCCTTTCCTGCGCCTACATTGGTGATATAGGATAACTGGTTCTCGGAAATATTCAAAAGGGAAGCCAGTTCATCCCGGTCTGTGGTCGCCTGGTTTAAAAGGATCAAAAACTCACTGTTTGCCAACATTAATCTTGCTGTATCTGATTTCAAAAGTTCCTCCACGTTCTGCGTTAAACCTGTCACAAATCCATGGTATTTACGGATTCTCTTGTAGAGCCGGTAGAAAAAGTCCGCACTGTACTGATACCGGAACAACAGATAAAACTCATCGGCAAAGATCCAGGTAGTCTTTCCTTTCTTCCAGTTCTGGATCACCCGGTTGAAGATGCTGTCCAAGGTGACCAGCATCCCCAGAGGCATGAGCTGCTCTCCCAGTTCCCGGATATCATAGGCAATGATACGGTTCTTCGTATTTACATTGGTTTTCTGGGCGAAGGTGTTCAGGCTTCCGTTGATGAACAATTCTGAAGACAAGGCAAGCCCTCTGGCTTCCTCTTCCGGCTGGAGCATGAGCTGACGGTACAGATCCTTCAAGGTCGGCACTTCGCTCTGGTAACCGCTTCTTATATATTCTCGGTACACATCTGCGGTACAGCGGTCCAAAATGGATTTTTCCTTTGCCGACAAGTTACCAGCCCCCACTAACTGTTCAAACAGGGACAAAATAAACTCTGACTTCTCAATGAGCGGATTCTTGTCGTTTCCATAGGCAGAATCCATATCCAGTGCATTCAGATGGGTATGGGACGTTGCAGAAATGGAAATGACTTCCCCATTCAGCGCTTCCACCAAGGAACCGAACTCGGACTCCGGATCTAAGATGAGGATGTCATCTTCCGTAGACAAGGCAAGATCCACAATCTCTTCTTTTGCTGAGAAGCTCTTTCCCGAACCGCTGACACCAAGACGGAAAGAATTTCCGTTCAGTAACTTTCTTCGGTCTGCCACCAGCATATTTTTGCTCACCGCATTCTGCCCATAGTAAATACCACCCGGCTGCATGATCTCCTGAGTATGGAATGGAATCAGCACTGCAGTGGACTCTGTGGTCAGAGTACGCAGGGCATTGATCTTTCGGATGCCATAAGGCAGTACCGTATTGAGTCCATCCACTTGCTGCCACTTCAAAGTTGCCATCTGGCACAAATGTTTTCTTGCCACGGATAAGATGCTCTCTGTATCCGAATCCAACTGTTTCTTGCTGTCTGCCATATGCACCATGGTAAGGATGCCGAACATCATCCGCTGATCCCTGGTCGTCAGATCATCCAGCATCTCTTTTGTTTCCTTTCTCTGTAGTTCCATATCATAGGGTACAATGGCGGAAAAGTTATTGTTGGCATTCTGGCGTCTCTGCCAGTTGATCACGTTCGTCTCCACACCCAGCAGACGGTTTTGGATCTCACGCACTGCTTCGTCTGTTGGCACCGGGAGAATGTCAATGGACAGCATCAGATCCCGGCTCAAATCACATAACTCCGAAATCATGTCATCCTTGACATAACTGGCATAATCCTGCATATACAGCACCCGTCCATATCGCTCGTTGATCTTGAAACAGTCTTTGGAAAATTCCATGGACTGAGGACAGATCCAGTCCTTAAAACTGCTCCCCCGTTTTGCAAACGCCTTCATATCAAAGGGGAAGCACTGAGGCTGGTCTGCCCTGAAAAAATCCCGGAAGATCTGCAGGCGCTGTTCCGCATCCAGTTCTTCCCCAATGGAAGACAGCTTGCTCAGATGGGTGATGATATCCGTTCCCACACGGGCAAAATAGGTCCTTGCCTCATCAATGTTCTTCTTATGGACACTGACCGTCAGATACCGTTCCTGATAAATGCTGTTGTTGGTGCCGCTGACCTTGGATAACAGCATTTCGTTGTATTCCTTCCGGTATGTATCCAACCCGTCCTCTTTCATCGGCAACAGCAGGGAGGCTTCAAACTCTTCCTTATTGATTCTTCTGTTGTTCAGGGTAATCTTGGCAGATGCACCAGAATCCAGCGCATTTAACAGTTCACTGTAATCTAAAAACATTTCCGTTTTATCTTCTTTGCTTGCAATGGCATAATTGATATCCGAAAACCGAAAGGATTTGGAAAATTTCGTCCCGGACTGGAACACTCCGTCCGGCCAGATCCGCTGGATGGGAATCGCCTGCTGGACAGACCTTGGGACTTTGAACTTCTCCCGGTCCATTTTTAATGCCTGCTGTAAGGTTTTAATCAAACGCACCACTCCTTCCTGACTTCTTTTTCTGCTTCATCTGTTTTTTCTTTGCCCGCTGTTCCCTCTTTTTCAAAAGGGCAGCACCATCTCCCCTGGTCTTTTCTCCAAGGTTCATAGTCTCTTCCATACAGGCATGGTACAGATCCTCGCTTTGAAACAGCAATCGCTTGGGGTATAAAAATTCGGACTTGATATATGCCCAGGCAAACTGCTCCGCATTCATGCCATGGTACTGGAAGAACCCACAGGCTGCGAACGGAGCAGCGCCTAAGATACACAGCCACCCAGTCATTTCCTGTCCTACATAGTCTCCCAGACCAAAATAAATCCCTACTGCCACAAGAATGGCAAGCAGGGAAAAGATGCACTGTCGCAGGTTCAGTCCCATAAACATGGACTCCTGATAGTTGCGGATTTCTTTATTCATTTTTACTTCCATATATTTTTATCTCTCTCTTTCTCTTTTCTTTTTGCCTGTAAGTTTCCCTTGGTCTTTTTCCGGCTCTTTTGGCACATCCAGTCCCCATTGTCTGCAATATTCTTCCACTCCTTCCCGGTCATACTGGGCAAGCCTTGAAAGGTCAAACGACACCGGAGTGTAGGTAGCAAAGCCTGACCGGGCCTGTCCCGGCAGTCTGTTTCCCAGCCTGTTCTTTTCGATGAATGCCAGCTTGTCCTTTGTAAAATCACCACTTATAAATGCCTCTTGGGGTTCCAGACTATATCCTCCCGGAAGATTTACCGTCAGATCATCAAACAATTCCAACTCCCCTTCTTCCTGGCAGTACATCAAAATCGCAAGCCCGTTCCCATAAGCATAGCTGGATACCTTCAAAGTAATTTCTTCCTGTCCGTATTCCCATGAAAACGGCAAAGTCTTTCTTTCGTTTCTAGTTTCATTATTCTTCTCATTCATGGTTTTACTTCCTCCTATAATCCCATCATTTCTTTCACAATCCGGTCAGATGCTTTTACCGCACCCACCAGTACCAGCAGATTAAACACCAGTTCCCCTACATAATTCCACACAATGGTCACCGCACTCAAAGAGGTATCCCCTACTGCAGGCGGACTGGCAGCATAGACAGAAAAGATGATACAAGCCAGTGCTATGATCGCCCCTTCCAGACACACGCCCGCATAAGACTTGATAAAGTTCTTTCCCACCGACTGGGAGGGTTCGCCCGCAAAAGTGGAAATGGGGATAGGAGCAATGGCCGTGTACATATACAGCTTGAACATCCTTCCATATACCGTAAGGATCATAATAAAAGACAGCACCGTAATCAAAAGGCTTCCCAGCAAGGTCACGATCCACAAGGGAATGGATTCCAGCATGCCCACCGCTTCAATCTTTTCCACGATCTCTGCCGGAAGTTCTGTCACGCCACCATTTGTCATGCCTGACTGTGCCATGATGGTGGACACAATCCCCTGCACAATGGAAAACAACGCTGTCATCAGTTCCATGCCATACATAATGGCGCCTTGTGCCAGGGCAAACCGAATAAAGGCTTTCAGGGCATGCTCCGGCTTCTTCATGTCCGTAAAACTGCCACAGGTCTTGACAATCCCGGCAGCAAAAAATAAAACTAACAGCCCATATCCAATGGCAGTCAGCGCTCCGTTGATCCCGGTGATGACGCTCCAAATATCCCCTCCCTTAAAAGATTCCGGGCTTTGGGTAAGCAGTGTCCAGATTTCTGCCAGTTTCTCATTCCAGGTATTCAATGCAGAGTTTAGGTTCTGCACGATCCAGTTATCACTCAAACAGCTTCACCTCCTTTGCCGGGGCAGGAAGAGTCTCTCCCCGCCCCTTTCCATTTCTTCCTGCTACCCAACGATCAGGTCCAGGATTTCTTTTGCAAAGGTGATGATGACGCCTCCTGCCAGAGTCAAAAATCCATTGGCTCTCTGGCTGGGATCATGACTTTTTAAGCTCAATCCCACCTGCACCACACCAAATCCCAATAAGATCAGACCGATGGCCCGGATCAGGGAAAAGATAAAGGTGGACAGGTTATTGATGACCGCCAACGGATCTCCGGCAGCAAGCACCGGAACTGCCCCTACGGTCATGGACAGCACCAGCGCCACATAAAAGGCAAAGGGATATTTTGGTCCTTTTCCCATAAATTTCGATACAGTGGCATGGTTTCCTGTTTGATTCTTTGGCATTTCATTTGTTTTCTTCAATGGCATTCCTCCAATCAAAAAGACTGCTCCCCTCCGAGAATTTCCTCAGCTGAGAGCAGTTCATAATCATCCAGTCTCCTGGTATCAATGGTTACATCTTCATGGGACAGCGGTGCTTTCGCATAATCATAGGGAGGCGCACCGCCATCCTCGGTATATTTCACATTCACATGCTTATGCAGATCATATTTCTCATCCAAAATGGGACGCTCCCCACGCACCAGCAGCACCGCTTTCCGGTTATCCAAAAGCCGCACTTCATCCGGGGTAAGAAGTTCCCTTCCAGACTGTTGGAAATTCACAGAATAACTTCCGCTTCTTCCCTTGGTCTGCCCGTAGGTATTGGTATCCAGCGTTTCTTTTCCCAGTAGTTCTGAGACATATTTATGCCCCTCTTTTTCATTCCCGCCCAGGTATAAAAATTCATCGCAATTTCCTATGAGACTTTCCCAGCTGTCCTTAAACAAGGCTTTCATCTGGGCGATGTTCTGAATGATGATACTGCAGGAAATTGCGCGCGACCGCATGGTTGCCAGCAGCTTGTCAAAATCATCCGGCAATGCCACGTTTGGCCACTCATCCATGATGCAGTGTACCGGGATCGGCAGTTTCCCATGGTATTTCCGGTCTGCCACATAATAAAGGGTCTGAAACAGGTTGCTGTAGATCATGCCTACCAGATAATTGAGGCTGGTATCCGCATCCGGGATACAACAAAACAGCGCCACTTTTTTCTCTCCGATGCTGTAAAGATCCAGTTCATCGGTACAGGTTAAATTGGCAATCTGTTTTAAGTTGAACGCTGCCAAACGGACACCTACGGAAATCAGGATGGACTTGGCAGTTTTTCCAGCCGCCTGTTTGTAAATGGCATACTGCTTGACTGCAATACTTTCCGGATTGCGCATCTCCAGTCGTTCAAACAGGATATCCAAAGGCGACTGGTATTCCTCATCATCCTCTTTCACCTGGGCAGAACCTAACATTTCCATAATCATGGAGAAGTTTTGTTCCTCCGGCGGCGCTTCATGTAACAGATACAGCATCAGTGCCTGCAACAGCGCGGTTTCGCTTTTCTCCCAAAACGGATCCGAACTCTGCGCCCCCTTCGGGGTGGTGTTTCGGATCAGGTTGTTGATGAGCTTTAGCACATCCTTGTCATCCCGCACATAAGCAAAGGGATTATAACAAAAGGACGTTTCCGGGTTAATCAGATCAAACACCCGCACTTCATACCCTTCCCGTTCCAGCAGCCCTCCGGTTTTCCGCAGAAGTTCTCCTTTGGGATCGGTGATCACCATGGAACAGTTGCACTGCATGATGTTGACTACGGCGTATGCCCGGCTTTTTCCCGCGCCGGAGCCACCCACGACCAATACATTTAAATTGCGTTTGTGTTTATAACAGTCCAGCCCCATACGGAAGTTCTGGGTTAAAATGAGATTTTGGGTGTACCGCTTGTCCCGATAACGCTTGCAGATGGAAGCTGCATCGCCCCACTTGGCAGAGCCATGCTCCACCCCTCTTCGATAATTTCTCTTCTGGGAATAATAAATACCGATGCCTAACACATAGGCGATAGTGAATGTGAACACACACCGCAGCGTGTACGGTGTATAGGTGATAGAAAATGGCTGATCCAGTTTTTCGGTCAGCACTTGTAAGATTTGTAACAGATTGGTATCCGGCTCGATGGCACAGGCAGTGATCGCGCCTGCCCACCAGACAACAGGCAGAAACAACAGCCATACCCAAAGGTCAGAACGTTTCCATGCTGCTTCGCTCCTTCTTCGCTTTTTCGTCTTTTGGCACTTCGTTTGCTGGTCCGTCTACCCTATGAAAAGAATCCACACCGGGAACGATGGCAAGACTCCGCCCATTCTCCCAATGCATGTGAATCTGTCCGGCATCATCGATAAATGCTACCGTTCCCTGTAATCCCGGCGGCATCCCTGCCTCATCCATAAAGTCCAGGCAGAGCCTTGTTCCTTTCGGATACCGCTTTCGTAATTGTTCCACTTGTTTTTGATTATACATCCTCATAGACATCCCTCCCTTCTGCTACCAGAAGAAGCGCCTGCTGGTGTTTGGTTTCATGACCTTTAAGATCACGCTGTCAATGCCATCGCTGTATCTGCCCATGGCCAGATACTTGTCCCGCAGCCGATTGAGGGCATTGCGAAGTTCCCGTTGTTCCTCTATGGTGATGGGAAGCCTTTTCTCGGAAAGTTCATAGGAACGGACTTTCTGCAGCATTGCCTCTGTCGCAGGGCGAACCTTTCCCATCTGACTCTGGGCTGCTAACTCATCTTTAAGTGCCACCGTAAACATGTTTTTCATGATGTTGTCTGTTTTCAAATAGTAATCTGCCATCTTCGGCACCTCCTTTGTTACACCCAACATACCACAAGAACCTCACAATAGCTATCCCAAAGGCGGAACTTCTTTCAGAACTTACCGCTCCGGCTGTTTCTCTTTTTTCTCCTTCTTCGGTGCCTGCTTTGGCGGTTCCTCAAAGGAAAAATCATCCTTCGTAAAAGTCTGCTCCTGTTCCCCGAAGTTCCGTTCCATATGATTACGGATGGTATAGGCTGCCTGACGCACATCATTTAAAAAGCCACGCAATTCCTGGGAATCTTTCTGTCCATTTGCCTGCATCTCTGCCACTTTTCCAAACTGGAAACCGGACACCTCTGCTCCATACCGCTTACCAATCACATAGGCAGCGCAGTATGCCTGGGCATTGACTTTCTTCCTGACATAATTCCCATCATGCTGGTCTAATGCTGCACACGCCAGTTCCCGGTTCACTGCATGGAACGTTGTATTCTCATCCATGCCATTGCGCACATAGACGGTACGCTGTTTTGGGATATACTGTGCCTGGATGCCTTCCGGCAGATTGTCTGCAATCTGCATCCGCACTGGCTGATCCTTTAAAACTGCATGGATCAGTTCTTCCATGGAACGCTGCGGACGTTCTTCCAGAGGCTTTCCACTCATCTGGCTGATGTCAAAGCCCTTACTGATGGTATAGCCTGTCCGCATCTCTCCGTCTTTTTCATATTCGGTGCTGACCATATAAGTGTATCCATGCACCCCGGATTTTGGGGAACGATTCTCTGCCTTCCAGTAATCATAAGACTTTACTACGGTTGCCTGTGGATTCTGTCCGTAGATCAGCAGAAGGTTGGGCGTTTTCTGAGTGTTGCACTGTGCCATAAAATCCAAGAATCCTTTTAAAGATTCTCCATTTTGGAACACTGCCTGCGCCTGGGCGTCAACCTCTGCCCACACTTCTTCCCTCTGCTGTTTTTTCATGGCTGCATACTCTTCTTTTGACAGACGCTGCTCTACCGCCTGTTCTTCCCCTGCTCCACCTGGGATCATATTCGTTAAATCCATATCACCTTACCTGCCTTTCACTTTTTTCTTTTTTCTCTGCTGGTTTCTCGGTTTTCTCCGACTCTTCTGTGTCTGCTTGCGCTGTTTCTGCTCGGCTTCAATCTTCTTTAGTTCCTGCCGGACAGATGGCTTGTCCCCTTTCCAGCTAGTTTCCTGCCCGGAAAAAGAAGCGCTGTTGTGCGAGGAAGGTTCGGACAGATTCTCTGCCTTCTCCGCCTGGGTAAAATTTTCCCCCGAAGGAGAAACTTCCCCTACATCAAACAAATGCTCTTCTTCATCCAGTTCAAATTCAATGGTCCCTTCCGGCAGCACCACCTTTTCGGTCTTCACCGGAAGTTCCTCTTTCCCTTCTGTTTTCTCGGTAAACTCTGCATCGATCACACGGTCTGCTTCCCGTACTGGCGCTTGTTCTACAACCGCTTCTCCAGCTTCGGATTTTACAAAGTCCAGATTCATCTTGTCCAGCACCCGGTTTACCTTTGCTGCATCATCGGCAAACACCATGATTTCTGCTGACTTGGGATTTTTCTTATCCCGGATGACCACATACAACAGCCCTCTGGATTTGGCTTCCCCGGCAAACTCCCGTAATCTGTCATGGGGAATGGTGAAAAACTTCATTGCCCGCTGTTCCTTTAACATCCGAAGCAGGTTGGTTTTTCCCCTGGTCTTTTTCTGATCCTTCATCACCGCTACAATCAGCACCGCCAGATTTTTTGCAATGCTCCCGCTGATTCGTAAGGTATGTTCCATGCCTTCCATGGAATACCGGACAATCTGATCCGCCGCATCACCGCCATAGTTCATACGCTCTCACCTCCTTACCGATTCCGTTCTGCCTCTCTTCGCTGTTTCCCTGACACTTCCTGTACCTCCTCCTGTTCTTTTGCCTGCCTTAACCGCTCTTCCATTTCCAAGGACTGTTTTTCAATCTGCTGGCTTAAGCGGATTCTCTTACGAAGTTCTTTTAATTCCCCATTGATTTCCTGAATGCGCATACCTCCCGGTTTTTTCCGGTATAATTCTCTGCGCTCTTTCATCAAAGAAAGTACCTGTTCTTCCAAGGGTTTCCGGTATGCTGCCAGCTCTTCCCTGGTGGTAATCTCTTCTTTTTGCAAAAACTCCATCTGGCAAATCCTTTGGTCCAGCCTCCGAATATCGGAACGCACTGCATAGGGAATCCGCTTGGGCTTCTTCGGAAATACCCCCATCTGATATAAATAAGAATAATAAAGTCTCTGAAGTCCGGTGAGTTTCCGTCTCGGAGACTGCATCTGCGTGTTTCCATACACCTGCCGGATCTTTGGACGCAGGATCTTCTCACGGATTTCTGCCTCCCCATATCCTTTTCCCAAGGAACGCAGACGGATATACCGCTCCATCCCCGGTGTCTTTAATGATGGGTACTTCCGATTTAATTTCCACGCATAGCCTCGTTTCTCCATTTCTTTGACAAACTGACTCCAGGAAAAACTCACGCCAATGGCATCCCGGATATCCATGCGGATGGCAGTCCTCCAAGTGGGCTTCCCTTCTGCTTCTGCTTTCCACTGGGCATAATGCATGGCTTTTCCCTGATTCGTCTGGATCACCGAAAGACCATATTTTCTGCATAATTGATCGGAAATCTGACGCACCTCGGTAAAATAACTTTTGGCATTGCTGTGGTATTTTCTCCCATCTACCATACTCACTGAATTCCACACCAGATGATTATGGTAATGCTTCGTATTCAAGTGGGTAGTGATCACCACCTCATACTGCCCTTTCAAAAGCTGCTCTGCCAGTTCCTGTCCAATGAGATGGGCCAGTTCCGGAGATACTTCCCCTTCCGCAAAACTCTGTACCAGATGGTATCCCTGTACCCCTTCTTTTTTATGGAAACGCTCTTTTGTCTTTACCATGTCCACGTAAGCATTTTCACAGGTACACCCAATGGCATCCTCAAAAATGGTCTGTTCCGTCTTTTCCCTGTTTAATGCATAATCGATGGCTTCTTCCAGGGAGCCGGCATTCTTGGTGGTCTTTGCCCGGTCTTTCACATAGTCAATGGAACGGTCCAGGCGGTGGACGGGGAGAACGCTGGTATATGCCATCTACCATTCCTCTTTCACCAGACGCCAGGTCTCTTTGGAAATCCGAAGCATTTCCTGTACGCTGGCTTCCCCTGCCATCCCTGTTCCATTGGCGACATGAGCCAGCTGGTTCGCATTGTTGCAAAGCCCCGCAATCTTTCGAAGAAGTTCTGCATGATGCTCACAGGGCTTCGTCTGCAGTTGTGCGCCTAAGATCAGGGAACGTAAGAACTCCTCCCTGTTTAACCCACTCTTGGCTACCTGCCCATCCAGATGCCGAAACTCCTTTGCATTCAACCGTACCGGAACCACATGGTTTCGTTTTCTCATTCGACCACCTACCTTTTCTTCTTTTCTGCTGTCTCTAAGGGATACACCTGGATTCCTCTACGCTCCATCTGCCAGAGGAATTCCCCGATTTCCCAGATCTGCCCATTCACATCTACCTGCTTTTCATCCACAAAGCGGCAGATCCCAATCTCCTTCGTTCCGTCCTCCGCCATCATGCAAAGACTTTCCCCATCCAAAAGGGAGAACCGTTCCGACCCTTCCATATCTCGGAACTGGATCTGTTTTGGTTCTCCCTGTTTCTGTCTGCGTATCCGCATCTGCTCCATCTGCTGATCTTCTCTCTTTCCAGCAACCACACAGCACATCAGTCCAATACCAAAGGCTGCGCCTGTCATTGCTCCAAGAACCATTCCTGCAAAAAACATTTTCACTTTCTCCTTTCTCGACTGCCGGGGGATTGGGGTTCTCCCCAAAGTGCGTTTGGATATCCAAACGCTATGCTTGCAAAACCAGTTCCATCGATTTCCATCGACTCCCCCATGCAGAATCGATTATGATTCCTTTTCTTTAATCTTGATCAATCCATCTAATGTGGTGCAAATGATATGCAATCGGTCTGCTGTACTGATATCGGTATTCATTGTTCCAGTAACCTCTTTTCCACAGACCACCACCATCCGGCACCGCTTTAAGATTAAGTGGGACATCCGGTTGTATGCCTGCAAATCTTCGGCTTCCCCTTCATCCAAAAAAGGAAGAAATCCAAACCTCGGACAAATGGGCACATATCCCAACTCATAAATCTTCCGGCAATATCGCTGCACCTTCGCTCTGCTCTCTTCTGCTGAACAACACACATAGGCCATCGCCTGTTCCATCGCCTCACTCCTTTCCTGCATCCACGTGGATGCACTTTTCTTCTTCAGAAATAAATTTGGACATCCATGTGGATGCCCTCGTTACTCTTCCTTTTCTTCTTCGTTTTCTTTTGCTTCCAGTGCAAACTTCACACGGTCACTGCCCAGCTTATAATAAGCATCGGTCACTTCAATGCCTACTGCCTCATAACCTTCCTCCACCGCTGCAAGGATGGTTGTCCCGGCTCCGGAGAAAGGGTCTAAAATTCTACCACCCGGCTCACAAATCTGAATCACATCCTTCATAAGTTGCAATGGTTTTTCTGTTACATGGATACGATTTTGGGGATTGCCATATCGGAACACTCCTGGAAGGCAGGACACCGGGCGGTTGATTGGCATGGGTCCATTACTGCCCCACACAATATACTCAGCCTGCTGGCGAAAGCGCCCCTTCTGAGGTCTGGAGTTTCCCTTATCCCACACTGCAGTTCCTCTCCAGATCCAGCCTGCCCACTGAAGGGCATCGGTAATGGATGGATACTGTCTCCAGTCAATAAACAAGCAGATCGGTGCGCCTGTCTTGCAGGCTTTTCGCACATCATACAGCCATTCTGCCATCCAGTGAGTCCAGGAACGCTGGTCCTTATTATCCCCATCAAAATCCGGCAGGGCATTTTCCGCTTTCATACTACTATATTTCTGGTTGGTCGTGCGATTTCGCTCATTCTGTTTTGTTCCCCCGGACGCATAAGGCGGATCGGTGATGACTGCATCAAAGATTCCCGGCTGAAATGCTTTTACCAGTTTCAGCGTATCTCCATGTAAAATTGTCCAGTTTTTCCCTCCGGTATATTCCTCCGGGTATGTTCCTTCTTTCAATAAGTTCCCTAACTGCAGGGTATTTTCCATAGGCATCATCCTTTCTTATCAGCGCTCCGGCTGTTTTTTACTTTTTGTTTTTTCCTTGCTTTCATTCACTTTATGAATTGAATCACCTCCCCTGAAAACTAACAGTTCCTGTGTCTGATTCTCCACACTCCTGTTTGGCAACACATTTCCTTCTACCAATACTTTTCCGCATACATTTCCAAAAACCAAGCTATTTCCGATAATCAAAGGTGCATCTCCTGTTTCCCTTGCTGCAGTAATCTTGGCAATTCCTCGAATGTGTGCCATATTCCAAACCTCTCCAGCCAGAATACGGCAGGATTCCTCTGCAATACTCGTTTGATGCATAACTGCAGTTCCAGTAAGAAGCGCATCTCCCTTGGCAATCGCTTCTTGGAACAGTCCTGCACTCCTTTCCACTACCGCACGTTCACAGCAGATAGCCTGGTCATAAATCCAGCATGATCCTTCCTAGGAAAGATTTTGCTCATGTTCTACAAAACCGCCCAAGGTTCCTTTGGGAACCGCTTCATTTACATCTACCAATGCTCGGATTCTATGCAGCCATGGAAATTGTGGATGGGCTATGGAAATGATTTCATATTTCTTCTGCGTTTCGCATTGGACTTCTTTTTGAGAGAACTTTTCTTTTGTATCTACTGAAAAATCAAGAACGACTTCTCCTTCCTCTACGGAATAGCTGCGAAGACGAGGGGTATCAAAGATTCCCACTTCGTACTGCCTGCTGAGAAAGTTCTGGATTGCTTCCAATTCCTGCGATGTCAGAGGTTCTTTTAATGCAAGGCTGGCACAAACATACAAACCCTCTTGTTCTTTTTTCACCTGGATATCGAGGTTCTGCACTTTCTCCTTTACAGAATCATCCGCATCATAGTAATCCATCAAATTGAATGGTGCCGACTTTTTTCTGTAATACAATTTTTCCTGCTCCAGTGCCTCTTGGATGGCATTTTCATAAAGAACAAGATCCTGTCCCTTCAAATCTACAGATTCCCCTTCTTTTGTGGCAAGCCATCCCCACACAGGACTCCATAATTGCAATCTTTTTTCCATAAGACCTCCCTTGTCAGTGTTCTGGCTGTTTATTCTCTTTTCAATCTGTTTCTGCTATTTTTTCTTCCCACATCTCCTTTGATGTGACAAAAGATAACTTCATCGGCATTCTTCCTTCCCACGTTTCTTTGGGGGCTTGGTATCATTCTGAGAAGATGCACTCAGTTCTGTCTCCACATATTCACTGATGATATGAAGCGCCTGATAATAGTTCTCTGATTTCTGGACACGTGCAATCATTTCTTTTGCCTCTTGTCCCTGCCCATTTTCCTGAAGCAGTTTACTTGCCCTTGCCATAACCGCAAACACATTTCCATCCATTCCCAAAAGCTGCATCTTCGGGCGTTTCGGAACATTTGCCGGATTTTCTTGTTTCTCCGACTTTTCTTTTGAGACTTCTGGTTTTGCCTGTTGAAATTCAAAATCCATGGGGCGCCAAAAGTGTATACACAGTTCACCACCCTCTACCGGAATCTCCTGCTGTTCAAAGCCTTCTCCCCATCCATCACTATATTGTCCGGTAAGATATTCACACAGTTCCGATAATTCTTCCGTTTCCAGATATTCCTTTAGTTCTAAGATTGTACAGCCATATAGCACTCCATCGGCTTCTTTCACGGATGGAACTGCGGATAATACTTTTTCTTTGATTGCAGCACTTCCATCAAAGTAATCCATCAGATTATCTGTCTTATCATCCTCATGTCCGACACGGCTGTATTCCGCAATCTTCTCTTGAATTTCAGAAACATACGGTATCAAATCTGCTCCATCAAAGAGTACCTGTTCTTCTTCTAATTCATGATATTCCTCTCCTTCCCAATCTTGTTCCATCTCATTTGGAAGAAATGTTCCTGTCAGTGGTGTCAACAATTCTATTTTGATCGTATCTTCCATTCGCTTCACCTCCCACGTTCCCTTCGCTGTTTCTGCTGTTTTTCCCATGCCTGTTTTGCCAGGTCTCCATAATCAGCTCCCTCTATTGGGGGCAGATTACAGAAAACAGCATATTCTTTTTCATAATGCTCTTTTAACTGTTCACATGCCCACCGTCCTGCAAAATCATTATCGGTGCAGATTTCAATCTCTGTCACCTCTGGATGCTTCTTTAGGAAATGCTCCAATGCATCCGGGCGTTTCATCTTCTTCGGTGATTGTTCCATCCCTTCTTTTGGTGCTGCTATCCCACCCAGAGACAGGCGGTACTTATTGGTCCTTCCATCTTCCAGTGTCATATGGGCAAGGGCGTCAATGCAGGCTTCATACACCGCTACCCGATGACTTTTCCCCAAAGGCGGAACACAAAAGCTATACTGTTTGTTGCTTCCTTCCTGTTCCATTTTAAAACTCTTTCCCCGGGTGTCATAAATCCCACGCAGAAACGCATACTTTGCTTGTTCCTGCTCATCCAATCCAACAAAAACAGCGTTATGGTATGGAACGCTCTCATACAAGATTCCAAGCTGCACACAGTAATCCAATACCTCATCCCGGATTCCCCTTTGGTTCAAATATCTCCGCACCCGGTAAAAGCTGTCATTGGGCAGGGGCAGGGAAAAGGGCTTCTTCCTAGGCGCTGGTTCTGCTCTGGGAACATACACAGGAGTCTGCTCACACAGGATTTTTACGGCTTCCGTATATCCCATGCCGTCTACCTGCATCAAAAACCGGAGGGCAGACATTCCACCGATATCCCTGGATTTCCAATGCCATTTACTGGTGATCTCATTGATCTTAAAACTGTCATGGTCCTGAAGCTGCCATTCGTTTCTTGTCCTTGTCTTTTTCAGCCTTCCCGGTTGATATGTCTGCAAATACTCATATGCCCGCACCTGCTTGGCTGCCTGATATTCTTCTTCCGTAACCCAAGACATCAGATCACCGCATTACGGAGCTGTTCTGCCTTATCGGTGCGCTCCCATGGTAGTTCCTTTCTTCCGAAATGTCCAAAGGCTGCTGTCTGCCGGAAAATCGGACGGGTAAGGCGAAGCGTATCTACGATCTGCTTTGGTGTCAGTCCAAACACCAATGGGATCGCCATTTCCAGACAGTCATCCGCACACACTTTTCCTGTGCCAAACGTATCTACCTGAACCATAACAGGCTGGGCAACACCTATGGCGTAGGCAAGGGAAACCTGACACCTGCTGGCAAGTCCGGCTGCGACCATATTTTTTGCAATATACCTTGCCATATATGCCCCAGAACGGTCCACTTTTGAACAATCCTTCCCGGAAAATGCCCCGCCACCATGGGGAACCATGCTGCCATAACTGTCTACCATCAACTTTCTCCCAGTCAGTCCCGTATCTGCCTCC
>SKED01000230.1_pt1 | contig 68158 bp, 60 predicted proteins | sample 4826651 | NCBI WGS metagenome assembly SKED01 (sample SAMN11008818, study PRJNA524170) | human gut metagenome | biome: Human fecal sample; material: Feces; isolation source: fecal sample from pouch patient p19 | host: Homo sapiens | place: Israel: Tel-Aviv | collected 2016-06-28 | reverse complement strand
AGTATAACATGGGAACATATAAATATCTATGATTACTTATGGGTCAAGTTAAGAGCTAAAGCAAGGGGTTTTACGACGCATTGGATAAGAAATAAATTTTTGCTGTTATATTTTTTGTGCGGATACGCACACTCCTGCGCTTTCATCTCGGTAATTGAATTGCCGAGGATTCCCGCTTATTATTCTAAAATTCCTAAATTAGCTCTTTACTTTTATGTATAAATGCAGTATAGTTTCAATATACTTAATATGTAGTATTAATTACTACGTGATTGGTTTTTTATTATTTGCCTGTTTTTAACACTGGAGGTGTTTATTATGAAACTTAAATTAAAAGATCCCTGGAGTGCGATCACGCATGGTGTTGCAGGACTTCTGGCGATCGCGGGTGCTGCGCCGCTTCTTCTCAAAGCTGCATCCGGTGAGGAAGCACCACTGCATATCGCAGCTCTGGCTGTGTTCATGCTTACCATGATCCTTCTTTATACAGCCAGTACCGTTTATCATTCTGTAGACTCTACAGAGAAAGTCAACCGCCGTCTCCGAAAGATGGATCACATGATGATCTTCGTCATGATCGCCGGAAGCTATACTCCTGTCTGCCTCATTGCACTGCATAACCGCATCGGCTATATCCTCTGCGGACTTGTATGGGGAGTTGCAATCCTTGGCATGCTGCTCAAGGGACTCTGGATCACCTGCCCGAAATGGCTGTCCTCCGTTCTCTATATCGGAATGGGCTGGCTCTGCGTACTGGCTTTTGTTCCGATCTTTCACTCCCTCCCGAGAGCAGGTTTCGGATGGCTGCTTGCGGGCGGCATTATTTACACGATCGGCGGTATCATCTATGGTCTGAAACTTCCATTATTTAATTCCAGACACAGGAATTTCGGTTCACATGAGATCTTTCATGTTTTCGTTATGCTTGGAAGTGCCTGCCACTTTATCCTCATGTATTGCTTTATTTCCACCCTGCCATTCTGATGGCAGGGTATTTTTCTGCCTGTTACAGTACTTTCAGAATTCCATCAGGTTTAATTTTTGTTTTCTTGTAAGCTGTTTGATCGCATATTCTCTGCGCATTGCTTCTTCTTTTGTTTCAAAACCTTCATAATAGACCAGTTTTACCGGTCTTTTGCTTCTGGTATACTTCGCTCCGGCTTTTCCCTCATTATGGGCTTTGAGCCGCTTCTGCAGGCAGTTCGTCCATCCTGTATACAGTGTCCCGTCTGCACATTGAACAATATATGTGTAATTCATAAAGTACTTTATCCTCTTTTGTCTCTATAAAAAGCAGCCGATTTAAATTGTATTTCACTTCTATATACATTCAAAAAGCAGGTAGAAGAATATCGACTGCGAATTTTTTACCGCTGATTCCCACCTGCTTTATTATACGTTGTGTTTTATATTTTGTGAATAATTGTAATTATCCCGTTTACGGAAGATAGGCGATCGGATCGATCGGCTTGCCGTCTTTTTTCATTGCAAAATAAAGATTATTTCCTTCTTTGCTGTAATATTTCGTCGGCGCACTGACATAGCCAATCACAGTTCCTTCTGTTACTGTGTCGCCCTCCTCCACACAGAGGTCTTTGAGCTGTCCGTAAACTGCCTGATATCCGCTTCCAAGCTCCATCGTCAGGGTTGTTCCCGTCTGTGCGTCTTCTTCGATCGAATAAACCGTTCCATCTGCTGCTGCGGTCACCGGTGCACCTTCCACTGCCTGAACTGCGATCGCAGGGCTCAGTTTATACTGATCCAGGGTCGGAAAATAAACCGTCTGATCCATATTATAATCCAGAAGGATCGTTCCGTGTACCGGCCATTCCATCAGCGTATCTTCGGAAAAACTAAGTTTCGGAGCACTCAGTGCACTTGCGGAAACATCTGTGACTTTTTCCTGATCCGTCATGGAATCTTCCACCGCATTTGCTGCATTCGCGGTTTCTGTGGTTACTTCATTTGTAGAAACACTGTCTGAAGTTTTTTCTGAACTGTCTGTACTGTCAGTGAGCGTCCGGGCGATTTTTTCTTCTGCTGTATCGTTCTGCCCTGTCGTATCGCTGATCTCCGCTTCAACCAGACTGGTGTCTGCATCCACCATCGGTGTCTCTTCTGTGTCTTCGCTCTGATCTGTCTGCAGTTCTCCCTGAATTTCCTTGTCTGGAGTATAAGTACCGATCTGATAAACTCCAATTCCCGCCGCTGCCAGGACAGCAAGGAGAGCAGTGTTTGCGGCGTACTTTACGATTCTGTTTTTTGTCATATTCCATTCACCTCTGCCAATAATCATTTTTGTATTTATAGCATTCCCGAAATATGACGTATTATTCAACTTTGCACAGAATAAATCATGTTATTGCTATTCGCTTTCTTCACAGTAAATCGTTTCTGTCATATGTACTTATTTCCATTTCCGGAAAATATTCTTCCAGAATCTCTTCCCACAAACTTCCATCTTTTGCAAGTTCATTTCCGCCATACTGAGAAAAGCCAAGTCCATGACCTTTTCCTCTGCACAGGAAACGAACTTTACTCCCTGTTTTCTGTATGGAAAAATTCGACGATGGAAGTCCCATTCCCAATGCAAACATTTCTCCCTCCAGGATTTTGTCATCAGCCTGAAGACTCAGCACATAGCCTGCAGAATCCCGTTCTTTTATTTCTAACTCTTTTGGCAGCTGCCGCTCCGAAATATATGTACTGCTGAAATAGTCCGGGGAATTTTTGTCTGCACTGCTGTCCACAGATTTCAGATATTGATACTCTGAACTTCCAAACACAGTCTCCCCGTCTCTGGTCGTGCCACCACTGATCTCGTGATATGGAACAAGATCCAGTTTTCCATCCACAAGCAGAACTTTCCCTTCTGTATTTTCCACAGCATCTTCATAAATCTCATCAGATATCCACCATTTCCACTGATTCTTTATACTTTTCCCCATTTCTCTCAACACATCCAGCCGATTTTCCTCCTCCGCAAATTTCCTGAAAAGATTACTTCTCGCAATGACCGCCTGTGCTTCCACCGTCTGTAACTCATAATCCGGTGAAATCTGACACGAAAGAACTGCCGTCAGATATACCTCCGAATCTGGTCTGTAATTCAGTAATATCCTCTCACTTCCATTGATCACACTCACCGACAAGTACGGAAGCAGCGCAAACACCAGGATCTTCGACAGATTAAAAACACTTTTTCTTTTCATAATGCTCATCCAGCCAGTGTTTTATCCTAATATATGTCCTTTTTTCATCTTTTATAAATATTTCCGTTCAGTTTTTGACAGCGCATCTTATTCATACTATACTATAGGGCATATCAATAGGACTGCTTGCTTATAACAAAAAGGAGGTGCTTTTTTTATGCTTGCAATTTATCTGGCACCAGTCTATATATTACTTAACCTTTATGTACTCCGGTGGAGTTACCTGTGGATCGGAAACTGTCATCATCTATTTCAGTCAACTGTTTTTCGGGTTATTCTGGCGATCGTCTACGTTCTGATCTCCACCACCCCACTAACAGGATTTTTGATAAAAAAACCAGCTTCCCTGCACAGGATCCTCAAAGTCACCAGCAACTATTTTCTTGGGATCTTTATGTATATTCTGATGATCGTGCTGAGTGCGGACATCATAAGACTGATCCTCAAATACGTTTTCCATGCATCCTGGATCCATTCACGTGTTGCATTTGCGATTGCCGGAGCGATCTGCATCTTTAGTGTTCTGCTGATCAGTATCCGCGGCATCTATCATGCCAAACACATTAATGTAACGCCTTATGAAGTTACTGTTGATAAATCCGCCGGCGAACTCGATTCCCTGAAAATCGTGCTCATCGCCGATACACATTTCGGCTACAATGCCGGTACTATCCATGCAAAAGAGATCGTAAAAAAAATAAACAAACAAAATCCTGATCTTGTCTGCATTGCCGGAGATATTTTTGATAATGAATACGAAGCGATCCACGAGCCCAAAAAGGTCAAAAAAATCCTACGCAAGATCAACTCCCGTTACGGTGTTTATGCCTGTTGGGGAAATCATGATCTGAATGAGCCAATCCTTGCTGGTTTTACTTTTAATCCTGGCAAAGAAGGGGCTGAGAGCCTCAAAGATCCACGCATGAGGGAATTTCTAAAAGACAGCAATATTCAGCTTCTGGAAGATGAAGCCGTCCTGATCGACAACAGTTTCTACGTAGTCGGCCGTAAAGACGCTTCCCTGATAGAAAAAATAGAAGAAAAAAGAAAAACCCCTGCCCAGCTTACCGAGAAGCTGGACAAGGATAAACCAATTATATTTATTGACCATCAGCCAAAAGAACTCCAGGAAATTGCAGATGCAGGTGTTGATCTTGATCTCTGTGGCCACACGCACGATGGACAGACATTCCCGGGAAACATAACGATCAAATTCCTGTGGGAAAATCCCTGTGGCTATCTCCAAAAAGGATCCATGCACAACATCGTCACTTCCGGATCCGGTGTCTGGGGACCAGCCATGCGAGTTGGCACCAACAGTGAGATCTGCACGATCAATGTTACATTCCAGAACTCCTGATCTCAGACTTTATACCGTTTCTCTGCTTTATCCGAAGAAGCAGAGAAACGGTATTTTTATCTGCATTTATTCCTGAAGGATCACATTCTGCATAATCGGCGGAATCCCCTCTAATGCATCCACACTCCTGTCACCCGGACCTCTCATCCAGAAGAAAACCTTCCTTATATAATTATCATGTTCTGACGCAGTTCTGTACATAGAAGAATCTGTTGTATTTCCCGCCGCATTCCGAGCTCCAGGAACATATCCAAGAGCTCCCTCACTAAGCCCCACAGCCTGTCCCATTTCTTTTAAAACAGTTGCTTTGACACTCATCACAAGACAAAATACAGCAGCAGCGATCATATGAAAACTCTCTCTTATTTTCTTCATAATGCCCTCCTTAATTCTTCCATGCCAAGAAGCCGGGATTGCGCACGTCCCACTACTACGCATGTACTATAATATATGCGGGCATCAATATAAAAAGAACTTAGGCAATAAAAAAACACTATCATTTCGATAGTGTTCTTAAAAAGTAGTGAGGCATCGGGGATTCGAACCCCGGACAACTTGATTAAAAGTCAAGTGCTCTACCAACTGAGCTAATACCCCATATGCAGTTTTGCATTTACTTTGCACAATGTTGCAGAGTAAATCGCTCAGGCTTTTTCTAACCAGCCGTTCGTTACCTTTACAAGGTAAATGCCCAGAGCCGGAATCGAACCAGCGACACGAGGATTTTCAGTCCTCTGCTCTACCAACTGAGCTATCTGGGCAAAATAGCGGGAACAGGATTTGAACCTGTGACCTTCGGGTTATGAGCCCGACGAGCTTCCAGACTGCTCCACCCCGCGATAATTATGAAATTGAAAGCCGATGATCGGACTCGAACCGATAACCTGCTGATTACAAATCAGCTGCTCTGCCAATTGAGCCACATCGGCTTAGCCAATGATAAGGCTTAATGGGTGGAGAAGGATTCGAACCTTCGAAGGCGGTGCCAACAGATTTACAGTCTGCCCCCTTTGGCCACTCGGGAATCCACCCTTAATGTATATGGGACCTATAGGGCTCGAACCTATGACCCTCTGCTTGTAAGGCAGATGCTCTCCCAGCTGAGCTAAGATCCCACTTCCTGTGCCTGCCGCTTCAAGAACGCTCTTTCGAAGTGCTCTCTCGCAACCGACTTCGTTAGTATACTATGTGTTTGGCAAAGTGTCAACACTTTTTTTAATTTTTTTTATATTTTATTTTGTTCACAAATTTCCTACTATTTTATCCTTGATGATCGCAAGGATTTCACGTGGAATATAAACCAGCAGTCTCCAGGTTCTGTATCTCGCCGGAATGGGATAAATCTGCCTGCATCCACACTTTCTGCCGATCGCCACACCACGGAACACATGAAAATGATTCGTCACGATCCCGATCGAGGTATCCAGTGTCCCGATCTTCTCCAGGCTGAAATCCAGATTCTCCTTTGTATTGGTGGACCTGTCCTCAAGGATCAGCCGGGAACCGTCAATCCCATGCTCTGTGAGATACCGGTACATTGCCTCCGCCTCGCTGATCTGCTCTCCCTGCCCCTGTCCGCCGGAGAGAACCGCGCGTGTCTCAGGATTCTCCTCAAGATAACGCAAAGCCCTCCTGGTTCGTTCCAGAAGGGCTTTGGATAACCGTGTGCCTGCGACATGTGCGCCAAGCACGATAATATAATCCAGATCTGGCCGGACTTTCATTATCTTCCACAGCAATGTTTGTATTTCTTACCGCTGCCGCACGGACAAGGATCGTTACGGCCAATCTTGTGCGGCTTTACAACTGTACCGGATTTCTTCTGCTCCATGTACAGTTCTTTACGTTTCTCCTCTGTGAAGATCGCATCCCACTGAGGAAGCTGATACAGCCAGTCTGCCTTGGCATCAACCATGTTCTTGTAAAGAAGTTCTTTATCAAAAGCCAGAGTTACTCTGGTGTTCTCATCCATTGTCTCGATCGGGTTCGGGATCTTAAGGCTGTCATTGATTCCGTCAAGAAAACCAACCATAGTCAGGACTTCCTGTCCGTATTTCTCAGCCAGTTCTTTGACTGTACCGCTTACAACTTCGTCCGGATTGGAAAGAAGCTGCTCGTAGATTCCCTTCTCGATATTGAAATAGTTTGCCCAGAATCTCTGGAGCTGATTGCGGTCTGCCTGCTGATCGTAAGCAATTGAACGCCACTGCTCTAAGATTGTTTTATCACTCATTTGTTTTCATCCTCTTTTCAAAAATTTTGCCTGTGCCCCATTATATCATCTTTTCTCACAAAAGACAAATCCCTTTTTATACAAATTATAAGAAAGTTGTATAAAAAGGGATTCACATGCCCATACTATAAATGTCCACCGAAACCCATATCGGCGGCACAGCAAAAGATACAATCTAAGAAATACTTATATCCTCCCCTTACAAGGTCCTGGGACTGACGAAATGCCGCGGTCCCGGGATTTTTATTTGATCCCGTAAGTTTCTTCCATTTCTTTCGCTGCCTGTTTGAGATCTTTAAACTGAATTGTGTGGATTCCTGCCTTTTCTGCACCCTGGCAGTTCTCTGCACGGTCATCAATGAACAACGTCTCCTCTGCTTTCAGATTAAATTTACTGAGCAGTGTCTGATAAATCTCTATATCCGGTTTCATCTGGTTTACATCACAGGAGAAAATAACTCCGTCCATATATTTCAGAAATGGCATTTCATTCTGCTTCGTGCCGTCCAGCATATATCTGCTGTAATTGGACAGGATGTAAAGGTTATATCCCTGCTCCTTAAGATATTTTGTCCAGGTCTCTGCATAGTCCATCTTCGTGACACATCTCGTAGAATTCCTGATAACATCCTCGATATCCTCTGCATACTCCGGAGCCAGTGCCTTGAATTTCTCACGATATTCTCTTTCTTCAAGAAGTCCTTTGTCACGCTCATCCCACACTTCACTCTGGAAGGTTGCCTTTGCGATCTTATCTCTTTTTTCTTTGTCAAAGTGAAAACTGTCCAGATAAGACTGCCAGTTAAATTCCACCAGCACAAGTCCTACGTCAAAAACAATATTTTTGATCATACGTTTATCCTCCTCGTTTTTCTTCTTATTTACAAGTCGAAATACCATCCAGATCACATACCCCATGACTGCCACAAAAAGCACCGTATACAAGGATGCCATAAATGCTTCCTGCGAAAAATCGCCCTTCAATGCAAAAAACATCGGCAGGCAGAAGATGATCAGCAGTGCCACAACACCCAGAAGGGCTGCGATTCTTTTTCCGTTTTTCATAAACACCTCAATATGAAATACGCCGGAGAAAAACTCCCCGGCGCTTTGTAATTTATTTATTTCTGTAGATAATATCGTTTCTTCCTGGTCCGTTGGAGATCATGGTGATCGGGAATCCGATCTGTTTCTCTACGAACTCTACGTATTTACGGCAGTTTTCCGGAAGATCTTCGTAGTTCTTGATTCCACGGATGTCTGTCTTCCATCCCGGAAGTACCTCGAGAACAGGTTTTGCTTTCTCAAGAAGTCCTGTTGTCGGGAATTCTGTAGTAACTTTGCCGTCGATCTCGTAGCCTGTGCATACCGGGATCTCATCAAGATATCCAAGTACATCAAGTACAGTAAATGCCACGTCTGTGGTTCCCTGCATACGGCATCCGTATTTGGAAGCAACACAGTCAAACCATCCCATACGTCTCGGACGTCCGGTTGTTGCGCCGTACTCTCCGCCGTCGCCGCCTCTTCTTCTGAGTTCGTCAGCTTCCTCGCCAAAGATCTCAGAAACGAAAGCACCTGCTCCTACTGCGCTGGAGTATGCTTTGCAGACTGTGATAACCTGTTTGATCTCATATGGCGGGATTCCTGCACCGATCGCACCATATGCAGCCAATGTGGAAGATGATGTAACCATTGGGTAGATTCCGTGATCCGGGTCCTTGAGGGATCCAAGCTGTCCTTCGAGAAGGATCTGTTTGCCGTCTTTGATCGCATTCCACAGGAACAGGGAAACGTCTCCAACATACGGAGCTACCATTTCTTTGTATTTCATCAGTTCTGCATAGATCTCGTCCGGATCAAGAAGCGGTTTATGATACAGGTGCTCCAGTAAAACATTCTTTGTTGCAACAACGCGCTCTACTTTTTCTTTCAGGGCATCGTCGTGGAACAGTTCATTTACCTGGAAACCGATCTTTGCATATTTATCTGAATAGAACGGAGCGATACCGGATTTGGTGGATCCGAAAGATTTGCCGCCAAGACGTTCTTCTTCATACTGATCGAACAGGATGTGATATGGCATTACGATCTGTGCTCTGTCGGAGATCATGATCTTCGGTGCCGGAACTCCTCTCTCGATCACTTCGTTATATTCTTTGAAGAACACCGGAATGTTCAGAGCAACACCATTTCCGATCACGCTTGTGGTGTGATTGTAGAATACACCTGACGGAAGTGTGTGCAGTGCAAATTTACCATAGTCATTTACGATTGTATGACCTGCGTTTGCACCTCCCTGAAATCTTACGATGATATCTGCCTCCTGAGCAAGCATATCGGTAATTTTACCTTTACCTTCATCTCCCCAGTTAGCTCCAACTACTGCTTTGACCATAACACTTTATCCTCCTCGTGTTTTTGATTGATCTGTATTTTAGACATTGATTTCTGCTTTGATTCCCAGCATTTCTTTGTGCTCGTCGAGAACCGGCTGTACCACTTTCTCAATGAAAGCTGTGGTCTGCTCTTTGGCTCTTCCTACATATCTGGAAGGCTCCATGGACTTGTTGAGTTCTTCGATCGTAAGGTTGAATGCCGGATCTGCCGCGATCAGGTCAAGAAGGTTATTGTCCTTTCCTTCTACCTTCACAGTGCGTCCTGCTTCCATGGAAAGCTCACGGATGCGCTCATGAAGTTCCTGACGGTCGCCGCCTGCCTTAACTGCATCCATCATGATGTTCTCAGTTGCCATGAATGGAAGCTCTGCCATCATGTGTTTCTCGATTACTTTCGGATATACTACCAGTCCGTCTACTACGTTCAGACAGAGGTCAAGAATACCGTCAATCGCAAGGAATCCTTCCGGAATGCTGAGACGCTTGTTTGCAGAATCATCCAGGGTTCTCTCAAACCACTGTGTTGCGGAAGTGATCGCCGGATTCAGTGCGTCGATCATCACGTATCTGGAAAGAGAAGCAATACGCTCACTTCTCATTGGATTTCTCTTGTATGCCATTGCGGAAGATCCGATCTGAGATTTCTCGAACGGTTCCTCAACTTCCTTGAGGTGCTGGAGAAGGCGGATGTCGTTGGACATCTTGTGTGCACTTGCCGCAATACCTGCAAGAATATTCAGGACTCTTGTATCGACTTTGCGGGAGTAGGTCTGTCCGGAAACCGGATAGCACTGCTTGAATCCCATCTTCTGCGCGATCATCGGATCGATCTTGTCAATTGTTTCCTGATCCCCGTCAAAAAGTTCCAGGAAGCTTGCCTGTGTTCCGGTTGTTCCCTTGGATCCAAGAAGCTTGAGACTTCCGAGAACATATTCCAAATCCTCAAGATCCATCATGAATTCCTGAGTCCACAGAGTAGCACGTTTACCAACAGTTGTCGGCTGTGCCGGCTGGAAATGGGTAAATGCCAGTGTAGGCTGATCCTTGTATTTATCTGCGAATTTGGAAAGCTCTGCGATCACATTGACCAGTTTCTTCTGAACCAGCTTCAGAGCTTCTGCCATTACGATGATATCTGTATTATCTCCTACATAACAGGAGGTTGCACCCAGATGAATGATTCCCTTTGCTTTCGGGCACTGTACTCCATATGCATACACATGGGACATAACGTCGTGACGTACCTGACGTTCTCTCTCCCTGGCCACGTCATAGTTGATATCATCCTTGTGAGCCTTGAGTTCGTCAATCTGCTCCTGGGTGATATTGAGGCCAAGTTCTTTTTCTGTTTCTGCCAGAGCGATCCACAATCTTCTCCATGTACGGAATTTCATATCCTGAGAAAAAATGTACTGCATTTCCTTGCTGGCATAACGCTCTGAAAGGGGGCTTACATATCTGTCTGTACTCATGGTATTTACTCCTATCCTCTCGCCAGATTAACCGCAGGGGTAACTGCGGTTAATCTTAGTATTTTTCCTGTCTTTACGCTGAAATTATATAACATTGCCTGATTAAAAGCAATCCCTTTATTTTTCTCCCTGATGAAATTTGCCAAGGAATTCTTTCATTCTGGCGTTGCTGGAAGAAAATACCTCGGAAGGTGTTCCTTCTACTGCGATCACGCCCTTATCCATAAAGATGACTCTGTCGGAGATATCTTTTGCAAAATTCATCTCATGTGTTACGATCACCATCGTAATATGAAGATCCGCCAGAGAACGGATAACACGAAGGACTTCTCCTGTAAGTTCCGGATCGAGTGCGGATGTCGGCTCATCAAAAAAGAGGATCTTCGGATTCAGTGCAAGTGCCCTTGCGATCGCGACACGCTGGCACTGTCCGCCGGAAAGCTGATACGGATAGGCATCTTCCTTATCAGAAAGTCCCATCTTTGCCAGAAGTTCTCTTGCTTCTTTATAAACTTCGTCTTTGTTTCGTTTCTGTACATGGATCGGTGCATCTGTGATATTTTTCATGACGGTAAAATGCGGAAAAAGATTGAAGTTCTGGAACACCAGACCGAAGTAGGACTGGATATCCTTGATCTCATTCTTGGACGGCATACAGACTTTGCCATTTTCTGTCCAGATCGCCTTTTTGCCCATGTAGCTGATTTCTCCACCGTCGATGCGTGTCAGAAGTGTCGCACAGCGGAGCAGTGTAGACTTGCCGGAGCCGGAAGGTCCGATGATAGAAAGCACCTCTCCTTCCTCTACATGGATGGAAACGTCTTTCAGCACCTGAAGCCCGTCAAACTGTTTTTTGATATGATTCATTTCAAGAAGATTCGTACTCACGCCCATTCCTCCTAACGATAATAGTTCATTTTCTTTTCAAGCCATTCCATTACCCATGCAACAACAAAATTGAATACATAATAGAATACACCTGCGATCACAAACGGAAGGACCGTTGTCTGTGCTGCTGCGATCTGTTTTGCCAGTGCAAACATCTCGATGTAGGATACAGAATATACAAGTGATGTATCCTTGACAAGGGTGATAACTTCATTCGTCACTGACGGAAGTACGATTTTGACAACCTGCGGAAGTACGATCTTAAAAAATGTCTGGCTCTTGTTATAGCCGAGAAGCTGTGCTGCCTCATACTGTCCGACCGGGATAGATTCAATTCCGGAGCGGTAGATCTCAGCAAAATAAGCTGCATAGTTCAGAGAACATCCAAGGATGATCGCTGTAAATTTGTACCCCCCGATATTCATTCCCCAGAGATAAAACGGTCCGAAATACCACAAAAGCAGCTGCAGCATCAGCGGTGTTCCTCTCATAATAGAAATATAGGCTTTCACGATCCAGCTCAGTGGCTTGAAACGGCTTACTCTTCCGAAATATACTACCATCCCCAACGGCAGTGAGAAAAGTAAAGTCAGAAAAAAGATAACCAGCGTAGAACCGAATCCTGTGGTAAGCTGCTGTAACATTACCTGAAAACTCATGTCTTCTCCTCCATTAACTTACAACAGGGATGCTCCCCGGTGAGACCCCAGGGAGCATCCCATATGTCTTATATCTTATTTCGTATTTTTGAATTTCTGATCATTCTGCGTCTTCGGATGTTTCCTCAGCTGCCGCATCATCAGAAGCTTCTTCTGTATCTTCTTTCGCATCAGCATCATCAGAAGCCTTGAGAGTTACCATATCAGCGATCTCATATTTCTCAGCAAGCTCTGCTACAGTTCCGTCGTCTGCCAGTTTCTGAAGGTCTGCGTTTACGATATCGCAAAGCTCGTCATTGCCTTTCTTGAAACCGATCGCATACTGCTCTGTGTTCAGAGTCTCATCAAGGATCTTGAATCCCTCTCCTCTGGAGTTGAGCTGGTATTTGGCAACACCGATATCGATTGCAAGTGCATCCAGTGCTCCTGCCTGCAGTTCTGTGAATGCTGTGTTGTAATCAGCAAATTCATTCAGTGCTCCGAAGGTATCTGCCAGTTCTTTCTGTCCGCCTTCTTCTTCGCTCTGAAGAAGATCAAGTGCTGCAGAAGCTGCCTGAACACCAACAGTCTTGCCTGCAAGGTCTGTGAGTTTCTCGATGCCGGAATTGTCAGCAACAACGATCACCTGGCTGTTATCTACGTATGGTACGGAGAAAGTATAGTCATCTTCTCTTCCGTTCATGGTAAATCCGTTCCAGATACAGTCGATAGATCCGGAATTCAGTTCCATATCCTTGGAATCCCAGTTGATCGGTTTCTTATCCAGAGTCCAGCCCTCCAGATCACATACTGCCTGAGCAAGTTCCAGGTCAAATCCTGTGTACTCTCCATCCTCATCCATATAGCCATATGGCGGATACTCTGCATCAAATCCTACGATCAGGGTCTTGTCCTCTACGCTCGCCTGTACACTTGCTGCAGAAACCATTCCCATAGCCATTACTGTGCTCAGCATCAATGCAACTGCTTTTTTCTTCATACCTCTATCTCCTCTTAAATTATTTTTATAGTTTATCACATAGTCACTCTACCACGTGAAAGTATGGTTATCGTAACATACCAATCCTTTTCTGTCAAGAAAAAAACAAAGTCCGGAGCCGTGATATTTGAAAACAGGTCCGGACTTTGCATTTTTGCGTGATTATGAAATCTTGTCTTTGTGATAAAGAAGAGTGACGCTGCGCGGCGGCAGATAGAGATTTACCATTCCGGCACGTGCCCGAATCTCCTTCGGGCGGTCATTGTAACCATCCTGGCTGGAACGGATCAGTCTCGTCATGGAAACTTCTTCCATACGGGTGATCCCCGCCGGCCATACCTTGATCGTGACTTCTCTTCCCTCATCACGGTTATTCAGGACAACGATCATCTGCTCGATATGCGAGAAACGTCCGTAGCACAGTCCCTGATAGTCGTTCCACAGGAATTTGAGGGATCCTGTACGAAGGATACGGTATTTCTTGTGGATCGCGATCATTTTTTTGTAAAAAGAAAGCAGTTCCTTGTCCTCGTGTCCCCACGGATAGGTACGGCGGTTATCCGGATCGGTAAATCCGCAGACACCAGCCTCATCACCATAATAAACAGTCGGTGCTCCCGGCCAGGTCATCTGGATCGCGATCGCTTCTCTCATGATCGCCGTATTGATATTCTCAGAAGCCGCCTCTGCTCCGGCGTAGGAAACCCTTCCCACGCGGCGGTTCGTTCTTGTCAGGAATCTGGAATGATCGTGATTCGACAGTTCATTCATCGCCACATGAAGGGCAGACATATGAAGAGAACGCATATGTGTCTTCATTGCACCGATAAACGCCTCACTGTTTCCATACAGATCCTCTCTGTACTCATCACTGTGCTTCTCCATACCGGTCAGGAACCAGGTCACAGGCTCCATAAAAGCATCATAGTTCATGACAGAATCCCATTCATCGCCCTGAAGCCAGCCTTCCGGGTTGCCGTAGTGCTCTGCAAGGATCAGCGCATTCGGATTTGCCTCCTTGACTGCCTTGCGGAAGTCCTTCCAGAACTGATGATTGAACTCATTGCTGTGTCCAAGGTCCGCTGCAACATCCAGTCTCCATCCATCTACGCAATACGGCTCAGACACCCATTTGCGCGCGATATTCAGGACATAGTCATAAAGTTCTCTGGATCCTTCATAATTGAGCTTCGGAAGCGTATCGTGCGTCCACCAGCCATCATAAGACAGGTTGTACGGCCATCTTCCCTCGTCACGGAAATTGAAGAAATAACGATACGGGCTGTCTGCTGAGATATAAGCCCCCGGCGCATAGCCCTCCTGTCCTTCATAGATCCGCTCACGGTCCATCCATTTATTGAAAGAACCGCAGTGATTGAAAACGCCATCCAGGATAACTTTCATTCCACGTTTATGCAGTTCCTGCACCAGCTCTGCAAAAAGCTGATTACTTGCTTCCAGATTCTTCTTGTCGGTAACTCGCTTGATGTATTTCGCCGCATGTGAGTTCTCACGGTCCCATGGAGCCAGAAGTCCGTCACAGTCCTCTACGATCCTTCCATAATGTGGATCTACATAGTCATAATCCTGTGTATCATACTTGTGGTTACTCGGCGATACAAAGATCGGATTCAGGTATACGACCTCCACGCCAAGATCCTGGAGATAATCCAGTTTATCCATAATGCCCTTAAGGTCTCCGCCATAAAATTCCCGGACACCCATGACAGCCGGTGTCTTGGACCAGTCATGTACCTGCTCACAGTGTTCTCCAATATAAGAATATTCATCTGTCAGAACACTGTTGGTCGGATCTCCGTTGCAGAAACGATCCACAAAGATCTGGTACATCACCGCCCCCTTCGCCCAGTCCGGAGTCTGGAAATCTGGATAGATCTCAAAATCATCGCGTTCCTGTAATTCTGTACAGACTCCCCGCTGATTATAGTAACAGTTTACCCAACCATACAGAATTTCAAAGTGATATCGAAAAACCTCATCCGGCATCACGATCTTGGTTCCGTAATAGTCGAAGCCCTTGACCGTCTTATAGATCTTCATCTTATGTTTCTTCTCACCGGATACAAGGTATACTGCGTCTGCATTGTTTTTCTGGGTCCGGAAACTGATCATTACCGTTTCCCCCGCCTTTGGTTCGGTAGGATTTCTGTAATATCTCGTTCCGTCACTGAAAAAAGCGTCCTTATTCAGCACCGGCCGCATATTCAGAATGTACTGCATTTTTCTGGTAATGTCTTCGTTTTCCCATTCCATAATTAAAGTCCCCTTATTCTTAAGCATATGTCTATTCTAGTTGAAAATTCATAAAAGTACAATATAAAAACCACTGAAATACCGTCTCGATTATGGTTATTTTTACAAAATAAAAAAGACAGCGGGATAGGCTGTCTTTTTTGGAGAAGGTATTTCTTCTTATGGGGTGTAGCAAAAACTATATAATGTATTGGGGGGTTTTTACGATGTATATAGTACCATGCGTCTACCGAAAAGTGTGCACAAAGTTCACAAAAATCACAATTTGTTTTTGTGCATCTTGCATACTTTATTTTGAGAGATCAACTTTTTCTGATGTAAAAAGTGCCTCAAACTCTTCTCTGTGGACTTTTTCCTTCTCTAAAAGAAGAGCTGCACACTTGTGGAGCACGTCCATATGCTGAGTGATGATCTCTCTTGCATCCTGGTGGCACTTGTCGATGATATCATGTACTTCCTGGTCGATCTCCTTGGCAACTTCCTCGCTGTAGCTTCGGGTATGTGCCAGATCTCGTCCGATAAATACCTCATCACCGTCATCACCATAAGTGATCAGACCAAGCTTGTCTGACATACCATACTGCATGACCATTGCTCGGGCAGTTCCTGTCGCACGCTTGATGTCATTGGATGCACCTGTCGTGATATCGCCAAAGATCAGTTCCTCGGCAACACGGCCGCCAAGCAGCGTTGTGATATCCTGAAGCATCTTGCCCTTGGTATTGAACATCTCATCATTCTCCGGAAGAGGCATGGTATATCCTGCTGCCCCAACACCTGTCGGAATGATGGAAATCGTATAAACAGGATCCATATCCGGAAGCACATGGAACAAGATCGCATGTCCAGCCTCATGGTATGCTGTGATCTTCTTCTCTTTGTCAGAGATGACTTTGCTTCGTTTCTCTGCACCGACACCAACTTTGATAAAGGCCTGCTTGATGTCCTGCTGCGTGATATAGGATCTGGTCGCCTTGGCCGCCATGATCGCAGCTTCATTCAGGAGGTTCTCAAGATCTGCGCCTGTAAATCCTGCTGTTGTCTGCGCGATCTGTGCGAGATCAACATCCTCGCCAAGAGGTTTGTCCTTGGCATGAACGCGAAGGATCTCCTCACGTCCCTTGACATCTGGTCTGCCGACTGCAACCTTACGGTCAAAACGTCCCGGACGCAGGATCGCAGGGTCCAGAATGTCGACACGGTTGGTTGCTGCCATAACGATGATCCCCTCGTTCACTCCGAATCCATCCATCTCTACAAGAAGCTGGTTCAGAGTCTGCTCTCTCTCATCATGACCGCCGCCCATACCGGTTCCACGCTGTCTTGCAACTGCATCGATCTCATCGATAAAAATGATACACGGTGCATGCTTCTTGCCCTCTTCGAACAGGTCGCGGACACGGGAAGCACCGACACCGACAAACATCTCCACGAAGTCTGAACCGGAAATGGAGAAGAACGGAACCCCCGCTTCTCCTGCAACAGCCTTGGCAAGAAGTGTCTTACCTGTTCCTGGAGGACCTACAAGGATCACGCCCTTAGGAATTCTGGCTCCCACACTGGTATATTTCTGTGGAGATTTGAGGAAATCCACAACTTCCACCAGATCTTCCTTCTCTTCCTGAAGACCGGCTACGTTCTGAAAAGTTACTTTTTTGCCGTCCGGAAGCATCATCCTTGCACGGCTCTTGCCAAAATTCATCATCTTGGAGTTGCCGCCCCCTCCTGACATCTGTCTGTTCATCATGACAAACAGGATCAGGATAAATGCTCCTGTAAGGATCACAGGTAAAAACGTTGTGAGAAAAGCACTCTCCTGCGGAACATCCTTCACATCCGGATGAATATCGTATTTCTCAAGAATCTCCTGTGCAGTGTTTACATCTGTTACATTGACCTTTTTCTGTCCTTCGCCCTCGATCTCTGCCACAACAGATCCCGTCGGTACCTCCCTGTTCTGATACAAGGATGCAGAAGTCACCTTGCCGTCCTCGGCTGCCTGCTGCAGTTCTTCCATCGTGTAATTACTCTGGGAAGTTACCTGATTATTCAGATAAAAATATCCTGCAACCAGCATCACGATCAGCACCAGATAAAGACCAATTTTGCCTGGCTGTCTGTTCACTTAACTGAATCTCCTTTCACTCGCCGTCAAATTCCACAACTCCGATGAACGGGAGGTTTCTGTACTTCTGAGCATAGTCAAGCCCATATCCTACAACAAACTCATCTGGAATATTGAAGCAGCAGTAATCTACTTTTACATCTTTCTTAACTCTGCGCTCTGGCTTATCAAGCAGAGTACACAGACGGATGCTGTTTGGATGTCTGTTCTCAAGAATCTTGAGCAAATAGCTTAAAGTTCTTCCTGAGTCAATGATATCCTCTACGATCAGCACATCCTTACCGATCAGCGGCTGGTCCAGATCCTTCACGATCTTGACAACACCGCTTGACTTGGTATCATCTCCGTAACTGGATACGGACATGAAGTCCAGAGTTACCGGTACAGTAATTCTCTTTGCAAGTTCACAGGTAAAGAACACGCCGCCCTTCAGTACGCAGATCAGATGGACTTCCTTTCCTGCATAATCCTTGCTGATCTTGGCTGCAACCTGCTGGATTCTTGCATCCACTTCTTCTTCGCTCAGTAAAACCTTGATTCTCTCACTCATAACCTGGTTCCTCCTTGGTATGTAATTTCTAATACATTTCTTGTGCATGAAGTAATTTTATACCGTTCGCTGATCCTTCCGCCTATGATCCACAAAATCTCCCCGCCATCTGCGATCAGTGGTACCTGATCTCTGGTCTCCTTTGGAAATTTATCATCGATCATGCATCTGGTCAGCTTTTTGCGGCCTCCGTCCCTGCCGACAATGAGATAATCTCCTGTTTTGCGGGTACGGACTGACAAACCGCACTTTATTTTATCACAATCAAACCATTTCGTATACTTTTTTTCTAAAATCTTCTCGCCGGAATAGGAAAATACTTTGATCGTAAACCGGCCAAACGGTGTTTCCACCTCTTCCGATGTGGCTGGAAGGGGAATTTCCTGTTCCTTTCGCCCTTCTGTTCCCGGTTTCTGCTGTATTTTCTTCCTGAGGATCACTCCATCGTAAGTCCGCACAGCCTCCAGTCCATATGGAAGCGAAATCCGCTTGCTCACCCGGCAGGAATAAAGTTCCAGTACCTGCCGGATATGCGTCTGTGTGAGATCCCGGCTGCGGCCGCTCAGTTTTTCAAGGATCGTCCGGACTCCATAGCTTTTGAGGATCTGTTTTTTCTGAAAAAATCCTTCTCCAAGGCAGTAACTTCCATCCGGTTCTCTGTAATAATCTGCGGCCAGCTGCGCCGCCTCGTCTGTCAGAAACTCCTCCGCCTCTGAGAGCAGCCTCGAAGTCTCTGCCATGTGCTCAACCGTTTTGGCATTGATCTCTCGCTCCATCACAGGAAGAAGATGCCTGCGGATGCGGTTTCTCGTATATTCATCCTCCAGATTCGTGCTGTCCAGGACACTCGGGATCCCGCACTCTCTAATATAATCGTCAATTTCTCTTCTTTCTAAACACAAAAGAGGACGGATCACCTCTCCATTCACCGGTTTCAGAGAACATAAGCCCCTGAGACCTGTCCCTCTCGCCAGATGATGGAGCATTGTCTCGGCAAGATCGTTCTTATTATGTGCCAGCGCCGTACGGACAACCGCATATTGTTTCCGGCACTTGTGCGTCTCTGCGTCAAAAGCCTGCCTGCGCACGATCCTTCCCGTTTCTTCTGTTCCCAATTTCCATTTCACCGAAAGCTCCGGGACATCATAGCGATACACGCTGCATGGGATATTCCATTTGGTGCATACAGTCTCCACCATCCACTGATCCCTGTCTGCCTCCGCTCCCCGGATCCCATGGTTCACATGCACCACCCGGAGATGAAAATGCCAGATCTCTCTCAGTCTCCTCAGAAGATGCAGCATCGTCATAGAATCGTTTCCACCGGATACGCCCGCAATGACCGCGCAGTTCCTTGCGAGCATTTCATTTTCTTTCACAAAATCCTTTACTTTATCGAATGTCTTTTCCCGCATTTTCTTATGTCCTTTACTTTCTTACTACATTGGCAACCAGCACGGTCATGTCATCTCTCGCCCGATAGTCACTGTAGCCAAGCACTCTCTCCAGAATTCCCCGGCTGATCTCACGCGGAGCACTCTCCTGCACATCCAGAATGATTTCTTTCATTGTTTCTTCTTCACAGTCTGTTGGAAGGGCATCCAGAACTCCGTCCGTCATCATAACAAGACAGTCCCCATGATACAGTTTCCGTGAGGCTGTGTCAAAATCAATTCTCTGTACCAGACCTGCCGCAAGGCTCTCCGATGAGATTGCCTCTACCCAATGATCTCTCCTGATAAAAGTAGCTGCTGCTCCTGCCTTGAGGAATTCACAGATTCCCGTATAAAGGTCCACTGCACAGATATCAACTGTGGAGAACATACCTTCCCGTCCATTCAGAATCAGGGCAGAATTGACCATTCTCGCCGCTGCCTCCTGTGAAAAACCTGATTCCATGAACTGCTCCAGTAATTCTACCACAATCTCACTTTCCCTGCATGCATCCATTCCAGAACCCATTCCGTCCGAAAGACACATCACAAATTTTCCTCCATCCTCCTGTCGGCAGATGTAATTATCTCCTGAAACTTTTTCCTTTTCTCTGGTAAGCTTTGCGACACCATACAGCATCTGATAGCTGACATCCTCCACAAAGTGAACCGTATGGAAATCCCGGTTCACAATACAGCGGCTCCCCTGTGCCGAGGTCATTGTGCATTCGCATATCCCGGACAAAATCTGCGAGATTTCTGATACAGCAACACACTGTCCGCTTCTGGCGCGCATGGTCAGAAAAATCTGTCTGCGCCCTTCGACCTTGTCCATGACCCATGCCCGTTTCAGGATCACATGACGCTTTCGAAGGCTCTTGGCAAGTTCTTCCTGAAAAACGGGTTCCGCCGCACTGATATCATAGAGATCTTCTGCAACCTGCTGCATAATATGTGAAATCTCATTCAACTGCTGTGCAACTGCAAGCCGACTCTCGATCATCCGGTTCTCCCAGATCATCTCCTGCTTTTCCTTCTGAAAACAGTCCTTCAGGGATTCCAGGTACTGCGCTGATCTGCCGCAGTTCTCTCCACATCGTTTCCGTGCTTCTTCGATCTTCTCCTCATCCGCCTGCTCTATCGCACGTACCATTGCCTCCCCGCACAGATACATCTCCTCTGCGTGGTCTCCCCAGCACAGTTCTCTCCGGTAACAGTTTCTGCAGAAACGTTCTCCCGTCTCCCGGATAACATTCTCAACCTGGGCACTGCTTAAATATTCTTTCTTATATGGCATTCCATAAAAAGTATCTGCAAGTTTCTGAAATGAGGCTGCGTACCGTTCTACTTTTTCTTTCTGGGGATGTTCTCCGCCTAAAGGAAAAGGCTCTTCTTTTCTGGATTTTCTTCCCTTCAAAACAGTTTTTGCCATGTCCCGCAAAATCAGCAGAATGCTGAGCACGAGCATGGCAATTATCCATTCCTGCATGTTTTCCCCTCCCCTGATGTCTTCATTAAGGGAAATTATAAAAGGGATTTTATAAAATATCTGTCAAATACTGTCAGCTATTTCAGAAAAGTTTTCTTCAAAATATGTGTTATTTCTCCTCTTCAAAAACAATCTCATTGCTTTTGACAAGTCCGAGACGGTCTCTGGCGATCTCTGCCACATATTCATCTGTCTGCATATATTCTTTCTCTTCGTCGATCTGTTTGGTTCGATCCTGTTCTTCTTCTATCGAAGTTCTTATCTCTGCTGCTCTTGTATCGTAGGATGAGATTTTGGCTTTCAGTTCATTACTTTGCACTGTAAGAACTCCCAGAAGAAGCACAACAACTACCGATATCAGAGCCATCCCGAGGTAATTATTTAATATTCTTGTGTTTTTTTTCTTTTTTTTGGACTTTTTCAATCTGCTTTCCCCTCTTCCAATTACAAAAGCGGTTTTCCATAATTATTGAAATTTTACCTCTTTTAACAAGAAATAGCAACCTCTTTAACAAAGAATTCGTCAAAAAAGCCCCCAAAAAGACGGCAGGCAGCAAAAAGAGCCTCAAAACGCCTTCATTATACTGGTAAAGCTCTGCAAAAACCACACTCCCTGACAGAATCCAGTACAAAAGGTCAAAAAACGCCACAGATCTCCGCCCCGGAAACATCCAGCGAAAAATTCCCAGGACCCTGTAAAACAAAAACAGCCCTGCACCGGTTCCTGCCGCTATCAGAAACAGGAACGTCTCTCTTTCCATATAACTGCTCATTTTCAGCGAAACATCCGTTTCAGAAGTTTCTCGTCCTTCTTCGGGGTGTTTCTGGAAAGATAGATCAGGCTGTTTATTTTGCCCTCGATATCTGCCTCACCTTTTTCCAGGTTCAGTCGTTTAACATGAAGTCCTTCGCCTTTGATCTGGAGCTTCCCTTCCTCGGTCAGAAGAAGGATTTCCTGTTCATGAAAGGACTGGACATCCTGGACTCCCGAAATCATGCTTTTTTTCCTGTTTTCGAGGACCAGTCTGTGAGGCTGCCGTGCGGTGCTCTGTTCCATCTCTCTGCCTCCTGTCGTTCCATTTGATCCATTACATTTCAGTTTATGTAAAGATCAGGGCAGATAGACCGGGCATTATCTGCGATCAGAGATATTTATAAAGATTCTCCGCGTCTTCCTTGCGGACAGTATCCTTTACTTCCAGAACTTCTACTTTGACATTCTTGCCGCCGCCAAACTGGATCTCAATGGTATCGCCTGCCTTGACCTGTGCGGATGCTTTGGCAGGACGGTCATTGACAAGGACCCTTCCTGCGTCACATGCTTCGTTCGCCACGGTTCTTCTCTTGATCAGACGTGAGATCTTCAGATATTTGTCAAGTCTCATAAGTTTCTCCTTTAAATTCCGTTAAAAAATGGGGGAACTCATCGTTCCCCCAGCTTACGCTATAATTATTCGTTTACCAGATCTTTCAGAGCTTTTCCTGCTTTGAATTTCGGTGCTTTGGAAGCTGCGATCGTCATTGTCTCGCCAGTCTGAGGATTTCTTCCTTCTCTTGCTGCTCTTTCGCTTACTTCAAATGTACCAAAACCTACTAACTGGATTTTTCCACCTTTTTTTAATTCGGATGCCACAACGTCGGTGAAAGATTTTAAAACTGCCTCTACGTCTTTCTTGGAAAGGTTTGTTTCTTTCGCCATTGCTGCTACTAATTCTGTTTTATTCATGGTGTTTCCTCCTCTAAATAATCTCTTTCTTAATTTATTGCGTAATGCTTCCTGGCATATGCACGCTATTTACTATATATATACCTTTTGTGTCAAATTGTCAAGGCTTTTCCTGCCATTGGAGGCGGTCTCCTGTCGTTTTTTAAAAGAAAAAATCACTCTGATTTCTTCTGTCTTTCACGGGCTTTCAATTCATCCCAAGACAAAGACACTGCCTCTGCATCATCCGGCGAAAAAATCTTCGGATGACGGAATTTCATCTTGGATTCCACGCCCGAGATCACATCCTTGATCGTAAAAAGCCCTTCTTCCTCCGCGATCACACTGTGAAGTGCAACCTGGAACAGAACGTCTCCCAGTTCCTCGCAGAGATTCTGGCTGTCGCCCTCTGCATTCAGGTGATCGATCCCCTCGAGGACTTCCCCTGCTTCCTCCATAAGATATGGCTTTAGGCTTTCATGTGTCTGCACACTGTCCCACGGACATTTCTTCCGGAGTTCCCGGACAACTTCCATAAATCTGTCAAATTCCTGCATACGCCAGTTACCTGATTATTTCATGGAGTCAACCATATCCAGAACTGCCTTGCCCATGATGTCAGATTTCTCATCTGCATCTGCAAGGGAAGTTCCCTTAACGCCGTAGTAGAATTTAACCTTCGGCTCTGTTCCGGACGGACGAACGCATACCCATGCATCATCTGTCAGTTCATAGTACAGAACGTTAGAGTTCGGAAGTCCTGTAGGTTTCACTGCGCCTGTTGCCACATCTGTGATCGTGTCTGCCTTGTAGTCTCTTACAGCAACGACCTTGTGTCCTGCAAACTCTGCCGGCGGATTCTGACGCAGGGAGTTCATGATCTCCTGGATCTTCTGAAGCCCTTCGATTCCCTTCATGGTTACAGACTGGATCGCATCCTTGTAGTAACCAAACTGTTCGTACATCTCGATCATTGCATCCCAGAGAGTCTTGCCCTGAGTCTTGTAGTATGCAGCAGCTTCGCAGAGTGCCATTGTAGCTACGATCGCATCTTTGTCTCTTGCATATGTACCGATCAGGCAGCCGTAGCTCTCTTCAAATCCGAAGAGATAGCTTCCCTTGCCGCTCTGCTCGAATCCGAGGATCTGCTGTCCGATGAATTTGAATCCTGTCAGAACTTCGATCAGTTTTACGCCGTATCCTTTGGCGATCGCATCTGCCAGGTTTGTGGTAACGATGGTTTTGATCAGAGCGCCATCCTCCGGAAGACTTCCGTTGATCGCTTTCTTCTGGCTGATCTCATAGTTTGCAAGCAGGCAGCCTGACATGTTTCCTGTCAGATCATGATATTCGCCGTTCTTGTCCTTGACACGTACACCAAGACGGTCTGCATCCGGGTCTGTTGCCAGAACGAGGTCTGCATCTACTTCTTTGGCAAGTTTCAGTCCAAGTTCGAATGCCTCTGCTGCTTCCGGGTTCGGATAGCTTACTGTCGGGAAATCTCCATCCGGCAGTTCCTGTTCTTTGACAACGTAAACGTTCTCAAATCCAAGTTCTTTGAGGATTCTTCTTGCCGGGATGTTTCCTGTACCGTGAAGAGGTGTGTAAACAACCTTGAGGTTCTTGCCCTCAGCCTTGATCGCATCCATGTGAAGAACCTGTTTCTTAAGTTCTGCCATGTAAGCATCGTCTACTTCTTTGCCGATCACCTGGAACAGACCTGCTTTTTCTGCTTCTGCCTTGTCTATAGTCTTAACAGTATTCCAGTCAGAAATGGATTTAACTTCTCCCATGATTCCGCTGTCGTGAGGCGGTGTGATCTGTGCGCCATCTTCCCAGTATACCTTATATCCGTTGTATTCCGGCGGGTTATGGCTGGCTGTTACGTTGATACCTGCAACACATCCGAGGTGACGTACTGCAAAAGAAAGTTCCGGTGTCGGTCTCAGTGATTCAAAGATATATGCCTTGATTCCGTTTGCTGCAAGACAGAGAGCTGCTTCCTCGGCAAATTCCGGTGACATATGACGGGAATCGTATGCGATCGCAACACCCTGTGATTTCTTGTCAACCTTTGCGATGTAGTTTGCAAGACCCTGAGTTGCTCTTCTTACTACATAGATGTTCATGCGGTTGGTTCCGGCTCCGATGATTCCACGGAGACCTGCGGTACCGAACTCCAGATCCATATAAAAACGTTCTTTGATCTCATTATCATCTTCTGCAATATTTTTTAATTCTTCCTTTGTCGCTTCATCAAAGTATGGGTTGGACAGCCACTGCTCATATACCTCTTTGTAATCCATACTGATATACCTCCCTGTTGATAGTATTTTCCAGTCTTTTTGTAAGACCATTGGTGCTTTATATTATACACCTCTTTGCGTAAAAAAGGAAGAGAAAACCGTACAGTTACAGTCAAATTTACCAATTTTTAACCTTGTTCCTGATAAAAAACAATCAAAAAGGATAATTTTCGAGACATTTTGCTCCGAAGTTTTGCCAGGCTTCTTTCTGCCCTGTCAGCTTCTTTAACTTCTGCGTGTTTTTTTCTGAGATCCAGGCTTTGTTGTGGGAATAGTAATAGTTTGCCAGTTTCCAGTATTTTTCCGGATAAAGAAAGCGGATATGGATATTCTGCCATTCATCCTCCGAGATACTTTTTTCTTTGTGATAGGCACTGAGCATTTTCATTCCAAGCCGCACATCCCAGTTATATTTCTCAAGGATCTTTCGCATAAAACGGTACAGATCAGCCATCTGCACATCAAAGCCCCAGTGCGCAAAGCTGGTGACTGCAGTCTCTTTTCTGATCATAAGGACATTATGCTGGTTATACTCCCCGTGGCAGATCCAGCCGTTTTCTGTCACATCCTGTCGAAGTTTCGAATAGGCAGAATCTCGCAGAAGCCCCAATGCCATGTCACCTTTTTCCAGATAATCCTCCACCGTCGCCAGATACAGTTTTTCGAACTGACAGGATGCCCCTTTTTTGCGGATAAATTTACGGATCTTTCGCAGTTCCTGATTATGTCTCTGATAGATATCTTCCAGTGAAGGTTCCATATAATCCTGAACCAGTGGAAGTTTCATATATTTATGCATCTGTGCCAGAGTCCGCACGCTCCGCAGGATATCCTCCTCCGACCTGGTATCGCACTCCCTTCCCTCATACCAGAACTGCAGTGTGTATGGAATATTATCACGGTCCCGGCTGACCAGATTTCCTTCTTTATTCGGAAGATAGCGGTCAACCCGGCAGCCGGCAGCCGAAAGTCCCTCGAGAAGCTCCTGCTGCTTCTTAAGCTTCTTCTCCGTCCCCTTGAATTCTTTCAGGATAAAAAGCCCCTCCTCGCAGCGGCAGAGAAGCGCCCCCCGCGTGCGGGCTGTGGAGAGCACGGTCAGGCTGTACTGTTCCAGCGTACTGAATCCATAATCATACAAATTAAAATCCCCCTCTTGTTTTTGTACCTTCTATCTTATGTACCCCGTCACGCAGAAATGCAAAAAAGACTGCCGCGGTACTGCTTCATGTGCAGCCGCAACAGCCTTAAGGATGTCAGATGAGTGACATTAATTTTTCTTTTGTATTATCCTCCGGAACATCCAGAACGTGCTCCAGAAGCCGGTTCAGGATCTCGCCAAGTTCCGGTCCCGGCTTGTATCCTGCCTGGATCAGATCTCTTCCGGTCACTGCCAGTGTCTTGAGGGAAACGCACTGATTCTGCTTCAACATTTCCTCATAGCAAGCTTTTACGCTCTCCTGCCGGGCAATCTTTTCATCACGGCGGTATTCGCTCTGTGCCAGCATATCTGCTTTCTGGACTTTAAGATATAATGGAAAAAGTTCCTCCCCGATCCTGTTCACAGCCCTTCTCACAGATTTCATCTGTCCCTCCGGTCTGTCGTCATGATAACGGATCAGATGGGAAACCTGCATGATCGTATCATTATCAAATTTCAGCCGGCGAAGGATCTGCTTCGACATCTCCTCACTTTTTACCGAATGCATTTTGAAATGATCCCGTCCGTTTTCGTCCGTGGTCTTCATAACCGGTTTCGCAATATCATGAAGCAGCATTGTCAGGCGTAGCACCTTGTCCGCCTCCACATAAAGAAGACTGTGCAGGATATGCTCTCCAACGGTAAAGCAGTGGTACGGGGTGTTCTGTTCCGTTTCCATGCAGCGGTCAAACTCCGGCAGAAACTCTTTCGTGATTCCTGTTTCATATGCCACACGGAGATAATCCGGATGCGGCGAGACAAGAAGCTTCACAAGCTCTGCCTGAATCCTCTCGGCACTGACATTTCGGAGATTCTGAGTCAGTCTGCTGATCCCCGCCTTCGTCTCTTCCTCGATCTCAAAACCAAGCTGTGCCGAAAAACGCACTGCCCTCATGATACGCAGTGCATCCTCATGAAAGCGCTCCAGCGGATCACCTACACAACGGATGACCTTGTTCTGCATATCATCCATCCCGTGAAAAAGATCGACAATCCCCTCCTTCGGATGGTATGCCATGGCATTGATCGTGAAATCTCTGCGTTTCAGATCCTCTTCCAGACTGGAAGTAAACGTCACCTGCTTCGGATGACGGCCATCTTCATATTCACCGTCCACACGGTAAGTTGTCACCTCATAACCTTCCTTATCCATCATTACCGTGACAGTACCGTGCTGGAGCCCGGTATCTATCGTGCGTGGAAATAATTCCTTGACCTGATATGGAGAGGCAGAAGTGGTGATATCCCAGTCGTTGGGGCAGCGTCCCAGAATAGAATCCCGGACACAGCCTCCGACTACATAAGCCTCATGACCATTTTCATTTAAAACCCGCAGAATTTCTTCTGCATCGGATGGAATCGTTAATTTCATATTAGTATGCTCTTCCCCAGTAAACCATCTTCTTCGCCGGTTTTCCACAGCATACGCAGACATCGCTCAGATGCTCCTGTTCAAACGGCATACATCTGGATGTTGCCTGAACATCTTCTTTGATCTTGTCCTCGCACTCGCGGTTTCCACACCACATAGCTTTGACAAAGCCCGGTTTGTTGTTGATGGTGTCTTTGAATTCTTCGTAGTTTGTTGCAACATAAGTGTGAGCATCGCGGTGTGCACGTGCGCGCTCCAGCATTTCCTTCTGCATAAGATCAAGAACTTCCTGAACTTTGGACGCAAGTTCTTCAAAGGAAACGACATATTTCTCTCTTGTATCACGACGGCAGATAACAGCCTGTCCGTTCTCGATATCCTTCGGTCCACATTCGATACGAACCGGAATTCCTCTCATTTCCTGCTCTGCGAATTTGAATCCCGGGCTTCTGTCGGTGTCGTCTACTTTGACACGGATGCCAGCTGCCTTGAGTGCTGCAAACAGTTCATCTGCTTTCTCAAGAACGCCTTCTTTGCGCTGCTGGATCGGAATGATGACTGCCTGAGTCGGAGCGATTCTCGGAGGCAGGACAAGTCCGCTGTTGTCACCGTGAACCATGATGATCGCACCGATCATACGTGTTGTCATACCCCAGGATGTCTGGTGTACGTATTTCAGTGTATTGTCCTTGTCTGTGTACTGAATGCCGAATGCTCTGGCGAATCCGTCACCGAAGTTGTGGCTTGTACCGGACTGAAGTGCTTTACCGTCATGCATCAGGGACTCAATTGTGTAGGTAGCTACTGCACCTGCGAATTTTTCTTTGTCTGTCTTCTGACCTTTGATGACCGGGATAGCCAGAACTTCTTCGCAGAAATCAGCGTACAGGTTCAGCATCTGGATCGTTCTCTCCTCTGCTTCCTCTGCTGTTGCGTGTGCAGTATGACCTTCCTGCCATAAGAACTCTCTGGAGCGAAGGAACGGACGTGTTGTCTTCTCCCAGCGGACTACAGAGCACCACTGGTTGTATACCTTCGGCAGATCTCTGTGAGACTGGATATCTTTCTGATAGAAATCACAGAACAGAGTCTCAGAAGTCGGACGTACACAGAGACGCTCCTGAAGTTCGTTCAGTCCACCGTGTGTTACCCATGCTACTTCCGGTGCAAAACCCTCTACGTGGTCTTTCTCTTTCTGAAGAAGAGATTCCGGAATGAACATCGGCATGTATACGTTCTGTACACCTGTCTCTTTGAATCTACGGTCAAGTTCGTGCTGGATGTTTTCCCAGATCGCATAACCTGCCGGTTTGATCGCCATGCATCCTTTTACGCTTGTGTAACCGCACAGCTCTGCTTTTTTTACAACGTCAGTATACCACTGTGCGAAATCTTCTTCCATGGAAGTGATAGCTTCTACTAATTTCTTTGCCATGATTTTCTCCTTTTCTGTAAATGATTTTATATCAGATCAGAGGCTTCTGTGTATAAAAAAAGTCCTCTGATCCCGGTAAAGGGACCGAAGGACTTCGGCGGTACCACCCTAATTAGCAACTCCTGTATGCCAGAAAAAAATTGCTCTCTCAAGCTCCCTTAACGCTGGATCTACGCTGCACTTCACTTGTACAGAGCTCCGAGGCCGGTTCCACGATTCGCGCACAGAATCCTCACACCATATGGATTCCTCTCTGAGATTGCTCCTCATGTACTATTCTCTTCATCGCCGTTATCTTATTTATGCCAGAAAACTTCTGCATATTTGATATTTATTCTATTCGAAATATCTGGTGATGTCAAGAGTGATTTTACCTCACTCAACTGTAAAAGCACTCTCTCTGATCTGTTTTTTCTCAAACTGGTTATTATACTGCAGAATCTGATATTCGTTCAGAAGGGTCTGGTATTTCTCCGGAAGATCGTCCATAGTATACCAGTTTCCGTCTTTATCACACACTGCACCCACTCCGATGATCGGAAGTTCCTCTTTCAGATTGGCAAGGAACTGTTCATATTCCGTAAGCTGAACACCCGCTTTTTCGAGCATGCTGGATCCGAGGTAATTGCAGCTGATATCCTCTTCTTTTGTCTCAGACGGGTAATTTGTCCATATGATATATGGTGTAGTGTAAGTTATCTGAGATTCTATAGTTTCCAGACTGCTTTTCTTTTTGCCAAGGAGCTGTTCAAAAAAGCCATCCTCAAGCTGCGGCCAGTGATCTCCGAATATGACGATCATTGTTGGTTCGTCAACTTTTTCAAAATATGTGAGAAGATCCTTAAACGCGAGATCCGACTGTCTTGCAAGTGACAGATAGGTTTCTGCATACGGATATTCTTCATCATAATTTAATTTGACATCCGGTTCATAGTCTTCTCCATTTGTAGTTTCATCATAACCGCCATGGTTCTGCATCGTCACACAGAATGTAAAAAGCTTCTGATCCTCTTCTTTATCCTCATACATCTTAATTATTTTGTCATAGACAGTCGCATCACTGTAATAATGTTTACGGACTCTGTCACAAAATTCATCGCCCCAGTTCTCTATACTCAGGAATTCATCAAATCCCATTCTCACATACACCTTAGAGCGATTCCAGTTGGATGCATTGTTTGGATGCATTGCTACAGGTTCATAGTCCTGTGACCCCAGGATATCTGCCAGACCATACTCCGGATCCCTGACATAAAGTTCATATGGCTGGCAGGCTGCCGGGAAAAACTGAATGCTGTTTCCTGTCAGAGCCTCATATTCGGATCTCGCTGTTCCACCTCCAAATGTCGGTACATGCAGCTTACCATACGTCACATTCTTATTCAGGCTGTGAATAAATGGCAGAATTTCTGTATCCGTCTGAAGGTCACCTGTACTTTCAAAATCCGCAAGACTTTCATTCATGATCATGATAATATTCTGCGGAACAGTCTGGTTTCCTGCAGCTGTTTTCTTCTCTTCGGAAGTTTCTTTCTCATTTTCTGCCAGGATTTCATCTACTTTCTGCTGTGAATAACCATCTGGCTTTTCAACACTGATGTACCGCGCCTCAAGTAAAAGTGTGTATAAATACCCTTTCTGAGTATAGTCTTTGTTAACATTCCAGAGATTAACTCCCTGTGCATTCTTGAGAAGTGGAAGTGCCTGCACTGCTACAATAAAAAGTATTACCAGACTTCCCATACGGCAGATCAGATTTTTCCTGCTCTTTTTTCCAAGTTCCAGTTTCTGGAATACAAACTGGAAGATAAGGAATGCCGCCTCAAAAAACAGTATTATTTTGAGATGCCGCGGTACCGTGAAACTGTAATTTCCCATTACATCCGCTGCTGTTCCCATTCCCAGAACGTCCAGCAGCATAAATGCCTGCCCACGGAACATAACGACATAATAATTTACCAGTGTAATTACAGTCAGCAGTACTCCATATACCAGTACTGCCCATCGAATCTTCCGAAAGATGAGGATCAGTACAAAAAACACTGCTATATAGATCCACATATTTTTTATGACATAATCTACCGGAATTTCTGTCAGTGATTTTACAACATTTCTGAACATTATATGTCCCAGTTGTTTCTGACCGCTCAGCCAGGTGATCATCTGCACAGCACAAAACATAACTACCGGTGATGCCACCAGCAGTAAAACACTTATAATATATCCGGGCAGGGAAGTTCTGCTTCCGGACTTAGCCTGTATGCTCTCTTTTTCTTCTTTCAAAATTTTCTCCTGTTCAGACAGTCAGATTGATCTCTCTGCCTGTCCGTTTGTATTTATAGTAACGTACTCCTGCCGCATCCAGCATTCGCTTGGACGCGATCACAGATGGTGTATTCTCGTATTTGTCACAGTCATAAACGATCGTCTTGATACCGGACTGAATGATTGCCTTGGCACATTCATTACACGGGAACAGGGAAACGTAAAGTTTCGCCCCTTCCAGGCTTCCGCCTCTGTAATTCAGAATCGCATTCAATTCGCTGTGCGTAACATACAGATACTTCGTATCCAGTGGTTCACCTTCCCTTGCCCACGGAAACTCATCATCAGAACAGCCCTTCGGAAATCCATTATAACCCATTGAAAGAATCTTGTTATCCTCACTTACGATGCAGGCCCCCACCTGAGAATTTGGATCCTTCGACCGCATGCCTGAAAGCATTGCCACACCCATAAAATATTCATCCCAGGAAATATAGCCTTTTCTTTTTTGATTATACATCTTCTGTAAAAACCTCCCCCGCAAATTTTGTTATTGCTGACAATAGCCAAATTTTACCGGCTTCCTGATATTCCAGAAAGCCGGCAGTAATTTTTTGTATATTTTATGATTGCGATTTATACTTCCGGATTCACATCCACGATATCTGTATCTTCTTCCATCTGTTTGATCCTGCGGATATGACGTTCCTCCTCAGAAAACGGAGTGTTCAGGAAAGTATCTACGATCTTGACCGCAAGTCCCGGGCCTACAACTCTTCCACCCATTGCAAGGATGTTTGCATTATTGTGAAGTCTTGTTGCCTCTGCACTGAAGCAGTCAGAACACAGTGCTGCACGGATTCCCTTGAATTTATTTGCTGTGATGGAAATACCGATTCCGGTTCCACAGATAAGGATTCCCTTATCACAGTCACCACTCTGGACAGCGATTGCCACTCGCTTTGCATAGATTGGATAATCTGTAGATTCCAGACTGTCACATCCGAAATCTGTATATTCCAGATTATGCTCCTCCAGATATTTGATGATCTCCTGTTTCAGTTCGTAACCGCCATGGTCACATCCTAATGCTATCATTTCTCTTCCTCCTGTGTCTTGATAATTTTGTGTCCGGCCGCCTTGAGAAGCCGGTTCATGATTGCCTGACCCATCCTTGGTGTATAGAAAGCTTCTGAATAGATCACATTGACCTGCGCCTCATCAAAATCTCTCAGTACCCCATAAAGATGGTGTGCAATCGTCTCTTCTTCTTCTCTGCTGCCTATGCTTAAAACCAGTCCGTCTGCGTACTGATCTTTCGTCTCGTCTGTCGCGATAATTCCTGTCTTCAGCCCGGTTGATGCCGCTTCACGGGTCAGACGGTTGATGCAGGCGATCACCTCATCCTGCGGTCCTTCTACAATGGACAGATCTGCCTTCGGTGCATAATGCCGATACTTCATTCCGGGTGCTTTCGGATGTACACTGCTGTCAGTGATCAGAAGACCTCTGTCCATACGGACATCCCCCAGTGTATCCTTAAGCATCTCAAGCGAAATATAGCCAGGTCTTAAGACTACCGGTACATCCTCGGTGAAATCAACGATCGTAGATTCCAGACCGATACCGACCTGTCCCCCGTCAATAATCATCTCAATCGCATCACCCAGGTCCTCCTCGACATGCTCTGCCATCGTAGGACTCGGTCTGCCTGAAGTATTCGCGCTCGGTGCTGCCACAAAACCACCGGCAGCTTTAATCAGTTCCTGTGCAATACGGTCGCTCGGGAAACGTACTGCCACACTATCAAGCCCTCCCGTAGTCTCCTTCGGCACAATATCTGCTTTTGGCAGGATCATGGTCAGCGGTCCCGGCCAGTATTTCTCTGCAAGGATACGTGCGCCCTTAGGAATCTCTGTCGTGATTTTTGCCAGATCGTCGATGTCTGCGATATGCACGATCAGCGGATTATCGGAAGGTCTGCCCTTCGCCGCATAAATCTTCATGGATGCTTTCGGATCCAGGGCGTTGCCGCCAAGTCCGTAAACTGTTTCCGTAGGAAAAGCGACAAGACCGCCCTCCTTTAATATCTTTCCTGCTTTTTGTATGGCTTCCATATCCAGATGCTCTGCATCCATTGCCACAACTTCCGCTTTCATTTCTGTATGTCCTCTCATTCTGTTTCGTTACTGTCCACTCCGTTCAGTTTTACTGAAGGATGTAGATTTTTCCATGATTTTCTCATGTGCTCTATTATAGTAGATTTCTGTGAAATGTACAACAGGCGATTTTGACGCATAATCATCTGATTTATAGGGTTATTTCTCAATCTTCACAATATAGGTCTCATAATCCGGATCCTGATATACGATCTCACCAAGGCTTTCCAGCCCTGCATTATTAAGGTTCTCGCCATATTTTTCTCTCTCACAGGAGCCTACAAAGATATAGGAAATATCATATTTCTCAATCAGCTCCTGAATTCTCGCAGTGTCTGTCGAAGTGTAGATAGTCTCGATTTCGCCGGATTTCTCATTCAGGTCAGCTACGTCATTTCGCCACAGCCATTCATGTACATACCATCCCATGACTGTCGGAAGACCGGTCATAGCGGAAACTCGTTCGTATTCAGAATAGCTGTCGCCGTTTGCCTCCAGCACTACCGGAGAACCTTCGATGTTTTCTTTGAGCCATTTGATCGCACCGACATCCTCAACATAATCTGTCTCCAGGAAAGCCGTCGCATTCAGTCCTTTATACTGGGATGGATCCAAAACCTGTCCAAACCAGGAATTTACGCTTCTTCCAAAATATCCGCAGGTCCACAGAAGAAGAACCAGCCCGATCGCTGCGATCGCTTTGAGAATCTTTTTGCGATTCACGATCAGCAGGCGGAAAATCACGTATGCCATCGTCATTCCAAACATGATATACGCCTGATAAGTCAGCTTGAACATGGTGTTCGCACGGGCATTTCCGTTCTCATAAATATCACGGACATAAACCAGTTCCGGGATCGCCACAAGTCCGATCGCACACAGTCCCATAATTACCGCAAACAGGTCCGGCGTGCGGACTGCTTTCATCAGCCGGTACAGAGATTTATGCTCCAGTCCTTTGAGTTTCTCCACGATCAGCGAAATTACAAATACAAGCGTCAGAACTGTCGGAAGTCCCCACAGGATCAGAAGCTGGTGTGGAAGGGAGTGATTCTGTGCCAGTCTCACGCCCTGCACCATTGTTGTAAACTGTAAAGTAAACGGCAGGATGATCACTGTCGCAATGGCAAAGATCTCGACTGCCTGTGCTGCTGTCACTGCAGCGATCCGCCTGATATCACCCTTAAGGCAGATAATATTCATAAACAGAACCGTTCCGCCGGTCACAACATAATAGATAACGAAATCCCAGTAGTTTGTCCAGTGGAACATTCCAAGGAGCATTGCCGCTGCAAGGATCTGCGGCATCAGAAGCTGCTTCATCCAGAATTTCTTCCGGCCCTGTTTTTCCATAGACGGTGTCGTATTCCGTACTTTCTTCATCCATGCATACAGAAGTCCCAGAAGAAGCAGGACAAACATAATATTTACCACATGTGCATGGAGATCTCCTAATACAAATGAATAGCACGGAAATTCATGGATCGTCTTATCCGGCACATCCGGATTAAATCCAATATAGCGTGTCGCATCCGGAAACCAGTAGCTGCTCACTTCCTCGCCCTTTAATTTCTGGATCAGCGGAATAATCTGTGCATAGACAACATAATGCATATTTCCTGCAATGGAAACTGCCAGACCTGCAAGGAAGCCTGTGATGGACGGAAGATTCTTCTTCCATCCTGAAACTCTGCCCTGCATGTCCAGAGTCATCTGGTGTACCAGCGAAAACGGAAGTACAAAAGCAAACGCTGCCACAAAAGTACGCATCAGATTGTATGTGAGTTCTACTTTCGTTCCGGAAAGCTTCGTCAGAAATACGGCGAAATACTGACCGCCATAATAATAGTTGATCTTGCCCTGGGAATACCAGAGATCGGTTGCCGGAAGTGTCTTGCTTCGCATCATGGCTTCCATGAAACCATAGTCCATAAATTTCTCTGTCCCGTGTGCTGCCGGATGAAATCCTGCCAGATAGGTCCACAGAAGAAATACGGCAAAAAACAGAATCTCCTCTGCATAAACAAGATCCAGATTTTCGATCGGCAGGCAGTCATATCCCTGTCTCCGCTGTCTTTCATACAGAAAAATGCAGGCAACGCCAAATGCCGCCGTAATTCCCACACAGGTAACAGTCGTGAATTTCAGTATTCTGACGGATACCAGAAACCATGTCAGGAATCCTGTGATCGTGATGGAAACAACCTTTGAAAACATCCATCCCTTATCCGCAAATCCCCGGAACAGCCGTCCTGTAACCGCCATTCCCACAATCCCCAGTACTCCTGCAAGCAGATACCAGGTCCAGAATGTCCACACATCTCCTTTGAGAAGGAACGCAGACAGCGCCACAAGAAAGGCTGCCGGTATGACTCTTATTATTGTTTTTTTAATCATTTCAGGTTTCATAAATTCTTATTCTCCCATCCTCTGACTGGTATACAAGACGAAATGCCTCTGCAATCGTATCTTCTCTGCATTCCGTTTCTTCAAACGTCATTCCATCTTCGAATAAAATATAGGTGATTTTCTCCTGCTTTACAAGTTTTTTCACAGTATTTTCATCAGTTGAACTGTAAATTGTTTTTGCGATGTCCGCGCGTCTGTATGTGTCATAACCCGCTGACCATGCATAATACGGCCATCCCATATACATCATGACACCCGCCATTGTCACCTCATTGATGCTGTATTCCGGTGTCAGGATCAGATCTTCACTCGTCAGATTCTCTGCCAGCCAGTCTGTCAGTGCACTGTTCAGATTTACCGACACCCTTCTTCCCGGGCCATTGTCCCTGACAATGATCACAAAATCATAGATACCGGTGATCGTCAGGCAGATGGCGAGTACAACTGCTGCCAGTTTCCGCCAGATCCCCTTCTGGAACAGTTTCACAAATGCCCATCCCCAGAACATTGCCACAAATGCGTAGGAGATCATAATATATTTCTGGTTTACCGCAATATCCGGTGTCAGCGAAATACAAAATGCGAAAATCAACGGAAAGAGAAAACTTGTCAGAAGCACTCTCTGTCTGCGGTCTTTCAGGAAATACAGAAGTACCAGTGCGCCAAGAAAAAAAACTCCGCTCATCTGCAAAAGGAACCACAGTACCCCGTGCAGTGATTTGTCCTCTGCCAGAAATCCCCAGTAAAACGAAGTACTTACCGCATCGCCCCAGATAAAAACTTTCGCCTGAAGCTCTGCAAAAACAACTGCTGCTATGGCAGTCACAAGATAATCAAGCTTTCCGTCGGAGAACGCCGCAAATCCAAACAGGATCAGAAGTCCTCCGATCACAGCCGCTCCATTCCAGAAAGAAGTCAGCCCCAGCATCATACCTGCCATTAATGCATTTTCGAGGTTACGGCTTTTCCATGCCTCCCTGCTGAATATTCTTCCGGTCAGCCAGTTCCAGCCTTTCTCCTCATGTGCACAGCCTGCGTCCACCCATTCCAGAAACATCCACAGAGCCAGTGTAACGATCAGAAGTCCAAATGCCAGGTGTCTCTGATTCAGATAAACATTAAAATTCCAGAGTCCCCAGTTTTCATTTGGCGTATAACCGATAAAGTTCATATTATTCCTGAACGTTTCCATAAGATCCCCTGCCTGAAGATGCTCCAGCACAAAATGAAAGAACGTCAGTGCACTTCGAAAGAAGAAAAAAACGATCGTCATTACAGAAGCTGCAAAACTTCCGGTAATCCGCAGTGCCAGATTATAAAGCATCATCAGAAATGCCAGTAATGCCAGAATACTGACGATATTATAGGCAAAATCCAGCCGCAGTCCAAGGAATTCCAGATTTCCTACAAGAAACTGAAACATAAAATGATATTTTACATCCTGACCGCCAAAATGTGGATACTGCGTTGGAAAATTGTTTCCAAGAGAGAAGGACCTCATCATCGCTGTATGCGGTGCATAGTCTCCATAAACCGTATAGCCGGAATAAAGGACACCGTCTTTTATGTAAAAAACATAGAACATGATCCATGTAAGAAATACAGCAAGGATCACAAGCAAAATCAGTTCCTTCCGGAATTGTTTCTTATCGTGGATCAGAGCCTGTTCATATTCTGACAGAATCGAATTCTCTTTTCGATAACGTCTGCCGTACAGAAGGGCCAGAAAAACAGCCGCTCCTGCCATCACTGCCAAATTTCCATAAATAAGTGGTTTCTCCGCTCCAAGTGCGCTTGCCGCCCAGGAAATCATATAAGTGATCCATCCAAAGATCAAAAGTCCGGTTCCCAGGGCTCCGGAAGCCAGAATCCAGAACTGATTTGTACGGGTACTCTTATTCCTGTTTCCAGAGACGAAAAACATGCCTGCCACTTCTTTTCCGATCAATATTGCCAGCAGACAGTAAATAATTCCTAACATATCCTATTCCTCCGGGATCGTACTTTCTGTATCATAATTCCTGTATTTTATCCTGCACTTACTTTTCTTACGATCCTCTAGTCAGTATAACAGAATACGAAATCAATAGCAAAAAAGTTTTATACTTTTCGCAAATATGTCACAATTCCATCTGTCAGTGCATCCGCTACCTTCTCCTGATATTCTTCTGTCTGGAGAAGATCTGCTTCATCTGGATTGGTCAGGAATCCGCACTCTGCGATCACCAGTACTCCTTTGCTTCTTTTGAGGAGATAGTAGCTCGTATTTCCTTTGATCTCCCGTGGCCGTTCAACTTCAAGTGTCGTATTCAGACTTTCCTGCAGATCTGCTGCCAGTTCTTTCCCTTCACCGGACGTTTCATAATAAAAGACCTGCGGTCCCTTTACGCTGGGATCATGGTAGCTGTTCTGGTGGATGCTCACAGTCAGCACAGGTGCAGTTTCATCAATCAGTGCGATCCTTCTCTGCATATCCTGGGCTTTTTTGTTCTGGGCTGAATCATCGTAGAGTCCCTGATCCGATTCTCTTGTCAGAACAACTGTATAACCTTTTGCTTCCAGTTTTTCCCTGAGAAGAAGGCTCACTGACAGGTTGATTCCTTTTTCTTCCAGTCCGTCTATACCGATCATGCCAGGGTCACTTCCGCCATGTCCAGGATCCAGTACGATTACATTCCCTTTCTGTTCTGCCTCTTCGGAATTCATCCAGACAGACACCGTCGCAGCCTGTCTGGACAGAAAATAAAAACATATCAGCAAAAAGCACGCCATTATCAGTTCCATTACACATTTTTTCAAAAAGAACACACCCTTTTGCATATTCTCTTTATGTATATGCCCGGGTGCGCTCTCTTATAAACAGAATCTGTTACTGTCCGCTTCGTTCACAGTAACTGTGTGTATTGCATCTTTATTCATATTTTACGATCTCTTTCTTCAGCCTCTTCATGATCCGTTTCTCAAGTCTGGAAATGTAAGACTGGGAGATTCCAAGAAGATCTGCAACTTCTTTCTGGGTCTTTTCCTTGCCTTCTGCATTGTTGAGGCCAAAACGCAGTTTGATGATCATCTGCTCCCGCGGAGAAAGCTTGTTGATCGCCTTTCCGAGAAGTTTGATCTCCACTTCATCCTCCATCCTGCGTGAGATCACATCATCGTCTGTTCCCAGAATATCCGAAAGAAGAAGTTCATTTCCATCCCAGTCCACATTCAGCGGCTCATCGATGGAAACTTCCATCCTGGTCTTGCTGTTCCTGCGAAGGTACATCAGAATCTCATTCTCAATACATCTGGAAGCATAGGTTGCAAGTTTGATATTTTTGACCGGATTAAACGTATTGATCGCTTTGATAAGACCTATGGTACCGATCGAGATCAGATCCTCCACACCTACTCCTGTGTTATCAAATTTCTTGGCGATATAGACAACCAGCCTTAAATTATGTTCAATCAGGATTGCCTTGGCTTCCTGGTGCTGATCTGTATCCAGCTTGCTGATCACATATGCTTCTCTCCTCGGTTCCAATGGTGCCGGGAGGACATCGCTGCCTCCGATATAATAAACTTCTCTCGGTCTCGTAAGTACCAGTCTCTGAAAAAACTGAAACGGATTATAATCCACGCCTGCTGCTGATCTTGTCATAATCTGCCCCTCCTAACGCAATAATCTGGAATTCAACAATAGCTTATATTCCTTGCCCAAAGCGGAGGATTCAAATGTCAGAGCAAAAACCGGTTCTGCTATATGAATCACATCTCCGGGAGTATGGATGCACAGATCGTCTAATCTCACAGCAAGAAATGTCTGTGGGTCTTTTCCCACTGTCTTAAGTAACAGATAGTGTGGTTTCAGACCTGCGATCTCTGTGCTTTTCAGGTTCTCCGGATCTCCATTGAGGTTCTTCAGTGCCTCTGCATGTTCCTTCGGCAAAATCTTCGCAAGAAGTTCTGCCTCCATGATCGATACCGGCTTGCCGCTTATTGGATCTTCCAGCAGGTTTCCACTGTCATAAAGTCCGTAAGCCGACTGTACTCTGCCCTGATAGCCAAACGTCACCGGATAAATATTCCGTCTGCCCGCCCGGATCGAGTCCGCTGCAAAAAGAAATGCACTGCTGCCTGTGTACACCACAAACACGCATAACAGAAAAACTTTGATCGTAAGTGTTCTCTCTCTTGAAACAGCTTCCCAGAATCCACCACATAAGAACGCAGTCAGGTACAACATCAGAAATGCTTTGAGGAGCAATGCTCCCTTCTGGATCTTAAGCCCGATCCGAAGCATCACCAGTGCACAGAATCCATGGAGTGCCACTGTCAGTACAGGAGTGTTTTCCGAAGGAATACAGAGGATCAGGCAGGAACCAAATGCGCCCAGAGCAGCCGCCGCAAAGCATCGTCTGCGCCCCGCACGACACCGCAGGAACCATCCCACCAGACGGAGGAGAAGATAATCCATCAAAAGATTTGCCGCAAACACAACGTCTATGTAGATCTCCTGATACATAAATCCAAACCTCCCCAAAGAAAAAAGCCCTCTGAACCTGTATAAATCCTTCACTTTGGTAAGTGAGCTAATTATAGTGGACAAAGGGCGCAGATTTTGTCAAAACAGGGAGACAGATTCACAGAACTTCTCGTGCCTTATCGACAGAATAGAAACGTTTTTGCATCATAATGAAATTTTCGTAGAAAAAACAAAAAGAAAGAGAGGACTTCGCATCCTCTCTTTCGATAAAACATTTGTTATTTATTATTTTTTCTCTTCCTGAACTTCGATCTTGCGGATCGTTTTGTTCTTGATCTCTTCTTTGATCGCGCTCATGAAATCTCCGAGGTCTTTCATTCCTTCATCGCCAAGGTAACGGCTTCTTACGGAAACTTTGCCCTCTTCCTCTTCTTTTGCACCAACAACGAGCATGTATGGAACTCTCTCAAGACGAGCTTCACGGATCTTGTATCCCATCTTCTCAGAACGTCTGTCAACGGAGCAGCGGATTCCTTCTTCTTTCATCTGTGCTTCTACTTTGTCAGCATAAGCGTTGAATTTCTCGGAAATCGGGATCACACGAACCTGCTCCGGACACAGCCATGTCGGGAACATTCCTGCGTATTTTTCGATCAGCCATGCAAGTGTTCTTTCATAGCATCCCATGGATGTACGATGAATGATACACGGACGTTTTTTGTCACCGTTTTCGTCGATGTAGTACATATCAAACTGTTCAGCAAGAAGTGCATCCCACTGGATTGTGATCATGGTATCTTCTTTTCCATATACGTTCTTTGCATTGATGTCGACTTTTGGTCCGTAGAAAGCTGCTTCTCCGACATCCTCTGTGAATGGGATGTTCAGTTCTTCGAGCATCTGACGAATATCTTCTTCTGTCTCATTCCATACTTCCGGATCACCGATGTATTTTTCTCTGTTGTTCGGATCCCATTTGGACAGATGGTAGGTTACATCCTCCTCAACTCCAAGTACCTGCAGGCAGTACTGTGCAAGTGCGATACAGTCTTTGAATTCTTTTACCATCTGGTCTGGTCTTACGATCAGATGTCCCTCAGAGATTGTAAACTGACGAACTCGTGTCAGGCCGTGCATCTCACCGGAATCCTCGTTACGGAACAGTGTGGATGTCTCGCCGTAACGCAGCGGCAGATCACGGTAGCTGTGCTGTTCTGCTTTGTATACATAGTACTGGAACGGGCAGGTCATCGGACGAAGTGCAAATACTTCTTTGTCTGTCTCTTCATCACCGAGAACGAACATTCCGTCTTTGTAATGATCCCAGTGTCCGGAGATCTTGTAGAGATCGCTCTTTGCCATCAGAGGAGTCTTGGTTCTTACATAGCCACGTTTTGTCTCCTCATCTTCAATCCATCTCTGCAGTTCCTGCATCATGATAACACCGTTTGGCATGATAAGCGGAAGTCCCTGACCGATCACATCTACAGTTGTGAAGATCTTCATCTCACGACCAAGTTTGTTGTGGTCACGTTTCTTTGCTTCTTCCATCTGCTCCAGATGTTCTTTGAGCTCATCCTTTGTAGCGTATGCTGTTCCATAGATACGTGTCAGCATAGCGTTTTTCTCGCTGCCTCTCCAGTATGCGCTGGAAGAAGAAAGAAGTTTGAATGCTTTGACAGGTTTTACGCTCATCAAGTGCGGTCCTGCACAGAGGTCTGTCCAGTCTCCCTGTGAATAGAAGGAGATTTCTGCATCTTCCGGAAGGTCTTCGATCAGTTCTACTTTGTAAGGTTCGTTTTTCTCTTTGAAGTATGCGATCGCATCTTCTCTGGATTTGGTGAAACGTTCGATCTTTGCGCCTTTTTTGATGATCTTCTTCATTTCTTTTTCGATCGTATCAAGGTCCTCACGGGAGAATGGCTCGTGATCGAAATCATAATAAAATCCTGTATCAATAGAAGGTCCGATGGCAACTTTGGCTTCCGGATATAAGTTCTGTACTGCCTGTGCAAGTACATGGGAAGCTGTATGACGAAGAACAGCAAGTCCCTTCTCGTCCTTAGCTGTCAGAATGTTCAGTTCGCAGTCGCTGTCAAGAACTGTACGGAGGTCTACAACCTCTCCGTTTACTTCTCCTGCACATGCTGCGCGTGCCAGTCCTTCGCTGATGTCATAAGCGATGTCAATTATGGATTTTGCTTCGGAATATTCTTTTTTGGATCCGTCTTTCAGTGTGATAATCATAGTTTTGAACTCCTTTTGTGTTTGAATAAATCTGTAAGTTTTTTCCACAGGGACGAGCTGACTTCTGATTCATTTGATAAATAAAAAAGTCCCTTACAATACATCTCTGCACTGTAAGGGACGAATATGATCATAGCATACGATACTCGCGGTTCCACCCTGCTTGCTGTAACTGTCATACGGCAGTCTCAGCCACTCTTATAAGATGATAACGGAATCACCGGACCGGATTAGGGCCACTCGGAGATGGTCTTCGACTGCTTCCAGCTGAAATACTCTCAGCAAATGTATTCCTCTCTGGAGCCTTCCACAGTTTACTCTTCTCGTCAACGTGTTTCTTATTTATTCTGTAGTTTATTATATCCGCACGTTTTCCGTTTGTCAATGGGTGATTTTGTTTTTTGGTAAGACCGATTTAAATAACGCGGAGTCCGCCATCTGCCAGCATGCAGCGTCTTCTTCTGGTGAAGCTTCTTGCACAGGTCAGGCCTTCACCGGTTGGTCCTGCAATTGTCATAGTCGTATGACCTTCACCGCCGATTCCGACACCGACAAGCGTTGCTGCATTTTTGGTAAAGATGGTTGTTTCGATTTCTTTTGCAAATCTTGTCATATGGTCTACGTTCTTGGAGAACATGGATGCTGTGTGGCGGTTTCCGTTTTCTGCAACTACAGCATATTTTACACAGTCCTCAAAAGTCTTGCAGCGGACGATCGGCATGATCGGCATCAGCTGTTCTACAAGTACAAATGGATGATCATGCGGTACTTCACAGAGAACCAGCCTGGTGTCTGCATCTTTGATTCCGATGCTTTCAAGAATCAGAGAAGCGTCCTTGCCGACCCATTTCTTGTTTACGGAATATTTGCCGTCTTTTTCCAGGAAAACAACTTTGAGAAGCTGCTCTGTCTCCTGCGGAGTGATCAGGTGTGCACCGCAGGCACACATCTTGCGGATCAGCTCATCTGCCACATTGTCCATAACGAAGGTTTCTTTTTCTGCCAGACACAGAAGGTTATTATCAAAGGATGCCCCTCTGTAAATCTCAGATGCTGCTTTGTCAAGATCAGCAGTGTCATCTACTACAACCGGAGGATTTCCGGCTCCTGCACCGATGGTCTTTTTGCCGGATTTAAGAAGTGCATTTACCATTCCCATGCCTCCGGTACCAACCATCAGACGGATCTTCGGGCTGGCAGTCAGTTTGTTGACTGCTTCCATATCCGGCTTTCTCTGCATGGTGATGAGGTTTGCAGGACCTCCGTTCTCTACGATTGTTTTGTGCAGGATCTGCAGGCAGACAGCGCAGACTTTCTTTGCGCCCGGATGTACGTTGAATACAACAGCATTTCCGCCGCCGATCATGCTGATGGTGTTATTGATGATGGTTTCTGTCGGATTTGTAGACGGTGTAATTGCACCGATAACGCCAAACGGAGCCTGTTCTTCGATCATAAGACCGGAATCACCGGAAATCGCATCTGTTACAAGACATTCCACACCCGGTGTCTTGTCGATAACGGCAAGGTTCTTGGTGATCTTATCCTCATAACGTCCCATACCGGTCTCTTCGTGGATCATTTTTGCGAACATCGGGGCATTTTCTCTTGCCACAACACGGATTGCCTCGATAATGCGGCGTCTGTCTTCTACTTTGTAATTCATGTACCAGTCTCTCTGTGCGATGTATGCGGCATCGATTGCATCGTTTACGTCCTCAAATACACCCTGGTCACTCTTACAGGAAATATCCAGATTTGTTTTCATCAGAACTTCTCTGACTATGTTTTTGATCATGATCTCATCCATGGATCGTTTTCTCCTTTCGCCTTTCTTTATTCTTCTTTATCCTGTTAAAAACGCCTCTGTCCGGAATATCCAGGCAGAGGCATTTAAAACTGCTTGACGTAGCGGCCGCTCATGTATCGCGGTCTTTCTTTATTTGATTATTTTACAGTAGGAAGAATTTTTTCTACGTCAGTGTGCGGCCTTGGGATTACGTGAGTTGCTACTAACTCACCAAGTCTGGATGCAGCTGCGCTTCCGCTCTCTACGGCTGATTTAACAGCTCCTACATCTCCACGAACCATAACTGTTACCAGTCCGGATCCGATTTTTTCTGTTCCGACAAGTGCAACGTTAGCTGCTTTACACATCTGGTCTGCTGCTTCGATCGCTGCTGTAAGTCCTCTGGTTTCTACCATTCCTAATGCTTCCTGTGTCATGATGATCTCCTCCTAATCTCTCTTACATTTCCGGTTTGAATAATACTTTTGTGAACACTTCTGTTCTGTTGAACATCATTTCAAATACTTCTTTGCAGTCCTCCAGACGAACACGATGTGTGATCAGTGGATTTACATTCATCTGACCTGTGCTCATGAATTCAAGTCCGCTCTTCCACTCGTTGATCGGCAGTGGATTGATAGAAGAGTTCCAGCTTCCATGGATGGTAAGCTCACCACGAAGGATAGCCTGGATTACTTTGTTTGGATAAGTTACGTCGTCGTATGTAATACCGCCGTATACAACTTCACCGTTCTTCTTGCAGGATGCTACCGCCTGAACGTGTGTGATCTTGTTTCCGGCAAATTCAATTGCGATATCTACGCCTTCACCGCCTGTCAGTTCTTTGATCGCTGCCACAGCGTCTGTCTTCATTCCGTTTACGCCAGCTGTTGCGCCAAGACGTTTTGCAAGTGCAAGTTTATCGTCTGCAACATCTACTGCGATAACCTTTGTGCAGCCAAGTGCACGGAGCCACTGAACACAGATAAATCCGATTGCGCCAAGTCCGAAAACTGCTGCTGTCTTGCCAGCTTCCATACGGCATTTACGAACTGCGTGGAGACCAACAGATACAGGGTCTGTGAAGGAACCTTCTTCATAATCTACGTTGTCCGGTAATTTCAGGCAGTTTGAAGATTCTACAACTACATATTCTGCCATGGCACCATCTCTTCTTGATCCATAGTAATCATAGTGATCGCAGAGGTGGGACTGTCCAACTTTACAGTACTGGCATTCGCCGCACGGAATCAGAGGCATAACGGAAACTCTGTCACCTACTGTCAGGTTATTCTTTACTTTATCGCCGCAGTCTACAATCTGGCCTGCAAATTCATGTCCGATCGTTGTCGGGAAATGGTAAGTTCCTTTTACCATTACCCGCGGAATATCAGATCCGCAAACACCGCAGCTTTTTACTTTGATCAGTACCTGTGTATCTTTCTCAATATGAGGAACGTCTACCTCCACACATCTGATATCTTTTGGAGCAAATAAACGAACCGCTCTCATTTTCTGTGCCATTTATATGCCATCTCCTTTTCTTACTTATACTTATTAGTATGTACTTTTGCTTGTCTCACCTTTTGCAATTGCAACTCCGGCACTTGTTCCCAGTCTGTTTGCACCGGCTGCGATCATTGCCTTTGCATCTTCCGGTCCTCTGACACCGCCGGATGCTTTCACTCCCATATCCGGTCCTACAGTCTTTCTCATCAGTGCAACGTCCTCAACAGTTGCTCCACCTGTGGAGAATCCTGTAGATGTCTTAACAAAGTCTGCACCGGCTTCTTTGGCGATCTGGCAAACCTGAACTTTTTCTTCGTCTGTCAGAAGGCAGGTTTCGATGATAACTTTGACGATGGCTCTTCCATGAACGGCAGTTACAAGATCAGCGATATCTTTCTTTACGAACTGCCAGTTTCCAGATTTGATCTTGCCGACATTTACTACCATATCTACTTCATTGGCACCGTTTTCTATTGCTTCGTTTGCTTCAAAAATTTTGGATTTTGTGGTAGTTGCTCCCAGAGGAAAACCGATTACTGTACACACTTTTACCCCGCTTCCACGAAGCTCCTCATAGCATAATGGAACATAACATGGGTTTACGCACACAGAACAAAAATGATATTCCTTTGCCTCCTGGCATAATTTTTTGATCTGTTCTTCACTTGCATTCTGTTTCAGCAGTGTGTGGTCGATCATTCCGGCTACGCTTCCGGCTGTATTAAAGGATGCACTGACTCCGCCCTGATTCTGCATAGTTTTCAGAATCTCCGTCGTAATCTTACTGACTAACTGTTCCATCTCCATAGCTTATTCCTCACTTTCCATTTGTAATTGCTTGTATATGGTAAACTCCCTTCTGCAAGGGTCTTACTCTCGTTTACTTACTTCGATGATCTTTCGGAATTTCTCCGGTTTCAGGCTGGCTCCTCCGATCAGGAATCCATCTACTCCCGGGCAGCTTCCAATGTCTGCGGCATTCTTCTCATTGACACTTCCACCATACAGAAGCGGGATATCGCTTCCGGTGAGTTCCGAAAGAACTGCCTTAAGATATCTGTGTGTTTCTGTGATTTCTTCCGTAGAAGCACTTACACCGGTTCCGATCGCCCAGATCGGTTCATATGCGATCTGTATGTATGGAATCCTGTCTGTCGAAAGTCCCTCCAGGTCTTTCTCAAGCTGTTTTCTTAATACATTCTTCCACTGTCCGCTCTTTCTCTCTTCCAGATTTTCACCGATGCAGAGCATTACGGAAAATCCTTCTTTGAGTGCCGCCTGTATTTTCTTCTGAATCTCTTCATCCGTTTCGTTGTAGTAGCTGCGGCGTTCGGAATGTCCCACCAGCAGACAGTCACAGCCGAGTTCTTTAATCATGGGAAGAGAAATCTCTCCTGTATATGCCCCGCTTTCCTTATAGTGGAAATTCTGCGGTCCATAGATAATCCCTCTCTTACGGAACTCTCCTGCAAGAACTGCCAGGGTTGTATACGGCGGAAAGATCATTACCTTACCGTCGACCGGTCCCAGTTTCTCCAGAAATTCCATGCCTTCTCTGACCGTCATATTCATCTTCCAGTTTCCTGCAACGATCAGGGATCGGTTCATATATCTGGCTACTGTCTCCCGGATGATCTGGTCCAGATTCTTCTGTTCCATAGATCCTCCTTCCTGCCTTACAAAAGCAGGCAATTTTGTATTCACCTTTTGCATTAGTTTACAAATGTTCCTGCGTTTATATCATTTGTAACTTATGTGCTTATCTTAGCACAAAGGTTCTTACATGTCAACTGCCCATTTGTCCAACTTCTTCAAAAAATCCTCATCTTCAGTAACTACTTTGACTGGCTGATCGTAGTCCAGTGCCATCAGGCCAAGAATTGACTTCGCATCTGCGATCTGGTTATGATCCGTATGCACACCTACATCACTCCTGCATTTGCATGCAAGGTTCATAAAGTCTCTTAAGTCATTTGCCTCTGTCAGTTTGATTAATCGGTACATGTTCTTCCTCCTACTGTGTATAACATTTATTAATAAAAGAAAATCTGGTCAAAAAAGGCCGGTCAAATCCATGACCAGCCTTTTCCTGCAAAATTTTCTATTATTTCATTGCTGCGAAAGCAAGGCTGTCGTCTACATAATCGGCTACATTGCTGCTGTCAATAACGCCAGTACCTGCATCTACAAATTCGTCATAATCTTCCCCATTCAGAACTTTGAGAGTTGTGTTCATAGCAACTTTCAGCAGAGAACCTGGGTCATTCATGGTTGTGATGGAATATTTACCATCCTGGATAGCCATAACAGCTTCCATAAGTCCGTCTACACCTGTTACCTTAACGCCTTCGATTCCTTTTTCTTCGAGAACCTGAGCTGCTCCAAGGGACATATCATCATTGTGTCCGTAAACAGCAACGATGCCGTCATTACTCTGAAGTAAGTCCTGTGCAGCTGTAACAGCTTTGCTTCTTGTGTAATCGCAGTATGCGGACTGGATTACTTCAAGGCCAGGAGCTTCTGCGATCGCAGCTTCGAAGCCGTCACGTCTTGCCATCATAACGGTATCACCGGCTGTTCCCTGAATCTCAAGGATCTTGCCTTCTGCCTTGTCCTTACCGCCGAGTTCTTCTACAAGAGCTTCTCCTACGAGTCTTCCCATCTCTTCGTTGTCACGGCCTACATAAGCGGTGTTTCCATCATTTACATTACGGTCAACGGTGATAACCGGAATGTCTGCTTTCTGGCAGGCTTCGATTGCCGGAGCAACACCTTCTGCATTGATCGGATTCAGGATCAGCGCATCGATTCCACTGGAGATCATGTCGTTGATATCGTTGTTCTGTTTGGTAACATCATCATCCGCACTTACACAGACAAAATCAACACCAAGCTGTTTTGCATAATCTTCTGCAACTTCTTTCATGGTTACATAGAACGGAGAAGCCAGTGTGCACTGTGAGAAGCCGATCTTGTAATCTGCTTTTCCTGTGTAATCAGCCAGAACATCTTCTGTGGATGCAGCGTCGTCTGCCGCGTAAACGCAAACTCCCATAGACCCGATCATTGCCATTGCTGTCAGAATTGCAAGGAAACCTTTTCTTTTCATGTTGAAATCCTCCTTTAAAATGATATAGTTTTTTTATTATGATAAGCACCCCTTGTACTTCATCATTCTGTTATTTTTTTGCATCGATAGCTCTGTTAAGAAGAAGAGCTGCGATGATAATGATACCTTTGGCGATCTGCTGATAGAAAGAAGCAAGACCTACAAGGTTAAAGATATTGGTGATGATCTGCAGAAGGAATACACCGCCGAATGTTCCAAGCATGGAACCAATACCACCGGAAAGGCTGGCGCCGCCGATTACGGATGCTGCGATCGCATTCAGTTCCATTCCATCACCTGCTGTCGGCTGTCCTGTTGCCAGCCAGGATGCGGTAAGAACACCTGCAAACGCTGCCAGGGCTGCACAGAGAACATAAGTGATCGCATAGTTTCTTGTTGTTTTGATACCGGAAAGTGTTGCTGCCTCACGGTTTCCGCCGATTGCAAACAGGCTTCGGCCAAAGGATGTATATTTCAGAAGCAATGCAAAGAAGATCGTCAGAATGATCCAGATGATACCGCTGACAGATACTTTGCCGATAAAACCGCCGCCGATGAATTTGAAATCATTTGAAAGTCCGAAAACAGGGACACCCTGTGTAGTCAGAAGGGCAGCACCTCGGGCAATCTCCATCATTGCAAGGGAAGCAATGAAATCCGGAAGTCCGAATTTGGCGATAAGGATACCTGTAACAAGACCAAGTGCCGCTCCGAGAACCACACCTGCAAGTACAGCTATAATAATAGGAACATTTTTACTTACAAGGATCGCACTGATCATTCCTGCAAACGCTGCAACAGATCCAACAGACAGATCAATACCGGAGATGATGATTACAAGGGTCATACCAATGGCTACGATTCCCGGTATTGATGCCTGCTGCAAGAGGTTCAGTACATTCCCGATTGTCAGGAAATTTGGTGATAATATAGAAGCAATAACGATAAATACGATCAGCAGTACCAGTAAGTTATATTTTTTAAGCAGATCGCCGATCTTCATAGGTTCTTTTCTCATGATTCGTTCCTCCCCGTAACAGATACTGATAAAATTTTGTCTGGATTAAAGTTTTCTTTTGATGAAGTCATGACTTCTTTGCCATCGAACATTACAATGATATTGTCACAGATTCGAAGCAGTTCATCCAGTTCTGAAGAAACCACGATCATACTCTTACCTTCGTCTGCGAGGTTACGGATGATCTTGTAGATCTCCTCTTTTACCATAACGTCGATTCCCTGTGTCGGCTCATCGATCAGAAGAATATCACAGTCACGGAACAGCCATTTCGCAATGATGACCTTCTGCTGATTTCCACCGGAAAGGTTCTGAATCACCGTATTGATCGACGGTGTTTTTACATTGAGACTCTTCTTATAAAGTTCACAGGTTTCGCGGATCACGCCATAGTTGATGACTCCATTTTTCTTGCACTTGTCAAGTGCAACCATTGTCATGTTTTCCCAGACAGGAAGGATCTGGACAAGTCCCTGTGTCTTGCGGTTCTCCGGGATCAGACCGATCTTGTTTGCGATCGCCTCACCGGTATGTCTGAAATGTACCGGTCTGCCATGAAGCTTGATTTCTCCTTTTTCGTATGGGTCTGCTCCAAAAATCGAACGGATAACTTCTGTTCTGCCCGCACCAACCAGACCATACAGTCCGAGAACTTCTCCTTTATGAAGATCGAAGGAAATATTCCGTACTTTATGATTGGTAAGCCCTTTTACTTCGAGGACTTTTTCATCATTCAGAGGTTTTGCTTCTGTATATTCGTTTTTCTGGCTGACTTTGGCTCCTGTCATGTATTCCACCAGATGATCTTCGTTGATCTCTGATGCGTTACGACAGGCCACAAACTTGCCGTCGCGGAGAATCGTGATACGGTCTCCGACCATAAACAGTTCTTCCAGATGATGTGAGATGTAGATCAGAGTGATACCCTTGGCTTTCAGGTCTTTGATCAACTGAAGCAGTGTTTCAAACTCTCGTTTGGAAAGTGTTGAAGACGGCTCATCCATAACGATCAGCTTCGCATTGCTGGCAAGTGCCTTCATGATCTCTGTCATCTGCCTCTGGCCAATGTTCAGGCTGCTGACTTTGGCTTTAACATCGATCTGCATGTTCATCTCATCTGCAATTTCCTGTGTTTTCTTATAGACCTCTTTCCAGTCTACAGTTCCTAATTTTGTCTTCGGGTAATTGTTGATATATACGTTTTCACCTACCGTAAGTTCATTTACCAGAGAAAGTTCCTGATAAATAACGGAGATGCCTTTTTTCTTACGTTCCAGTGTTCCATGCGGTTTGAGTTTCTCACCGTCAAAAATGATCTCGCCGCCATCCTCTACATAAGCTCCTGAAAGAATCTTCATCAATGTAGATTTACCGGCTCCATTGGCGCCGATCAGACAGTGTACTTCGCCTCTTCTTACCGAAAAGTCCACTCCATCCAATGCCTTAACTCCTGGAAACAACTTATCGATCTTTCGCATTTCCAGAATGTTGTCACGTTCCTGCACTATGTACTCCTCCTTTGCCTCTGCTTATTGATGCATCAGATTTTTTAGGCTTTCATATAATTCCAGGTATTTATGGAAATATGGCTGATATTCTTCGTGGTTCTGCATATCCGGCTCCACAATAAATTTCGGTTTTATCATGTGGGCTGCTGCTGACTGAAAATCATCGTAGAATCTTCCTTTGGATGCCGCTACAACACAGCAGCCAAGGACACCTGCCTGTATATTTTCATTTACAATGATCGGTTTTCCGGTAACATCTGAGATCATCTGCAGCCAGCGGCGGTCTTTGGTTACGCCTCCGCATGCTGTAATGGATTCTACCGGATATCCCTGTTCTTCAAAGTTTCGGATAATATTCTGTGTTCCGTAGGAAACAGATTCCAGAACTGCCCGGTAAATGTGTTTCCATGTATGCTTGATGTTCAGACCGAAGATCACGCCCTTTGCCATTGCATCCTTATATGGTGTACGGTTTCCCTGGAAAAAATCGAGTACGGTAACTCCGTCTGCACCGATCGGAATCTCATCTGGAATTCCCAGAAGGTTTCCATATGGATTGCCGTCCTTTTCCGGAATGTGGAAATTATGCCGGAACCAGTTTACCAGTCCGGAGGCAGAAATCTGTCCGCCTTCAAGGAGCCACATATTATCAAGGACTGCTCCATCGTAAGGTCCCCAGATACCTTTCATATCTGGTTTCTCATCAGAAAGACACAGATGTACGAAACTTGTTCCCATGATAACGCCAAGCTTGCCTGGCTTCAGGACATCCAGACCAAACATTGCCATATGGGCGTCAATGCCGCCCTGCACGATCTGCATTTCTCTGGAGAAGCCATATTTCTCACAGAGTTCCGGGCGAATGGTTCCTACCGGATCCCCAATCTTGTCGACCCGCATGGTCAGTTTTTCTTCATAATCTTCAAAACCGATCTGCTCAAAAAAATCTCTCTGATAACCGCCCATGGAAGAAACATAATTCCATTTGCAGGTTGTATTGCAGATTGAACTTGACCACTCCCCGCATAACTGATAATTCATCCAGTCAAGCTGATCTACGATCCTGTAACAGACATCATAAATATCTTTCCTGTGTCTCTTGATCCAGAGTGCTTTGGGAATCATCCATTCGAAGGATGTCTCCTTGCCACAGTAATCAAGTACCGGATGACCGGTATCGTTGATCTCCTGCATTTCTTTTCTTGACCGGGCATCCATCCACATCATGGCATTCATGAGCGGGCGGCCTTCCTGATCTACCGGAATAGCAGTGGTAGAGGTAGCACATACGCAACAGGCTCTGATATTCTGTCGGATCTCAGAATCCAATGTGTGTGCAAACTGTTCAAAAATTCCGTTGACAGCTTCCCACCAGTTCAACGGATTCTGTTCAGCCCATCCAACCTTTGGAAATTCTGTCTCCCATTTCTGTTCCTTCTCAAAGATCAGTTTTCCTCTGGTATCGCTGATTCCAATCCGCACGCCCTGAGTTCCGGTGTCTATCCCCATAAAATAAGCTTCCATCTTTAACCTCCGCGCTAATAAAATCGGAATTTTCTATTTTCTTTTGTTCTTACATTTGTTACTATGAACATTTGTTACTGCACTTGTATCGTTTGTTTATAATTGAATATTACTATACGATTTTGATATTGTCAATCACTTTTTGGGAGTTTATCCAATTTTTGCTCGTTAATAATTTGTTTTATTTCTATTTTGCATTATAAACATTTTTTTCTTGCATTTTCGTTCATCATTTCAGCCAATAGTTTTCTTTTTAACGAATATTTTGACAACAAATTGACAAAAGCCTTATTGCGATACAGAACAATTTGTGTTATACTCGCAGTAAGTAGAACTATCGAAAATATTATGAAAAAGAAAGAGAACACAGCTTATGCCAGATTACAAACGAATTGAGCTGCTTGTTAAAGTGGCTAAACTTTATTACGAGAATGATTACAGTCAGGAAATGATCGCGAAGAAACTTGGACTTTCCCGTCCATATATTTCCAAACTCCTGAACGAGTCCAAATCGAATGGTATTGTCAAGGTTCAGGTAATAGACCCCTTAAGCATCGAAACTCCTCTGGAGAAAAATCTTCGTGAGCATTTCGGTCTGGAGAAAGTCCGGATCGTTCCGATGTCCGAGGGAATTGCATCCCTTTCCCGGCTTGGACTGGAAGCAGCCAGGTATCTTGATACTATTCTTCAGGATGGTGATATCATTGGCCTTTCCTGGGGTGCCACTGTTTACGAATGTTCCAAGGCACTGATCCGCAGAGATGATCTTCGTGATATCATCAATGTCCAGCTCTGCGGTGGTGTCAGCAATCTGAACAAGAACGTTTTTGCAACAGAGATCGCCCAGAATTTTTCTACCGCTCTCGGAAGTTCTTCTTTTATCCTTCCGATGCCGGCAGTTCTCGATTCCAGGAAAATGCGTGATCTTCTGGAGGAGGATCACAACATGGGCAAAGTTTTCCAGTATGGGCGTGACGCCAACATCGCACTCGTGACTATGGGTTCTTTCGGACCTAAGAGTGCACTTGTACATACCGGCTACATCAGCCAGGACAAGATGGATGAACTTTCTGCCAGAGGTGCAGTCGGCGATATCTGTACACATCTCATTGATATTAACGGAAATATCTGCGATCAGGAACTGGATCAGCGCACAGCCGCTGTCCCGCTTGAGGATATCCGAAATAAGAAATACCGGATCGGTGTTGCCCAGGGTCTCAGCAAAGTAGACTGTATCCTCGGTGCACTTAAGGGTAAGATCGTCAATGTCCTGATCACAAACGAAGAGACTGCACAGTGGGTTCTCAGCAAGGATGAGCAGCTCTGTGCCGATGCTGTATAGACTGCCAGTTCACTTTAGTTGTCTTTTCGATATGTATCAAACAGCAAAATGCCCTCTGCATTTCAAACTGAATGCAGGGGGCATTTCCTGTTTGTCTTTTTTATTTATTTTGCGTAGTATGCATCCATGAACACTTTCTGTACATCTACAAGGGTTGCTTCTCTTGGATTCTCCGGCATTCCGGTATCTTCGAGTGCATGAAGAGAAAGTGTCAGCACATCCGACGGTTTGAATGCAGTCTCTGATAATTTCGGGATTTGTATTCTTTCTGCAAGCTGTTCAATATAGGTGATTGCTGCATTTGCTGCCTGATCTGGTGTCATATGTGCTGTATTGATCTTGAGTGCACGTGCAATATCTGCATAGCGTTCCTTACAGGAAGGGAGATTGAATTTCATTACGTGTGTAAGGAGGATCGCGTTTGCAACTCCATGCGGTGTATTATAAAATCCACCAAGCTGATGAGCCATCGCATGTACCATGCCAAGTCCTGCATTGGAAAAAGCAAGCCCTGCCATATATTCTGCCCAGCACATATCTGTTCTTGCATCCATGTCGCGTCCATTTTCGCAGGCTTTCTGCAGGGATTTGGCTACCAGTCCGATTGCTTCAAGTGCCAGACCGTCAGTAAACGGAAAATGCGACTTCGCAACATAGGCTTCGATCGCATGGGTCAGAGCATCCATTCCGGTAGCTGCGGTAAGGGGTGCCGGCATATCCACCATCAGTGCCGGGTCGTTCAGTGCCAGATAGGAAAGGCAGTGTGCATCGACCATCAGCATCTTTACTTTACGAACTTCATCTGTTACTACATATGCTCTGGTAACTTCTGATCCTGTTCCGGCTGTTGTATTGATCGCGATCAGCGGAACACCGGATTTCTTTGATTTGTCAAGTCCATTGTAATCTTCGATATTACCGCCGTTTTTTGCTAGGATACTGATTGCTTTGGATACATCCAGCGGGGAACCGCCTCCGATTCCGATCAGGTAGTCGCATCCCTCTCTGTCGTAAACTGCCTTCGCCTCATTGACCAGGGATACGGTCGGGTTTGGCTTAACTCCGGTATACAGCGCATACGGTTTACCGGCACGATCCAAAACATCTGTTACCTTCTTCACTGTACCAATCTTATACAATCCCTCATCCGTAACGACCAGCGCCTTATTTCCGGCTATGGTATCGATATATCTTGGTATCTCCTGAATGCAGCCCTTACCAATGATGGTATGTGCAGGCTGGTACAATTCTTTGTAGTTCATATTGACTTCCTCCATTCATCCTAAGTCTTTCTATGAACAAATGATACGCATTAAGTAACTTTCGTTCTTGATTCAGAGTATCATATTGCTTTAAAAAAGTCAATATTTATCGGAAGATTATGGGTGAACCAGTACTTTCATTGCGTTTCTGTCTCTGATTGCCAGGAAGCCTTCTGAAATATCTTTCAGATCATAGACATCTGTTACATATTTTTCCAGGTTCAGTTTTCCCTCTTCCACATATCTGATGATTTCTTTCATCATTCCTGCGGTAGTTGCATGAACACCATGAATGGAAAGTTCTTTGTAATGAATCAGATTACTGTCCAGATATCCTTTTCCGTCGCCTGCAATTCCACCGAACAGGCTGATTCGTCCTCTCTTGGCTGCGATGATCTGTGCTTCTGTGTGGGCACTCGGAACAGAAAGTGCTGTGATTACAACATTTGCGCCTCTTCCGTTCGTGATTCGTTTCACTTCCTCTACAGTGTCCTGCTCCTTCGGATTGATTACGATAATGTCCGGAATCATTTTCTTTGCAATCTCAATTCTTGGTTTTGCAATTTCTACCATGATAATCTTGGATGCACCTGCAAGACGGGCAAGTTCTGCATGAATACAGCCAATGTATCCACTTCCATAGATGACTACATAATCATCTGGCTGAATATTCAGATAGGTCTGTGCGTTAAATGCACATGCTGCCGGTTCAGAAAGTGCTGCTGACATATCAGAAACACTGTCCGGAATTTTGATCACATTTCCCATATCAATAACGTGCTTCGGAATTTCCATTTTTTCTGCAAAAGCACCTTCATACTGGAAACCAAATGTCTTAAGAGAATCGCACATATTGGTGTGACCGGTCTGGCAGGACCAGCATTTGCCGCATCCTACTGCCGGTGCTACCGTTACACGGTCTCCTTTTTTGAATCCTTTTCCTTCTGCATACGCGCCGACATGTATTACAACTCCTGCCGATTCATGTCCCATGATCCTCGGTGGGGTAATTTTGGCATTGCCTTTCATAAAAGTTCTGAAATCGGTTCCGCAGATAGATGCATAATTAATTTTTACAATCATGTTATCTGCTTTCGGAACTGGTTCCGGCATCTCTTTGATCACCATTTTTCTTTCTTCATTCATCACATATGCTTTCATTTTGCCGGAAACAGTTGTTTCTGATACATATTCTGTAATTGTATTCCGTACAATAGATTCTACCTGTGATTTTGTCAAACTCATTTCTCCGTTCCTCCTGTCAGCCTTTATTCATTCGCAAGATCCTGGATCCTCTTATAGAAATCATGCAGCTCTGTCACATATTTCTTATACAGATCCATGTATTTATAATACCGTTTTCCATTCTCCGGATCTGGTGTGTAGATTGTCTTGCTGCTTACAAATTTCTTTGCGGTTTCTTTAAGATCTCCAAATACACCAATTGCATTTCCGGCGAGAATGGATACGCCCCACATTGCCACGTCATCTCTGTTGATGGTCGTATACTTTTTGTTCTGGATATCTGCACTGAGCTGCGTCCAGACCGGTGATTTTGCACCGCCTCCTATAATTTTGACCAGATCAATCGTATATTCCGGATACAGTCTCTCAATGCTGTTCATACATAACGTAAAATCATAAGTAAAGCTTTCAATCAGAGCCTTGTAAAAATGCGCTTTGCTGTGGCTCCAGTCATATCCCATCCACATTCCACGAAGTGCACCATCAGATGGCATGGAATTTCCTCCAAGGAGTCCGATCGCCATCAGTCCGTCACATCCAGGCGGGATGTTTTTCATTTCTTCTTCCATCTGTGCAAACATCTCTTTGGAAGTGATTCCTTCGTGTTTCACAAAAGTGTTCATAAACCAGTCCAGTGTAATTCCTGAACCTGCAACAAAGTGTGTCGCATAGAAGTCACCTGGAATCGCCGATGGTAGAACATCCAGTCTGCGTTCTTCCATATCCGGTCGATATTCCGGTACACAGGTGCTGACTTCGCCGTAAGATGAAGCTTCAAAAATCGTATCACCATAGTCCACAATTCCTGCCCCCAGGCATCCTGCTACTTTGTCACCTGCACCGGAAACCAGCGGAATTCCCTCTGTAAACCCTAACTCTGCTGCCATTTTTTTGTTCAGATGTGCACAGATATGATTTGAATTTACGATTCTCGGAAGATATTTCTGGTCCAGATGGATCGCATCACAGATTTCATCTGACCAACGGTCGTTCTGCACATCTGCAAGTCCTGTCCACTCTGTAAACGATCTGTCCATTACTGCATCTTCTGTAGAGATATCGCCCAGTTTTCCGATTACATAGCCACTGATCATCAGATACTTCGCAATCTTTTCGCTTTCTTTCGGATATTCGCTGCGGAACCATTCTACCTTTGGTGCCATCTGTGGAAAGTTGGTTCCTCCGACTCTCAGAAACTCATCTTTTAATTCTTTCATCTGCCGCTCTGCATATGGCATATAACGGCTGTCCAGGGAACAGGACCAGGTTGTGATATCATTCCAGTCTTTATCAACTCCCATGAATCCTGACATCTGTCCGGTAAAAGAAATCGCTGCGATATTCTTCTTTCTGTCACCGATTTTTTCTCCGACTTTTTTCATGCACGCAATTACCGATGCAAGAAGTTCTTCTCCTTTCTGAATAAAAACTCCCGGCTTTGGACGGTAGTCTTTCACAGGTTCCATCTCAATTGCAATGCACTGACTTTCTGTATTGTAAACCCCTGCTTTGATAAAGCTTGTACCAAGGTCAACCGCCATTAATAATATTTCTTTCATACTCAATCTGCCCTTTCTGAATTTGTGCGTCAGTCTGATGCATAAAGGATTCCCCATTCTTTTCGGGTCTTTTCTATCAGTTCTCCAATTGCGATCGACTCTTTCCAGGTGAAATGCGGACACTCCTTCTTTCCCTGTTCCAGACATTTCATAACTTCCTGTATTTCATACTGAAATCCTGTTTCACAGTACTCCTCACTGAAACATTCTTTTTTTCCATTGTTTAAAATCAGCTTTGCCGTGGTCGGATGCCAGAATTCCGGTCCTATCAGGATCCTGCCTTCCTCTCCCACGATCTCCACTTCTGCATTTCCTATCTGATTAAATGCTCCGCTCAGTATTGCTGCTCTGCCTTCTGAATACGTGAGAAGCATTTGGAAACATTCATCTACCTCTCCGTTTGATTTCATATTGGAATAAATCTTCTGTGGGCCTTCCGGGAATACCAGATACGCCATTCCAAGAGAATAAATTCCAACATCCCGAAGTGCACCTGCTGCATATTTGATTCCGGCTTTCCAGGGCTGCCAGTCATCAATATCCGGCTTGATATCAAAGCCGGCACGGACTGTCAGTGGCTTTCCGATCCGTCCTTCTTTGATCCAGTTTCTTGTCTGTATGACTGCCGGAAAACATCTCGTCCACATGCCTTCCATCAGGAATGTATTCTTTTCTTTTGCTTTGTTCAAAACCTGCGTAAGCTGCTTTCCATTATCAACCATTGGTTTTTCGCTCAGTACAGGGATTCCTCTTTCCAGAATCTCCATAATATATTCAAAATGACAGGAATTCGGAATTGCCAGATATACGATATCGATTTTTTCTGTATCCAGCATTGTTTTCAGATCTGTGTAGACTTTTTCACAACCATATTTCTGTGCAAATTTTTTGCCTGAATTTTCACTTCTGGAAACAACAGCTTCCAGAATCGCATCCTCCACTGCACGCATCCCGGATGCAAACTGATTCGCGATATAGCCTGTCCCGATAATCGCCCATTTTGTTTTTACTGCCATATCTTTCAGCACTCCTTATTCAGAAAAGCACCACATAATAACATTCCCTCGTTATCCTGCAGTGCTTTTCTCTTTTACCTGAAACTATATTTAATTAATGCAGGATTTCCTTTAGTATGTACTTCCGTCATACTGGTCGAGATTTTCTTCTGTGATGTTGTCGCCGCTTACATAGTAATGTTTTGCAACCTCATCTTCTTTTCCTGCCCAGATAAGTTCTGCACATTCCATTGCTTTGTTTGCGATCGTCTTCGGGAACTGTACCGGTGAGCAGAGGATCTGTCCTTCTTTGATCATATCGATATCATTCTGTGCACCATCGATATCTACTACAGAAATCTTGCCTTCCAGACCTGCTGCCTTGATTGCTGCCGCTGCACCCTGTGCTGTCGGAGAGTTGATTGCAAAGACTCCCTTTACATCCGGATAAGTCTGAAGGAAGGATTCCATAATACTCTGTGCATCTTCTACTACACCAAAAGCATCCTGGTCTGCCACGATCTCTACATTCGGATAAGACTCCTCGATCACTGATTTAAGACCTTCTACACGCTCACGTACTGCCTGAAGTGTTGACCAGTTGATAACTACGATCTCACCTTCGCCGTCAATGGAATCACAAAGTGTCTGCGCTGCCATTTTTCCCATTGCCACATTATCAGATTCTACAATAGATGCGATCAGATCTTTATCTTCTACGTTGGAATCAATCGCAATTACAGGAATGGAAGCTCTCTCTGCTTCCTGCAGTGCAGGTTTGATTCCATCTTTGTCAAGAGCATCTACAAAAATAACATCTACGCCTCTGGCAACCATCTGTGTGATATCCTCTACCTGTGTGTTGATATCATTTGCCGGGTCAGGTGCAATCACTTCTGCATCAATACCGCCTTTTTCCAGTGTAGCTTTAACACCGTCGATCTCTGCGAGGAAAAATGCATTTGCATGTGTCTGTACAGAAACACCGATTGTTTTGCCTTTGCTCAGTTCGGTAGCAGCAAACGGCAGTCCATCTTCCGCTTCAAGAGGGTCTACATAAACCACATCTTCATCCCCTGCAGCTTCTGCGGTCTCTTCTTCTGCAAATACTGATACTGCGGACACACTTCCCATACTGCATACCATTGCTGCTGTCATTAAAACTGCTACTAACCTTTTTTTCATCCTTGAATCCTCCCTTGTTTGTTTTTTATATTAATTTTTTATTTTTTCTTTATCTGAAGATCAACGAATACTGCCCCGAGAACTACAACGCCCTGACACACATACTGCCAGTAGAACGGCACGTTCATGAAATTCAGTCCACTGCTTAAAAGATCCATGATCAGTGCGCCGATAAAAGTGGCTCCGATTCTTCCAACACCACCACTCATACTGGTTCCACCTACAACTGCAGCTGCAATTGCAGTAAGCTCTGATCCCTGTCCAAGTGTCGGCTGTCCACTGTACAGTCTGGAACAGGAGATAACACCATAGATACCATACAAAAATCCAGCAAATGTATATACGATCCAGATAACTTTTTTGCTGTTGATTCCTGAGAATCTGGCAGCTTCTGCATTTCCGCCGATTGCATATACTTCACGGCCAAACTTTGTCTTATTGAGCAGAACATAAGTGATTGCCAGAATAACAGCTGTATAGATAATCGGATATGGAATCGTATTCATTAAATATCCGTTTCCGATTTCTCCGAAATCACCGGAAATACGAATCGGTGTACCTGCAGAACAGGTGTAGGCAATTCCTCGTCCAATGTTCATGGTTCCAAGAGTTACAATGAATGGTGGAATTTTTGTATTTGCAACGATTCCACCGTTTATTGCACCAAACACAGTTGCGATCAGAACACCTACCAGAAGTGCACCTGCTGGATGCAAACCATTGGAGATCAGGAGTGCACAATAGGTACTTGCACATGCCATCAGCGCACCAACAGAAAGGTCGATGCCACCTGTGATAATGATGAGCGTTACACCAAATGCTGCAATACTGTCAAGACTGGTGATTCTTAAAATATTGATAACATTTGCTCTTCCCCAGAATTTAAATTCTGTCAGAAATCCAAATACGAGAAAGATTCCCAGTGCTCCTGCCAGAATGCCTTTATTCAGGTATAAATACTTCATAACCGGATTTTTTGGAACGCCTCCGGAGATTTTTTCCTTCTTTGTTGTCATTTGTTGGCACCTCCTGTTGCATATTTTAATACCAGTTCTTCTGACAGTTCTTCTCTTGCCAGTTCACCTGTCTTCTGTCCTTCATGCATTGTAATCACTCTTGTTGAAAGATTCAGGATCTCCGGAAGTTCTGATGATATGAAAATAATTCCTACCCCTTCTTCTGCCAGCTCTGTAATCATTTTATAGATCTCAAATTTTGCCCCTACATCAATTCCCCTTGTCGGTTCATCCAGAATCAGAATCTTCGGATTGGTAGCCAGGCATTTTGCAAGAACGACCTTCTGCTGATTTCCACCGGATAACTGCCCTGTAATGTGCGCTGCAGAAGTTGCTTTTGTCCGCATTTTTTTCATATATTTTTCTACGATCTCTGTTTCCTGCTTTTTGTCTGTTTTTACTCCGTGGATCAGTTTGTCCAGAATCGCCAGAACTGTATTAAACCGAATATCCTGTATGAGAACCAGACCCTGTTCTTTTCTGCTCTCAGGTGCCAGAATAATGCCTGCTTCAATTGCTTCCTTTGGATTTGATACTTTAAACTCTCTGCCCTCCAGCCATGCGTTGTAAGCAGCTCCTTTATCCACACCGAACAAATACCTCATAATCTCTGTTCTGCCGCTTCCCACCAGACCGTAGAAGCCAAGGATTTCACCCTGATGCAGTTCAAATGAAATATCTTTGAGAAATTTCCCATCATCCAGATGTTCCACTCTCAAAAGTTCTTTGCCTTTTGTCAGGTTTACTTCCGGATAAACATCTTTCATTTCACGTCCAACCATGAGACGGATCACATCATCGTAAGTTACCTCCCCAATATTCCTGGTTGCTATGTACTGTCCATCACGGAACACCGTAATCCTGTCTGAGATCTGGAATACTTCATCCATACGATGTGAAATATAAATGATTGCAACTCCCTGATTCTTAAGCATCTGAACAAATTCAAGAAGCTGTACTGTCTCACGCTCGGTAAGAGATGCTGTCGGCTCATCCATGATCAGGATCTTGCTGTCAACCGAGAGTGCTCTTGCGATCTCTACCATCTGCTGCTGTGCTACTGTCAGATTTGCCGGATAATCATTTACGTGGATCACATCCTGAACGCCCAGTCTTTCCAGAACTTTATAAGCATCTGCTTCCAGTTTCCTGTCATCTACAAATCCACTCTTTTTGGATGGCATCCTGCCGAGATAAATATTCTCTGCAACTGTCATATATGGAACAAGACTCAGTTCCTGATGAATAACTGAAATTCCAAGTTCTTTTGCATCACTTACTTTTTCAATTTTTACTTCTTTTCCATTGATAAAAATCTGTCCTTCTGTCGGTGTATGAATTCCCGCAAGAATTTTTATCATGGTTGACTTTCCGGCTCCATTTTCTCCGAGAAGTGAATGGATTTCTCCTTTTCTCAGATCAAACTGGATCTTATCCAGAGCTTTTACACCGGAAAAGTGTTTAGAAATATTTTTCATTTCCAAAATAGTTTCCATACTCACACCCCATACATTTCACTTTTCTTCTGTTGCTCATGTTGTTTTCCGTTTCGTTTTTGTTAATCAAATTATAGCAGGCTGACCACTTTAATCTATCTTCCACTTTTGGTTTTTGTTTGTCATTTTTGTTTTTATAAAGCAAAAAAACAGTAATGTTTTTGGTGATTTTCACCGTATCGCATTACTGTTCATTGTTGAATTTGTTTTATTTTATTGTCTTTTTTATCTGTTTTCTGGTTATTTTTTGCCCTGTTCCAGAATCTGTCTCATCGTTTCGATATAGTCTCTTGCTTCTCCCGGACGGCTTCTCGACAGAAGAATTCCCGGAATTACAATTTCAGATTCATAATCCTTTCCCATCAGATATCTGCACAGATTTTCCATGGAACGTTCCCCAAGCTGTACCGGATCCTGACCACCAAGTGCCTGCAGGATATTATCATCATCCAGCATCATGTTCACCAGCTGTTCCGTAATATCAATTCCAAACACCGGAATCTTCAGTCCCGCATTCTGCACCGCCATAACGGCTCCGACTGTACCGCCTTCGTTCGCGCAGAAGATCATATCCAGATCCGGATTGGCATCCAGCACTTCTTTGACAATTGGTGTCGATGTACTTGCATCCCAGGCATCCACATCCTGAACAACATCAATCAGACTCTGTGTCATGGACAAAAATCCTCTCGTCCGGCTTTTACTGGTATCCGGAAGCAGTGCACTGAACTGGATGATTGCAGTTTTTGGCTTCCTGTCCGGAAAATTTTCCCGGATATACTCTGCACATTCTTTTCCAACCATCTGTCCGATATTGTACTGGTTCGCTTCGCAATATCCTGTCAGCCATTTACTTTCCATGCTCAGATCCACAGAATAAATGTCAATTCCCTGTTTTGCCGCATTTTCCAGACCTGCAAGCGATCCCGTCGGACTGACCGGATAAATGCAGATTGCATCCACTTCCTGCTCCATATAGTCACTGAGCAGTCGTGTTTCCCTTTCCAGTTCTCCACCGCTCTGCCCTTCAATGACGGTTGCCCCATATTTTTCTGCTGTAACGCGCATGGCAGTCTGCATTACTTTTTCGGTCTGATCTTCCAGAAGAATTACAGATGCAATTGTCGTCCCTTTTAAATCATCATTTTTCTCTTCATCTGCCAAATTTTCTGTATTTTCGTTTTTCATCTCCTGTATCCGGACTCCCCAGATCAAAGCGACAGTAATACCAATGACAGCCAAAAGCAGAAGCCCTATTTTCTTTCTTTTTTCCATTCTTATCACTTTCCTGTGTATTCATCTTTTACCGCAGAACGCATCTGCCGGAATGCAGATGGTGTCAGTCCTTCTTTTTCCTTAAATATGGTCGAAAAATACTGTACATTCGTGTACCCTACCGCCTCAGCAATATCGTACAGCTTCATATTTGTCTGAGTCAGCATCATTTTTGCTTTTTCTACCCTTACATTGATCAGATAATTTGAAAAAGTGCATCCCATCTGTTCGTGAAAAAGTTTGCTGAAATACGAAGTATTCATAAAAAAGCGGCCGGCAATATCCCTGGTGGACAATGCTGTATTGTAATTTTCTTCTACATACTGCAGAACCTGATCAATCATCCAGTGCTTTCTTTTCCCGTTGTTTTCCTGATAGACTTCTACAAGTTTTTCGACAAATTTTTTGAGGCAGTCCCACATTTCCGTTACAATCGTATCGCTTCCAATATAAATCAGCTCCCGCATGACAGTCATGCACTGCATCGCCAGTTCATCTGCATACGCCTCGCACTCCGGAAGACATGCTCCTGCAATCCTGTTAATAAAATTCATATAAAACAACTGCAGTTTCATCATATCTGCACTCTGCAGACGTCTGGAGGAACTTTGCAGAATCGCCTGAAGTTCTGTCTGTGCTTTTTCTGAATCTCCATTACGGATTTCTTTAATCAGCAATTTAAAATCATATTCTCCATAAACATCATCAAATCTGGTATTCAGTTCCTGCTCTGTCTCCTGATTACGAAGTGCCAGGATTCTTTTTTCTTCGGCACGTTTCTCTTTAATCTTCTTCTGTGCCATTTCATAAGATCTGTGGATTCCGGAAAAATCATCAGTCACATCTCCTGCTGCCATAAACAGTGATATATTCAGTTCCTTCTGCAATGCCTCAAGAATCAGCTGAACCCAGTTTTCTACCCGCTCCATGAACTTCGCTTCCGGATCATCCCCGAATAAAAGCAGTACGATCTGGCTTCCTCTCATATAAAGATACTGACATTCATAGCAGTCTTCCTGAAGATTTCGTCTGAGCCACTGGTACACAGACCACATATCTGATTTCACTTTATCATTCACAAAAAAGGTATGCTCTCTGACCTGCATATTCACAACTGCTGCCGACTGAAATGGAAAACCTATTTCTTTCCTGCTTAATTTTTGCAGAAGTTCTTCTGTTCGTTTTTCTGAAGTTTCAAAAATCAGATCTTCATAAATATGTTCCATCAGCATTTCAGATGCCGCTGACTGTTTATCAAACACTGTTTCTTTATTTTTTTCTTTTTTCAGTTCTTCCACACAGCGTTTGACGCTATCCAGCAGTTCTTCTTCATCCACCGGTTTCAGAAGATAGTTTATTGCACCCATGCGGAGTGCTCCCTGTGCATATTCAAAATCATCATACCCACTTACTACGATCATTTTGGAAAATATGGAGTTTTCATTTAATTTTTTCATAAGATCAATTCCAGACAGTTCCGGCATTCTGATATCTGTAATCACAATATCCGGTTTTTCTTTCAGTGCGATTTCCAGTGCTTCGCCTCCATCTTCTGCCTCATAAACTTCTGAAATCCCATATGATGGCCAGTCGATTGTCGATACCAGCCTTTTTCGTAGCCATAGTTCATCTTCTGCAATTAACAGCCGCAATATCACACAACTCCTTTCTCCACTTCAGAAATATTTTCCAGTCTGATTACTGCTGTGGTTCCCTCTCCATAAGTACTTCGGATCGTAAGCCCGGAACGTTCCCCATATTGAAGCTGGATCTGATAATTCAGATTTCTGAGTGCATATCCTTTGTTTCCCATAGAATTCTCAAAAGTATTATCACATATCTTTTCGTTCAGTTTTTCCAGCTCCATTTCACTCATCCCAATTCCATCATCTTTTACGGTAATCTGTACACAGTCTTTTTCTTTTAAAGCAGTTATTTCTATCTTCCATTTGTCACTCTTATTTCGAAATCCATGAATTACCGCATTCTCCACCAATGGCTGCAGAAGGAACTTCGGAACCGCCAGTTCTTCCACTTCCGGATCGATATCATACACAAATGTGATCTTATTATTGACCCGCACATTCTGTACTATGATATACTGCTTTGACAGTTCAAACGCTTCTCTGAAGGTTACGATCCGCTTTCCTCCTGATACTGCGATCCGGAAAAATTTTGATAATGCCATAACAAGCTGTGCAATTTCTTCCTGCTTGTTGATTTTTGCAATGCTGTACGCAGATTCCAGTGAATTGTACAGCATATGCGGATCCAGTTCTGTCTGAAGCATCTGGATCGTTGTCATTGTAACTTTGTCCTTCTGTTTAAGAGCTGCCCTCGCTACATTACATACACGTTCTGTCATCCTGTAAAATTCGTCACTGACTTCCATATATTCATCTGCCTGTCGTCCTTGTTCCGGTTTTTGCAGTACATCCGGAACTTTATTCTCCGAAACCTGTTTTTCGATATCATGAAGAACCGACAGCATTCTCTCATTTCTCTTTTCTATCATTGCATTTACAGTCCAGGCTGCACCAAAGGCCACTGCTGTCAGAAATACAAATGCAAAAACTTTGATTTCATCTGGAAAACCATTTTCTGACAGAATCTTTCCTGCATCTGTCACACTCACATAATACCAGTTATTTGCTGCAGAATAGTTCCAGTTTAATATGTAATTTCTTCCATCAATTTTCAGTTCTCCGATCTGTTCATCTTCTTTTGATGTGATATAGTTTATGATATCTGTATAGGGATCTTTGACTTTTTTGAAATCCTGCTGCTCTTTGGTACTTACTATATTTCCATAAGGATCCAGAATTGCAAGCCAGGTCGGCTGAATCTGAAAATTTGCAGATAAAAGCCTGTTGATATAACGCTCATCCACGCAGGCAGTCAGATATAGTTCGTTGCCTTCTTCGTCACGAATTTCATAATTTCGCACCAGATCATAATCATTAAAATATTTTCCCAATGTCGGATTGCAGATAATGTTCTGATAGGGTGTCGCAATTCCCCATTTACCCACTTCTGCCTGATAACAGTCCATCGTATTTGACAGAACATTTGGAAAAAAAGTAGCATCAGATACCAACAGCAGCTGCCGATATGGGTAATAAAGATAAAATCCAGAAAATCCGCCGACATTATATGTCTCATCCAGCAGAGAAGTATAGGTAGAAAAAGTTTTCTGCACCAGAGAGTAAATATCAATATCCCTGCATTTCAGGTCAGGAATCATCACCACATTGTTCTGTTCCATTGCAAATTTTAACGATACACCCGCATCAGAAACTGCATCCAGTTTTCCTTCTACAGATGCCATGTTTTCTGTCAGCGTATGCTGAATATCTTCTGCCATGGACTGTTTTGATTTTTCCTGTGAATTCTGATATAGAATATAGGAAATCAACATACAGGGAATAACCAGGGCAATCCAAAAAATTATAAACAGTCGAATTCTGAATTTATTTGGTCTTTTCTTTTTATTTTTCATTCTCTTCCTTTAACATTTGTGCACTATTAGTTTACATATGTATAATATCATTATCCCAATAACATTTCAACCGTTATACTTTTTCCAATTAATGGATAAAACACCAACAGTTACTGTTCACTCCGTTCACAGTAACTTGGTCAAAATGCATTCCAAATCACCTTCGGTGATGGCATTTTGCCCTGTATGT
>SKED01000220.1_pt1 | contig 70066 bp, 55 predicted proteins | sample 4826651 | NCBI WGS metagenome assembly SKED01 (sample SAMN11008818, study PRJNA524170) | human gut metagenome | biome: Human fecal sample; material: Feces; isolation source: fecal sample from pouch patient p19 | host: Homo sapiens | place: Israel: Tel-Aviv | collected 2016-06-28 | reverse complement strand
CCACGGCAGGTGATGAAATACTGCGCCCGCTTGAGCACCACCCCCATGCGCTTGAGCTCGTCCAGCCCCAGCGCCGCCTGCTTGCGGGCGCGCCAGATGCGCCGGGCGCTTTTGGGGCCGATGCCCGGCACCCGCAGCAGCATTTCAAAGGGGGCGCGGTTCACATCCACCGGGAACAGCCCGTAGTGCTGCACGGCCCAGTTGCATTTGGGGTCCAGATAGGGGTTGAAGTTGGGGTTATCCTGATCTAAAATTTCGTCTGCCTCGAACTGGTAGAACCGCAGCAGCCAGTCTGCCTGATACAGCCGGTGTTCCCGCAGCAGGGGCGGTTTGGTGTCCAGCGCGGGCAGGCGGGTGTCCTCGGCTACCGGGATGTAGGCGGAGTAGAACACCCGCTTCAGCCCGTACTTCTGGTACATGCCCTCGGTGAGCTTTAAAATGTGGTAGTCCGTTTCCGGCGAGGCCCCCACGATCATCTGGGTGCTCTGCCCGGCGGGAGCAAACTTCGGCGCGTGGCGGTACAGGGTGAGCTCTTCCCGGCTGGCAGCACCGGACACCGCGATCTGCTTCATGGGCCGGAAGATGGAGTGCCGCCCCTTGTCCGGGGCAAGCAGATTCAGGCTGCGCTCGCTGGGCAGCTCGACATTCACGCTCAGGCGGTCGGCGAGGTAACCCAGCTGCTGCAGAAGCTCCGGGCTGGTGCCGGGGATGGCCTTGGCGTGGATGTAGCCGCCAAAGCGGTATTCGCCCCGCAGCAGCCGCAGCACCGTCAGCATCCGCTCGGTGGTGTAGTCCGGGCTGCCCAGCACCGCGCTGGACAGGAACAAGCCCTCGATGTAGTTGCGGCGGTAGAACTCCATGGTCAGTTCGGCCAGCTCCCGGGGCGCAAAGGTGGCGCGGGGGATATCGTTGGACTTGCGGTTGACGCAGTAGCCGCAGTCGAAGGAGCAGCAGTTGGTCATCAGCACCTTGAGCAGGCTCACACAGCGGCCGTCGGCGGTAAAGGCGTGGCAGCACCCCGGTGCATAGCAGCTGCCCACGGTTCCGGCCCGCGCCGTGCGGGAAGCCCCGCTGGAGGTGCAGGCTACGTCGTATTTGGCGCTGTCGGCCAGAATGGTCAGCTTATCCATGAGTGTCTGTTCCATAAAAATGCACCCCCGAACGGAAAAAAGAGTATAAAAGAAAAAGCCATACGCAAAACTGCAAATGGCTTTTGATTCAAAAAACAGATGCATGCAGAAAACCTGTTTGCTCGCTCTTTTCGTGAAAATGTGTTTGGAGTGGCCCGCAGGCCACGACAAACACGAAATAAAAAACAAATTTTCCGCTGAATATGGCCAGAGTGAAACGGAGGCCATTTTAAAATAGAAGATTTACCACTTGGCCTTGGTCTCCACCACGCGGCCGGCGATGTGCAGGTGGTTCAGATCCTCGCCCTTGATCACCAGTTCGTTGTAGGCAGGGTTGAAGGGCTGCAGCACTACACAGTTGCCGCGCTGGATGTAGCGCTTCAGGGTGCCCTCGCCCTCGTCGCCGTAGATCAGCACGCCCAGGTCGCCGTTTTCCAGCGTGTCCTGCTTGTGCACCAGGGCCAGGTCACCGTCCTGGATGCGGGGCTCCATGCTGTCACCGCGCACCACCAGATAGAAATAGTTGGAGGGATCCTTCACGCGGGCATACTCCTGCCCGTAGTCTTCCTCAAAGGCCAGAGCACCGTAACCGGCCTTCACGGTGCCGATCACCGGGATCAAGCTCTCGGAATAGCTGCCAAAGAAGCGCTCTTCCGGGGCGGACACGTTGCTCACCGGGCGGTACAGCCCCAGCAGATAGTCTGCCGTGGTGTTCAGCAGCTCCGCGATGCGGGCCACCGTGGAGGGGTCGGGGGAGGATTTGCCGCTTTCCCACTTGCCGACGGCCTGCTGGGTCACGCCGAGCTTTGCGGCGAGTTCTGCCTGGCTCACGCCCTGTTTTTTGCGGCACTGCTTCAATAGCTCTGAAAACGACATGGTAATTCTCCTTTACATCCAGAGGGGGATTCTTTTGATGACTTTATTATACAACAAAAAGGTGTTTCTGTAAAGAGCTTTCTGCAAGCGGAGCAAAAAAAGGTTGTGGGTGACGGCGGCTTTTCCCACCATCCTGAAAAAATTTGCAGAAAGGCTTGACAGCACGCGGCAAATCTGGTAAATTAAATAGGCATTCGACACGGCGTAAGGCGAGTGTCCACAAGGAGAGATGTCCGAGTGGTTTAAGGAAGCAGTCTTGAAAACTGCCGTACGGCAACGTACCGTGGGTTCGAATCCCACTCTCTCCGCCATTTTTTATAGAATAAGTGTAATGCACTTTGCTCTGGAGTAGTACTCAAGAGGCCGAAGAGGCGCCCCTGCTAAGGGCGTAGGTCGTCTAAACAACGGCGCGAGGGTTCAAATCCCTCCTACTCCGCCAAGAAAAAGCTCGTTGGTTCGTTGAAATCAATGGGCTTTTTCCTTTGTAAAGGAAAAATGCGGCTTGCGGAACAAAAAAGGAGGAACCAATGGCGTTTGGTGTTTTGGCGGGTCAGATCACGGTGATCTTTCTGGAAGTGCTGCTGGGGTATGTGGGGGCCCGCAGCGGCATCATCAAGGACCGGGACAGCAAGTTTTTGTCCGACTTCATCATGAAGCTCCTGCTGCCCTGCACCATGCTGGCAGGCGCTGCGGTGGAGGGTGAGCCGGAACTGCTCACGCAGGCCGGCATCCTGTTCGTTTTGCTGCTGCTGTTGTTTGTGGCAACCACGGCACTGTGCCGTGTGAGCAGCTGGCTGCACCACGACACGCCGGGAAAGTATGCGGTGCTGGTGGGTACGGCGGCCATGCCCAACTGCGGCTTTATCGGCCTGCCGCTGTGCAGTGCTCTGCTGGGCGCAGCACGGGGCACCGTGTTTGCGGGCATGGCAATGGCCTCTTATAATGTATGGTTCTTTACCTATGTGGTGTGCCTGTTCCGCCCCGGCGAGAAGATCCGGCTCAAGACCTTCATCACCCCCACCAACATTGCCACCGTGGCCATGCTGGTGCTGCTGGCCACCGGCTGGCGTCTGCCCGCACCGGTGCAGCAGTTCTGCAGTGCGGTGGGCGGCTGCACCACCCCGCTGGCCCTTATGATCGTGGGTGTGCTGCTGGCAGACAGCGACATCCGCGCGCTGCTGCACACCGGCTTTCTGTACCGGGTCACCCTGCTGCGCGGCATCCTGTTCCCGCTGCTGTTCATGCTGCTGCTGTGGCTGCTGCCGCTGGACAATGTGCTGCGCACCGGCCTGTCCATCATCGCCTGCTGCCCGGCCGGCAGCCTTGCCGCTGTGCTGGCCAAGCAGACCGGCACCGAGGCGACCCTTGCCAGTCAGGCGGTGGCCCACTCCACCGTGTGTATGCTGGTCACAGTGCCTGCCATGCTGCTGCTGACCGGTGCGATATTCCCGATGTGAGAAGCTGTAAAAAAGCCCGCTGTCCAAAGACAGCGGGCTTTTTACAGCATAAGGTTTGTGATCATTGCCAGCACCAGCAGATGCACCGGGTAGAACCAGTAAAAGGCCTTTTTTTGCAGCGGACTGCACGCACCGCGCTGTCCGTTATAGAACCAGACCAGCACAAAGGCCAGCGGAGCGGTGAGCTCGAATAAAAACAGCACTGCGCCCACAAGGCACTGCCGCTTGCGGTCTGCGCGGGTCAGGTACAGGGTGCAGATGATGAGCACGCCGATGGCGTGGTAGTCGGTGTTGGCAGCCAGCGCCAGCGCGGCGCAGCCGCCCGCCCACACAAGCCCCTGCCAGCCGGGCAGGCCGTTTTCCTTTTCAAAGCGCTTGAGCCCTGCCATGGCCAGCACGCCCAGCGCCAGCGTCCAGTAAACATTCTGCGCGCCCGGGTAAAAGGGGGTGCGGAAGAACGCAAGGTCAAAAGGCACCTCGCTCAAAAGGCCGAACAGCACCAGCCGCCCAAGGTAGCCTTTGACGTTGTGGGTGTGCACAAAGCCCTCCACCAGCAGAAAACAGAACAGCGGAAAGGCCAGCCGCCCGGTGAAGCGCAGCACCATGTCCAGCCGGTACAGCGGGTAGGCAGAAAGGGTGGCTTGGGAGAGGGTGCCGGCATCCAGCCCGGGCGTAAGGATGCCCGCCTCGATGCAGGACGCACCGATGTGGTCCACCAGCATGGTGATGCAGGCAATGGTTTTAAGAGCGGTGCCGCTGAAGGTGCGGCGCGGGGAAAGTGCAGTCATAAAGAACACCTCGTTCAGTTTGCAAAAAAATCGTTACAGGAACGATAACGCAGGAAAGGCGGCATTTCCTGCGTCTGCTGCGGCAAAATCTGCACAGAGCGTGCAAAAATCGGGGCAAAAACGCTTGACAGAAAAGGCGCGGGATAGTACAATCAAGAAGATAATTGAACTATCTCAAACGAAAGATGAAAAAGATTCACAGAGAATCGGGCGTCTCCGAACCAGAATAATCAGGAAGGAGGCTTTGGGGCATGACGCTTTTTTCCTACGAGATCTTTGATGCAGTGGCACGGCAGGGCAGCTTCAACAAGGCGGCCCAGCAGCTGCATCTGACCCCTTCGGCCATCAGCCACGCCATTGCCGTGATGGAGGAGGAACTGGGCTTTGCCCTGTTCAACCGCGGTAAAAACGGCGTATCCATGACCAGTTACGGCGCTTCGCTGTACCCGTCCATCCGTGCGGTGCTCAACAGTGACGAGGCACTCAAGCAGAGCATTGCCCGCCTGAACGGCCTGGAAAAAGGCAAGGTGAAGCTGGGTGCATTCAACTCGGTGTGCGCTTCGCTGCTGCCGGGCCTGCTCAAGAGCTTCGCGGCCCAGTACCCTCAGATCGAAATTGAAGTGTATCAGGGCACCTACGACGATGTCAAGGAGTGGCTGCGCACCGGGCAGGTGGACATTGCGTTCCTTTCCTCCACCTGCAAGGAGGAATTCAACCTCACCGAGCTGTTTCGGGAGCCGCTGCTGTGCATCGTGCCGCAGGACTGGCCCGAACCCCAGGGCGGCGTGATGACCCCTGCTCTGATGAACGGCCAGAGCTTTGTGGTGCAGTGCGATGCCACCGACGCTGAGATGCGGCAGTTCCTCAAGAAGTACAAGATCAGCACCGAGCGCCGCTGCCATGTCATCGACGACCAGTCCAACATCGCCATGGTGGAGGCCGGACTGGGCATTTCCATCATGCCGCAGATGTTGCTGCGGGACTGCAAGGCCGCCGTCAAGGTGTATCCCATCGAGCCGGAGGAGTACCGCGTGGTGGGCTTGGCCGTGCAGCGCCCGGCCTCCATGGCTCCCGCCGTGGAGCAGATGTTCCACCACATCGTGGACTACTGCCGTCAGCTGGAGCTGCCCTTGTGACCTGTTCAGTATAACACAAAGCGGCCGGTGCGGGAAACACCGGCCGCTTTTGCATAAAACAAAAACCTTTGCTGCCGGAGCGAAGGTTTCTGCACGGCGTTGCTTTACACTGCCAGAAATTTCCGGTATAATGAAGGGTAGAACAGAGCAAAACGCCAAAGGAAGAGGTTTTTATGGAGACTGCGGGGTACGATTCCAGCCGGCCGCTGGCCGAACAGGTTGCACAGCGGATCAAGGACTACATTCTGGAAGAAAAACTGAAGAGCGGCGACAAGCTGCCCACTGAAACAGCGCTTGCCCGCGAGATGGGTGTGGCACGCAGTACTGTGCGCGAGGCCATCAAGCGGCTGGAGTCACAGAACATTCTGACCGTGCGCCACGGCGCGGGCTCTTTTGTGACCGACCAGCCCGGCCTGGCGGATGACCCGCTGGGGCTGGATTTCATTGAGGACAAGGAGCGTCTGGCCTTCGACCTGCTGGAGGTGCGTAACATCATCGAGCCGGCCATTGCCGCGCTGGCGGCGCGCCATGCCACCCCGGAGGACATCGCCGAGATGGAATCGCTGTACAACCTCATGGAATACCACATCCTGCATGGGCAGGACTATCTGGACGAGGATATGAAGTTCCACCGGACCATTGCCCGCGCCAGCGGCAATCTGGTGGCTCCCCAGCTGGCTCCCATCATCACGGCGTCGGTGGAGGTGTTCACCGAGGGCACCCACCGCACTCTGCTGCAGGAGACCCTGGACACCCACAAAGCTGTACTGGAGGCCATCAAGTGCGGCGACAGCACCTGGGCACGGGATGCCATGACCCTGCACCTTTCCTACAACCGCGACCTGTACCGGAAGATGCACCGCGCCCGCAGCGGCGAACCGCCCCTTGCTCCCAAAGTGCCGGAATGGGTGCTGCAGCTCAAGGAGCTGACCAAGCCCGAAGAACCGGAAGAAAAAGAGTAAATCGAACGCAAACAGCCCGCATGACGGAGCACGATGCTCCTGCCATGCGGGCTGTTTTTCTGTGTTAACTCAGGCGGCGGGATGCATTACCACTCGGCAACGCTGCCGTCCTTGTGACGCCAGACGGGGTTCTTCCACTCGTGCGGGGTCTTGTTCTCCTCCAGCACCAGTTCCTTGTTGACGTCCACGCCCAGACCGGGACGGACGGGCAGCTGCACGCGGCCGTCCACGAACTTGAAGTCGTCCTGGTTCTTGACATAGTCCAGCACGCTCTTGCCCACGTTGTAGTGGATGCCGATGCTCTGCTCCTGGATTACGGCGTTGTAGCAGGTGGCGTCCACGTTCAGGCAGCTGGCCAGAGCGATGGGGCCCAGCGGGCAGTGAGGAGCCAGGGCAACGTCGTAGGCTTCGGCCATGGAGGCGATCTTCTTGACCTCGGTCAGGCCGCCGGCGTGGCTCAGGTCGGGCTGGATGATGTCCACACCGCCGGCCTGCAGCAGGCGCTTGAAGTCATACTTGGTGAACAGACGCTCGCCGGTGGCAATGGGCACATTGCAGGCAGCGGCGATCTCCTTGAACACCTCCATGTTCTCGCACAGGACGGGCTCCTCGATGAACATGGGGTCGAACTCTTCCAGCTTCTTGGCCAGGACCTTTGCCATGGGCTTGTGCACACGGCCGTGGAAGTCGATGGCGATGCCGAAATACTTGCCGCAGCTCTCCCGGATGGCGGCCACGCGCTCCAGAACGGCGTCCACCTTGTCGTAGGTGTCGATCATCTGCAGCTCTTCGGTGGCGTTCATCTTGATGGCGGTAAAGCCGGCATTCTTGCGCTCCAGAGCAGCAGCGCCCACGTCGCTGGGGCGGTCGCCGCCGATCCAGCTGTACACGCGCATGTTGTCGCGGCAGGCACCGCCCATGAGCTGGTACACCGGGGTGTTGAAGAACTTGCCCTTGATATCCCACAGGGCCTGATCAATGCCGGCAATGGCGCTCATCAGCACGCCGCCGCCGCGGTAGAACCCGGCGCGGTACAGCACAGCGGAAAAGTCCTCAATGCGCATGGGGTCCTTGCCGATGAGGTAGGGCTTCATCTCCTGGACACAGGCCAGAACGGTGGCGCAGTGGCCTTCCAGCACGGGCTCGCCCCAGCCGGTCAGGCCCTCGTCGGTCACGATCTCAACAAAGCCCCAGCGGGGACGGACGGTATAGGTGTTGACTTCAACGATCTTCATGGGAAATCATCCTTTCTCTTGTATTGCAGAAGGTTTCAATGGGTTCAGGTTCAGCGCTGGATCTGGTCCACCATGCCGCGGACGTAGGCGGCGCAGGCTTCCCAGTCGTTGGCGGCCACGGCGTCCTTGGGCATCAGGCTGGAGGCCAGGCCCACGCTGATGCAGCCGGCGTCAAAGAACTCGCGGATGTTGGCGGGGCTCACGCCGCCGATGGCCATGTAGTTGGTGCCGTCAAAGGGGCCCTGCAGGTCCTTGACGTAGTGGCGGGGCATGCTGCCGGCCGGGAACAGCTTCATGGTCTTGTAGCCGAACTGCAGGCTGGTGGCCACGTCGGTGGGGGTCAGCACGCCGGGCAGCAGGGCGATGTCGTTCTCGGCGCAGTAGCTGAACACATCCAGCGGGGTGCCGGGGGTCAGAAGGAACTGTGCACCGGCGTCCAGAGCGGCTTTGCAGCGCTCCACGGTGATGGCGGTGCCGGCACCCACGGTGCAGCGGTCCCCGAAATGGGTGCGCAGCATCGTGATCTGCTCCAGGGCGTGGGGGCTATTCAGTGCCACCTCAAAGAAGGGGGCACCGCCCTGCACGGCGGCCTCGGCGTAATCAATGGTCTTTTCCAGCGGAACGTTGCGCAGGATGGCCAGCAACGGATGCTTGGAAACCAGATCGTAAGTGTCCATACAAAAAACTCCTTTCGGCAAACAATGAAACCGGCGGTTTCAGCGGATCAGCGGTAGGTGATGGCAGCGCCGGTGAGGGCAGCTTCCATCTGGGCGGCGTCGGGGTAGCCCTCCACGTCGCCCGGGGTCTGGGTGGCCAGGGCGCCGCAGATGGCACCCATGCGGCCTGCGGTGACCACATCGCGGCCCTGCAGGATGCCGGCCAGGAAGCCGGCATTGAAGCCGTCACCGGCGCCGATGGGCTCAATGGGCTTACAGGGGTAGGGCGGCAGCTTTTCGCGGGTGGTCTTGTCGGCCACCCAGGCACCGTTGCCGCCGTCCTTGATGGCCACATACTGTGCGCAGCCGTCGCGGAACAGCAGATCGAAGATGGCGTCCGGGTCGCGCAGGCCGAACAGGGCGTCGGCCTCGTCTAGGCCCAGCAGCACGATCTCGCTCTGCAGGGTCAGCTCCCGGATCAGGGGGGCGTAGTCCTGCCCACGCCACAGCTTGCGGCGGATGTTGGGGTCAAAGCTGATGGCAACGCCTTTCTCCTTGGCCAGAGCAAAGGCGGCTTTGGTCATGGCCAGGCAGCTCTCGCTCAGTACGGGGGTGATGCCGCTCATGTGCAGCACCTTCACGCCGTCCAGCAGGGCGGGGGTCACGTCCTCGGGGCACAGGTGGCTGGCGGCGCTGTTCTCACGGTAGTAGAACACTTTGGTCTCGCCCACGCCGGTCTCCTTGAACATGATGCCGGTGCGGTGGTCGGGGTCGTAGATGACCCGGGAACAGTCCACGCCCTCGGCACGGAGCTGATTGCGGATGAAGCAGCCAAACTCGTCGGTGCCCAGGCGGCTGACCCAGGCGGCCTCCAGGCCCAGCTTTGCCAGACCCACGGCTACATTGCTTTCGGCTCCGGCGGTGCGGATGCCGAAGTTCTGCACATAGCGCAGGGCACCCACGCTGTCCGGGGTGAAGGCGGCCATGGTCTCGCCGATGGTGATCAACTGAGGCATAAATAACACTCCTTTTCTTATAGGGCTCAGAACTGCAGTTCTACGCTGCAGAGCATTCGTTCGATCTGACGCCGGGCTTCGTCCAGCGCCTGCCGGGCGCTGGCGGCGGCAGCGTCGCTGTAGCGCTCCAGCGGGAAGGCAACGCTCAGCGCGGCCACCACTTTGCCGTTTTTGCGCAGCGGCACGCCGATGCAGCGGATGCCCCGGGTGCTCTCCTCACACTCGTAGGCAAAGCCGCTGGCCCGGATCTCGGCCAGCTGGTCGGCCAGGAGGCGGAAGTCGGTGATGGTGTGCTCGGTCAGCGGGTACAGGCCGTCGTAATACAGGGCCTTGAGCTGGGGCAGCTGGTAGTCGGCCAGCAGAGCCTTGCCCACGCCGGTGGCGTAGGCCGGCAGGCTGCGGCCCTCCACCGTGACGGTACGGCTGCGCAGCGGGGTCTCCACCTTTTTGAGGTAATAGACATCCCCGTTTTTCAGGCTGCCGAGGTGGCATGTCTCGTGGCAGACCGACACGATGTCGTGCATCAGGCGGTAGATCTCCCGCAGGGCGCTGGCTTCGTCCAGATAGGTGTTTCCAATGCGGAACGCCATGCGGCCGATGCGGTAGTGATGATCCTGGTCGTCCAGGGTCAGATACCCCCGGTCCCGCAGGGTGTGCAGCAGGGGAGAGATGCTGCCTTTGGCAATGCCCAGATGCTGCGACAGCTGGGTCAGGGTGTAACCGCTGCCGTTCAGGCTGCACAGCTCCAGAATATCCAGGGCCCGGGCCAGGGAACGGTGGGCATCTCCGGAAGGCATGGGTCTCACTTCCTTTCCTTATATATAGGGCCTCTGAGAGGCATTCGGACCAGGTCGGGAAAACGACGAAAGTGTTCCGATGTGTTCCGCACAGGAATCCTGAAAACACCGGACGTGTTCGGATATCGGGCTGTATTGGGACTTGTGTTCCGATATCTGAACAAAAATTGTGCGCTTTCTGGTTCGGACGGCTGAAAACTGCAGGCCGTCCGTCCTTTTTTCGGCGGCCGGAGCGCCGCCGATCGTTGCCTTTTGCACGGGATGCAGACACTTTTGGGGCCTGCGACGGCATTGTCGGACAACTTAATAAATTGCAAACGATTAAAAATAAGCGCAACATCGTTGCTTTTGAAAGGGACTTGTAATTTTTTCTGTAAATCCCTGCTCCAATTTCAGTATACGACACCGGAAAATAGACTGCAAGGGGCAGTTTGTTTTTCGTGGAAATGACAAGACGAGGAACAAAAAATTATAACATGCGCCGAAAATCCATATTTGTGCAGAAAATGTTAAAAAACTATTGACGGATGGAAAGAAAATTGGTAAATTTAGGACAGCAAAGTTGTTGTCGGACAACGACCCCACGGTGCCGGCCCGCAGCGGGGAAATGCCTGACAGCCATATCGGCCCGAGCGGACCCTGCGCCGGGCTGAGGAAAATGATTCTAAGGAGGAAATGAAACTATGTTGGATCCCAAATACATCCCATTGTTTATTGGCGGCTTTATCGCATGGATCTGCTTTATGATCTTTGTGGGCTGGATCACCAGCCGTGGCAAAAATGAGGGCAGTAGCTTCCTGACCGGCGGCGGCAACCTCGGCTTCTTCCTGATCTTCTGCACCGTGGGTGCTACCATGATCGGCACCGGTTCTTCCATGGGCGCCATCGGCAACGGCTTCAACCACGGCTGGGGCGGCGCCATCTACGGCCTGGGCGCATCGGCAGGTATCCTTTCCATGCTGCTGTTCACCAAGGCAAAGAACAAGGGCTTCCTGACCATGTCTGAGGAAGCACAGTATTACTACGGCGGCAAAAAGATCATCCGCCAGGTCATGGGCTTTATGATGTTCGTCATCGAGATCATCTGGCTGGGCAACCACCTGAACGGCGGTGCCAAGTACCTGGCTTACGTCACCCAGCTGCCGGACGTTACCTGTAAGATCATCACCGTTCTGGGCTTCGGCATCTACGTGTTCATCGGCGGCTACATGGCCGTTGTTACCACCGACGCTGTCCAGTTCATCGCCATCCTCATCGGCTTCCTGACCATCGCTGTCCGTGCCATCCCCCTGGCAGGCGGCTACCAGAACGTGGTGGATACCTTCACCGCTGCTGGCAAGCCCGGCGCAATGACCTTCTACGGCCTGGGCTCCTACGGTGTCATGGCTGCCATAGCACTGGTGTTGTCCACAGCCATGGGCGTTATCGGCACCCCCACCCACCGTACCCGTATCTACACCTCCAAGGACGAAAAGACTGCTCGCAAGGCCTTCCTGGGCCAGGGCATCCTGCTGTTCGGCTGGAGCTTTGTTACCGCCATCATCGGCATGAGCTGCTTCACCATCGCCACCATGAATGGTGACACCCTGGCCAGCGGCGACTACGCCTTTGCTTACATGGCTACCAACGCACTGCCCCCGATCATCGGCATGATGTTCATGATCTGCGGCCTGTCCGCTACCATGTCCTCCGGTGACTCCGACGCCATCTCCGGCGTTACCATCCTGCTGACCGACGTGTACCCCAGCGTCACTGGCAAGACCATCAAAGAAGAAGATTACGCCAAGTACAGCCGTATCGCTCTGATCTGCACCCTGGGCGCTGCCTTCTTCATCACCCTGTTCGTCAACGACGTTATCGGCTACATCTCCACCATCGTGGGCGCCTTCCTGCCCGGCGTGGCTGTGGCTATGCTGCTGGGCCGCTTCTGGAAGCGTGTCAACTGGCAGGGCGGCCTGGCCTGCATCGGCTCCGGCACTCTGCTGGGCGTGCTGATCCTGGTGCTGCCTTCCTTCAAGAACTGGATCAACGCCACCATGGGTGGTCCGGCTGTGCCTGCTACCATCATTTCTCTGGTGTTCGGCATTGTGGTCTCTCTCATGTTCCCTGCTGACACCACTCCCGACGATGTGCGCCTGAAGCACGTTATGGACGACCGCCGCGGCACTGTCGTGGAAAAGGTCGCTGCTGCTGAGGCTGCTGCTGAGGAAGAAGAAGATCTGTAAGATCTATTGAGCCGGCAAACTGTAAATCTGTTTCTCCGAAAGGGGCGAGGGCATACGCCCTTGCCCCTTTCATCGTTTGCGGCAGGGTCGCCTTGCCGCAGGGCAAATTCATAGCGAGAGGGAACCTATCATGAAACGTATTTTGATCCAGAACGGCACTATATACGACGGCCTGGGGGGCCAGCCCTACCAGGCAGACCTGCTGGTGCAGGACGACCGTATTGCTCAGATCGCTCCGGGCATCACGGAGCCGGCAGACCAGGTCATCGACGCCACCGGTAAGGCGGTGACCCCGGGGTTTGTGGATATCCACCGTCACCACGACGCAAAGCCCCTCAATGACCCTCACTTTGGTGAGGTGGAGCTGGCCCAGGGCATTACCACGGCAGTGGCAGGCAACTGCGGCATCAGCATGACCCCCCGGCCGGAATCGGACGAGGCGGCAAAGGAGTATTATTCCTTTGAAGAAGCCGTCATGGGCCCCATCGGCCTGGACGGCCCCCACACCTACCGTGATTATCTGGCTGCCCTGCACAAGGCCGACCTGCCCCTGAATGTTGCCGCCATGATCGGCACCGGCACCGTCAAGATCTGCGTCAAGGGCTTTGCCGACACTCCCTACACCCAGCAGGAGCTGGACGACGCCCGTGCTCTGATCGAGGACGCCATGGCCGCCGGTGCTCCCGGTGTGTCGCTGGGCATCATGTATCTGCCGGAGTGCTACTCCTCCACCGATGAATTTGCCTACATTCTGGAGCCGGTGGGCCGCTACCACCGTGTGATCACCACCCACATCCGCGGTGAGGGCGACAGCATGGTGCAGAGCGTGCGCGAGGTGATCGAGATCGCCCGCCGCGTGGGCTGTGCCCTGGAGATCAGCCACTTCAAGAGCTGCGGCATGAAGAACTGGGGCAAGGACATCCACACCGCCATTGCCGACATCGAAGCCGCCCGCGCCGAGGGCATGGACGTAACCGTGGACTTCTACCCCTACGAGGGCGGCAGCACGGCCCTGACCACCATGATGCCCCCGGTGTTCGTGGCCGGCAACATGACCCGTGCGCTGGAAAAACTGGGCACCCCCGAAGGTGTGGAGGAGTTCCGCCGTACCAGCAGTGTGTTGTACGACGACTGGGACAACTTCTGCATCACGCTGGGCTGGGACCGCATCATCATCAGCGGCGTGGTCCGGCCCGAAAACGAGAAGTTCCTGGGCATGCGGGTGACGGAGGCTGCCGAGAAATTCGGCTTTGAGGACGCCGCTGCACTGGCCGCCTACCTGATGCACAGCGAGGACGGTAAGACTGCCATCATCAATATGTCCATGAGCCAGGATGATATTGATACGGTGGCACGTCTGCCCTGGTCCAATATCATCTCCGATGCCATCTATGCCAAGACCGACACGCCCCACCCCCGCATGTTCGGTGCCTTCCCCAAGGTGCTGCGGGAGTATGTGGCCGAGCGCGGCATCTACACGATGCAGGAGGCCATCCGCCGGATGACCAGCCAGCCCGCCGCAAGAATGGGATTAGTCGGACGAGGGAGCTTGCAGAAAGGCAACTATGCTGATATACTGGTATTCGATCCGAAGAAGTTCACGGATCATGCCACCTTCACGAATCCTGCCCAGAAGGCCACCGGTCTGGACTGGTGCATCGTCAACGGCCAGGTCGCCATTGACCACGACCGGCGCACCACGACCGGTGCCGGCATGGTGCTGACAGTGTAAGGAGCTGCCATGTCGATCGCGATTCTTCTGCAGCAGATCCTGATCATCTTTCTGGAGATCGGCACCGGTGCAGCCGTGACCAAACTGGGCATTATGGATGACAGGAACAGCAAGTTCCTGTCCAACCTGGTCATGTCGGTCACCCTGCCCTGCACCCTGCTGGCCAGTGCCAGCATCGACGGCGGCCGCGAGGCCGTGGCCGGCATGCTCAAGGGCTATGTGGTGCTGGAGATCTTCTACATCCTCACCATCGGCATCTGCCTTGTGCTGAGCAGGGCCATGCACCTGACCCGCGGCCAGAAGGCCGTACTGGTGGGTGCCGCCGTCATGCCCAACAGCGCCTTCATCGGCATCCCACTCATCAGCGCCCTGCTGGGCAGCGAGGCGGGTGCCCTGTACGGTGCCGCCGGCATCATGGCCTACAACATCCTGTTCTTTACTTATGTACAGCACCTGTTCGACCCGGAAGCCAAGGTGAGCATCAAAGCATTCCTTACCCCCACCAACATCACCACCGCCATCATGGTGGTCATGCTGGTGACCGGCCTGCGGCTGCCCGCCATTCTGGAGAGCTTCTGCAAGGCGGTGGGCAATACCACCACCCCGCTGGCTCTTATGATCGCAGGCAGCATGCTGGCCCGCAGTGACCTGAAAAAGCTGGTCACGAACCCCATGGTATGGCTCATCACGGCCCTGCGGTGCGTCGTGTTCCCGCTGGGCTTCCTGGCGGCGCTGTACTTCCTGCCGCTGGACCGCACCCTGTGCATGGCGATCCTGATTCTGGCATCCTGCCCGGCAGGCAGCCTGACGGCCGTGCTGGCAAAGCAGTACGACACCGAAGGGGAGCTGGCAAGCCAGGCCGTTGCACATTCCACCCTCAGTATCCTGATCAGCGTGCCGCTGGTGTTGAGCCTTGGCAGTACGCTGTTGGGAATATAAAAACGGCTGTTGTTCCGCCGACACACGCCCGGCGGGACCGCAGCTTCCAACGGCAGCAGCCCCCGTTTCGGCTGCGTCAGAGAAAAAGAAGAGAGGTTTTTTCTTATGGCAAATGTCTACGATAAGCTCAAGGAAATGAACATCACCCTGCCCGCACCCCCGCCGAAGGGCGGCGTCTACACTCCGGTCATGGAGTTCGGCGATCATCTGCTGTACTGCAGCGGCTGCGGCCCTGACATCGGCGACGGCCACAACATCGTGGGCAAGGTCGGCGGCGACCTGACCCTGGAGCAGGGCCAGAAGGCTGCTTACAACTGCATGCTGAACCTGCTGGCCAATCTGGACGCCAAGCTGGGCGACCTGAACCGCATCAAGCGCTGCGTCAAGGTCCTGGGCTTTGTCAACTGCACCGATGATTTTGCACAGCAGCCGCAGGTCATCAACGGCGGCTCCAACCTGCTGTTCGAGCTGTTCGGTGAGGAGAAGGGTCTGCCCGCCCGCACCGCCATGGGCACCAATTCCTGCCCGGGCAACATCGCGGTCGAGATCGAGATGCTGGTGGAGTATGAATAAGATCAACGACAACCTCTATACCTTTGAGGGTCAGCAGGACATCGTAAGCCCGCAGCTGGTCTATTACCCGGCGATCATCCGCGAGAATATCCGCAAGATGATCGACATTGCAGGCGGCGCTGCCCGCCTGTGGCCCCACATCAAGACCCACAAGATGGCCGAGGTGGTCCAAATGCAGATCGAGGCGGGCATCGACCGCTTCAAGTGCGCCACCATCGCCGAGGCCGAAATGGCCGCCAAGGCCGGTGCGAAGCACCTGACTCTGGCGTACCCGCTGGTGGGCCCCAATATCAAGCGCTTTGCCGCGCTGCAGGCCGCCTTCCCGGAGGTGGAGTTCTTTGCCATCGGCGATGACACGGAGCAGATCCGCAAGCTGGGCCAGACCTGCAAGGCCAATGTGCTGATGGATGTGGACATGGGCCAGCACCGCACCGGTGTGCCGCTGGATAAAGTGGAAGCGATGTACCGGGAGTGGAACACCCTGCCCGGCATCGTCATGCGCGGCATGCACTGCTACGACGGCCACCGCCACGAGAGCAGCGTGCAGGAGCGCGAAGCGGCCACCGCACCCGTGGACAAGCAGATCGAGGAGATCAAGGCCCGCCTGAAGGCGGACGGCATCTGCTGCGAGATCCTGATCATGGGCGGCACCCCGTCCTTCCCGGTGCACGCCGAGATGACCGGAGAGTTTTTGAGCCCCGGCACCTGCGTGATCCAGGACGCTGGGTACCGCAAGGCCTACCCGGATTTGAAGTTCACCCCAGCTGCCGCTCTGCTCACCCGCGTGGTGAGCCGCCCCAGCCGCGACACCTTCACACTGGATCTGGGCTGCAAGGCCGTGGCCACCGATCCCCAGCCGGAGCGCGCGGAGATCGTGGGCATGGAGTATGCCCGCACCGTGATCCAGAACGAGGAGCACTGGGTGGTGCGTGTGCCGGAAGAGCACATCGCCGACATCCCGCCCATCGGGACCGAGCTGTTTGCCATCCCGACTCACGTCTGCCCCACCAGCGCCCTGTACCCGGCGGTCCCGGTGGTGGAAAACGGCAAGGTCACAGGCTGGTGGAAGGTCGCTGCGCGTGACCGCCGCCTGACCCTGTGAGAGAGTATCTGAGAGTTTTATAAGGAGTTGAATATGATTCTGAAAAGTCAGCAGGTCCGTTCCCTGTCCCCTGAGATGGACCCCCTGCGCATGGGCATGGGCTGGACGGTCGATGACCTGAGCAAGCCCCAGATCATGGTGGAGAGCACCTACGGCAACAGCCATCCGGGCTCCGGCCACCTGAATATCTTTGTGGAAGAGGCTGTCCGCGGCGTGAACGACCACGGCGGCAAGGCTGCCCGGTATTTTGCCACCGACATGTGCGACGGCATGGCACAGGGCCATGACGGCATCAACTACTCGCTGGCCCACCGCGAAGCCATCACCAACCTGGTGGAAGCACAGGCCAACGCCACCACCTTTGACGGCGGTGTGTTCATTTCCAGCTGCGACAAGGCCATGCCCGCCATGCTCATGAGCATCGGCCGCATGAAGGACATGATGGCAGCCATCGTGGTCACCGGCGGTGTCATGGAGGCATACGACCTGCCCGCCAAGTACACCGAGAACGACCCCGGCTGTGCCATCAACGAGCTGCTCACCCTGGAGCAGATCGGCAAGTTCAGCGCACAGTACGAGCGCGGCGAGATCCCGGCCGAGCAGCTGACCTACTACAAGCAGCACGCCTGCCCCAGCTGCGGCGCCTGCTCCTTTATGGGCACTGCCTCCACCATGCAGGTCATGGCCGAGGCTCTGGGCCTGATGCTGCCCGGCACCGCTTTGATGCCGGCCACTGCCCCCGAGCTGAAGCAGGCTGCCTACGACGCCGGTGCACAGCTGATGAAGCTGGTGGAAGCCGGTGTCACCGCAGGCGATATCGTGGATATGCGCAGCTTTGAGAACGCCATCATGGTCCATGCGGCCATTTCCGGCTCAACCAATGCCCTGATGCACATCCCCGCCATTGCCCACGAGTTCGGCTTCGAGATCGACGCCGACACCTTTGACCGGATGCACCGCGGCGCACACTACCTGCTGAACATCCGTCCCGCAGGCGACTGGCCCGCACAGTATTTCTACTATGCAGGCGGCGTGCCCCGCATCATGGAAGAGATCAAGTCCATGCTGCATCTGGATGCCAAGACCGTTACCGGCAAGACCCTGGGCGAGAACCTGGAGGAGCTGAAGAAGAACGGCTTCTACGAGCACTGCGATGCCCTGCTGGCCGAGAAGAGCAAGAAGATCGGCCGCGAGATCAAGCGCACCGACATCATCCGCAGCTTCGACGAGCCCATCGGCACCAACGGTTCCATCGCCATCCTGCGCGGCAACCTGGCCCCGGAAGGCTGTGTCATCAAGCACACCGCCTGCCCCAAGGCCATGTTCAAGGCGACCCTGACCGCCCGCCCCTTCGACTGTGAAGAGGACGCCATCGACGCCATCCTCCACGGCCGCATCCACCCGGGCGATGCCGTGTTCATCCGCTACGAAGGCCCCCGCGGCAGCGGTATGCCGGAGATGTTCTACACCGGCGAAGCCATCTGCTCCGACCCGACCCTGGCCTCCAGCGTGGCCCTGATCACCGACGGCCGCTTCTCCGGCGCAAGCCGCGGCCCCGTCATCGGCCATGTCAGCCCTGAAGCCGCCGCAGGCGGCCCCATCGCACTGGTGGAAGAGGGCGATATCATTGAACTGGACGTGGAGGCCCGCCGCCTGGAGATCACCGGTGTGAAGGGCGAGCACAAGACCCCTGAAGAAATGGACGCCATTCTGGCAGAACGCAAAGCAAACTGGAAAGGTTTTACAAGCAAATACACCCACGGCCTGCTGAAGCTGTATAGTCAGCACGCAGTCAGTGCCATGAAGGGTGCTTACATGGAGTAAGGAGTGTAAAAACTATGGCAGAAGCAAGAAGTCTGGCCGATATCAAACTGGATAACGCTTACAAGTTCGGCGCTGGCCGTTACCTGCAGGAAGCAGGGGCCCTGAACCTGCTGGGCGGCGAGGTAGCACGTCTGGGCAAAAAGGCCCTGGTCATTGCCGGCCCCCGCGCCTGGGCAGCCACCGAAGGCAAGGCAGAAAAGAGCCTGAAGGATGCCGGTGTGGAGTTTGAACTCTCCCTGTACCCGGATCAGAACACCTACGAGCGCGCCAAGGAGCACGCCCTGCAGGCCCTGACCACCGGCTGCCAGGTCATCGTGGGTGTCGGCGGCGGCCGCATCATGGATCAGGCCAAGGCTACGGCACACTTTGCAGGCGACCTGCCCATCGTGGAGGTGCCTACCTCCATTGCCACCTGCGCGGCATTTGCCCCGCTGAGCGTCATGTACACTGCCGAGGGTGCCTCCCTGGGCAGCCTGCGCTATGACCACGAGGTCAACGCCATCGTCATGGACATGGACGTGATCTGCAAGGAGCCCCCGCGCTACGCAGCCAGCGGCATCATGGACGGCATGGCCAAGATGATCGAGATCCAGAACGGCCGCAGCGAGATCCTGCTGGACGATGTGAGCATCGGTCTGTTCACCGCTTACACCATCGCAGAGATGGCTTACCATGTTTACGAGAAGGAGGCCCATCAGGCCTGCCATGACATTGCCGAGGGCAAGCTGACCAAGGCCGTGGAGGATATCGCCTACCTGAACGTTGCCGTGGCCGGCATCGTCAGCGGCGTGAGCAAGGGCTTTGGCCAGACCGCTCTGGGCCACGAGACCTACGAGCTGGTGCGCACTCACTTCACCCAGGAGGCAAAGCCCTACCTGCACGGTGAGATCGTGGCCATCGGCGACTGCCTGCAGCTGGCCTTCAACGGCCATCCGGAGCAGGTGGCACCCTTCCGTGATTTCATGCGCAGCATGAACATGCCCCTGACCCTGGAGGACATCGGCATCGACCCGAACTCCCCCAAGATGGAGAACCTGTTCCAGGATCTGTTCCACAGCCCCTTCATGGAGCCTACCGCAGAAAATGAGGCACGCCTGCGCAAGGCCATGCACTATCTGTCTGCAGACTGATCCCCGCAGCATTCCCTGAACCGCAATGACAGCGCCCCCTGAACCGTCTCGGACGGCGCAGGGGGCGCTGTTTTGTCTTTTTGGCACAAAGAAGCCCAAAAATCCTCTTTTCCTTTTGTGATTTTTCCGCTATACTAGAGGTGCAGGAATTCCAATGGGCACGGCCCATGATAAGAAGAAAGTGAGGATGTCTGTATGAAAATGCAGGAAGGCTTTTTGTGGGGCGGTGCAACCGCTGCCAACCAGTGTGAGGGCGCATACGATGTGGACGGCCGCGGGCTGTCCAGCGTGGATGTGGTCCCCTTCGGTCCCGACCGCGGCCCGGTGGCGCGCGGCGAGATGAAGATGCTGGAGTGCGATGCAGAGCACTTCTACCCCGCCCACGAGGCCATCGACATGTACCACCACTACAAAGAGGATATTGCCCTGTTTGCGGAGATGGGCTTCAAGTGCTATCGTCTGTCCATTGCGTGGACCCGCATCTTCCCCAACGGCGACGATGCCCAGCCCAATGCGGCCGGCATCGCCTTCTACCGCAGCGTGTTCGAGGAGTGCCGCAAGTACGGCATCGAGCCGCTGGTCACCATCTGCCACTTTGACACCCCCATTGCGCTGATCAAGAAGTACGGCGGCTGGAAAGACCGCCGCATGATCGACGCCTTTGTGCGCTACTGCGAGGTGCTGTTCGACAACTTCGGCGGGCTGGTCAAGTACTGGCTGACCTTCAACGAGATTAACATGCTGCTGCACATGCCCTTTATGGGCGCTGGTCTGGTGTTCGAGCCGGGCGAGGATGTGCAGCAGGTCAAGTATCGGGCCGCACACCACGAGCTGCTGGCCAGCGCCCGCGCCGTGAAGCTGGCCCACGAGAAGATGCCGGGGGCCATGGTGGGCTGCATGCTGGCCGCAGGCCAGTATTACCCCTACTCCTGCGCCCCGGAGGACGTGTACAAGGGCATGGAAAGCGACCGCGACAACTACTTCTTCATCGACGCACAGGCCCGCGGTGCCTACCCGGTCTGGGCTGAAAAGCGCATGGAGCGCGCCGGTGTGCAGCTGGACTGGGAGCCCGGTGACCGGGAGACCCTGGCCGAGGGCACGGTGGACTTCATCTCCTTCAGCTACTACTCCAGCCGCTGCGTCTCTGCCGACCCGGTCATTTCGGCCAAGCACGCCCGCGGCAATGCCGTCATCAGCAGCGTGGTCAACCCCCATCTGGCCTCCAGTGAGTGGGGCTGGCAGATCGACCCGCTGGGCCTGCGCATCACCCTGAACACCCTGTACGACCGCTACCAGAAGCCCCTGTTCATCGTGGAGAACGGTCTGGGTGCCAACGACACCGTGGAGGCCGACGGATCCATCCACGACCCCTACCGCATCGACTACATGCGCAAGCACATCGAGGCCATGCTGGACGCCGTGAATCTGGACGGCATTCCCCTGCTGGGCTACACCTGCTGGGGCCCCATCGACATCGTGTCCGCATCCACCGGCGAGATGAAGAAGCGCTATGGCATGATCTATGTGGACAAGCAGAACGACGGTACCGGCACACTGGCCCGCAGCCGCAAGGACAGCTTCTACTGGTACAAGAAGGTCATCGCATCCAACGGCGAGGACCTGGACTGAACCTGAAATTGCAGACGCTGCCGGGCGTTCCCGGCGTGAGGGCTCCGCTTCGGCGGGGCCCTCTGCGTTCTGCCCGGCGGGTTTTGGACGAATCGGCTGAAAAACAGCAAAATTCGGTCAGAATGCGCTAGAATGCTGGACAGCATCCTGTGAATTGTGGTAGAATTGCAATAGAATGCGTGGAAGCGCAAAACCGATGCTGCGCGGTGAACGCAGCAAAGATGAAAGATGAAAGAGGTCGTTTGTGATGAAGATTATTCGTGCAAAGGATTACGCAGACATGTCCCGCAAGGCGGCAAACATTATTTCCGCACAGGTCATCATGAAGCCCAATTGCGTGCTGGGTTTGGCCACCGGCGGCACCCCGGTGGGGGCTTACCAGCAGCTGGTGGAGTGGTACAACAAGGGCGACATTGATTTCTCGGAGGTCACCACCGTGAACCTGGACGAGTACCGCGGCCTGCCCAAGGACCACCCGGAAAGCTACTGGAGCTTCATGCACCGCCACCTGTTCGACCACGTCAACATCAACCCCGCCCGCATCAACCTGCCGGACGGCACCAACCCCGATGCGGACGCAGCCTGCGCCCAGTACAACCAGATCATCCACAGCGTGGGCGGCATCGACCTGCAGCTGCTGGGCATCGGCCACGACGGCCACATCGGCTTCAACGAGCCGGGCGAGGCCTTTGAGCTGGAGACCCACTGTGTGGACCTGACCCGGGAGACCATCGAGGCCAATAAGCGCTTCTTTGACGGCAACGTAGACCTGGTGCCCAAGCAGGCCTACACCATGGGCATCAAGACCATCATGCAGGCCCGTAAGGTGCTGATGGTGGTCAACGGCACCGGCAAGGCCGAGATCGTGAAGAAGGCCTTCTTCGGCCCGGTCACCCCGGAGGTGCCCGCCAGCATCCTGCAGATGCACCCCGACTTCACCCTCGTGGGCGACGAAGAGGCCCTGAGCCTGATCTGATCGGTTCCCCAAAGCATGTTTCTGCCGCCGCACGGCCCTGCCACCGTGCGGCGGCTTTTTTCTGAGCAGGGGAATTGTAACGCGGCAAAAAATACAGTATACTGGAACAAAAACCACCACGAGGGAGGGGCGGCCGATGTTCAGCGAAGAGATGATCTGCAGCCTGAATGATCTGGAGCTGGAAGTTTATAAGTATGTTGTGCGGAACGCGGACAAGGTGTGCTATATGCGCATCCGGGAGTTTGCGGATGCCGCCCATGTGTCTACCTCCACCATCCTCCGGTTCTGCAAAAAGGCGGGCTGCGACGGCTACGCGGAGTTCAAGATCCGGCTGCGCCAGCATCTGGAACAGGCAAAGCAGCCGCCGGTCAAGGACGATGTGTCGGAGGTCATCGACTTTTTGAAAAAGACCTGCTCGGCGGAGTTTGAGCAGAAGCTGGACATGCTGACCAGGGTCATTTTTCAGGCCCGGCACATCTTTTTTGTAGGCAGCGGCATGTCCGGCATCGTGGCCAAGTACGGGGCACGCTATTTTTCCAGCATGGGCAAGTTCTGCCTGTACATCGACGAGCCCCACTACCCCACCGAGAGCCGATTCGTGGAAAATTCGCTGGTGATCGTGTTTTCAGTGTCCGGCGAGTCCCGCGACACCATCGGCCATGTGATGCGCTTCAAGGAGCAGAACTGCCAGATCCTCAGCGTGACCAACACGGAAAACTGCACCATCGCAAAACTCTCGGACTATAATCTGGCCTATTATGTCACCTACGAGCGGCTGGGAGTCTACGATGTGACGACCCAACTCCCGGCCATGAGCATCGTGGAACGGCTGGGCAAAAAGCTCTACCGCTACACCTCCGAGGGCCCGGCAGCCATCTGAAAAAAGTCCAAAATAAAAAACAGGGTGTTACCTGGAAAAAACAAGTGCGAAAAAACGGCACTTGTTTTTTTATGCCCAGAAACTGCTGACAAACCACCTGCCTGCGTCTATAATGGACGCATCAGAAGTACTTCGACCGGAAATTGGATGACTTGAAAAGGTAAAGGAGAAACAATCATGGCAAAAGATTATGCTGCGATCTCCAAAAAGATCGTGGAGAACATCGGCGGAGTGGAGAACATTGCCAGCGTGACCCACTGCATGACCCGCCTTCGCTTCGTGGTGAAGGACGAGGGCAAGATCAACGACGCAGCCGTCAAGGCGACCGACGGCGTGATGGGCGTCGTGAACCAGGGCGGCCAGTACCAGATCATCATTGGCAACCATGTGGAAGAGGCCTACAACGAGGTGCTCAAGATGGGCGACTTCGGCGAGGCAAGCCAGGTGGCCCGCGGCGAGAAGAAGGAGCCCCTGACCCTGAAGAAGGTGGGCAACAACATTCTGGATGCCATCGTGGGCACCATGTCCCCGCTGATCCCCGCCATCATCGGCGGCTCCATGGTCAAGCTGCTGGTCATGCTGCTGGGCATGGTCGGTGTGTTGTCGGCCGACAGCGAGACTTACAAGATCCTGAACACCATCGGTGATGCAGCCTTCTACTTCCTGCCGGTGATGGTGGCCGCTTCTGCTTCCAAGAAGTTCAACACCAATATGTTCATCGCCATTGCCATTGCAGGCCTGATGCTGCACCCGGATTTCCGCACCATGATGGAGGCGGTCACGGTCGGCGATACCGCCGCACACTTCCTGGGCATCCCGGTGGTGGGCGTCAAGTACACCTACACCGTCATCCCGGCCCTGTGCATGACCTGGATCCTGTCTTACATTGAGCGTGCCATCGACAAGATCACCCCGGCTGTCACCAAGAACTTCCTCAAGCCCATGCTGATCTTCCTCATTGCTGCTCCCATTGCGATCATCGTGGTCGGCCCGGCCGGCATCATGATCGGCGAGGGCATCTCCGCCTTCGTCTACTTCGTGCAGGCTAAGCTGGGCTTCCTGGCTGTGGGCATCATGGGCGCCCTCTGGCCCCTGCTGGTCATCACCGGCATGCACCGCGTGTTCACCCCCACCATCCTGCAGACCATCTCCGAGACCGGCATGGAGGGCACCGTTATGCCCTCTGAGATCGGTGCAAACCTGTCCCTGGGCGGCGTGTCCCTGGCCGTTGCCTTCAAGACCAAGAACAGCGAGCTGCGCCAGACTGCTCTGGCCGCTGCTTCCTCTGCTCTGATCGCCGGCACCACCGAGCCCGCCCTGTACGGCGTGGCCGTGCGCCTGAAGCGCCCCCTGATCGCTTCCCTGATCACCGGCTTTGTCTGCGGCTGCCTGGCCGGCATGGCAGGTCTGGCCAGCCGTTCCATGGTGTCGCCCAGCGTTCTCACCGGTGTGCAGTTCATCGACCCGGCCAACCCCGGTGTGAGCATCGCCTGGATCGCCGGCATCTCGGTGCTGTCCATCGTGTTGTCCTTTGTGCTGACGCTGGTGATCGGCTTTGAGGATCTCCCGGAAGAGGAGTGATCCCCATGTCTGATTACAAACTGCCCGAAAACTTTCTCTGGGGTGCTGCCATTGCGGCCAATCAGGCCGAAGGCGCTTACAACGAGGGCGGCCGCGGCCTGAGCAACATCGACATGATGCCCCACGGTGTCCACCGCATGGAGGTCAAGCTGGGCGGCACGCCCCACCCGACGCTGCAGGCAGGGGAGTATTACCCCAGCCACACCGGCGTGGACTTCTACCACCATTACAAAGAGGACATCGCCCTGATGGCAGAGCTGGGTCTGAAGGTGTTCCGCACCTCCATCTCCTGGTCCCGTCTGTACCCCCACGGCGATGAACGGACCCCCAACCCGGAGGGTGTGGCCTTTTACCGCAATGTGTTCCAGGAGTGCCGGAAGTACGGCATTGAGCCGCTGGTCACCCTGTGCCACTTTGATATCCCCATGGGTCTGGTGGAGCAGTACGGCTCCTGGCGCAGCCGCAAAACGCTGGAATGCTTTGCCCGCTACGCCGAGACCTGCTTCAAAGAATACTCCGGCCTTGTGCACTACTGGCTTACCTTCAACGAGATCAACATCCTGCTGCACAGCCCCTTCTCCGGGGCAGGCATCGCCTTCCAGGAGGGCGAGAACCGCAGCCAGGTGATCTATCAGGCGGCCCACCATGTGCTGCTGGCCAGCGCCACGGCCACCCGCCTGGCCCACCAGTACGACCCCGCCAATCAGGTGGGCTGCATGCTGGCCGGCGGCAGCTTCTACCCCTACTCCTGCAACCCGGAGGACGTCTGGGAGTCGGTGCAGAAGGAGCAGGAAAACCTGCTCTTCATCGACGTGCAGGTGCGGGGCCGCTACCCCGGCTACGCCCGCAAGCTGTTTGCGGAAAAGCAGGTGCAGCTGCACACCGAGCCCGGCGATGACGCCCTGCTGCGGGAGAACACCGTGGACTTCATCTCCTTCAGCTACTACGCCAGCCGCTGCGTGGCGGCCAGCCTGGAGGGCAAGGCCGTGAACGACGGCAACGTGGTGCGCTCGGTGAAGAACCCCTATCTGCAGACCAGCCAGTGGGGCTGGGCCATCGACCCGCTGGGCCTGCGCATCACCATGAACCAGCTGTATGACCGCTACCAGAAACCGCTGTTCCTGGTGGAAAACGGTCTGGGTGCCCACGACACGGTGGAGCCCGACGGCAGTGTCCACGATGATTACCGCATCGACTACCTGCGCCGTCACATCGAGGCGGTCAAGCAGGCTGTGTCCGACGGCGTGGACCTGATGGGGTACATCGCCTGGAGCGGCATCGACCTGGTGTCTGCCTCTACCGGCGAGATGAGCAAGCGGTACGGCTTCGTCTATGTGGACAAGCAGGACGACGGTACCGGTACGCTGGCCCGCAGCAAAAAAGACTCTTTCGATTGGTATCAGAAGGTCATCCGCTCCAACGGCGCAGACCTCTGAGCGTTTTCCTCCGTTTCATAAATGCAAAAAGCCGCCCCGCAGGCACCGGAAGTTCTGGCCTGCGGGGCGGCTTTTGCTGTGTGCTGTGCGCCGTGCGGCCGGTCAGCATGGCCGCAACAAGCCGTTTTATCAGGATTACTCCTTCCGCAAGGAGTACATGAGCGTGGGGAATCTGGTGCACAAGCACTCGTACCTGGATGCGGAAGCATAAGCCGAACACAACACGAAAGGGCCTCCCCGGAATGGGGAGGCCCTTTCTATGCGTTTACGACTTGACGTGGATCGCGTTAGGTGTGGGAAGCATCAGTGCTTCTCTTTGTACTTGAGGCTGGCGAATGCGCCTGCGATGGTCAGCAGCATGCCGCTGAATGCCATGCCCAGAGCGGCCATCCAGTTCACGCCGGTCTGCGGCAGTGCATCCTGCACAGCGGGCAGGACCGCGTCAGACGGCAGGACCGGAGCGTCCGGGGTGGCGTCCTGCACGGGCGGCAGCTCAGGGGTCTCCGGGGTCACGACTTCGTTCGGGGTCTCGTCCTCCACGGGCGTTTCCGGCGGGGTGACGGGCGGGGTGACGGGCGGGACGATGACCGTCTCTTCGCCGTTCACGGTGACCGTGCGGGTCTCGATGGAGGTATAGTTGTAGCCCACATGGGCGTCGGTGGTGGTCACGGTCTCCTTGGACACTGGCGTGGTGTTCACCTTGTCCGTGGTGCGGTGGGTGTAGGAGACGCTGCCCTCGTCATGCTCCTTGCTGCCGGAGCCGGAGAAGATCTTCTTCAGCACTTCGGTAAAGGTGGTGTAGTGGCCTTTGCCGGTACCGGATCCGGTAACCGTTTCGCTCTTATCCTGCGTATAGGCACCGTCGAAGCCGCCGGAAGTATTTTCGCCGTAAGCCGTAGCACCCTCACCGGTTTTATGGGTGGTGGTGGTCTGCTTGTTCAGCTCCAGAAGGCGCTTGGCGAAGTCCTGAGAGCTGCGGATGCTCAGCGGGGCGGTGATGGTCTTGATGGTGGATTCCGTCTGGCCGACGACCTTGCCCTCGCTCACCTGGGTCAGCTTGGAGATCATCAGGTCATAGCCGCCGACGTAACCCCAGGTGCCGTCCTGGCGCTTGTAGGTGCTGTTGATGCAGGTGTTGGCATCGCGGGTCATATAGCCGTAGGCGGTCAGCTCAGAGGTCTTGAGATAGACCTGATAGCCGCTCTCACCGGTGCTGTTGGTGCCGGTGGTTCCAATCTTCACAACGTAGGTGCCGACGATGGCATCACGCTCTTTTTTCGTGAGGCTGGCGGCCGTCTTGTTGCTGCCAGTTGCCTTCAGGTAGGCATTGATGGCCTGATCTTCCGCACTGACCCAGTACCAATAATCGTCAAAGCCACCCTGATACAGCTTGATGTTTCCGTTCTCCTTGATGGGATCATAGGCGACAGTGCCGGTCAGCTTGTAGTAGGCGCTCTTGTCGGGGCAGTTGTTGGGGTTGCCGCGGTCATACTCGTAGTGGCCGTCGCCCTCGCCGCCCTCGTCATCCCAGCTGATCTTGCTGTCCAGGCCGACCGGCTGGTTGCCCTTACCGTTGACCAGGTTTCCGGCATCGTAGTTCCACTCCAGCTTCAGATTCTTGCTCACCAGCACACAGTCGGTCTGATCGACCTTATCGTCCTTGTCCGGCAGCAGATCCAGCTTGGAGCCGGAAGCAAGATCGAGGTGGCCGATGTCGTCGCGCTGCTCTTCGTAGTGCACAGTGTTACTATGAACACGAACTTCCTGGCCGTTAGCGTCTGTATAGTAATAATAGCCGCCCCACCAAGTCGATTTCCAATAGACCTCAATTTTGGAACCATCCGGTGCCTTGCTGAAGGATTTGAATTCATCCGTCTTTTCACCGGAGTAGTAGTTCTTCTTGGTCTCTTCGTAATCAGAACCCTTGTTGGCAACGTAAGTGGAGCTCTTGGCGATCCGCTCCTGCTCCTGCAGAGCCTTGATCAGCTCATCATTGCTCATATTTTCGGGCGAGATGGCCGTGGTGAAATACTTGATGATGTCCGTCTTCTCGGTCTTGTCCGTAACCTCCAGATTGCCGATCCAGAGTTCCTCGCCGGGCTGAAGTTTGCTCTGGATCTCCTGAATCTGCTTCCACAGCTCGTCGTATGCCTTCTCAAGATCCTTATTGTCCTTGATGATGTCGGTGACACTGGAGGAGGTGTGCACATCCTTCCGGACGGTGAGGGTCTCGCTCAGGGTGCTGTAATCCACGGTGATGGTTTCGTCACCCTTCGTGAAGGTCGCGGTCTTGCCGTCGGCGTTCAGTCGGATGCTGTCAGCGGAAACACTGTATTGGCCTGCCAGCGCGGTCTGGATCTCTTCAGGGGTCAGCGGAGCACCGGCCTGTTTGGTGAAGGTGTAGGTGGTCTTTACGCCGTTTTTGTCCTCGACCGTGCAGGTGTAGCCGTCATTGGTTTTGGTCACCTTGTCGTAGGTCTTTCCGTCCACCGTAATGGTGCGAGCCTTTTCGTCGATCGACCAGTTCTTGCCGCCGGGAATCACCAGCTTGTCGTTAAGATCCTTGGCGTCCGTCTTTGTGGATTCAGAAAGTTCGTCGATCGTCCATTCTACGCGCTTGATGCCGGAGAAGTCCATACTGCCGATATCAATGCTGTAACCTTCCTGAATCAGGGTAGCTTTGTCCTTGCCGGTCTTGTTCTGCAGCTCATTCCAGGCGATCTCTTCCTTCTCCGTATCGGTGAGGGGAGCGGACGATTCCGTGATCGTGCAGGTACGGGTGATCTTGGTGATGGTGCCGTCGGGCGAGGTCACGGTGTCTTCCTTTTTGTAGGTCGTGGTGCCCTTCTCCGGGTCTTTGCTGGCGATCGTCCAACCATCGAGAGAGGGAAGTTCACCGCTGCCGGGCTTGACGTAGGTGCCGTTGAGGGAACCGCTTTCGGTCCATGTATTCGAGCCGTTCACATAAGCGGTGCCGGTGATGACGTTGTCCGTGACATCCTTGCGGGTCTCGGTGCCCTTGCTCGAATCGGGAGTGCCCGGCTGAGGCGCAGAAACCGTTGCACCGTCATAGCGGAGGGTGACAGTATGAACATTGCCGTCTGCATCGGTATAACTGAGATTGAGCTGGCCTTTGCCGGTGGGATCGATCGTATTCAGCTGGTTCTTGAAATCATCGGTCTCCACATTAATGCCGGCGTTCCGGGCGGCATCCGTCAGAGCGGCCTTGATGGCTTCCAGCTTGGCAGTTTCCTCGGCACTCTTGATGCTTTCCTGACCGCCTTCGACCTGGCCGGGGGTCTTGGTGACCTCGGTGACCTCCACGGTGTAACTCAAAGTCTTGCGGACGGCTTTCATCTGGTCAAAGTTCAGCTTTTCGCCCTTGTAGTAAACGCCGTTGTCATCGGCGGTGAAGCCCTCGCCCAGACGTTCGGCCAACTGCGCAGGGGTGAGCGGCTTGGTGTTTTCCGTTTTCTTGACTTTATAGGTATATTCTTTGCCGTCTACGGTTTCCGTATAGACATACTCGCCGGTATCTTTGTTATAGTTCTTATCATCAAGCATTTTGCCCAGCTTCTCCGAAGAGATCTCAATAACATCCGTCTTGGTCTCGTCGGTGTTCTTGGCAGTGATGCTTGGCAGTTTGATCTCAGTAGTCAGATCCTCATTATCAACATCCACGGTACCCTTTTCCACCTTGAGCACCAGCGTGGTCTCAGTGGTGGTCTCGACCGTATTGTCGGTGATCTTGTAGTAGGTGACGCGGGTGACGGTGTTGCCGTTCTCGTCGGTGGAGGTCTCTTCCTTTTTCAGGATATAGGTGGTCTTGCCCTCGTCGTCGGTCTTTTTCTCCACGCCGTCCTTGGGGACATCCAGCAGCTTGGCAACGTCCTCAGCGGACATTTCCTTCGTTTCGGGCTTGCTGGTCTTTTTCAGGGTCAGGGTCTTGGAGTTGCCGTCCTCGGAGGGCTCGACCTCTTTCACGGTGTAATCGCCCAGCGTGGCGTCCTTATCGGTTTTCCAGTCCGGGCGCACTTCGCCAAGCTCCTTGTTCAGGTCGATCTCTTCGCCCTTCTTGGTGTCGGTGATGGTGGTGGAGGAATCGGCCTTGCCGGTGCCGGTGGTGGTCGTAGTCTCGGTGCCGGTGGTCTCGGTGGGGGTGGTGATGGTGGTGTTGCCGTCCTCGTCCTTGCCCACCACGGGGTCGCCCTTCTTCACCTCGGCGTCGGGGTCCACAACGGTGGTGCTGGAAGAGCTGTCGGGGGTCTCTTCCTTGGTGGCCTCGCCGATCTTGCCGTCCTCGCCGGTTTCCTCGTTCTTCTTGTTGTTGTCGATCACGTCACCCTTCACATAGGTGCCGTCGGGGTTCTCAGTCTCGTCCGTCTCGCCGGGCTCTTCCGGCTTCTCAGCAGGTTTATAGTCGATGGTGATGTCATCGGTCTTGGTGCCGGGGCCGAACGCAGGGGCCTGCTCTTCGCTCTTGGCCTCATCGTTCACCGGGGGAACAAACTCTTCCTGCTTTTCCTCTTCGCCCTCGACCTCGCCTTCTGCGGTCTTACCTTCCACAGGGGCGGGCTCGGCCTGCGGGGCAGCGTTATCCTCGACAGAGTCGGGGCCTTCCACAGCATGGGCGGCCATGGGCTGTGCAGCGACACAGGCGGTCAGGGCTACGGACATGGCTGCGAGTTTCAGCTTTTTGTTCGTCATGATTGATGGCTCCTTTCAAATGGTGTCAAGTCTTTTACGCATTACCACTGTCCCATAGGATGGACATATTTCGAGGCTTACTATCCTGCTTCCTTTATACCATTTCCTGGCGCAGGTTGTCAAGAAAAAATGTGTAGAAACGCATGATTTGTGAAAATATTCCAAAGTATGAATTGGATATTTTGCACAAATCACAAGAATTTGTTGCAGAAAAAAGAGAAACTGTTGCGGATGTGAAATGATGCGGTTGCGGTACTGATGCAGAGTGTGCGGATTGTTGCGGAAAACCACTTTTTGAGGGACGGAATTTCTGGCAAAGAACCGGCTGGAATTTCTCCTGCCGCCCTGCTGCAGACGAAAAAAGGCCCCCGGAAACCTGCGTCTCCGGGGGCCTTGCCCTCTACCTTATATAGGGCAGTCGGCGATCACTGCTTCTGCTTCAGCTGGGCCAGGTAGCTGTCGGCGGCCACGGCGGCAGCGGTGAAGCTGTTGTTCTTCCACCAGTTGATGAGGGCGGCCACGGTGGTGATGCCGGCGGTGACCAGCTGCTCAACGGTGGTGCTCTCGATGGGCAGCACGGGCTTGCCCATTGCGCTCAGCACCTGATTGGTCAGGGCCAGCAGGAGCACAGCGGTGCGGGCCAGGGTAGCGGCGGAGATCTTGTTGCTCAGTTCCATAAATCAGTTCCTCTCTTTCTTTCGTTCATGGTTCTCAAGGTCGGCGATGCGGTGGTTGGCCACCTTCATCTGCTCTTCCAGAATGGGCACGCGGCGGGCGAAATTGTTGTGCTCGCGCACCTCGCGGGTCAGCTCCTCCAGCTTCGTGTCGGTGACGGCCTGGCTGCGGCTGTTGGCGATCAGCACCCCGATCAGGGTCACGGCACCGGCGATCAGGGCGGACAGGATGCTTTCCATTGGGTTCACCTCCTTCTTAACCTGTCCAGCGGCTTTTGGCGGGGCGGGTGTCCACATGGACCCAGCCCACAGCCCGTCCGGCCCGGGGCGGGTACCGGCCGATGCCGCCGGTGCCGGGCAGGCAGGTCTCTGCATAGGCGGCCAGCTGCTCCACCGGGATGCCCTGCACCCGGATGTCGGCAGCGCGCCCATACAGATGCTGGCTGTAGGCGGCCCCGCCCACGGATTTGTTGTGGGCGGCGGTGCGGTAGCCGCTGGTGATGACTACGGGGCGGCCGAAGTGGTCGCGGATCTTCTGCAGCAGGGCGGCAAGGCTGCTGTCCACGAACACAGGGTCCGAGCCATCTTTGCAGGCAAACTCGGCCACGGTGAAGTTTGCGCTCAGCTTCCGGGTGCCGTCCCGCGTGCGGGACCAGGCTTCAAGCATCGGCTTCCACCTCCGCCAGCAGGGCTTCCACGGTGCTGCGCAGACGGGCGGGCACCTCGTCCAGCGTCTTGATACCCTTGCGGATCAGGGCTGCATAAATTTTCGCCATCAATTTTCCTCCTTTTCTTCGTACAGCTCGCACAGGGCCACCTGAAGATCGGTGACACTGCTCTCCACGGCGGTCACCTGCGTCAGCAGGTCCGCGAGGGTGGGGTAGTGGTAGCCGGTGAGCCAGATCTCTACGGTGTAGCCGCCGGTCGACGTTTCTGTTGCAAAGTGCAGGGTCCCGTTTGTCTGGAAAGTCGTGTTGGATGCGAAAATTCCAGTGCCATTTCCGTAGTTATGATTGGCGGTGCCGCCTTTTGCAATGTCTACTTCCTCGCCGTACCCGCCGGTACTGCTGTTATATTTCGTCTTGACGTGCACGTAGTCCAGGCCGTCTGGCATTTTGATATCGTAGGTCTTCCACCTTTTTCCGGTTTCTTCGTAGTGGTTCCACACCAGCCGGGGCTCCGACTTTACCGCCACGGCGGCAGCGATCTTGTCATTGAGCGTTTTGGCGCTGAGGGTGCCGTCCGGGGCGATGTCCAGCGCTTCGCCCACTTTCACGCCGCCCAGCTGGTCCGCCGTAGCGGGCGGCAGGCTGTAAGGCGTGCCGAACTTGGCGTCGGCCTCCAGCCGGGTATAGTAGGCGGTCAGGTCGGCACCCAGCGTGCGCAGGGCGGCCGTCTTTTCCGCACCGGTCCACCCGGCGGCAGTGCTGGCGGTGGTGAGCGCTTTTTTCACGCCGTAGGGCAGCAGGGCCGGGGTGAGCGGCGCAAAGCCGTCGGTCATGCTGTCCAACTGCTCGGCGGAGGCAGGCACAAGGGTCAGGGTGGCGTCCTCCCGCACAGCCACGCCGTATTGCGGGTCGATGCGCACCGGGCCGGGGGTCTTTGCGTCCGGCAGGGTGCTGCTGCGCACATAGGGCGTCAGGTCGGGCGGGGGCGTAGTGTCGGTGAGCAGGGCACCGGTGTCGGGGTTCACGCTCAGAACCCGCAGCAGGGAGCCGGCTGCCGGCGGCGCAGGCCGGGGCAGGGCACCCACGTCCTGCGCACGCAGGACCACTACACCGCTTTTGCCGTTCACGCTCAGTACCTGACCGTCTGCCGGGGCCAGCTCTTCGGCGCGGGCGGCAGCAGCCTCGGCCCGGGATGCACACCCGGCCGCCGCGGTGCTGCTGGTGCTGGCCTGCCGGGCAGCAGTCTGTGCCTGTGCGGCACTGGAAGTGCAGCGTTCGGCGCTGGCCGAGGCGCTCTGGGCCGCCGTGGCGGCTGTGCTGGCACTTTCCAGCACGCGGGCCACGAACTGCTCGTACAGGGTGGGCGGCAGGTCCTCGGAGCCGCCGTCGGTGGGCAGGGTGGCATAGGTGTCGTACCGGCCGGGGCGGGTGTAGGCGGTGTAGCCGGAGCCGCTCACGGCGGCCAGCATCCACTGCCCACCGGTGCAGCCGGTGAGGCGGCGGTCCACCGTCACGCAGGCATCGCCGTCCAGCGGCACCGGGGCCAGCTGGGTGCCGTCGTTGCGGCGCAGGTACAGGGCAATGGCGCAGTCGGCCCAGCTTTCGGGCAGCTGGAACTGCAGCCGGTCCACGCCTTCCGCGTTCTGTGCGCCCAGGTGCAGGCGGCTGGGCTGCGGCAGGAATTCGGTGCCGCCGCAGGCTCGATGAATGATCTGGATCTTCATGGTTTTGACCTTCCTTTCCGGTTTTTTATTTGATTGTACGCCGGGGCGCGCGGCAGCAGAAGTGTGTTCTTTTTCTCCGCAGATTTCTGGGCTTCGGCATTTTGCCGGAGGGGTGTTTTTGGGGGTAATTCGGGGGCAATTCCGGGTGCGGAAAATGCCCGGCGGCGGGCCTGATTTTGTGCAGAAAACTGCGGTATTTGGCCGCTTGTTTCCGTGCGGGAGGGCCGGAAACGGGTCGTTCCGGGGCGTCCGGGACGGATGCAAATGTTAAAAATTCATGAACAGAACGTAGACGAAAAAAGGCGAAAAATCCGGAGGAAATAACTTAAAAAACAATATTTTGCGGGAAACACTGTTAAAATTGCACAAAAAAGAATGTCAAGTATCTAACAAAGTGGAGGCACCCGATTTGACAAATCAGCTCCGGTCTGGTAAGATAATACCGCGCAACGGAGCAACGGACGTTGCAGCGTTTAAATTTTATCTGGATGAAGTGAAATGCCGTCTGAGCGGACGGTACGGTGCAGGCAATGGGGGCCTGTGCCGGGGGACGGAGCAATGTCCCGTTGGAACGGATTCCGACGCAATACGATGCTTGGCTTCCACAGCCGGAAAAGCATCGTATTTGATTGTGGAGCCCCTGGTGCTCCGCAGTCCCGGCGGCCGGGGTGCAATGCAGCATCCGCGGCCGCACCAAAAACAAGAAGAGAGGAGTTGTCTCGTATCGCTTCCGTAAACTTGAAAAAAGCATCCTCGGGCTGCAGATCTGCAGTCTCTTCCCGCGTGCTGGCGTTTTGTGTCATGGTCGTGTGCCTTGTGGCTACCCTTGGTGTGACCGCTGCGAATCTGCGGCTGACCTACGTCACCGACTCCAATGGGGCCAAGCAGGTGATCCTCACCTCTGCCACCGACCCCGCAAAGGTCATGAGCCTCTCCGGCATCCAGTCCGAAGAGGGCGACCAGGTCTATTACACGGCGTTCAGCGGCAACCTTGCCACCCTGAACATTGAGCGCGCATTCTCGGTGAACATCCAGGCCGACGGCCAGACCTACCCGGTGAAGATGGTGTACGGCACTGTGGCCGATGCCTTGCAGCGCGCCGGCATCACCCTGGAGGGGGATGACTACACCGAGCCTGCCCTGGACCGTCTGGTGACCGCAGGCACCCAGATCGTGGTGCACCGCGTGGACTATCAGGACCGCGTGGAAACGCAGGCCATCCCCTATGATACCGAGTATGTCTATACCAGCCTGTACTTCCGCAACACCGGGCGCACCACCACCGTGCAGCACGGTGCCGAGGGCCAGCAGACCGTGACCACCCGCGACCGCTATGTGGACGGTGAGCTGGAGAACAGCATCGTGGTGGATTCCACCACCACCGTGCAGCCCACGAATCATGTCATCAAGACTTACGGCGCGGGCGCACCCGTCTCGCCCCTGACCGGCCCGGACGGCACCACCAATGCCCCTGCTTCCTACAGCAAGGTGCTCACCGGCAAGGCCACCGGTTATTATTCTAAAACCGGCAAGGGCTCTTCCGGCCTTGGCCTTGGCTACGGCACTGTGGCCGTGGACCCGGATGTGATCCCCTACGGCACCAAGCTGTACATCACTTCTACGGACGGAAAGTTCGTGTACGGCTACGCGGTGGCCACCGACACCGGCATTGCGGTGCAGAAGGGCCAGATCCTGGTGGACCTGTTCTATGAGACCTACGCCGAGAGCGTGATCAACGGTGCCATTCAGGTGAATGTGTATGTGGTGGGCTGACCGGTCCGCCGCATGACCCCATAACAGAAAAGGACCCCACAGAGCGGAGCATTTGTACGTTTCTCCTAAAAGAGAGAGGTGCAGAGGCTCCGCTTTTTTCATTGCATTGGTAAGATTCACGATAAATTTTGCAAAAAATTGGCGGGTGTGTATATAAGGGAGAAATATTGAAGAAAAGATTATGGGTATTTTTCCAGAAAAGGCCTTGAAAAACCGGTCGGAATTCTTTAATATAAAAGAGTAAAAAGCTACAGGTGCGCGTATGCGGACCTGTACGGGGAGGAGCAGTCTATGAAACCGACCGAAGAAAAGATTCAGGGCAATGCATCGGATCTGCCGGTGTATCTGTTCAAGCAGGGCAACAACTGCGAGGCCTATCGTTACTTCGGCGCACATCTGGAAACACGCGCAGGCGAGCCCGGCGTCGTGTTCCGCGTATGGGCACCGCACGCTGTGGCCATCAGCGTGGTAGGCGACTTCAACAGCTGGAAGCCCGGCAGCCACCCCATGCACAAGGTGGATGGGGATTCTGTGTGGGAATTGTTTATTCCCGGCATGAAGGAATTCGACGTTTACAAATACTGCGTGACTACGCGTGCAGGCGACCTTGTCTACAAGGCTGACCCCTATGCGTTCCACGCCGAGACCCGGCCGTCCAACGGCAGCAAGGTCTATGATATCTCCGGCTTTGCCTGGCACGATGAGGCCTGGCAGGCCGCCCAGAAGAAGGCCGATGTGATCAACGGCCCCATGAACATCTACGAGATGCACGTCGGCAGCTGGAAGATGAAGGAGGGCAACAAGCCCTACAACTACGCAGAGCTGGCCGACCAGCTGATCCCCTACATCACCGAGATGGGTTATACCCATGTGGAGCTGCTGCCCGTGATGGAATATCCCTTCGACGGCAGCTGGGGTTATCAGGTCACCGGCTATTTTGCCCCCACCAGCCGCTACGGCACTCCCAAGGACTTCATGTCCTTTGTGGATAAGCTGCACGCAGCCGGTATTGGCGTGATCATGGACTGGGTGCCTGCCCACTTCCCCAAGGACCAGTTCGGCCTGTACAACTTTGATGGTGAGCCCTGTTATGAGGACCCCAATCCCAAGCGCGGTGAGCACAAGGAGTGGGGCACCATGGTGTTCGACTTCGGCCGCAACGAGGTGCAGAGCTTCCTGATCTCCAGCGCCCTGTACTGGCTGGAGCAGTACCACATCGACGGCCTGCGGGTGGACGCCGTGGCTTCCATGCTGTATCTGGATTACAACCGCAAGCAGGGCGAGTGGGAGCCCAACAAGGACGGCGGCAAGGAGAACCTGGAGGCCGTGGCCTTCCTGCGCAAGCTCAACAACACCGTGCTGGGCCGTCACCCCCACAAGTACATGATCGCGGAGGAGTCCACCGCATGGCCTATGGTCACAAAGCCCGCTTCGGACGGCGGCCTGGGCTTCAACTTCAAGTGGAACATGGGCTGGATGAACGACATGCTCAGCTACATGAAGACCGACCCGCTCTTCCGCGCAGGCAACCACAACAAGGTTACCTTCAGCTTCTTCTATGCGTTCAGCGAGAACTTTGTGCTGCCCATCAGCCACGACGAAGTGGTGCACGGCAAGGGCAGCCTGATCAACAAGATGCCCGGCGAGTATGATGCAAAGTTTGCCAACCTGCGCACCTTCTTTGGCTACATGATGGCGCACCCGGGCAAGAAGCTGCTGTTCATGGGTCAGGAGTTCGGCCAGTTTGCCGAGTGGAACGAGGCCAAGCAGCTGGATTGGATGCTGCTGGGCTACGACAAGCACACCGAGCTGAAGAACTATGCCAAGACCCTCAACGCTTTCTACAAGGACCACCCCGCTTTCTGGCAGGTGGACTACAGCTGGGAGGGCTTCCAGTGGATCGTGCCGGACGACTCCCAGCAGAGCGTCATCGCCTTCCTGCGCAAGGACACTGCCGGCAAGCAGATCCTGGTGGTGTGCAACTTCAACCCCGTTCTGCGCGAGGGCTACACCATGGGTGCCCCGGTGACCGGTACCTACAAAGAGGTGCTGAACAGCGACGACGCTGCCTTTGGCGGCTCCGGTGCGGTCCACAACAAGCCCGTGCGGACCCACAAAAAGCCCATGCACGGTTTTGAGCAGAGCATCACCATCACCCTGCCCCCCATGAGCACCCTGTACTTTGAGGTGCCTACAAAGCGCACCGCCAAAACTGCAGCGGACAAGGCGAAAAAGCCCGGCAAAAAGACCGCCGCCAAAAAGACCACCAAGGCAGCCCCGGCAGAAAAGGCCGTGAAAAAGCCTGGCCGTAAGCCCAAGGCCGCCGAAGCTCCGGCAGAAAAGCTGGTGAAGAAACCCACCCGGAAGGCAAAGGCTGAGCCGGAACCGGCAGCAGAGGAAGCGCCCAAAAAGCGCGGCCGCAAACCCAAGGCAGCCAAAGAGTAACCCATCCGTTCTACACGATCATTTGTTGACGCTCATTTCCGAACAACGGAAATGTTAATGTTAAAGGGGAGAATAAAGCTATGGCAAAAGAAATTGTGGCAATGATCCTTGCCGGCGGACGTGGCTCGCGCTTGTACGCGCTGACACAGAAAACGGCAAAACCTGCGGTGTCCTTCGGCGGTAAGTACCGCATCGTGGACTTTCCGCTGTCCAACTGCGTGAACTCCAACATTGATACCGTTGGCATTGCGACCCAGTATCAGCCCCAGAAGCTGAACGAGTACATCGGCAACGGCCAGCCCTGGGACCTGGACCGTCTCCACGGCGGTGTCCACACTCTGCCCCCCTACGAGCAGGCCAACGGCACCGACTGGTACAAGGGCACCGCAAACGCCATTTACCAGAACATCGGCTTCATCGACAGCTACGATCCCGAGTATGTGATCATCCTGTCCGGTGACCAGATCTGCAAGCAGGACTACGCCGACTTCCTGCGCTTCCACAAGGAGAAGGGTGCCGAGTTCTCGGTGGCCGTTATGGAAGTGGATTGGAAGGAAGCCTCCCGCTTCGGCCTGATGGTGGCCGACGAGAACGACCGCATCACCGAGTTCCAGGAGAAGCCCCCGGTACCCAAGTCCAACCTGGCTTCCATGGGCATTTACATCTTCAACTGGGATGTCCTGAAGAAGTATCTGGAAGAGGACGAGGCAGACCCCAACTCCAAGAACGACTTCGGCATGAACATCATCCCCGCCCTGCTGCGCGACGGCCGCAAGATGTACGCTTACCGCTTTGCCGGTTACTGGCGTGACGTGGGCACCATCGACAGCCTGTGGGAAGCCAACATGGAAGTGCTGGATCCCGAGAACTCCGGCATCGACATCTTCGACAAGACCTGGAAGATCTACAGCCGTAACCCCGTGCTGCCGGCTCAGAAGATCGGCCCCCGCGCCGTCGTGCAGGACTCTCTGGTCACCGAGGGCTGCAAGATCTACGGCACCGTCAAGCACTCTGTGCTGAGCGCAGGCGTCGTGGTGGAAGAGGGCGCTACCGTTGAGGACGCTGTCCTGATGGACGGCGTGGTCGTCAAGGCAGGTGCCGTGGTCAAGCGCTGCATCCTGGCAGAGGACGTTGTGGTCGGTGCCGGTGCAAAGGTCGGCGGCGACGGCCCCATCGCACATGTGGGCACCGGTCTGACGGTCGGTGCAGGCGCCACCGTCAAGGAGGGCGCAAAAGTGTTTGAATCCGTCAAGGAGGGCGTGGAAGTATGCTGAGACAGAACACCAATGCGTTGGGCATCATTTTCCCCAACAGCTATGACAATACCGTTCCGGAGCTGGTGACCGAGCGTGCAATGGCTTCGATCCCCTTTGCAGGCCGTTACCGCATGGTGGACTTTGTGCTGTCCAGCATGGCCAACTGCGGCATCTCCAACGTGTCCATCGTGGTGCGTAAGAACTACCACTCCCTGATGGATCACCTGGGCACCGGCCGTGAATGGGATATGGCCCGCCGTCACGGCGGCCTGAACATCGTGCCTCCCTTTGCAGAAAAGGGCGTGCGCATTTACTCCGGCCGTGTGGAGGCTCTGGGCTCCATCCTGAACTTCCTGGAGAATCAGAAGGAGAAGTATGTAGTCATGAGCGATGCCAACATCGCCATCAACTACGACTTCAACGCTCTGCTGGCTGCCCATCAGGCAAGCGGTGCCGATGTGACCGTCGCTTACCAGAAGACCGAGATCCCCGAGGGCCGCAAGAACGACAACTATACCCTGACCGTCGATGCCGACGGCCGTGTGACCGAGCTGCTGTTCAACGACTACCGCCCCGGCGTGCAGAACCTGGACCTGAACATCTATGTGCTGGAGCGCGAGACCCTGATCAAGCTGGTCAAGGACGCAACTTCCCGCGGCCTGATCTACTTCGAGCGCGATATCCTGGCACACAATGTCAACATCCTGAACATCCATGCGCTGGAGTACACCGGCTATGTGGCTCATGTCTGCGACATGAAGAGCTACTTTGACGAGAACCTGAAGCTCATCGACGAGAAGAACCTGGATGCCCTGTTCCCGAAGAACAGCCCGGTCTACACTAAGATCCGTGACGACAACCCCACCCGTTACGTCACCGGCTCCAAGGTGGAAAACTCCATCCTGGCCGACGGCTGCCTCATTGAGGGCACCGTGGAGAACTGTGTGCTGTTCCGCGGCGTCAAGATCAAGAAGGGTGCTGTGGTCAAGAACTGCGTGCTCATGCAGGACACCGTGGTGGAGCCCAACGTGGAGCTGGATTGCGTGGTCACCGACAAGAACGTAAAGATCACGGCCGGCAAGAAGCTGTCCGGCACCGAGAGCTTCCCGGTGTATGTGCAGAAGAACCACACCGTCTGATCCTTGCAATATCCATAGGGGCGGCTTCCTCCCCGGTAGCCCCTCTTGAGAGGGGCGGGGGCCGTTGTGCCCCCGCCTGCTCTTTTGTATGTGTATCCGTTCCGCTGCCTGGCGGTGGGAGGGGAGAGCGGATCATGACCCCAATATGGAAGGAGCGAACCTATGAGAATCCTGTATGCTGCTTCGGAAGCGAATCCGTTTGCAAAGTCCGGCGGTCTGGCCGACGTGGCCGGTGCACTGCCCAAGGCACTGGTCAAGGACGGCGTGGACGCCCGCGTTATCATGCCGCTGTACGGTGACCTGAAGCACCGCGAGATGCTGGAATATGTGACCAACTACTCCGTTCCCGTGGGCTGGCGCAGCCAGTACTGCGGCCTGTTCAAGGCTGAAGTGGACGGCGTGACCTACTACTTCCTCGACAACGAGTATTACTTCAAGCGCCGCGGTCTCTACGGCTTTTACGATGACGGTGAGCGTTTCGCCTTCTTCTCCCGTGCCGTGCTGGAGACCCTGTTCTACATCGACTTCACCCCGGACATCATCAACTGCAACGACTGGCAGACTGCTCTGGTGCCCGTGTACCTGAACCTGTACTACCGCCATCTGGATAAGTTCAACCGCATCAAGACGGTGTTCACCATCCACAACATTGCCTACCAGGGCAAGTACGGCACCGACATTCTGGAAGATACCTGCGGCATCGGCCGCCGTGACCAGCACATCGTGGAGTACGATGGCTGCGCCAACTTCATGAAGGGTGCTTTTGAGACGGCCGACAAGATCACCACGGTCAGCCCCACCTACGCACAGGAGATCCTGGATCCCTGGTTCAGCTACGGTCTGGATGCCCTGCTGCGGGAAAAGCAGTATAAGCTGTGCGGCATCCTGAACGGCATCGACATGGACGCCAACGACCCTGCCACCGACAAGCACATCCCCTTCAACTACAGCATCGACAACTTTGAAGAGGGCAAGGCAAAGTGCAAGGAGGCCCTGCAGGATAGGTTTGGCCTGCACAAGGACGGCAGCCCCGTCTTTGGTATGGTCAGCCGCATGGTCGGCATGAAGGGCTTTGACCTGGTGCAGAGCATCGCCGACGGTCTGGTGGACCGCGGCATCGAGCTGGTGATCCTGGGCAGCGGCGAGAGCCAGTACGAGAGCTTCTTCTCTGACCTGTGCGCCCGTCATCCGGGTCGTGTGGGCACCTATATCGGCTTCGAGCCGGCTCTGTCGCAGGAGATCTACGCCGGTGCAGATGCCTTCATCATGCCGTCCAAGAGCGAGCCCTGCGGCCTGGCCCAGATGGTGGCCTGCCGTTACGGCACGCCTCCCATCGTGCGTGAGACCGGCGGTCTGCGCGACTCCATCCACGACAGCACCATGGGCGACGGCAATGGCTTTACCTTTGCCGGTTACAGCGCCCACGAGCTGTACGAGGCCTGCTGCCACGCACAGGATGCCTACAACAACAAGGAAAACTGGCACAACCTGGTGCATCACTGCATGGAGTGCGACTTCAGCTGGGATGTCTCCGCCAAGAGCTACGAGGGCCTCTACAACGAGACCGCCAACCTCTGGTAAAACGGTTCTGACCCTGATTTTTGCCGCCCGACTCTCCGGAGCCGGGCGGCTTTTTTGCGCTTTTACCCAAATTTTTTCGAAAAAAGCGGTCTTTTGTTGAAAAGTATCCTTGTGCCTTGGGAAATTGTGTGCTATACTGAGGTGGCTTTTAACAATTTCTTCATAATAGGTATGGGGAATTGCAGTGGCATAAAGAGGAGAATATTATGAACTGGAAACGTGTGATCAGCGGTGTGCTGGCAGCTGCTATGCTGTCCGCTCTGCCGGTGCAGCTTCTGGCTTCTGCAGAGGGTGCAGAGGCTGCTGCAGAGGTCAATACCTGGGAAGATCTGACCTCGATGGAGTCCCCGGAGGACAGCAACACCTTCTACTACAACAAAAACGGCTATACGTTTGAAAAGCTCTCTCACCCGGAAAAGGACGTCAAGGTCGCAGACGGCATCGTGGACTATCTGGGCGATGGCGCAGTGGACGTGGTGACCGACCCGGAGGCCGAGGGCTACAATGCCGGCGACCGTGGCCAGAACTACGCCTGGGCCGCTGTGGGTTACGGCGATTGGATCTATGTGGGCACCTGCTACGCAGCCATCGGCAACACCCTCTCTCTGATGAAGAGCAGCCTGGGGGACGAGTTCGATGACAAGGTCCTGAAGGCTACCTTTGACGCCCTCTACAACGGCACCTTCTTCCTGGAGGAGGCCGACGGCGGCAAGCCCAAGGGCGTGCTGACAAAGATCAACACCAAGACCGGCGAGACCAAGGTGCTGATGTCCGGCACCCTCAACGGCCAGACCCCTCTGTTCCGCAATGCCATTGAGTACAAGGGCAAGCTGTACTTCTGCGGCAGCGTGGGCGGCGGCGGCATCGGCTTTTTGCCCAGCGTGTGGCAGGTGGACCCGGAGACTGACGAATGCAAGGTCGTGTATGCAGGCCTGAACAGCGCAAAGGACTATGCCGCAGCTTACAAGCAGGGCATCAGCACCGGCATCCGTGGCATGTGCGTCTACAACGACCAGCTGGTCATCAGCAACGTGACCATGGACGCTGCCACCGGCAAGAGCAGTGCCACCCTGCTGATCTCCTCCAACCCGGAAAAGGGCTTTACCCAGATCGCAGATTCCGACAGCCTGTTCAACTACCCGGCTTACCGCTATTCTGACAGCATCTACGGCGGCAGCATCTGGGATATGGTGGAGTACAACAACAGCCTGTATGTTTCCATCTGCACCGGCACCGAGGACAATATGCCCAACAACAACACCATGCAGTCCTTTGCACTGGTGCGGGGCGACCAGAATGCCGACGGCACCTTCACCTGGACCCCTGTGGCTGGCGACCAGAAAAAGGACGGTGCCCGGTACACCTTTGGCATCGACCCGGAGCGCACCCGTTCCGGCGCAGCCAACCTGATGGTGTTCAACGATTACCTGTACATCGGCGAGTACAACGACGAGGAGATCGCTCTGGAGCGGATCCTGTTCTCCAAGACCGGTAAAAACGCCGACGGCCAGTTTGGCGGCGGCCTGGATTGCCGGTTCCTCAACGCCAACCTGGACCAGTCCGTGAACCTGTACCGCATGGACAAGAACGAGAACATGGAGCTGGTGGTGGGCAACTCCACCAAGATGTTCCCCAACGGCAGTCTCTCCGGCCTGAAGTCCGGTTTTGGCCGCAATGAGAACCAGTACATCTGGCGCATGGAGGTCTACGACGGCAAGCTGTATGTGGGCACCCACGATGCCAGCAGCCTGCTGGAGTGCTTTGGTCAGTTCGTCAACGGCAACCTGCTGAAGCGGACCCCCTCCGAGTGGAAGGACCAGTGGAGCTACCTGAAGGCCCTGATGAAGGCCCTGGAGACCGTGGACCCCAACGGCAACGGCAACCCCGATGCCCTGGCCCAGACCATCAAGTTCTCTTATAACTTTGTCTTTAAGAACATCACGGTGCGGAACATAGCCAGTGCTATCAAGCTGCTGAACTATCTGCGGACGGCAAAGCGTGGCTTTGACCTGTACGTTACCGAGGATGGCGTCAACTTTGAGACCGTTACCATTGATGGCTTTGGGGACCCCTACAACCATGGTCTGCGTGTGTTTGCCACCACCGACCAGGGCCTGTGCCTGGGTACCGCCAACCCCTTCTATGGCACCCAGATCTGGATCCAGCGCAAGGCTGACTGAGCCTGCTGCCCGTATAAAATAAGCTGAAAGCTGCCCGGTTCTTTCATGAGCCGGGCGGCTTTTTTGCATCCTGCACAAACTTTTGGGCAAAGTTTTGGTATTGATGGGGCCGCAGGCGCACAAACTCCACCACAGGCGGACAACTGTGAAGAGACTGTGGCGGAACTATAAAGATTTGCCAAAATTCAGTGGAAAATCAATTGAAAAAACAGCCGGATTGAATTATACTAGGCACATAAGAATTTTTGCTGCCGCCGGATGCTGGCAGAATATCCAGATACTGGATGCTGCATCGCAGGCCGCACTGGGAGGGAAAACCGCATTGAAAGGCTGGTACAAGGCACTGGAGGATCTGGTCTGGCTGACCCAGCTGGGCCTGAACATGCTTCTGCCGCTGGTGCTGTGCCTGGCGGGGTGCTGGTGGGCCGTGGAACGCTGGAACTGGCCGGAATGGCTGTTCCTGCCGGCGGTTCTGCTGGGGCTGGCAGCGGGAGCGCAGAATTTCTGGGTGTTCTGCAAAGAGCGCCTGGACCGCTCCAAAAAGGAAAAAAATCACCGGGTGGGCTTCAACTCCCACCAGTAATGGAGGGCTTTTTTATGAAACTTCAGCCGGAATCCAAAAAGGAGCTGAAACGGATCCTTTGCGGCACAGCCATCTGCACCGCAGCCATGTGGGTATTGTTCGCAGCACTGCATCTGGTGGGGTGGGTACGGTTCGATCTGAAGCTGGTGTTGTCCAGCCTGGTAGGCGACGCCGTGGCAGTGGGCAACTTTGCCGGCATCTGCTTTGTGGTGCAGAAGATCATTGACGAGCAGGACGAAAAACGCCGCAAAGCCCAGCTGCAGGCCTCGTACAATATCCGGATGCTGATCCAGGCGGTGTGGGTCATCGTGGCCATTGGGGCCCCCTGCTTCCAGCCCTTTGCAGGCATCCTGCCTCTGTTGTTCCCTCGTATTACCATATACTATCTGCAAATAACCGGCAAGTACAAGCCGCTTGCGGCCCCGCAGGAGCCGGTGGACGTCTCTGTGGAGGACGACCCCGCCCCTGCCCCGGCGCAGGCGGATGGAACCCGTGACGAAGGGGGTGAAACCTAACAAATGGAACTGAACGGCGCAAAGATCCTGTACACCATCCATACCAACATCCCGCTGCTGGGCGACTTCAAGATCACCCAGACCCTTGTGAGTACCTGGATCGTGATGGCGCTGCTTTCGGGTCTGGCCATCTGGCTGGGGCATGGCCTCAAGCTGGAAAACGTGTCCAAACGGCAGGCAGCCGCGGAGTTCATCGTCACGCGGCTGGACCAGTTCGTGCACGACAACATGGGCTACCACTTTGACCAGTATATCCCGCTCATCGGCTCGATCTTCGCATTGAGCATCGGGTGCAACCTGATCAGTGTGGTGGGCCTGTGGAGTCCCACGGCGGACCTGAACACCGAGGCGGCCTGGGCCATCGTGGTGTTCGTTCTGATCATGTATTACAAGATCAAAACGAACGGCATCCTCAGCTACCTCAAGGGTCTGCTGGACCCCATCTTCATCATGGCACCCATCAATGTGCTGTCGGAGGTGTCAACCCCTGTCAGCATGGCGTTCCGTCACTTTGGCAACATCCTGTCCGGTACGGTCATCTCCACATTGCTGTACTGGGCCCTGGCAAGCCTGAGCCATGTGCTCTTTGGCTGGCTGCCTGGGGTGCTGGGCCAGATCCAGCTGTTCCAGATCGGCATCCCGGCCTTCACCGGCCTGTATTTCGACTGGTTCGGCGGCTGCATCCAGGCGTTCATCTTCTGTACCCTGACCGCTATTTTCATCAAACGTGCTGCCGGCGAGGAGTAACGCTCCCGGCATCTCCACAACACAACATCTTTCTTTTAGGAGGACAAACTTATGACTGACTTCCAGTACCTGGCTCGTGGTATCGCTCTGGCAGGCTGCGGCATCGGCGCAGGCTGTGCTCTGATCGCCGGCATCGGCCCCGGCATTGGCGAAGGCAACGCTGCTGCTGCTGCCTGTGAGGCCGTCGGCCGTCAGCCCGAATGCAAGAGCGACGTGACTAGCACCCTGATCCTGGGCGTTGCCCTTTCCGAGACCACCGGTATCTACGGCTTTGTCACCGGCCTGCTGCTGATCTTCCTGGCACCCGGTATGTTCATGAAGTACCTGGCATAAGCGTTTTACTCTGAAAACCGAACGAAAGGAGACGCTTATGGAACAAGTGTACCAGGCACTGATCACCCTGGATGGCTGGACCTTTCTGGCCCAGATCTGCAACCTGATGATCCAGATGCTGATCTTTAAAAAGTTCCTGCTGAATCCGGTCAAGAAAGTCATTGCCGACCGCAAGGCCAAGGCAGACAGCGAGATCGCGGACGCCAAGAAGCTGCGGGAGGAAGCTGAGGCCATGAAGGCCGAGTATGAGCAGAACCTGCAGAATGCCCGCACCGAGGCCAACCAGATCGTGACAAGTGCCCAAAAGACCGCCACCGCCCGCGGCGAAGAGATCGTGGGCGAGGCCCGTGCCCAGGCTGCTGCCCTCAAGCAGAAGGCCGAGGCCGACATTGCGCAGGAGCGCAAGAAGGCCGTGAACGAGGTCAAGGACGAGATCGGCGGCATTGCCATGGAGATCGCCTCCAAGGTGGTGGAACGCGAGATCAAGGAAGAGGATCACAAGGATCTGATCGACGAATTTATCAAAAATGTGGGTGAAGCATCATGACTGAGATCGCAAGGATGTACGGCGGAAGCCTGTACGATCTGGCAGCGGAGGAAGGGCTTGAGACCCGCATCCTGGGGGAGCTGGAAGAAGTGAACGCACTTTTCAAGGCAAACCCGGACTACCTGCATCTGCTCAGCATCCCCAGCATCCCCAAAAAGGAGCGCTGCGGCCTGCTGGACGAAGCCCTGCGGGGGCAGGTCCATCTCTATGTGCTCAACTTTTTAAAGATCCTGTGCGAGAAAGGCACCCTGCGGGAGCTTGGCGGCTGCACGCGGGCTTACCGCATCCGCTACAATGAGGCACACGGCATTCTGGAGGCAACGGCCACCTCGGCCATTGCCCTGACCAAAGAGCAGACGGCTGCCCTGCACCAGAAGCTGGAAGCCCTCACCGGCAAGACCATCGACCTGCAGACAAAGGTCGACCCGGCGGTGCTGGGCGGCATCCGTCTGGATATCGACGGCACCGAGCTGGACGGCACCGTGCAGAACCGTCTGGCGGCGCTGCGCCGGAACATTGCCGCAGTGACCCTGTGACACAGGACGAATTTCCACCCGAAATGAAATTTATGAATTGAGTGGTGAACAAACAAAGATGCAACTGAAACCTGAAGAGATCTCCAAGATCATCCGTGCCCAGATCAAGCATTATGAAAATGCCATCGAGCAGAGCGAGACCGGCACGGTCATTATGGTGGGCGACGGCATCGCCCGGGCCAGTGGTCTGGAAAAGTGCATGGCAGGTGAGCTGCTGCAGTTTGACAACGGCGAATACGGAATGGCGCAGAATCTGGAGGAGAACACCGTCTCCATCGTTCTGCTGGGCTCCGACGTCGGCATCAAGGAAGGCAGCACTGTCAAGCGCACCGGCAAGGTGGTGTCCGTGCCGGTGGGCGATGCCCTGATCGGCCGCGTGGTCAACGCACTGGGCCAGCCCATCGACGGTGCAGGCCCCATCGAGACCACCGAGTACCGCGCCATTGAGAGCCGCGCTCCCGGCATCATCGACCGTCAGCCGGTCAAGGAGCCGCTGCAGACCGGCATCAAGGCCATCGACTCCATGATCCCCATCGGCCGCGGCCAGCGTGAGCTGATCATCGGCGACCGCCAGACCGGCAAGACCACCATCGCGTCCGATACCATCATCAACCAGAAGGGCAAGGGCGTGCTCTGCATTTACGTTGCCATCGGCCAGAAGCGTTCCACCGTGGCAAACCTGGTGCAGAGCCTCACGGAGGCCGGTGCCATGAGCTACACCATCGTGGTGTCCGCTACAGCGTCTGAGCTGTCGCCCCTGCAGTATATCGCACCCTACTCCGGCTGTGCCATGGGCGAGTACTTCATGCATCAGGGCAAGCACGTCCTGATCATCTACGATGACCTGTCCAAGCACGCCGTGGCTTACCGTGCCCTGTCGCTGCTGATCCGCCGTCCTCCGGGACGTGAGGCTTACCCCGGCGATGTCTTTTACCTGCATTCCCGTCTGCTGGAACGTGCGGCCAAGCTCTCCAATGAGCTGGGCGGCGGCAGCCTGACGGCACTGCCCATCATCGAGACGCAGGCGGGCGACGTTTCCGCCTACATCCCCACCAACGTCATCTCCATCACCGACGGCCAGATCTTCCTGGAAACGGAACTGTTCCATTCCGGCATCATGCCGGCCGTCAACCCCGGCATCTCGGTGTCCCGCGTCGGCGGCAACGCCCAGATCAAGGCCATGAAGAAGGTGGCCGGTACCCTGAAGCTGATCTACTCCCAGTATCGTGAGCTGCAGTCCTTCGCCCAGTTCGGTTCCGATCTGGACGCCGACACCAAGGCTCGTCTGGCCCAGGGCGAACGCATTGTGGAGGTGCTCAAGCAGAACCGCTCGGCCCCTGTGCCGGTGGAAAAGCAGGTGGCCATCCTGTATGCGACCATCCACGACTACCTCGTGAAGGTCAAGGTGCCGGATGTGTCGGAGTACGAGAAGAGCCTGTACGAGTATCTGGACAACGATGCCGCCGGTGCCGCCGTCATGGAGACCATCCGCACCACCGGCAATCTGGACAAGGACACCGAAGAGCAGCTCAAGAGCGTGCTCACGGCCTATACCGACAGCTTTGTCAAGGCGCATTAAAGGGAAGGAGGCGTAACGCATGGCTGGTTCCATGAAGGACATCAAGCTGCGCATCAAAAGCGTAGAGAGCACCATGCAGATCACCAAGGCCATGGAGCTGGTGGCTTCCTCCAAAATGCGCCGTGCCAAGGAGCGGGTCGAGCACAGCCGACCCTACTTTGAAACGCTGCATAAGACCCTGACCGAGATCGCAGCGGCAGACCCCCGCGCCCGCAACCCGTACCTGCGCCGTGCAGAGATCAAAAAGACCCTGCTCATCGTCATTGCAGGCGACCGCGGCCTAGCCGGCGGGTACAACTCCAACGTGCTCAGGCAGGCACAGCAGGAAGCAGGGGACGTGGTGGTGCTGCCCATCGGCAAGCGCTCGGCGGAATACTTCGTCCACCACGAGGTGCCCCTGTTCACCCAGGAGGTGCTGCTGGCGGCGGACATCACGGTGGGCGAATGCTTCCAGCTGGCCCGCCGGATCACCGAGGGCTACTGCAAAGGCGCGTACGACGCGGTGAAGATCTGCTACACCCGGTTCGACTCCATGATGACCCAGACGGCTTCCACCATGGAGGTGCTGCCCCTGAGCATCGAGCCCACCGAGCAGCAGAAGGACGAGGCCCGCCGCAGCCAGATTTTGTACAAGCCCAGCAGCGAGGAAGTGTTCCGTGCGATCATTCCGGAGTATGTGGCCGGTATCGTGTATGGCGCTGTGTGTGAGAGCGTGGCCAGTGAGCTGGCCGCCCGCCGCACCGCCATGGACGCCGCCACCAAGAACGCCGGTGAGATGATCGACCATCTCAACCTGTATTACAACCGTGCCCGGCAGGCTGCCATCACGCAGGAGATCACCGAGATCGTGGCCGGTGCGGAGATTTAAAGGCGGCTCGCCCTCTCCGTTATTGCTTACGCAATGCCACCTCTCCCAAAGGGAGAGGCCTTGGCAGTCTGTGCAAAGTTTCCGGTTTCGCCAGAGGCTCGCCCTTTGGGAGAGCTGGACGCGAAGCGGCCTGAGAGGGCGAGGACGCTGACGATTTAGCATTTGCATTATTGAAAGATAAGGAGTTATAGCCTATGTCCGAAAAACATATCGGCAAGGTGATCCAGGTCATTGGCCCGGTGCTGGACATCCAGTTCAAGGATGGCGAGCTGCCGGAGCTGCTCAACGCCATTGAGATCGACAACCACGGCCAGAAGCTGGTGGTGGAGGTCGCGCAGCTGACCGGCGACAACGTGGCCCGCTGCATCGCCATGAGCAGCACCGATGGTCTGGTGCGCGGCACAGATGCCGTGGACACCGGCGAGTCCATCAAGGTGCCCGTGGGCGATCAGTGTCTGGGGCGCGTGTTCAACCTGCTGGGCGAGCCGGTGGATAACAAGCCCGCCCCCACCCCGGATGCCTATTGGCCCATCCATCGCCCGGCTCCCAGCTATGAGGAGCAGCAGTCCACCACCGAGATCCTGGAGACCGGCATCAAGGTCGTGGATCTGATCTGCCCCTACGCCAAGGGCGGTAAGATCGGTCTGTTCGGCGGTGCCGGTGTCGGCAAGACCGTGCTGATCCAGGAGCTGATCTACAACATCGCCACCGAGCACAACGGTTACTCGGTATTTACCGGCGTCGGCGAGCGCACCCGTGAGGGCAACGACCTGTACGGTGAAATGACCGAGAGCGGCGTCATCAACAAGACGGCGCTGGTCTACGGCCAGATGAACGAGCCCCCCGGAGCCCGTATGCGCGTGGCCCTGTCCGGCCTGACCATGGCGGAGTATTTCCGCGATGTGAAGAATCAGGACGTGCTGCTGTTCATCGACAACATCTTCCGCTTCACCCAGGCCGGTTCCGAGGTGTCGGCTCTGCTGGGCCGTATGCCCTCTGCTGTCGGTTACCAGCCCACCCTGGCCACCGAGATGGGCGCTCTGCAGGAGCGCATCACCTCCACCCGCAAGGGTTCCATCACCTCGGTGCAGGCCGTCTACGTCCCCGCCGATGACCTGACCGACCCGGCCCCTGCCACCACCTTTACCCATCTGGATGCCACCACAGTTCTGAGCCGTGACATCGCATCGCAGGGCATCTACCCCGCTGTGGACCCGCTGGATTCTACCAGCCGGATCCTCAGCCCGGAGGTCGTGGGTCAGGAGCACTACGAGATCGCCCGTGCCGTCCAGAAGGTGCTGCAGCGCTACAAGGAGCTGCAGGACATCATTGCCATCATGGGCATGGACGAACTGAGCGAAGAGGACAAGCGTACCGTCAGCCGCGCCCGCAAGGTGCAGCGCTTCCTGAGCCAGAGCTTCCATGTGGCAGAGCAGTTTACCGGCATGCCCGGCCAGTATGTGCCGCTGAAGGAGACCCTGCGCGGCTTTAAGATGATCCTGAACGGCGAGTGCGACGACCTGCCGGAAAGTGCCTTCCTGTTTGCAGGCACCATCGACGACGTGTTCGCAAAAGCGAAGAAAGGGTAAACCATGACGACCTTTCATCTGACGGTGGTCACGCCGGACGGCTGCGCCTTTGACGGCCAGGCCGAACGGGTGGTCTGCCGCGCCATCGACGGCGACCTTGCCATTCTGGCAAAGCACGGCGATTACTGCACGGCGCTGGGCATGGGCGAAGCCCATATCGTGGACGCCGACGGCCAGCGCCGCCGCGCCGCCTGCATGGGCGGCATGCTCAGCGTGCTGGATGGCGAGGTGCGTCTAGTGGCTACCACCTGGGAGTGGGCAGAAGAGATCGATCAGGCCCGCGCCGAGGCTTCCAAAAAGCGCGCCGAGGAGATTCTGGCCCAGAAGAACCTCGACAAGCGCGACTACGAGATGGCCCAGGCCCGCCTGAAGCGTGCTTTGGTGCGTACCTCCGTCCACTGAGAGCCTGCAAAACAAAACAGATGCTTCCTGCTATGGGCGGGGAGCATCTGTTATTTTCTGTCCGAAAGCTGCCGGAAGGGGATTGACAAATATATCACACTTTGGTAAGATGTCTGTGTTGGAGATTGACACTGTGTCAATACATAATGTAAAACAAGGAGGAAACTTATGAGAAAGGCAGTTGCGTTTGCAGCGCTGGCGCTGTCGGCAGCAATGCTCACATCCTGCGCGGGCAGCAAGACCGAGACCGCAGACACCAAGACCTATACCGGCAGCGCGACCGGCATGGACAGCGTTGTCACGGCCACCCTGACCATGGAGGGAGATAAGATCACGAACGTGGAGATCGACGTTTCCGGCGAGACCGACGGCATCGGCAACAAGGTGGGCGATGAGATCGCTCAGCAGGTGCTGGATGCACAGAGCGCTGAGGTGGACGGCGTGGCCGGTGCAACGGTGACCAGCAACGCAGTCAAGGAGGCCGTACAGAGCGCACTGGACCAGGCTGCGGGCAAAACGTCCGAGAGCGGGGAGCTGAAGCCGGGCACCTACACGGCAACGGCCCACGGCGCAAAGCATGATATCACGGTGGAAGTGGACCTGTCTAAGGACAAGATCGAGGACATCCGCGTGACCGAGGCAAACGACTCTCCCTTTGTCAGCGAGACCGCCATTGCCAAGATGCCGGCCCGCATTCTGGAGAACCAGTCGGTGGGCGTGGATGCCGTGACCGGCGCAACCTTTACCAGCTCGGCCATCCGCAATGCCGTCAGCGACTGCCTGACCCAGGCCGGTGCCAACCTGGCAGACTGGTCGGCCAAGCCGGAGATCACCCAGGGCGAGGACGAAAACGTGGACGTTCTGGTGGTCGGCGGCGGCACCTCCGGCCTGACGGCTGCACTGGCCGCTAAGACGGACTCAACCCTCAGCGATGTGGACAGCGGCCTGAATGTCATGGTCGTGGAGGCAAACGGCTACGCAGGCGGCAACATGGCCATCTGCGGCGGTTACATTGCCAGCTACTTTGGTACCTCGCTGAACGACTACACCGGCAACAGCATCCAGCCGGATGCACTGGTGGATTCTCTGCTGGATCTCTATCCGCAGTATTCCGATGTGCTGGACGGCAACCTGATGTATAACATTGCAGACCTGACCGATGACACCCTGAACGGCCTGATGGCCCGTGGCTTCTACCTCACCGGTTCGGATGCCTACATCGGTAAGTCCTCCCGTATCTCCAAGGACGGCCCCACTGAGTACACTTCCAGCACGGTCATCGCCAACAAGGAGACCGGCGAGCGTTCCGGCGACAACGGCTATGACGTGTACGGCGGCGGTGCTTATTTTGCACAGACCATGACCGACATTGTGGAAAAGGCCGGTGTGGACCTGCGCTGCGAGACCAAGGCTACCGAGTTGATCATGGATGGCGACAACTGCATCGGCGTGAAGGTGCAGGATCACGAAAAGAGCTACAACATCTACGCCAAGAAGGTCATTCTGGCCACCGGCTATGCCGGTTTTGACGCCGAGACCATCGCCTCCTACCTGCCGGAAGAATACGGCAACGTGATTGGTGCAGAGACCGCTGCAAACCAGAGCTTTGCACAGAAGCAGGTCACTGCACTGGGTGGTGACGTGAACGATGTGCACGAGACCATCAGCGACGGCCACATCATTCTGGGCTATAACTCGGTGCTGGCCCACTTCGGCGAAGAGCGCAAGCTGTACAACGAGATGAACGGCATGCTGGTGAGCACCGAGGGCACCCGCTTCACGGATGACTCCGACCGCGGCCATGACACCGCCATGAAGGTCATGGAACTGGGCGGCAAGTGCTACATGATCTTTGACAGCACCCACGATGGCGTGAAGTATGTGGATTTCCTGGCACAGAATGGTCTGGCCTGGACCTCTGACACCATTGAGGGTCTGGCAGAGCAGATCGGTGTCCCGGCGGATGCACTGGAGCAGACCATCGAGACCTACAACAGCGACTATGAGGCAGGCGCAGACAGCACCTTCGGCACTCCGGTGGAGAAGATGGCACCCGTCAAGACTGCACCCTACTATGCAGTACAGATCAACGCCATTTCGACCGGCGGCATCGACATTGCCGTGTACACCGATGAGAACATGAATGTCACCCTGACCAAGGGCGGCAAACCCATCGGTAACCTGTATGCCTGCGGCGGCGCCGGTTCCGGCAGCTACTTCCCGCTGTGCAACATTGGCCTGGGCTCTCATGTGGTGGGCTGTATGTCCTCTGGTGTGTATGCAGGCAACTGCGTGCGGGAGTCTCTGGCACAGTAAGCAAATAAAGAATCGACAAAAATAAACAGGGGCCTGTGCAGTATTGCACAGGCCCCTGTTGTGTCTGCGGTTATTTCAAAATCTGAAGCAGGGCACGATAAGCCAGTTCATAGATGGAGGTACGTTCCAGCTGGAAATGTGCGGCCTCCCGCGCGGCGCTCTGCACCGGGGAAATATCAATGTACCGGTACATGCCGTGCATGAACGGGAAGAAGATATACAGGATGCTGTGAATCTCTTCTTCACTTTTTTCCGGGCAGAACCGGGCAATACAGTCGTGAAACGCTGCAATGACCTCGGAAAAAGCTGCCTTGTGCTCAAAGACGAGTTCCCGGCGGCAATGGGTCTCCCGCTCATGGAAGTCTGCGGTGGAGAGCCGCAGCATCCGCTCGTGGGTTTCCAGCGAATGGGCGATGGCATCTGCCAGCTGCGCATGGCTCATCGGGGTGCTGCGCTGCCCGATCGCGCGGAGGTCTTTAGCCCAGAGAACATATTCCTGCTGATACGCAGACAAAAAGATCTCATCCATGTTTTTGAAGTAATTGTAGATCGTCGCACGGGTAAAACTGGTTTCTTCGCTGATGGTCTTGACATGGATGTCGCCGAACACATGGGTCTCGTAGAGCTTGAAAAAAGCATTCAGGATTTCCTGACGGCGCTTTTCAATCAGCAGATTAGGGTCCTTCATAAAAACCTCGCTTTGAATTTTTTCGGAGTACGGAGCCTTACCGCATATTTGCCTTCTCGATCAGACTGCGGATGTGGTGGGCCAGCATCTCGATGGCGGTGGTGTTTTCGCCGCCGTTGGGCACGATGATGTCGGCGTTGCGCTTGCTGGGCTCCACAAAGGCCTCGTGCATGGGCTTGACCGTGGTCAGGTACTGCTCGATCACGCTGTCCAGGCTGCGGCCGCGCTCCTTCACGTCCCGCACAAGACGGCGCAGGATGCGCTCGTCGGCGTCGGTGTCCACGAAGATCTTGTAGTCGAACATGGCGCACAGCTCCGGCTCTACAAAGGGCAGGATGCCCTCCACGATGAGCACCGGGGCCGGTTCAATATGCTGCACTTTGTCACTGCGGTTGTGGTTGGAGTAGTCGTATACGGGGCAGTCGATGGCACGGCCGGCCTTGAGCTCCTGCAGGTGGTAGATGAGCAGGGCATTGTCGAAAGCGTCCGGGTGGTCGTAGTTCAGCTTGCAGCGCTCTTCAAAGGGCAGGTCGTCGTGGCGCTTATAGTAGCTGTCGTGGGAGATCAGCCGCACCTCGTCCTCGCCAAAGCGCTCCTTCAGCCGCAGGGCCAGGGTGGTCTTGCCGCTGCCGGAACCGCCTGCAATGCCAATGATCAGATTATTCATAGTCGAAACTCCTCCTGCACAAAAACCTTGTCGGCTCCGGTGGAAAAACCGACAGAAATGGATTATAATAGAAGAAATCAACGGTCGGCCGGAGCTGCGTGCGGCCCGGCGGCCTTCTGTTCCATCTATCATACCATAAAATGACCGGTTTTGACAGCCCGGAAGGGCGGTCGGGTGCAATTTTTTCAACTGGCAGGCGGCCTGCCGCGGAGGAAACAGACAAGATGCAAACACAACAGCTGCAGCAGAACATGAAAGAAAAAGTAAAGGTGTTTGAGGACGGCGGAATCCGTCTGCTCAAAAAGGGGCAGAAGGGCCTTGTACACGCCATCTTCAGCCGATTCGGGCTGGTGCTGGTGCTGCTGCTGCTGCAGTTCGGGGCACTGTTCAGCCTGCTGCGCTGGTTCGGGCAGCTGCTGCCCCATTACTTGGGCGGCACGGCGCTGGTCACGGCTGCCATGGTGATCTATCTGCTCAACATCGACATGGACAACAGCGTGCGCATCACCTGGCTGGTGGTCATTGCAGTGCTGCCGGTGCTGGGCGTGCCGCTGTTCTGGTACACCAAGGCGGACATCGGCCACAACGCCCTGAAAAAGCGTCTGATGGATCTGGAACGCCAGACCCGCGCCCAGCTGCCCCAGCCGGAAGGGGTGGAGCAGCGTCTGGAGGCGGACAGCCCCGGAGCGGCTTCGCTGGCGCGCTACCTGCGGGGGCGGGGCGGCGGCTTCCCGGTGTACGGCAATACCGCTGTGACCTACTTCAACGGCGGCGAGGCCAAGTTTGCCGAGCTGCTGCGCCAGTTGGAAACGGCGGAGCATTACATCTTTCTGGAATACTTCATCATCGACGAAGGGCTCATGTGGGGCCGCATCCTGGAGGTGCTGGCCCGCAAAGCGGCCGGCGGTGTGGATGTGCGGGTGATGTACGATGGTACCTGTGAGTTTTCCACCCTGCCGCGGGACTATCCCAAGCGGCTGGAAGCGCTGGGCATCCGGTGCAAGGTGTTTGCGCCGGTCACGCCGTTTGTGTCCACCCACTACAACTACCGCGACCACCGCAAAATTCTGGTCATTGACGGGCGGGTGGGCTTTACCGGCGGGGTGAACCTGGCCGACGAGTACATCAACCATGTGGAGAAATACGGCCGCTGGAAGGACGCCGCCGTCATGCTGGAGGGCGAAGGCGTGCGCTCCATGACCGCGCTGTTTTTGCAGATGTGGAGTGTGCTGCAGGAGCCGGAGTTTGAGCAGTTCCTGCGCCCGGAGGTCCCGGCGGCCCGCGCAGAGGGCTTTGTGGTGCCTTACGGCGACTGCCCGCTGGACGGCGAGCGGGTGGGTGAGATGGTGTACATCGACCTGCTGAACCGTGCCCGGAAGTATGTGCACATCATCACGCCGTACCTCATTCTGGACGGCGAGCTGGAAACTGCCCTGCGCTTTGCGGCAGAGCGCGGCGTGGATGTGCACCTGATCCTGCCCGGCGTGCCGGATAAGCGGTTCGCCTATGCGCTGGCCAAAACGCACTACAAGGCGCTGCTGTCGTCGGGCGTGAAGATCAGCGAGTGGACGCCCGGCTTCACCCATGCAAAGCTGATGGTGATGGACGGAGTGGAAGCCGTGGTGGGCACCATCAATCTGGACTACCGCAGCCTGTATCATCACTTTGAGAACGCTGTGTGGATGCGCCGCGTGGGCAGCATCCGCGACATGGAGACGGATTTTCAGGACACACTGGCCTGCTGCCGCACCGTGGAAGCGACCCTGCAGAGCGTCTGGCAGGGCAAAAAGCTGCTGCGCCTGATGGGCCTGCTGTTGAAGGTGATCGCACCGCTGATGTAAAAACAAACTCCCTCAGGCATCGCTGCACGATGCCTGAGGGAGTTTTTGCATAAAGAAAGAGAGCTGCGGCAAAACCACAGCTCTCCGGAACAGAACCGATTTAAAGAAAAAATCAGCGCTTAGTTCTGCTTCATGCGAGCGAAGCAGTCAGAGCAGTAGACCGGACGGTCCTCGCGGGGCTGGAAGGGAACCTTGCAAGCCTTGCCGCAAGCTGCGCAGACAGCATCGAACATCTGACGCTCACCGCCGTTGTTGCCGCCACGGACGCCGTTCTTGCGGGCGTCACGGCAGGGCTTGCAGCGCTGGGGCTGATTCTCGAAGCCGCGAGATGCGTAGAACTCCTGCTCACCAGCAGTCCAAACAAACTCCTTACCGCAGTCCTTGCAGACTAAAGTCTTGTCTTCAAACATAGTAGTATCTCCTCTTTGTCAGTTCTTGCCCACGGAAGGATTATAACCATACCTTTGGTTTTTGGGGACCATCGCGCTGATCAGTTAGCTTACCAGGGGCTTGAATAGTAAATATCCTCTAGCTGAGGACTTTTCTATTGTACCGTTAATTTCCGCGTTTGTCAACCAAAAAACAGTCCGAGCACCTGTTCTTTGTGGATATGGCACAATCCGGGCCGGGCCAAACCGGCATTCCGACGAAAAAAGGAGCCGTGCTCCCCAACGGGAACACGGCTCCGGAAAACAGAATGGGAAAATGTTTACTTGTTCTCGACAACTTCCTTGGTGTCGCGGGCGATCATCAGCTCCTCGTCGGTAGCGATGACCAGGGTACGGACCTTGGCACCCCAGGCAGTGATCTCGCACACGTCGCCCACAGGATGCTTGTTCTTCTCGGTGTCGATGCGGATGCCCAGCCAATCCATGTGGTGGCAGATCTTTGCACGGGCAATGGCGTCATGCTCGCCGATGCCGCCGGTAAAGACGATGGCGTCCACGCCGCCCATAGCAGCGATGTAAGCACCAATGGTCTTTTTGATCTGGTAGTTCAGCATATCGGAAGCCAGCTGTGCACGCTTGTTGCCAGCTGCGGCGGCCTCCTCCACATCACGCTTGTCGCTGGAAACACCGGAGATGCCCAGCAGGCCGGACTTCTTGTTCAGGATCTCGTCCAGCTGGTGGCCGGTGATGTTCAGGGTGTACTTCAGGTAGTTGACCACAGAGGGATCCAGGTCGCCGCAGCGGGTGCCCATCATCAGGCCGGCCAGCGGGGTCATGCCCATGGAAGTATCCACGACCTTGCCCTGATCCACAGCAGCGATGGAAGAACCATTGCCCAGGTGGCAGGTGATCAGCTTCAGGCGCTCAATGGGCTCCTCCAGGTACTCGGCTGCCTTGTAGGCCACATACTTGTGGCTGGTGCCGTGGAAGCCGTAGCGGCGCACGCCGTACTTCTCGTAGTACTCATAGGGGATGGCGTACATATAAGCCTTCGGGGGCATGGTGCTGTGGAAAGCGGTGTCGAACACGGCCACCATGGGGATGTTGCCGAACACCTTGCGGGCGGCCTCGATGCCCAGGATGCCTGCGGGGTTGTGCAGGGGAGCCAGCGGGCTCAGCTCACGCAGAGTCTCGATGACCTCATCGGTGATCAGGCAGCTGCTCTTGAACTTCTCGCCGCCATGCACCACGCGGTGGCCGATGGCGTCGATCTCGCTCACGTCATTGATGCACTTGCCCTCGCCGGTGGTCATCTTCTTCACGACCTCAGCAAATGCCTCGGTGTGGGTGGGGAAGATGGCCGGGGTGGTGGCCTTGTGGCCGTTGGCCTCGTGAGTGATCATGCTGCTTTCCATGCCAATGCGCTCGCACAGGCCCTTGCACAGCACCTTCTCGCCGTCCATATCGATCAGCTGATACTTCAGGGAAGAAGAACCGCAGTTAATAACCAGAACTTTCATCTGTGTTGCCTCCTGTATGTTTTTGCTCTGCCCGCCGTTTTTTGGAAATCTGCGGACAGAATTTTACAGATTCCTGTGTTTATTATATAATAGGAACAACGCCTTTTCAAGGCACAATCCGGGCAAAGCGGTAAAACTTGTGTACAAGGCTTTTGTACACCCTGCCTACAAATGCAGAAAAACCCGTAGGTTTTCTGTATATACGATATAAATTTAACAATCTTCCGGGGCGGAGAGAGGCCCTTTTTGCCCGGAAAGGAGCATTGTCATGAGATTTGCAGGCATCATTGCCGAGTACGACCCCTTCCACAACGGGCACGCCTGGCAGCTGGCGCAGGCGCGGGCGCTGGGGGCGCAGCGGGTGGCGGTGGCCATGAGCTGCGGGCTGACCCAGCGGGGAGCACTGCCGCTGCTGCCGGAAAGCGTGCGGGTGCGCGCCGCGCTGGAGTGCGGGGCCGACCTCGTGTTTGCCTTGCCGGCCCCCTGGGCCTGTGCGGGGGCGGAGGCCTTTGCACGGGCCGGGGTGCATCTGCTGGCGGCCACCGGGTGCGACGCCCTGGTGTTCGGGGCCGAGACCCCGGACGCTGCCCTGCTGCTGGAAACCGCCCGGGTGCTGAACAGTGCGGCCTACCGCGCGGCACTGAAGCAGCAGCTGGCCGCCGGGGCGCGCAGCTTTGCGGCAGCCCGGCAGGCGGCAGTGCAGGCCGTGGGGGCCGACCCTGCCATGGCGGCGCTGCTGAGCCAGCCGAACAACAACCTGGCCGTGGAGTACTGCCGCGCCATCCTGGAGCAGCGGGCAGGCATGACCCCGGTGCCGCTGCCCCGCAGGGGGGCCAACCACGGGCAGACGCTGGAGGAGAGCGGCCACGCGCAATTTGCCAGTGCCAGCGCTCTGCGGGCTCTCTGGGCCGAGGGCGGAACCGAGGCCGTGGCCCCGTTTGTGCCGGAAAAGGCGTTTGAACTGTATAAAACGGCGGAAAATGACGGCGCGTATACGGATTTTGACGCGGCAGGCCGGTGTGAGCTGACACTGCTGCGGGCAGCCTGCGCAAAGCCGGAGCCTTTTGCAGCGGTGCGCGGAGTGTCCGAAGGGCTGGAACACCGGTTGGAACACGCGGTGCGACAGAGCACCAGTCTGCCGCAGCTGCTGGATGCCCTGACCACGGTGCGCTACCCCCGGGCCCGGATGCGCCGCCTTGCCATGGATGCTGCATTGGGCTATACGGCCGACACGGTGCCGGCCCTGCCGCCGGCGCTGCACCTGCTGGGAGCACGGAAGGACGCCCTGCCGCTGCTGGGACAGGTGTCCCTTCCGGTGTCTCACTCGCTGGCAAAGCTGGCCCAGACCGGCCCCGACGGTGCCCGGATGGCGGCGGCACAGGCAGCGGCCAGCGACTTTGGGGCCCTGTGCCGGGCAAACCCGGCCCCGATGGGCGGAATATATCGTCAAAAAAATATCTTTTTGACGAATTGACAAAAAATTCTGGCAAAAAATCAGCAATTCCGCTCTTGTAACCGTGCCGTATTGGGTGTATCATTAAAGCAATGCAATGTTGGATACAACATGTGAGAAGAAGAAGGAAGATCGGCCCCGCCGATTCAAGGAGGAACGCATGGCACTTCATGTTCTGGACGAAGCCAACCGCTGCCTCGGCTGCAAAAAGCCGCTGTGTCAGCAGGGCTGCCCCATCCACACCAACATCCCCGAGGTGATCCGTCTGCTCAAGGCAAACCAGATGGACGCCGCAGGCCAGATGCTGTTTGAAAACAACCCGCTCACCACCGTGTGCAGTCTGGTGTGCAACCACGAGAACCAGTGCGAGGGCCACTGCGTGCGCAACCGGATGCCCAGCCACGACCCGGTGCACTTTTCCATCATCGAGGACTACATCTCCACCACCTACGCCAACAAGATGACCGCCGGCCCGGCCCCCAAGAACGGCATGAAGGCGGCTGTGGTGGGTTCCGGCCCGGCGGGCCTGACCATTGCGGTGCTGCTGGCACGCTGGGGCTACGATGTGACCATCTTTGACACCCGCGACAAAATCGGCGGCGTGATGCGCTACGGCATCCCCAACTACCGCCTGCCGGACAGTGTGCTGGATGATTTCCAGTACCGCCATCTGGAGCTCAAGGGCATCAAGGTACGGCCCAACACCACCATCGGCAAGACCATCACCATCGACGACCTGTTCCGCGACGGCTACAAGAGCGTATTCATCGGTGCCGGTCTGTGGAAGGCCAACGCCATGCACATCAAGGGCGAGAGCCTGGGCAACGTGGCCTTTGGCATCGACTATCTGGCCAACTCCAAGGCCTTCCGTCTGGGCGATGACATTGCGGTCATCGGCGTGGGCAACTCGGCTATGGACTGCGCCCGCACCGCCATCCGCAACGGCGCCCGTCATGTGACCTGCTACGCCCGCCGCGACGAGAGCTGCATCAGCGCCTCCGAATATGAGGTGAGCTATGCCAAGCTGGAAGGCGTGGGCTTCCGCTTCTGCAAGGCTCCTGTGGAGATCCGGGAAAACGGCCTCATCTGCCGCGACACCGTCAAAGGCGAGGACGGCAAGTTTACCCAGGTGGAGGGCAGCGAGATCTTCTACCCCCACACCGGCGTTATCGTGTCGGTGAGCCAGGGCTCCGAGAGCAACCTTGTCAAGACCACCACCGGCATCGAGACCAACCAGAAGGGCCTGCTCACCGTCAGTGAGGACGGCAGCACCACCCGCGAGGGCGTGTTTGCCGGCGGCGACGCCGTGATGGGTGCCCGCACTGTGGTCGAGGCTGTGGCTGTGGCCAAGAAGGTGGCTGAGTCCATGGACGCCTACATGAAGAGCCTGCCGGTCGATGATGCTGCCGACCCCTATGCAGACATCCCGGTGTTCCAGACCCCCGCCTCCGACGTGCTGGCCAAGCAGGAATTGTAAATTATCTGTATCTTTGCCGCCCCGTCGGTTGACGGGGCGGCAGTTGCTTTGTATACTTTTTATATACGTTGCACAAAAATGTACAGAACGGAAAGGCGGTGGACGCGATTTTAAAAGCATCTCTCCCCAAACTGCGGGAAAAACTGTTGGAAGCCCTGCAGGCCGTGCTGCCCATTGTGGCCATTGTGCTGGTGCTGTGCTTTACCATTGCGCCGGTGTCGCCCAGCATCCTGCTGTGCTTTCTGCTGGGTGCGGTGCTCATCGTGGTGGGCATCATGTTCTTTACACTGGGCGCAGAAATGAGCATGACCCCCATGGGCGAGCGTGTGGGTGCTGTGCTCACCCGGAGCCGCAAACTGCCGGTGATCCTGGGCGTCGGCTTTCTGCTGGGGTTCCTCATCACCATTTCGGAGCCGGACCTGCAGGTGCTGGCCAATCAGGTGCCCTCCATCCCCAACCAGACCCTGATCTTCTCGGTGGCGGCGGGCGTGGGCCTGTTCCTCACCGTCGCGTTCCTGCGCATGCTGCTGGGCGTGGCGCTGCCGCCGCTGCTGGTGGCGTTCTACGGCCTTGTATTCGTGCTGGCTGCCTTTGTGCCCCGGGAGTTTCTGGCCGTGGCCTTTGACTCCGGCGGTGTGACCACCGGCCCCATGACGGTACCTTTTATCATGGCGCTGGGCGTGGGCGTGTCGGCGATCCGCGGCGACCGCCATGCGGCGGACGACAGCTTTGGTCTGGTGGCACTGTGCTCAGTGGGCCCCATTCTGGCGGTGCTGATCCTCGGCATCGCATTTCGCGCGTCCGACAGCACCTACATCCCGCCGGTGCTGCCGGAAGTGAGCGATTCGGTGGAGCTGTGGCAGCTGTTCCATGAGGGGCTGCCGGAGTACATCAAGGAAATTGCTTCCTCGCTGCTGCCCATCGTGGTCATGTTCGGGGTGTTCCAGACCGTGGCCCTGCGGCTGGACAAACGCACGCTGGGCCGCATTGCGGTGGGCCTTGCCTATACCTATGTGGGGCTGGTGCTGTTCCTCACCGGTGCGAACGTCGGCTTTATGCCTGCCGGTAATTACCTGGGCCAGGTGCTGGCAGGCTGTGGGATGCCCTGGGTGATCATCCCCATCGGCATGCTCATCGGCTACTTTATCGTCAAGGCAGAACCGGCGGTGTATGTGCTGAACAAACAGGTGGAAGAGGTGACCGATGGTGCCATCTCGGCTCAGGCCATGGGCATGGCGCTCTCGGCGGGTGTGTCCATTTCGGTGGGGCTGGCCATGGTGCGGGTGCTCACCGGCATTTCCATCCTGTGGTTCCTCATCCCGGGCTATGCGGTGGCCATCGGCATCTCCTTTGTGGTGCCCAAGCTGTTCACCGCCATTGCCTTTGACGCCGGCGGCGTGGCCTCTGGTCCCATGACGGCCACCTTCCTGCTGCCGCTGGCACAGGGAGCCTGCGTGGCCGTGGGCGGCAACATCGTTACGGACGCCTTTGGCGTGGTGGCCATGGTGGCCATGACGCCGCTCATCACGGTGCAGCTGATGGGCCTTGCCGCTCAGCTCAAAACCGGACGGCGCAGGGCTGCCCGTGCCGCCGAACCCGCGCTGGCCGGGGTGGCAGCCTATGCCGACTGGCCGGATGACGACATCATTGAACTGTAAGGAGGGCAAGCGCTGTGAGTTCGCTGTTTCTGATGAGCACCATCACCGACCGCCGCACTGCCGACGCCTTTCTGCAGTTGTATGAGGCCCACGGTGTGAACGTGACCCTGCGCACGGTGGGCACCGGCACGGCGGTGCAGGAGACCCTTTCCACCCTGGGGCTGGAAAAGACCGAAAAAGCTGTGCTGCTGGCGGTGGTCACAGCCCAGACCTGGCAGGAGGTGCAGCGGGACCTGCGCCGCAAAATGCGCATCGACGTGCCGGGCACCGGCATTGCATTCACCGTGCCGCTGAGCAGCATCGGCGGAAAACGGGCCCTTGGGTTCCTCACGGAGCACCAGACCCTGACCTGGAAGGAGGAGAGTACCTTGAAGGATACCCGCTATGAACTGCTGCTGGTGATCGCAAACCAGGGCTACACCGGCTCCATCATGGACGCGGCCCGCGCAGCCGGTGCCGGCGGCGGCACCGTGATCCACGCAAAGGGCACCGGCATGGAAGGGGCAGCTCCCTTTCTGGGCATGGAACTGGTGAACGAGAAGGAGCTGGTGCTCATCGTGAGCCGTACCGCGCAGAAGAACCGGATCATGAAAGCTATCATGGACGGGGCCGACCGCAGGGCGGGGGCCATCGTATTCTCGCTGCCGGTCACCGACACCGCCGGTCTGCGCCTGCTGGAAGAGGAAGAACCGGCTACAAAATAATCAAAAAAGGATGAATATTCTCCACGTTTGTCGGCAAAAGCTTGATAAACGTGGAGTTTTTCGTTATGATAGAAGAAAGTGATTCAAGAACAGAGGTGTAAAGATGATTCAACTTTCATATAAGCAGCAGATCGCCTTCAGCTCGCTGTCCATCATTGCGGGCAACGCACTGTACGCGCTGACGGTCGTGCTGTTTCTGGTGCCGTCCGGGCTGATCACCGGCGGCGCCACCGGCATCGCGCTGGGGGTCAACCGTGTGCTGGGCCTGCCGGTGTCCGGGGTGCTGTTTGCCATCAACATCAGCATGCTGGTGCTGGGCTGGATGGTACTGGGCAGCCGCTTTGCCCTTACCACCATTGCCAGCACCATCCTCAGCCCGCTGTTTCTGGCCCTGTGGGAGCGGGTGTTTGCAGATTTTGTGCTCACCGATGATCTGGTGCTCAACACCATCTTTGCCGGTCTGGGCGTGGGCATCTCGCTGGGCATCACCATCCGTGCCGGTGCTTCCACCGGCGGCATGGACATCCCTCCGCTGGTGCTCAACAAGTGGTTCCACCTGCCGGTGTCGGCGACCATGATGGTGTTCGACCTGATCATTCTGGCGGTGCAGGCGGCGTTCAGCCCGCTGCAGCAGTGCCTGTACGGCATCGTGATGGTCATCGTGTACACCGTTGTGCTGGACAAAGTGCTCATTTTCGGTTCCACCCGTACCGAGGTCAAGATCATCAGTCAGCATGCGGACGAGATCCGGGAAGCCATTTTCTCCCGGCTGGACCGCGGCGTGACCATCCTGCACGGTGAGGGCGGCTATAGCCGGAACAGCGAACAGGTGCTGCTGAGTGTTATCAGCAACCGGCAGCTGCCCAAGCTGGAAAAGATCGCCCACCTGATCGACCCCACCTGCTTCATGATCGTGAGCCATGTGACCGAAGTAAGCGGCCGCGGCTTCTCGCTGGAAAAGGATTACAAGGAAGAGGACTGATTTTGCCCGCAGATACTTGCAAAATACAGGTCAGTTGGGGTATAGTATAGAAGAACGGTAGGTTTTGCCGTACATTACCCGATCAAGAAAGGAAATCCATCATGTTTGATATTTTCAATATGCTCAAAAAAGAAGAGAACGCTGCCCCCAAGCAGGTCACCCGTGACACCATCATCGGCGACATTCTGGACATGGACCAGAGCACTGCTCCCTACTTCATGGAGATCGGCATGCACTGCCTGGGCTGCCCTGCATCCCGCGGCGAGAGCATCGAGGAGGCCTGCGCAGTGCACGGCGTGGACTGCGATGAGCTGATCGAGAAGCTGAACACCCACCTGGCCGCCAAGAAGGCCTGAGTGCTGCCCACACTGGATGCGCGTCTGGCGGCGGCGGCAGAACTGGTGCGCCCCGGGCAGCCGGTGGCGGACATCGGCTGCGACCACGGCAAGCTGACGGCTGTGCTGGCTGCTTCGGGCCGGTACCCCAAGGTCATCGGGGCCGACCTGCGCCCCGGCCCGCTGTCCAAAGCCCGGCAGACGCTGGAACATGCCAATTGTCAAGACCGCGCTGAGCTGAGGCTCGGCGACGGTCTTTCTGTGTTGTCGGCCGGTGAGGTGGGCAGCATCGTGCTGGCGGGCGTCTCGGCCCAGACCACCTGGGAGATCCTGGAAAAGGCCCCGTGGGTGTTCACGGTGGGTGGGCCGCGGATCATCATGATCCCGGCTACCCGTCACAGTGAACTGCGCCGCTGGCTGTGGACCCATGGCTTTGCTTTTGTGGCCGACCGCCCCGTGCAGGCGGCAGGCCGCTGGTATGCCGTGATGGCAGCCGAGTACACCGGGGAGCGGCACGAGCCGACCTTTTCCGAGTGTCTGCTGGGCGGCACCGGCAGCTGGCCGGAGGGCGCGGGCTATGCGGCCTGGCAGAAGGCCAAGCTCCCCCGTATGCGCCTTGGTGTGCCGGACGGCACCCCGCTGGCAGACGAGATCGACCGACTTTTGAAAGAGGAGACCGGACTATGACGACCGTACAGCAGCTTTATGAAGCCATGCAGCGCATCGCGCCGCTGGAGCTGGCAGAGCACTGGGACAACCCAGGCCTGCTGGTGGACTGCGCCGGGGAAGTGACCCGGGTGCTGGTCACGCTGGACATCACCCCGGAGGTGGTGGCAGAGGCCGCCGCGAAGCACTGCGAAGCCATCGTGGCGCACCACCCGGTCATCTTTGACCCACTCAAAAAGCTGGGGCCGCAGGATGTGCCGTTCCAGCTGGTGCGGGCGGGCATCTCGGCCATCTGCATGCATACCAATCTGGATGCGGCTGCCGGCGGCGTCAACGAGGTGCTGGCCGGTATCTTTGGCATGCAGGACCCGGAGCCCTTTGCCGAGGGCTGCGGCCGGGTGGGCAGCATTGAACCCATCACGGTGCCGCAGCTAGCCTGCAAGGCACAGCAGGAGCTGGCCGCCCGCTGCAATGCACCGGACGTCGGCCCGGCGGTGCAGGTCAAGTTTGCCGACACCGGCAAACCGGTGCGACGGCTGGCTGTCATCAGCGGTGCAGGCGGCAGCCTGTTTGAAGAGGCTCTTGCCGTGGGCGTGGACTGTCTGCTGACCGGCGAGGCAAATCACCACCACGCCTGTGATGCAAAGCGGCTGGGCCTGTCGCTGATCGCGGCGGGGCACTACGCCACGGAGTTCCCGGTGACCGCTGCCGTGGCAGAGAAGCTGCGTGCCGCTCTGCCCGGCGTGGAAGTGCTGGTGAGCACAGCCAACAAGGACCCGTATACTTATTTATAATAGGGGAGGGCTGTAGCTTTTCGCAACGGCCCCTTTCGTGAAAAAGCAATCGGAGCAGCCCGCAGGCTGCTCCGATTGTAATTAAAAAAGAACATTCCGCTGAATATGGCCAAAGCGAACGCGGAGGCCATTTTAATGATAAGAACGAGGTAACACACATGGCATTGGATGCCGCGACACTGGAACTGACGGCCCGGGAACTGAAAACCGTTCTGGCCGACGCCAAGATCGCAAAACTGTTTGAACCGACCCGCGATGAGCTGGTCATTACCCTGCGCACCCGCACGGACACCTACGCGCTGCTGCTGTCGGCCCGCAGCGGTTCCGCCCGGGTCTGCCTGACCGAAGAGACCTTTGAAAACCCGGAGACGCCGCCCTCCTTCTGCATGCTGATGCGCAAGCACCTCACCGGCGGCAAGCTGCTGGATGTGCACATGGAGCCGGGGGACCGCATCGTCTACTTCGACTTCCAGTGCACCAACGAAATGGGCGACCTGGTGCGCAACACCCTCTGCGCCGAGCTCATGGGCCGCTACTCCAATCTGGTGCTGGTGCAGAACGGCAAGATCATCGACGCCCTCAAGCGGGTGGATTTTGAGGACAGCGACATCCGGCAGCTGCTGCCGGGCCTGACCTATACCACGCCGCCCAAACCGGCCCGGCCGGATTTTCTGCAGGTAAGCTCTGCGTCCATCGTAGCAGCGGCCTGCCAGCGGGACCTGCCGGTGGCGGATGCCCTGAACAAGACCGTGGCCGGGGTCGGCCCGGTGGTCTGCCGCGAAGCCGCTTGGCGCGCCTTTGACGGGGAACACCTGCTGGCCAATGAGCTGACCGAGGCGCAAAAGCGCAGCCTGATGGCGGCCATCGACGAGCTGAAGGAGCTGCACGACAAGGGCGGCTGCCCCTGCAGCGTGACCGACCCGGACGGCAAGCCGGTGGAGTTCACCTTCTTCCGTCCGCAGCAGTACGGCGAAAACTACGCGGTGAAGGAATGGCCGTCCTTCAACGCGATGCTGGAGGGCTACTACGCCGAGAAGGACCGCGCCGAGCGCCTGCGTACCAAGAGCAAGGAGCTGCACAAGGCCGTGCATAATATGTACGAGCGCGCCGTCCGCAAGCAGGCCGCCCGGCAGGAGGAGCTGGCCGCCAGCGGCAAGAGCGAGAAGCTGCGCCTGTACGGCGAGCTCCTTTCGGCCAACCTCTATCTGGCCCAGAAGGGCATGAAGAGCATCACGGTGCCCAACTGGTACGATGAGGGCAAAGAGGTGACCATCCCGCTGGACCTGCGGTTCACTCCCAGCCAGAACGCCCAGAACTTCTTCAAGAACTACAAAAAGAAGCAGACCGCTGCCCGGATGCTGGTGGATCTGCTGGCCGAGGGCGAAAAGGAGATCGCCTACCTGGAAACGGTGCTCTACGAGGTGGAAACGGCTTCCGGCGAAGCTGCTCTCAACGAGATCCGGGCAGAGCTCAAGAGCCAGGGCTATCTGAAGTACTACAAGCAGCGCGACAAGCGCCAGAAGCCTGCCGACTTCCTGCGGTTCACCTCCAGCGACGGGTTCGAGATCCTGGTGGGCCGCAACAACGCCCAGAACGACAAGCTTACCCTGCACACCGCCCGCGGCAAGGACCTGTGGTTCCATGTGCAGAAAGCTCCCGGCAGCCATGTGGTGGTCATGAGCCACGGTGAGGACATCCCGGACACCACCAAGCAGGAGGCGGCGGAGCTGGCAGTCATCCACTCCAGCGCCTACAAGGCGGGCACCGGTGCCAAGGTGGCGGTGGACACCACCGAGGTGAAGAACATCTGGAAAGCCAACGGCGCCAAGCCCGGCATGGTGCTGTATGAGGTGTACACCACCGTGTACATCACCCCGCGGGACGGTCTGGCCGAACAGCTGAAGAAAAAGTAAGGAAACCCTCCTTTTGGCATCGTGGGACGATGGCGGAAGGAGGGTTCTCTTTATATATAGGTATAAAAACCCCGAAAACGGCCATACTACCGTTGCGGCAGCGGGGAAGGGGAGTTTTCCACCCGTAAAATGGGATGGGATTGTGCATCTTGCACAGAAAAAACGCAATTCCACAAAACAGAGAAAATAAAAAAGAAAATTCGTTCTTTTTTCCAAAAAACACTTGCCAAATGCACGAAGGTGTGATAGAATAACTCTCGGCTGCAAAGGGCTTGTGCGATACAAGTCGTGCAGGCCAGCGATATGCGTAGATGCGGGAGGTTGTCATCCGGCGATAGCTGTGATGGGTTATTTCTGCGGAGTATGTCCGATCTTAGAACCGGGCGAAAGAATTACTGACAGCGATGGAATACGTTCCCTCGGCAGAGAAGTTGCTCCTCTGCGAAACGGGCGGAACCAATGTTCGGATTTGATTTGCTAGTATGTTTCCGGGAGAACTGCCATGCGGTTCACCGGTTTTTATAGTGCCAAATCAAGGAACACCCGGAACTGTGTAGAGCAATTTATCGGCTCGCCTAGGGCAAAAACAATTTTTCAGGAGGCGTAAGCAATGGCAGTCAAAGAGAAAATCAGAATCCGTCTGCAGAGCTATGATGCTCAGCTGATCGATGCCGCAGCAGAGAAGATCGTGGAGACCGCAAAGCGCACTGGCGCTCGCGTGTCCGGCCCCATCCCCC
>SKED01000219.1_pt1 | contig 70111 bp, 70 predicted proteins | sample 4826651 | NCBI WGS metagenome assembly SKED01 (sample SAMN11008818, study PRJNA524170) | human gut metagenome | biome: Human fecal sample; material: Feces; isolation source: fecal sample from pouch patient p19 | host: Homo sapiens | place: Israel: Tel-Aviv | collected 2016-06-28 | reverse complement strand
CCCCACAGGGGCGGATAGGGTGACTATGGCATGAAAGACAGCTGGGATAAGGTTTCCCGATCACTCCTATGAGAGCTGAAAGTCCCCCGCGGCAGATGGAACGCGAAAATGAGATGAGCGTTATTTCACATCGCCTTTTGGGGTCAGGGCTAGGGGAATGCTGATTCAATCTGACAATGATGGAATCCGTGTTTCCTTGGCTCGTGGGCATGCTATCCTTTGATCACGTTTGAAAGTTTCGCTTGAATGAGAATTTAGAAATGAGAAATGCGAAATGGTGGTGCGGAGCATAAGAATATAGAAGCGCCGCGAATATGTATGGGGCGATGCCCGCGGGCCTGCGGATGGCGAGTTTCCCGTTTGAGGTTTCCAAACATCGATCGCTGGGCCGCGAATGACAAAGATTTCTCGCTTGCGCTCGAAATGACGATACGAGAGTCTGATGTCTCTCAGTCTCCTAGTCTTTTAGTCTCAGTCCCTGGCTACCAGCCACTAGCCGCTCTGCTCATTTTATTTCCTAAACGCATTCATGAATTTCTCATTGACATGCATGACAAATGGTGCTATCATGTACTTAACCGAATAAGAAAAGGTAAGTGCCTTAAAGGCTTAATAGGGAAGACCGGTGAAATGCCGGCACGGTCCCGCCACTGTAATGCAGAGCGAATCCATAATGTCACTGAGAGATCGGGAAGACGGATAAGCGAGGAAGCAGAGTCAGGAGAACTGCTTATCTTGGATCACCGTTATGACCCACGAGCGATGGGAAGGGGATGTCTTTACAGATGTCTCTTTGCGTTCGTGCAAAGAGGTTTTTTAATGGGGATTTCGGTACTTGAATAACTTCATAAGAAAACAGGTGCCCTGTAGGGCTTAATAGGGAAGACCGGTGAAATGCCGGCACGGTCCCGCCACTGTAATGCAGAGCGAATCCAACGAAGTCACTGATTTGAGGAGATCGGGAAGGCTGGAGGAGCGAGGAAGCAGAGTCAGGAGAACTGCCTGTTTTGTACAACCGTTTGACCTACGAGCGATAGGAAGGTGTGCTTGACTGCAAGTCCTTTTGACGTGCATATTCCACCCTTTTTCTATCCAAAAGGGTGGATTTTTTGATTTCCTTCTGCGCCATGATGAGGATCAATGAAGCAGAGCCCCTTTTGCTGAGGATGGTGACAGGGAACACTATTCTCCGAGTAGGTCCTACGGTATCTATCGTTATCTTGACGGGTGGCAGGCGGTAAATGCCTAAACTCCTTACTATCGATGTAATGCCTTCGGGCTTTACATATACCTGTGGGGATTTTTCTCCATGGTTCATCTCCTTTCCGGTGATGGTCATAAAGAAATTTCATTTCTTTTGGGAAAATGATCATCACCACCCCTTCTACGAATACTTCTTCGGAAGTGACTATATATGATGTATTCCTCAGTATCTGAGGTTTACATATACCTGTGGGGTTTTCGTTCCCCATGGTTCATCTCCCTTCAGCGATGGTTTCAACAGGGAAATGGAATCATCGCCCCCTTTTACAGATCCTTCCCTTAGGGAAGTTCCTATAGGAGGATATTTCCTCCACTCTTGGCCGGCCTATCCGGCTGACTCGACCTCCTTGGGACGTTATCGTCCTTCTGTCAGGATGGCATCAGGGAATGCCATCCTGGCTCCCTCTCTTTGGTAATAACTTTCTACGAAAGCTATTATACAGGTTCTCATTACGGAGCCCAACCAGCTCCAACCCCTTTGGAAGCAGCGCATGTCGCTTCTTTTTTTTTATGCAAGATGGTATAGGCAACGCTCATTTAGCTTGCGGTTATCCTGCTTCTGTCTTATGGTATCATTCGGACTGAACTGCATCCTATAAAAATTCTTGTAAAAGCTGACTCTGCGATTTAATCAGCGCTTCCTTAGATCCTTCGACTCAGCTGCCATTATTCAGAGAAGCGTTTTCCTAACATACAGCCTTTTTCTCCGCTCAGGATGACGAAAAGCACCGCACCACCACTTCTCACTCCTTACTAAAAAAAGCAGCCCGGGGCTGCTTTTTCAAATCCATCCAAACCGCCTGCATGCTTCATAGATGCCGTCTTCATCGGCTCGGCTGGTGATGTACTTGGCTTTTTCCTTGAGCTGTGGCTTGGCATTTCCCATCGCAATGGAGAACCATTCGGGGCGGAACATGGTACGGTCATTCATGCCGTCGCCAAAGACAACGATGTCTTCATCCGGAATGGCGAAGCGGCGCTGAAGCTCTTCGATGCCGTGCTCCTTATGGATAGGCTCGATGAGCATGGTATCCGCACGGAACCAGACGTGAGGGAGTGTGCCTAAGGGAATCTCCGCTTCCTCCTGCTTGCTGCAGGCGATGAAGATCTTGTGGATGACGGAGGCGGTGTGAAAATCAAAAGTGGGGTCCATTTCCGTCTTGTAGTAGCGGTCTTTCACCTTCGCAAGGTAGCTATTCGTGGTCGTGATGCGGTATTTCTCATTTCTGATCGCAAGCGCCCAGGGATGCTTCTCGCCGTCGATGGCAGAGAGCATCGCGAAGCAGTCTTCAAGTGCAAGACCTTCATCATAAAGGATCTTGCCGTCTATGGTGACCGCATTTCCTCCATCGGAGACAGCGGCTGTGATGCCAAGGTCACATGCGACCTGCCAGGCGTCTGCCTGAATGCGTCCGGTCGCAAGCGAGACGAAGTGTCCTGCCTTTTGGAGGCGTCGGATGGCTTCTCTTGTGCTGTCGGGATAGTCGGCAGTGAGCGGCGTGGTCAGCGTGCCGTCGATATCAAAGAAAAAGTATTTCTTCATAGGGCCTCCTTGGAGAATCATTTTCTTTCATTATACTACATGTTTCCTGTTCCCCAGCCAGATCCCGAAAAGGAGTATGACGACGCCGATGATCTGCAGGAAGGAGATCGATTCGCCGAGAAGCAGGAAGGAGAAGAAGAGGGCGGTGGGGAGCTCGCTGGCAGAGAGAAGACTGCCGAGGCCGGAGGAGATGTGCGGCATCCCGCTGCTGAAGAGGAGCGGCGGGAGGAGGACACCGAAGAGGGTGAGGGGAATTCCGTAGGGGAGGATAGAGGCAAAATGCGCGGGCGATACCGGAAGGTCGGGCGGCAGAAGGAGGAGAACCATCACGAGCGCGCCGCTTACCATGAGGGCGCTTTTGGTGATGGGATGGATGCCTCGTCCGATGCGGTTCATGCAGAGAAGGCCGGTGGTGTAGGAAATCGCGGCGGCAAATCCCCAAAGCATGCCGGTGGAGAGGGAAAAGGCGCCGGCGCTTCCGATCACGCCCGCGGCCAGTACAGTGCCTGTAAGGACGATCGCGATGGAAAGGAGACGGATGCGGGTGGGCTTCTCCCGTCGGATCACGCACTCGGCGAGCGTGCCGAGCCAGATGGACTGGAAAAGGAAGATGACGGCGACCGAAGCGGGCAGAGTCTCCAGCGCGCGGTTGTAGAGCATGGTGGTGCCTGAGAGCGGAATACCGGTCAGGAGAAAGGCCAGCGCAGTCTTTTTCGCGGGGAATCTCCGCACGCGGAGAAGCCAGATGGTCCAGAGCAGAAGAAATCCAAGAAAATACTGGATGGAAGAGACGTCATTGATAGAAAAGCCCGACCGATAGGAGAGCTTGACGAGTGTGGAAATGATACCATAGGAAGCGCCGCCGGCCAAAACGAGTGCGGCATAAAATGTTTGTGACATAGATGGGTGACTCCTTTTGTATGTCCCTATTATAGCATGAGAGAAGGGGGCTGGGGACCGGGGAAACACGGCGTCCCCGCTGGCGTAATGCTATTAAGTTAAGGAGATCGTTAGCCGCATAACGTCTTGCTTCCCCCTTCGGGGGAAGTGCCGAAGGCAATGGGGGCATGCCAGCGGCCATCGAACAATGTTGGATATACCGTAGTGCTGCCCCCTCACCCCTTCGGGGAGCTCCCCCGATGGGGAGCCAAGAACGTTCTGCTGCTTAACTTAATGGCATTACCCGCTGGCGGTATCTTCTGTGCTTCCCCTCTTCATATAGTCGTTTCCTCAAATGGAAAAAGCCGGAGCCCTTTATTGTCGACTATAGCAATAAAAATAAATTGACAATATACATATCTATCGATACAATATAAATTGACTATGAAGAAGCATATTTGTTATTATTAAGTATCATTGTTATCCTAGTTAGCAGCAGGTGGCGGGGAGGATCTCTGTCCGCTTCCTGTTTTACTCTAAGGAAAGAGGACATATGGAAGAAAATATGACACAGGATGGGAAAGAGATCCTCTTCGACATCCGTCATTTGACACATACCTTCGAGACGGAGGACGGGAAGACATTCGACGCGCTGTCGGATGTGACCTGCACGATCCCGAAGGGATCCTTCACAGCCATCATTGGCACAAATGGGAGCGGCAAGTCTACACTGGCAAGGCATCTCAATGCCCTGTATCTTCCGACGGCGGGCGAGGTCATCGTAGAAGGCATGAAAACCAGCGACCTGGAGCATATCTGGGACATCCGGCAAAAGGTCGGCATGGTCTTTCAGAATCCGGATAACCAGCTGGTCGCGGCCATCGTCGAAGAAGACGTCGCCTTTGGCCCGGAGAACCTGGGTGTACCCGCAGACGAGATCCGAAAGCGCGTGGACTACGCGCTGGAAAAAGTCGGCATGAGCGCCTACCGTACGCATTCACCGGCGATGCTCTCCGGCGGACAGAAGCAGAGGATCGCCATCGCCGGCGTACTCGCGATGCATCCGGACTGCATCGTCCTGGACGAACCGACGGCGATGCTCGACCCTCTGGGACGCAAGGAAGTCATGGATACCATCCATGAGTTGAACCGCTCAGAAGGGATCACCATCGTGCTGATTACTCATTTCATGGAGGAAGCCGTGACGGCGGATCATGTGCTGGTCGTCGACCGCACGAAGCTCCAGATGCAGGGGACAGCACGCGAAGTCTTCTCGCAGGCAGACAAGCTGACGGCCATGGGGCTCGATGTCCCGGTCGCTGCCGACCTTGCCCATGGGCTTCGGAAAAAAGGCTACGAGATTCCTGAAGATTGCATGACAGATGAGGAGCTGGGAGAAGCACTATGTCCATACGCGTCGAACATATAAGTTATATTTATGGCAAGGGCTCGCCATTTGAAAAGACGGCCCTGGATGATGTCGATCTCACCATCGAAAAAGGAGAATTCATCGGCATTATCGGTCATACAGGGAGCGGGAAATCGACACTCATCCAGCACCTGAATGGGCTCATCCATCCGACCTGCGGCAAAGTCACCATCGATGGTGTCGACCTTGCTGAGAAATCCAAAGCCGCCGTCGCCAAGCGCCACTCGGTCGGCATGGTTTTCCAGTACCCGGAGCACCAGCTTTTCGAAGAAACCGTCGCCAAAGACATCGCCTTCGGGCCGATGAATCTGGGGTGTGATGAAGAAGAGGCCGGAAAGCGCGTGAAAAGCGCTATGAAATTTGCCGGTCTTGACTACGACACCTTCGCAGGCCGCTCGCCCTTCCGCCTCTCCGGCGGGCAGCAGCGCCGCGTCGCCATTGCCGGCGTCATCGCGATGCACCCAGATTTCCTCATCTTGGACGAACCATCGGCAGGCCTTGACCCCATCGGGCGGCGGGAAATTTTCTCCCGCATCCAGAGCTGGTACAAGAAAGGCGTATTCTCCGTCATCCTCGTCTCGCATAATATGGATGACATCGCACGCCTGGCGACCCGCCTTCTCGTCATGCACAAAGGCCGCCTTGTGCTGGACGGCGAACCGATGGATATCTTCCTCCACCACAGAGAAGAACTCAAGGCCTGCGGCGTCGATGCTCCGCCCCTCACGCAGACTCTCCTCTACCTGAAAGAGAAGGGCATCCCCGTGCCGGAAGAGGCAAAAACGACCGAAGAAGCCGTAGAAAAAATGGCAAAGATGCTGGGAGGTAAGACACATGCTCACTGATATGACCCTCGGCCAGTACTATCCCGGCCATTCGTACCTGCACCAGATGGATCCCCGTGCGAAGATCCTCTGTACCATGATCTTCATCGTCGCGATTTTCCTCGCGAACAACCTGTATTCCTACATAGTCGTCGCCGGCTTCACCTTCCTTGCCATCGCCCTCTCCGGCGTACCTGCGAAAATGATCTGGAAGGCCATCAAGCCCCTCTGGGTGATCCTTGTTTTCACCATGCTCATCCACATCCTCACCACCCCGGGGACGGAAATCTTTTCGTGGAAATTCATCCACATCAGCGAAGAAGGCATCAGGAACGGCATCGTCATGACACTGCGCCTCGTCTTCCTCATCGCCTTCTCCTCGCTTCTCACCTATACCACGAGCCCGATCGTCCTGACCGACGGCATCGAAGACCTCCTGATGCCATTCCGTCGCTTCGGGGTTCCTGCGCACGAGCTCGCCATGATGATGACCATCGCGCTTCGTTTCATCCCGACACTTTTGGAAGAAACTGACCGCATCATGAAAGCCCAGTCCTCCCGAGGCGCTGATTTTGTGAACGGCAATCTCTGGCAGCGCGCCAAGAACATGATCCCGCTCCTCGTCCCGCTCTTCATCTCAGCCTTCCGCCGCGCCGACGACCTCGCGACCGCCATGGAAGCCCGCTGCTATCGCGGCGGCGAAGGACGTACCAAGATGCACCAGCTCTCCTATACATGGCGGGATAGAAATGCCTTCATCGCCATTGCCCTCGTGACCGGCGCCCTCATCGCGCTGTATATAGTCATGAGATAGAATGGGGCGTGGGGTTAGCCACATGGAATCCTGAAGTTTGAAAGCAGGGATTAGAAGTGACTAGTGACTAGTATTGCGTATGTCGATTAAGAGGACCTTCAATCGACATACAAATGTAGTCAGAATTAGCGTCGTAGCGACTTGCTTCCCCCTTTGGGGGAAGTGCCGAAGGCAATAGGGGCATGCCAGCGGTATAGTGTATTATGTTGAATGGTCCGATACTATCGATAACCCAACACTTTCATGCAATACCTCTACGTAGCCCCCTCTCCCCTTCGGGGAGCTCCCCCGATGGGGAGCCAAGATATTCCACCACTTCTCACTAAGTCCAGAAGTTAACAAATTGAAATACTAGTGACTAAATGCCACTTTCGGGCATCGCCCATTGAAAATTGCGGCGGAACCGCCACCACTATTTCTCATTTCTAATTCGCGCAAAGCTTTCATTCATAATCAATGGGTGGAGCCGCCCAAGGGGCTAGCCTATCAACCCGAGCCTCTAATCCCCAATCACCAGTCCCCAGTCACTAGCCACTAGTCACTATTTTTCCCGAAGGACTATCCCATGCGAAATATCTGGATCACCGTTTCCTACGAAGGAACAAACTATGCCGGCTTCCAGCGCCAGCCCACCCGCATGACCGTGCAGGAAATGCTTGAGAATACACTCCTTCAGCTGACGGGAAAGAAGACAACCATTTACTTCGTCGCCCGCACCGATGCCGGCGTCCATGCCTATGGGCAGGAGTGTACCTTTTACACAGAGTCCCGCATTCCCGGAGACCGCTTCGTCCACGCCATGAATGCCCTCCTTCCGCGCGATATCCGCGTCCGGCAAAGCCGGGAGATGGACGAAGACTTCTCCGTCCGCCGCCGTAACTTCGGCAAGACCTACGGCTACCTATTGACAGAGAGCCGCGAAGCCTCGCCCTTCCTCGTGCGCACCATCTGGCGCACCGGTAAGCAGCTCGACCTTGCGAAAATGGAAGCAGCCGCCAAAGTCTTGGAAGGCCGCCACGACTTTACTTCCTTCCGTGGGAACAACGCCGTCCCCTCCGATCCCGTGCGGCTTGTCCATGAGATCCGCCTTCGGAAAGTGGGACCCCTCATCTGGATCTACGTCACCGGCGAAGGCTTTCTCTACCACATGGTCAGAAACATCGCCGGCGCTCTCGTTGATGCCGGGAGCAGCGTCCTTGCTCCTCACGATCTCGAACGGATTTTGGAAGCCCGCGACCGACGAGAGCTTGGTCTCACCGCTCCGGCGGAAGGTCTTGCCCTTCTCAAAGTCTATTTCCAGCCGATCACGAAAGAAGCGATCGATGAGACATTGCAAGAGCCACTCTACCCCTGGTGCGGCGCATAGAAAAAGAGCGTGATGAAAAAGCATCACGTCCTTTTTGTATTCAAAGCATTCATAGTCAGTGCGCGAGGCTCCGCCAGCTGAAGGCGCGGCGATATTGACAAGAGAAATGCCGCTCGCCGTTTCCAGCACGAGGTGCTCGCGGTCAGATGGTGCTTTCGTATCTGGCAAAATGGGAGAGGCAGCCAGAAGGATGGTATCTGTATAGAAAAGCTCGCTAGTTCCTTCAAATAGAATTTGTTTTCACATCAAGATATACAGTTGACTAAAGGTAGTAGTAAGGGAAAGTAATTATGATTAATATTAATGATATTCTGGACTTCCACTATTACGATTTCCGTGGATTAACAATAGTAGCTTTCTATCTTTTTTTACTGTTATATTTAGTGAAAAGATATATCCATGAAAAAAATTATCCAGTTGCTTATAGGTTCTTTGCCTATTTTGGTGGTTTTCTATTTTTCTTTTGGCCACTAATTTTGCCTTGCATAGTAAATAAAGAAATGACTGATTCAAATATTATTGTGAGTATTGCTCTTTTTATCTGGAGCCTTGGAACAATTTGTATGGGCATATCATTGAGATTATTGCCAGAAAATTCAACGATTAAAGATAAATCAATGCAGGAAAGAAGGAAACACTGGAAATTATGCATTGGCTTCGGAATTTATCTAATTATGCTGGCAATTGGGTTCATGTTTCTTGAGTGAAATGTCTAAATTAAGGTTACAAGGGCATGCTGTATCAATAAGAGCTAGGGAAACGCTGATTAAATCGCAGAGTCAGATTTAATCAGTGTTTCCTTAGCGCGATGGATTCACCAAATATGTCTCATGACATCACGCAGAATAGCCTTGTTTCCGCAGAAGAGAAAATCAACTTGTATGCGGATCACAACATCACCATGCAGGACACCGTGCTACATGCAAAGAACCAAGATGTGCTGCATACCACCGCCGGCATCGCCGTCAAGGGCAAGGACGGCCTTCTCCTTATGGAAGCAGGAAAAGACATCCGCCTCACCGGCGCGACGCTGGAAGCACTGGGAGACAATGGCTCCCTGATTCTGAAAGCAGGAAATAATATCCATCTGGATATGGATACTCTCGAAGCCAAGAAAGACATGACGGAGAACAGCGACAATTACATCCGCACCTATAGAAAAACAGAGACGGCAAACACACTCGCGGCGGGGAAAACCATCACCCTCGCGGCGGGTGAGAATTTGAGTGCCAGAAATACGACGGTCCTTTCAGAAAACGGTCAAATAACGGTTGCCGCCAAGGGTGACGTGAACCTGGAAAACGGCTATAATGAGTCCAGGGACGACTACGGCCTGAAATACAAGGAACGCGGTCTCCTCTCGAGCAAGACCACAACGATAATACAAACTAATGAATACGAAACCTGATAAGGAAAAATACAGGGAGAAGCAATTGAATGACTTTAAAGAAAGCGCTAAATGATTATGATTGAAATATTTTGGATCAAACTGTTGATTTTTATAGGAGTTTGTCAATTTGTCTGGAAATGGTTAAAAAATTTTCCTAAAGAATACTCAAGCCAAACATACTTTTCTATGAAATATATCTTTTTCTATTTAGGATATACACTTACATTACTCTTTTTAATTTGCATTGATAAGATTTCTTTAGCTTTACAGGCAAATGAACTTAAATTATTTATAGGTAATAGCTTATTGACTGGGATATTTGCTATTGGCATATTAATAGTAAAGAAAGAAAAGGCGGAATTGGATTTTAGGTATAAACAGAAACCGTTTGATAATGCGTACAATACAATTATAAAGAAACAACATTTTCTAATCATTGTCGAAATATTAATGATTTTGGTTGCTACTTTTCTATATACAGCTCTATAAAATTCTTTATTTTTGTAAGCCGGAAGAAACATAATCATGACAGACACCCTCCGCCATAGAAAGAACCAGGACAGCCTAGACACCACCGCTGGCATTGCCGTCAAGGGCAAGGACGGCGTCCTCCTCATGGCAGCAGGAAAAGACATCCACCTCACCGGCGCGACGCTGGAAGCACTGGGAGACAATGGCTCCCTGATCCTGCATCTCCAGTGCGGAAGAGTACGAACGGCATGACTACGCCAAGCAGGTCAAGAAGAGCGGCCTGCTCTCGGGTGGCGGACTCGGCTTTACCATCGGGACGGAGAAACGGAAAGATCAGTATAGCGATGCTGACATGTTATAAACTGTTCGGAGACAAGGGGTTGGTGACTGATATCAAGAAAGGGGAAAAGGCCAAATAATGAGAAAACAGATTGCTCTTTGGGGAATATGCATTGTTATGCCTTTACTTATTGGACTTATTTGGAGAAATGAGTATATAAAATATCAAGATTATGTGAATGAATCAAGTCTAAATGGAACAATTTTAACATGGAAAAGTGGTGAGAATTTTGATGGTAATCACTTGCTTTTGTTGAATCCTAATGAAGTCAGTGACTATGTAGAATTTGATTTTAGTTTTGTAAAAAAGTATACAGGAGTAGGATATATTGATTCCATTTTCTTTGATGGAAATGGATTTTATGTTGTGGCTACTGAATCTGAAAAAAATCCACAGGTAAAATTGTTCTATGTGTCTCCGGTTGGCATAAATCAAATCGCAGAAAATCTAAGTTGCCTAAATTGGGCATTTAGTGGATTCATTAAAAGTGGGAATACTCTTTTTCTAAAATTAGATCAAAAACTTTATGAAATAGATGATATTACAAAAACTCTTCGACTGGTTAAAGATTTTGGCTTGAATAAAGTGCGGGCTTATCCTTATAAAAATGGGATTGTTTATCAATATAATAATGAAGTTAGAGCTTATTCAGAGAGTGAAGATATTCTTTTATTTTACTTGCCTGATAACATACGTTTTGATGGTTGGTATGATGTGGGGCAATCTATTTTAGTAAGCACACCAAATAGAGAGACTTATATTATGGATTTGGTTACGGGTGCACTAAAATTGTTTTCAAGGTTTTCTTTTGTCAATTATGGAAATAGTCGAAATGGTGTATTATTAGAACTTATGCCTAAAGGTGGTGGAGGTGCTACTCCATTCGATACTGACTACACATGGTCATATTTATTGGGAAATGACGTGTTTACCGCGTTTACCGTGAGCATTTACAATGTGGACACTGGAAAGATTGCAAATTTTTATTACTCGAATAATGATGTCACTTCCGCCTGGTTAGATGTACCGTATGATAGGAATAGATTTGAAAAGCTTAAGGAAACGCTGATTAAATCGCAGAGTCAGATTCTGCGATTTAATCAGCGTTTCTCTAAATGAATACCTTCTTGAGCAAAGCGTAGAGCAGATGAGAAAGGTTGCCTCGCAGGACGTCTCGATGCAGATTCTCTCCGCGAATGCGGCAGGCGTGGCAGAGATTGAGCTGACGACATATGCAGAGAAGTCGCATCCCAAGTCATCGGCACACATGACGTAGCGATTTCTTCCGGCAAAGATACTTCCATTTCCAGCGCGGAAGAGTACGAACGGCATGACTACGCCAAGCAGGTCAAGAAGAGCGGCCTGTTCTCGGGTGGCGGACTCGGCTTTACCATCGGGACGGAGAAACGGAAAGATCGGTACAAAGATGCTGACCGTCTTTAGAAGTCATCGACCGTGGGAAGCGAAAGCGGCAATGTGTCGATCGAATCGGGCAACAAGGTAGAAATCGGCGCGTCAGCCGTACTTGCGGGATATGAAGACTGATTGGATGCGCGGAAAGTACAAAAGAGCGATGAGCTTTGCAGGCTCATTGCTCTTTTGTACTTTCTGCATGCGAATAGAATTTGTTTTCACACGAAACCATGCTATAATACGAGTAGAGTACCAAAAAAACGAAAAGAGTACTGGAGGAATCATTATGGATGAACAGCTGATCGCGGCGGCAAAGGAAGAGATGCGGCTGCACTCGGTCAAATTCACGATGGACGATATCGCAAGGAAGCTCCATATCTCGAAAAGTACGCTGTACCAGAAGGCGTCTTCGAAGGCGGTGCTGATCCGCATGGTGTGTCTGGCAGATCAGGAGGCGTTTCGGAAGGCGAAGGAAGCGCTGATGATGAAGAAGGACACGGCGCGCGGGCGGCTGCTCTCGTACTGCCGTCTCTTCGTGGAGACGCTGTGGGCGATGCCGGATGGGTTTTATCAGGATATAGAGATCCATTATCCGGAGATCTGGAAGATGTGGATGGATTTCAAGTATGAGGAGTTCGACTATATGATGGAGCTTCTGGAGGCCGGGGTCGCGGCGGGGGCTTTTCGTGAGGTGAATTTGACGATCCTTCGCATGATCCTTATCACATCGACGCACAATCTGAATGATGCGGATTTCCTTCGCGAGCAGAATATGACGGGTACGGATGTGATGAATGTGCTCGAGGATATCATTCTGCATGGGATAGAAAAGTAAGGTTAATGGGTTCAAGGTTAGCCCCTCGGGCGTGCTGCCCCTTGATTGTGAATGAAAGCTCTGCTCGAATGAGAAATTAGAAATGAGAAATGGTGGTGCGGCGCATAAAAATATGGAAGCGCCGCAGAGGTTTGAAACCAGCGGTTTTCTCGTATCGCAAACCTAATCCCTAATCCCTAATCCCTAATCCCTAGCTACTAATCCCCAATCCCTAATCCCTAGTCACTAGTCACCAGTCACTTTTATCATACAAGGAGTCAGTCTATGAAACGTTTAGCTATGTATATCGGTGTGATGCTTATAGGTGCTTCGATCGCGCTGTCGGGGTGCGGAGCAGAGAAGGCAGCGGCGCCAAAGGCGCCATTGGTGAAGTCGATGGTCATCGGTGAGACGGAATCGGGCGTGAAGAATACGTTCTCCGGCACGGTGCATGGTTTTTTTGAATCGCCTCTGGCATTTCAGGTGGGAGGCCGGATCATGCAGCGCTATGTCACATCCGGTGAACGGGTCAGCGCAGGGCAGGCACTCTTCAAGGTAGACTCGAAGGATGCAGAGGAGCAGGCAGCAGCGGCGCGTTCGCAGCTGAATGCAGCGGAAGCATCGTATCGCCTCGCACAGTCGACGCTGGCGCGGTATGAGAAGCTGCACTCGGTGTCAGCGATCTCTGATCTTGCCATTGATCAGACGAGAAATCAGGCGGAGCTTGCAGCGGCGCAGCTCGAGTCCGCACAGGCGGCGCTCTCGCGCGCGGAGAACAATCTCGGCTTCACGGTGCTTTCGGCAGACCGCGATGGGATCGTCGGGTCGACGCTCTATGAGGTGGGGCAGGTCGTCGCGGCGGGGACACCAGTGGTGTCGATCATCGATGATTCGCAGCTGGATGTCTACATTTCTTTGACAGAGAAGCAGTATCGGGAGTATTCGGTGGGGATGCCGTGTACGGTGACATTCTGGGCGCTGCCGAATGTGAGCGTAGAGGGGCGCGTCCGCGAAGTGGCGGCTGCACCGAATGCGCAGACAGGGACATATGATGCGAAGGTGACTTTGGTCGATCCGCCGGAGAATATCGCCGTCGGCATGACGGCAGAAGTGAAATTTGGTGACAGAGAGGGCGGCAAGGGCATCATGATCCCGCTTTCTGCGATGGCGACGCAGGATCAGAAGCCGTCTGTCTGGGTGATCCGGGATCACAAGGTGACGCTGACGCCGGTCAAGGTGGGGCGCTACGGCGAGGATACGGTGGAGATTATCGAAGGACTTGCCAAGGGTGACCGCATCGTGACGGCGGGCGTTTCGAAACTGGCTGAAGGAGAAGAGGTACGCGTATGAAAGGGCTGAATCTGGCAGAGTGGGCCATCAAGCACAAGCCGGTGGTCTATTTCTTCATTTTCTTCATCCTCCTGGGAGGCTTGTGGTCGTATTTCCATCTGGGGCGCAGTGAGGATCCGGACTTCACCATCCGTCAGGCGGTGGTGTCGGCGGCCTGGCCGGGCGCGACAGCGGAGAGAATCACCGAGCAGGTGACGGATCCGCTCGAGAAAAAGCTCCAGGATACGAAGGGGCTGGACTATCTGAAGTCCTTCACGCATGATGGCAAGACGGTCATCTATGTGAACCTGAAGGACTCGGTCAAGAAGGAGGATATCCAGACGCGCTGGCATGAGGTGCGAAATCTCGTAAATGATGAGAAGGCATCTCTTCCTGCCGGTGTGTACGGTCCGTATGTGAATGACCGCTTCGATGATGTCTATGGCTCGATCTACGCAGTGACGGGGGATGGCTTTTCCTATGAGGAGAAGCGTAAGTCGGCGGAAATGCTGCGCCGTCGTCTCGCCGCTGTCGAGGATGTGCAGAAGGTCGAGCTCCTGGGGGTGCAGGAGCAGAATATGTACATCGAGATGGATCAGAATAAGCTCGCCTCCTTCGGGATGAATCCATCCGATGTATTCCGCATCCTTCAGCAGCAGTCGGCGATGATGCCGGCAGGGACGATCCATACATCGTCTCGCAATGTGGCGATCCGCGTGGACGGTCTCCTGGGCAGTGTGGAAGCCTTGGAGAATATCCCGATCCATGTGGGCGAGCGGAGCTTCCATCTGGGCGATGTGGCAAAGGTCACGCAGACCTACACGACGCCGGAGTCTTCCCTTTTCTATTTCAATGGCAAACCGGCGATCGGTATCGCGGTCTCGATGCGGGTGGGCGGGAATAACCTGACGCTCGGGGACAATCTCAATCGGGAGATCGAGCGGTCGAAGGCAGATCTTCCGGCGGGCATGGACATCGGGCTCGTGGCGGATCAGCCGAAGGTGGTGAATGAGTCCATCCATGATTTCACGGAGTCGCTCTTGGAGGCCATCGTGATCGTCATGGCGGCGTCCTTCCTCTCGCTCGGACTTTGGAGCGGCATCGTGCTGGCGCTCTGTATCCCGGTCGTCGTGTGTGCGACCTTCCTCTTCATGAAATGGCAGGGGATCGATCTGCATATCGTGTCTCTTGGAGCGCTCATCGTCTCCCTCGGCCTTCTTGTCGATGATGCGATCATCGTCATCGAGATGATGCAGGTGAAGCTCGAAGAAGGCATGGACCGCCTGTCAGCGGCGGAAGCGGCCTATAAGAGCTGCGCGAAGCCGATGCTCGCCGGGACGCTCATCACGGCGGCGGGCTTCATCCCCGTCGGGATGGCAGAAGGCCAGACATCGGAGTACTGCGCGGCGCTCTTCTGGGTCATCGCAGCAGCCCTTCTTCTCTCCTGGGTGGCATCCATCTTTGTCAGCCCTGTCTTGGGATACAAATTCATTCAAGTAAAAACAAAGGAAGAGAAGGAGAAGGAAGCACGCGAAAAGGGGAAAAGCTGGAAATCGTCCATCGGAGACAAGGCGTACCGGATCTTCTACAAGCTCATTGCGCTCTGTATCCATTTCAAGAAGACGGTCATCGTGGGGACTGCCGGCCTTTTCTGTCTGACGCTTGCGATGATCCCGCTGGTGAATCAGGAATTCTTCCCCGACTCGGTGCGTCCGGAGATCATTCTGGATGTGAATCTCCCCTCAGGGGCTTCCATACAGGAAACAAAGCGAGTCATGAACGGCATCGCCGATACACTCTATGGGGATGAGCGTGTATCCTCCTTCTCGACATACATCGGTGATACCGCGCCGCGTTTCATCCTGCTTTTTGATCCCAAAGCACCGGAAGACGGGCATGGGCAGATGATCATCGTCGCGACAGACCAGAAGAGCCGTGATGCGCTTCGTAAAGAGATCATGGATACGGTGACGGAGAAATATCCGGATGCACAGGCACATACCCGTCTCATCACGACCGGCCCGCCGTCCGAGTATCCGGTGATGTTCCGCCTGTCGGGCGAATCCATCGATGAGACGGTGAAGCTGGCTTCCGAAGCACTCTCCATCATGAAGCAGAATCCGAATGTCACGAATGCGAGCCTCGACTGGCCGCAGGAGACACCGACACTGAAGCTGAAGATCAATCAGGACAAGGTGCGCGAGCTGGGGATCGATAACTATGCGGTATCGCAGGATCTCTACGTGAAGCTCTCCGGCTACAAGGTGGCTGAGTCGTATCAGGGCGATCAGCTCATCCCGATCTCCTTCAAGCTGGAAGGAGACAATGCAGCGCGTCTCGCCAGCCTCGACTCACTGCCTGTCCATGTGGGAAATGGCCGCTACGTGCCACTTGGCGAATTTGCGGATCTGTCTTATGAAAATGAGACAAGCACCATCTGGCGCAGGGATCTGAAGCCGACCATCACGCTTCGGGCAGATGTAACAGGCGGCGCCAAGGCAGACTCCGTCTCCATGGCGCTCTATAATACGGATCTCAAAGCCTTCCGGGCCGGCCTTCCGGAAGGGGTGACGTTCGAGAAGGACGGATCGCTTGAGTGGAGCGAGAAGTCCATGACCTACATCGTAGGCGCCATGCCTATGATGGTCTTCTTCGTCCTCATGGTATTGATGTTCGAGCTGGGAAATATTCCCAAGCTCATCATGGCTGTCGTGACCGGACCGCTCGGACTCATCGGCGCCATCCTGACACTGCTGGTGACGCGGCAGGCGATCGGCTTCGTCGCCATCATCGGCTTTGTGGCGCTCTCCGGCATGGTCATCCGAAACAGCATCATCCTTCTGGATCAGATCCGCCAGCATCTGGAAAGCGGGAAGACACCGTATGACGCCGTCGTCGAGTCGGCGGCGCTCCGTTTCCGCCCCATCATGCTCTCTTCGGTGACGGATGTCCTGGGCTTCGTGCCCCTGATTCCGAATCCCTTCTGGCGCCCGCTCGCCGTCTCCTTCATCGGCGGTCTTCTCCTTGCGACCGCGATCGGACTCCTCGTCGTACCTGCCATGTACTGCTGGTGGTACAAGGTGAAAGAGCCCTGTGAGCAGTAGGCATCCGGTAAAAATGAAAGGAGTTGTGAAGAAATGAATCCTCATTTCTTCACAGCTCCTTTTTACTTTGCTTTCATTTGGTTCAAGGTTCAGGGCTCTCGTGGCGGCTTCGCCGCCTTTTTTTAGAAGATGGTATTCTCGTATCGCAGCCTTCCCCTCTAGGGGAAGTCGCAGCGAAGGGGCGGATAGGGCACTGGCGGGATGGAACTGCGCGAGGAAATGCGTATCAAGCAGGCGATTTACGGCAGCAGCCAAGCGCCTGTTTTTGTAAATGGCGCTGCCCGAAAATGGCATTCAAGTCACCAGTCACCAGTCACGCGAGGCTCTTACTCCATAGCGACTATTCACCACTCACTCCCATTCTCTGGTCGTTTGCCATGGCTGGGTTATGGATGATCATATTCATGCTAAAACACGATAATGCGTGCCTTCTTATAAAATAAAAATCATGGAATGTACTATCGCATGACTGAATTTATATGGATCTATCCCTGTTTTATCTTGCCATGCACCCTTATTTTGTATAAAATATTAGTTGCGTTATTACTTAGACTCATTTGAATATGCAGGAATGGGAAGCACATTTCTGAAAGTAGATGAAGAAAGGAAAGCGGTTATGTCGGGAGAGGGGATCCACTCTCCGGCGGGGCAGTCTCAGCTGCCGGACTTGGGATCATCAGGACTTGCTAGGAGGAAAGAATTATGGAAGACAAAGAACAGGAAATGCACGAAAACCTGGAACGCGGCCTGAAAAACAGACATATCCAGCTCATCGGCCTTGGCGGTGCGATCGGTGTCGGTCTGTTTCTTGGCTCGGCGACTGCGATCGAACTTGCCGGCCCATCGGTACTCTTGACGTATGTCATCGGCGGCATTGCGATTTATTTCATCATGCGTGCGCTCGGTGAGCTCTCCGTCGCCTACCCGGTCTCCGGGGCCTTCAGTGCGCATGCGGCACGTTTCTTAGGCCCGAAGTGGGGCTATCTCACCGGCTGGACGTACTGGTACATGTGGATGGTCACCTGTATGGCCGAGCTCACTGCCGTCGGGATATACATGAATTTCTGGTATCCGGACCTGCCGCAGTGGCTGTCAGCGCTCGTCGCACTTGTCATCATGACCGTGGTGAATTTCATCGCCGTCTCTGCCTATGGCGAGTTTGAATTCTGGTTTGCCCTCGTGAAGATCTGCACCATCATTTTCATGATCATCAGCGGCATCGGCATGATCGTCTTCGGCATCGGCAATGGCGGCATTGCGACCGGCATCGCAAACCTTTGGCAGAACGGCGGCTTCTTCCCGAACGGTTTTTCCGGCACCCTGATGGCGCTTGTCATGGTCATGTATTCCTATCTTGGCATCGAGATCATCGGCGTCACTGCGGGTGAAGCGCATGATCCGAAGTCCACCATCAAGAAAGCCATCGATGAAGTCTTCTGGCGTATCCTTATTTTCTATGTGCTCTCTCTGGGCGTCATCATGTCCATCTACCCATGGAATGAGATCGGACACATGGGATCCCCATTTGTGGTGACCTTTGAAAAACTCGGCATCGCCGGCGCAGCGGATATTATCAATATTGTCGTCATCACGGCGGTACTCTCTTCCTGCAACAGCGGAATCTTCAGCTCCGGCCGTATGCTCTACAATCTGTCCCTGCAGGGGAATGCACCTGCCTGCTTCCAGACGCTGAACCGTCATCGTCTGCCGTGGGTCGGCATCCTTTTCTCCGCAGCGATCCTGCTTGTCGCTGTCGGTCTGAACTATGTCATGCCGGCGGAGCTTTTCGTTTACGTCACCAGCGTCGGTTCCTTCGGGGCGCTCTGGACTTGGTTCGTCATCCTGCGCACCCAGCAGAAATTCCGCGCCTCTCTCTCGGAAGAAGAAAAGGCGAAGCTCACGTACAAGATGCCGTGGGCTCCTTACTCCGGTTATATCACCATGGCATTCCTTGCCTGCGTAGTCGTAGCTTCTGCCTTCCGTGAGGATACGAGAGTCGCTCTCTATGTCACTCCGGTCTGGTTCATTCTCCTTTTCATCGGCTATCGTTTCGTCGATCACGGAAATCGTGCCGGCGGAGCCAAAGTCGTGGATGCCGTCAAGGCGACTGCGAATCGATAATATGCATCCCCCGATCGAATTTTTCGGTCGGGGGTTTTCTATGGAGGTGAAAGAAGATCAGCAGCCGGAATCCCCTTCGCAGAACGCCTCCTTTGGATGGCTCCAGCGCTTCTCTCCTGATTTATGATGGCTTTTCAGCTTGACATTTTCCTCATCATCCGATACAATAAGCACATATTACAAAAGTGCTGATGGAAAAAAGTACGTATTTCTGATTTTTCACAGAGAGCCGGGAATGCTGGGAACCGGTAAATAGGAAATAGGGAAGTTCTTTCCGGAACTGCATGACTGAAATCGAAGTAGGTCTTGCCGGGGTGGCTTGCGTTAAGGAGCCGAGAGTTGATCTGATGAAGATGAATGAGGGTGGTACCACGGAGAATCCGTCCCTTGGTACCACCCTTTTTGTATTCCTTAGATAAATTGGGTGGTACCGCGATGAGTCCCCGTCGTCCCTTGCTGAGTATAGCAAGGGACTTTTTGTTTAAGTGAGAGGAAGAGTGGCGCGGTAATAGAAAGAAGCGCGTAAATCTCTGTCACACAGAATCATATTTCTGAAAGCAGCATAGTAGAAAAGTAGAAAGGAATATCATCATGAACAAATGGGTAAAAGCAGGGCTTATCGCAGCATTGGCAGGAATGACATTGGTCTATGGAGGATGTGGCGGCAATTCGGCAGGGAGCAGTAAGACTTCCGGCAAGAAACAGGTCGCAGTCGTGCAGATCATGCAGCATGGTTCGCTGGATGCAGCCAACCAAGGGATGATCGATGGGCTGAAGGATAAAGGCTATGGACCGGACAAGGTCGAAGTCGATCAGCAGAATGCACAGGGGGATCAGTCGAATCTGAAGAGCATCACGGCACGTTTCAAGAGCAATAAGCCGGACATCATTTTCGGGATCTCTACTCCGGCAACGCAGGCGGTAGCCAATGAGATCAAAGATATTCCGATCGTCGGCTGTGCCATCACTGACTTTGAGACGGCGAAGCTCGTCAAATCGAATCAGAAGCCGGAAACGAATGTCACCGGCGTCAATGATCGTGGTCCGGTCGAAAAGCAGGTAGATATGGGCAAAGTCTTCCTGCCGAATGCCAAGACCATGGGGCTTCTCTACTGCTCGAGTGAAGTAAACAGTGAGATCCAGGCGAACCAGGCGAAGAAGCATGCCGCTTCCATTGGCCTTTCTGTCGTAGAAAAAACGGTTTCCTCTGTGAATGATATCCAGCAGGTCGCAGAATCCATGGTAGGGCAGGTCGACTTCATCTATGTCCCGACGGACAATGTTCTCGCGTCTTCCATCCCGACCCTTGTCAAAGTGACAGACCCGGCTAAGATCCCGGTCCTCGTCGGCGCTGACAGCATGGCCAGAGACGGAGCGCTCGCCTCTCTCTCTGTAGATTTCTATAAATCGGGCGTCCAGGCTGGCCACATGGCGGCCCAGATCCTGGATGGAAAGATCAAGCCGGAAGAAACTCCGGTCGAGGATCCGGAAGTCTATGAGGTCATCATCAATAAGAAAAATGCGGAGATCCTTGGTATTAAGATCCCGGATGAATACAAGAATGCCACGATGGTGGACTAGGGATGAGTAGCTAGGGATTAGGGATTGGGGATTAAGAGTGACTGGTGACTGGGATTCGCCGGCACTCTCATTCCTAATTTCTTATTCGAGCAAAGCTTTCATTCACAATCAAGGGACAGCACGTCCTCGGGGCCAACCCTGAACCTTGAACCCCATATAGTATTGTATAAATAAAAGAAGGCAACATAAGATGAAAAACTGGATGAAATGCAGTATAGCGGCCGCGCTCGCGGCGGCGGCTCTGATCTCCGGCGGTTGTGGTGGACAGAGCGGAGATGCCTCGGGCAAGATCAAGATCGGTGTCGTACAGATCGTGCAGCATGGCTCACTCGATGAGGCCAATAGAGGCTTCGTCGATGCATTGAAGGAGCGCGGCTATGGGCCGGATAAGGTCGAGATCGAGCAGGAAAATGCACAGGGCGATCAGTCAAATCTGAAGACCATCGTTTCCAGGTTCAAAGCAGAGAAGCCGAAGCTGATCTGTGCCATCGCGACACCGGCGGCGCAGGCAGCAGCGAATGAGATCAAGGACATCCCGATCGTCGGTACTGCGATCACTGACTATACCAGTGCAAAGCTGGTACAGAATGATGAGAGACCCGGCGGTAACGTGACCGGAGTCAGTGATTTCGCAGCCATGGATGCCCAGATGGAGCTTGCTGCCAAGCTTATCCCGCAGGCGAAGCATGTCGGCCTCATCTACTGTTCTAGCGAAGTAAACAGCGAAGTACAGGCGAACCAGATGAAGGACTACTGCAAAAAACATGATCTTGCCGTCGAAGAACGTACGGTGAACAATGTCAATGATATCCAGCAGGTGGCCGAGTCACTCATCGGCAAGGTAGATTACATCTACGTTCCGACGGATAACACGCTGGCTTCCTCCATTCCGACACTGATGAAGATCACGGATGCGAATAAGATCCCCGTCATCGTCGGGGCGGACATCATGGCGAAGGACGGTGCGCTGGCAGCGCTCTCGGTCGATTACTATCGCCTCGGCAAGCAGACAGGAGAACTGGCGGCGGATATCCTCGATGGCAAGGTAAAGCCGGAGACGTCTCCGATCCAACATCAGAAGGACTATACCATCGTCATCAATAAGCAGGATGCGGAGATCCTGGGGCTGACGATTCCGGAGGAGATCGCAAAGAAAGCGAATATGGTATAAGAAATAAGTGATAAAAGCCTCGATGGCTCAGATGAGCTGTCGGGGCTTTTGCGTATGAGGTTCAGTGTTAGCCAAAGGAGTTAGAGAAACGCTGATTAAATCTGACAACGATTGAATCAGTGTTTCCCTAGACCTTGATGTTTGAGAGTTGGAATGGGCGGCTAGGAATTAGGGATGAGTAGCTAGGGATTAGGTTTACGATATGAGAAAACTGCTAGTTTCAAAACTTCGCGGCGCTTCTATATTCTTATGCGCCGCACCACGCCCGTTGAACCCACTGACCCCATAGACCCCATAGAACCTGTCAACCTTTTCCTTTTTCCCTATGGATTTCTGTGCTATAATAAATCATAAGTATAACTATTTCTACGAGAAGAGCTATGCTGAAACTACACAAAGAAGGCGGGGCTATGTCAGAAATCAAAGAACGATTAGCTCATGTCATGGAGCGGATCGAAACAGCGCGGGAGAAGTCCCCGTATCATCAGCAGGTCACGCTGGTGGCTGTGACGAAGTTCCATCCCATCAAAGACATGGAAGAAGCCATTTCTCTCGGTGTCACCCATGTGGGTGAGAACCGTGTCCAAGAAATGGAAGAAAAATACCAGGAGCTCTCGCTCCCGGTGACCTGGCATTTGCAGGGACATTTGCAGAAAAATAAAGTCAAAAAGGCAGTCGCTATGGCAGATCTCATCCAGTCAGCGGACTCATTGTCCATTCTGCGGGAGATCGACAAGCGGGCGGCAGAGATCGATAAGGTGCAGGACGTACTCCTGGAGTTTAATATTTCCGGAGAAGAAAGCAAGACAGGTCTTTCACCAGATGACATGAAAATGGCGATCGATGAAGCGAAGTCGCTCTCTCATGTGAGGGTGCTCGGACTGATGTGCATGGCACCGAATTATGAGGATGTGGAGATGACGCGTCCTGTCTTCCGCAAAGCCCACGAGATGTGGGAGGATATGAAAAAGCAGTTTCCCGAGGGACAGATTTCCATCCTGTCTATGGGAATGACCCATGATTTTGAACAGGCTATCGAAGAGGGAGCCACGATGGTGCGTATCGGCACCGCGATCTTCGGCTCTCGCGTATACCATTAGGAGGAGAAAGAAATGAGTTTATTGGATAAGTTTAAAGATCAGTTCGTCGATCGTGATGATGAAGATATGGAAGAGGAGGATCTTGGCGAGGAGACTGCTCCCGTCAATCCGGCTCAGCCCGTCCCGCCGCGTCCGGCAGCTGTCCGCGGTATCGGCAGAAGTGCTGTCCCGCGTCAGGCCGCCAAGCCATACACCATGGTTGTTGTCAGCCCGAAGAGCTACAGTGATGCGGAAAAGATCGGGGATCATCTGAAGGCTATGCGTCCGGTCGTCATGAATATGGAAAAAACGGACGCGGATGAAGCCCAGCGTATCGTGGATTTCGTTCAGGGCATCATGTATGCTTTGGATGGCCGCATCGACCAGATCTCTGAAAGCATTTATCTCTGCGCGCCGAATAATATGAGCGTTTCCCGTGAGAATTTCGCTGCCTATGCGGATCAGCAGGCAGCCGCACCGGCCGGTGCACCGCAGTGGAATGCCCAGCAGCCGCAGGGACCCTCGGCTCCAGAGGCTTGATGTCTTTCTGGGAAGCGGGCATGGGCTGGCTGAAAAAGCAGTTCGATGGCCAGGACGAGGATGTCTATGACACACAGGCAGAGGAGAGGGAGATACTTCCGGAGGCAGGCGCGCTGCCGGCCCGAAGTCTCCGTCCGCTGGAGGTGGTGATCATGGTACCCGGCACGTATGCAGATGCACGGCATGGGGTGGATGCTCTTGAAAAAGGGCTTGCCGTTATTGTCGTTTTGAATGACAGTGTGGATGATGAGACAGCCAGCCGGTTTGTCGATTTCATGAGTGGAGCTGTTTATCTGGCCCACGGAAGCATCGAGCTTCTGAATGATGATGTCCTTATCTGCCTGCCGGAGACTGTACGGCTCGATAAGGATCGACTGACCGATTTCCAAGGCATCCCTGCCTGGAAAGGACCGAACCTATGAAGAAGATACTGATCATCGGATGCGGGGCGATGGGAGGAGCGATCCTCTCCGGCTGCCTTGCCAAAGGTTTATGGAAAAAAGAAGAAGTCTTCGTCAAGGAGCATTCCCTTGCGGCTTCGGAAGAAAAAGCAGCACGATACGGAGTCTCTGTATCCAAAGAGGGGGGCGAAGCCGGTGAGGCGGATCTGGTCATTGTGGCCGTGAAGCCGAACGTGGTTCCTTCTGTGCTGGAAGAATTGTCCCGGCATGCGCCCCGCCGGGTCCTTTCTATTGCAGCCGCTGTCACGATCGAGACACTGGAAAAGGCTCTTCCGAAGGGGACAGAAGTCATCCGCGTCATGCCGAATACCCCGGCCTCTGTCGGAGAAGGCATGGCAGCGATCGCTCCGGGGACATTTGCTTCGGAAGGATTCATCGCTGAGGCAGAGGATATTTTCCGCGCGCTGGGCAAGGAAGCCGTCGTGACGGAGCGACAGCTCGATGAGCTTGGTGCGCTCTCCGGCGCAGGTCCGGGATATGCGTTTGTTATCATTGATGCCCTGGCAGATGCCGGCGTCCTGATCGGTCTTCCCAGAAAGCTTGCCATCGAAGCCGCTGCCCAGACGCTGTATGGCGCAGCCAAGATGGTGCTGGAAACAGGGAAACACCCGGCTGAGCTGCGGGATCAGGTCACTAGTCCCGGCGGTACCACCATTGCGGGGATCCATGCCATGGAGCGCGCGGGTATCCGCGCTGCACTGATGGATGGCGTAGAAGCCTGCCTCGCAAAATCGGATCAGATGGCGGGGAAATAATTAGAAATGATGAGCCAGGAATCAACATATGAAAGATAGAGAAAAAATCATTCGTTATTTTGCGGCCACCAGTGACGATGCCAAAGACATGGCGATCCGTCTGCTGGATCTGGCTGATGCTGTCGACCGTGGACGGCCATTTGCTGTCGGCCCGTTTATGTCGCCTTTTGCCGCGCAGATCGGGCAGACTATCGCAACTCATATGAAGACGGTCACGGTGAAAAGTGAAGGCGGCTATCATGAGGCAGAACGCGTGCGCATCGCCTTTTCCAGAGACGACTATGACGGTCCCATCGACTTTGGCATGACACTCCTTTCCGTCACCTGGGATGACCGTTACCGCCTGATCGGGCATCGGGACGTCTTAGGCTCGCTGATGGGTCTTGGTATCGACCGTGCCGTTCTTGGCGACATCCTCATGCAGGGCGCCGGCTGTCAGATCGTAGCAGACAGCACCATGGCCGGGTGGATCAGAGACAATTTCCATAAAGTCGCCATGGTCCCTGTCACGGTCAAAGAGATCCCGATGGAGGAGATCGAGCCGCCGAAGAAAACGGCCAAGGAAGTCCGTGCGACAGTGGCCTCTCTTCGCCTAGATGCCGTCGGGGCAGCGGGCTTTGGTATCTCCCGCTCCAAGATGGTGCAGGCCGTCGATGACGGGCGCACGGAAGTGAACTGGCAGCCTGCCAAGAGCGCGTCCCAGACGGTGAAGGCAGGCGATATCATCAGCATCCGGGGACGCGGCCGCATCGAGATCAAAGAAGAGACCGGTACGAGCCGAAAAGGACGGACGGGGCTTTTGATCGACAGATATAAGTAAGGGTTCGGGGTTCAGGTTAATAGGTTCAATGGGTTCTGTAGGTTCGACAGGTTCATAGATTTCTCATCTTTCGTGAATACCCTAGGGAAACGCTGATTAAATCGCAGAGTCAGATTTTACAAGAATTTTTATACATAGCTTCGTCATAACCTTCCTTAAATAGCTCGCTATTCGCGTCAGGTTATTCCTTGCTATGCATAAAAATCCAAGAGTAAAATCTGACAACGATTTAATCAGTGTTTCCCTAGCCTTGAAGTTTGAAAGCAGGGATTAGGGGTGCAAAGTAACTGGTGACTGAAATGCCACCTTCGGGCATCGCCCTATTTATACTCTGCGGCGCTTCTGATTTTTATGCGCCGCACCACCACTCCTCACTCCTCACTCCTCACTCCTAACTGGCGAGTAGAGCTTTCACACGCAATCAAAGGGCGGCACGCCCGAGGGGATAACCCTGAACCCTTGAACTCATAAGTAAGAATATCATTAAAGGAGCATAGATCATGATCACACCGATGGATATTCATAATAAAACATTTTCCGGTCAGATCCGCGGCTATTCGAAGGATGAAGTGAATGCCTTTCTGGAAGAGCTTGCGAGCGACTATGAAAAGATTTACCGCGAGCACCGTGCGATGGAAGAAGAAATGGACATCATCCGCACGAAGCTCCGCAACTACGAAAAGATGGAGTCGACCATGTCCCACACGCTGGTCATGGCGCAGGAAACCGCGGATAATGTGAAGAAGAATGCACACAAGGAAGCCGAGCTTTCCATTCAGGAAGCCCAGAGCGAAGCGCAGAAGATCGTTTCCGATGCTGAAGCGGCTCGTCGCAAGATGAATGCGGATCTGCTGAAGGCAGAAGGCGATATGAATCTGTATATCGAAAAGCTCTTGTCAAATTTCAAATCTGCGCTGGCGCTGATCGAAGCAGCCAAAGCCGCTCGTGCGCCGCAGGCGGTGCAGGCTCAGCAGCCGGTAGCTTCTGAACCGTCTGAACCGACCGCTGAGGCGGAGCCTTCTTCCTCGGAAGAAGAAGCAGCACCGGCGGCAGAAGCACCGGAGGCCGCTCCTGCGCCTGCCGGCGGAAATCTTTTCGATGAGGCGGCTAAGACAGTAGCTCCGAAAGAAGAGAACTAAGCCTATGGAAACGAAACAGACCGTGACTGAGTGGGCCAATGACCATCTGGGGCTCACTCTGGCGATCACAAAAAGGCTGCATGAAGAGCAGACCCCCTTTCAGCACATTGAGATCGTCGAGACGGAGCAGTATGGACGTCTTCTCATCTTAGACGGTGTTTTCCAGACTTCCGTCAAGGATGAGTGGACGTACCATGAAATGATCGCGCATGTCCCGCTCATGATGCATCCTCATCCGGAACGTGTACTCATCATTGGCGGCGGAGACGGCGGCGTCGCACGCGAAGTCTGCCGCCACGAGTGTGTAAAACAGGTGGATCTCTGCGACATCGATGGCCGCGTCATCGAGCTTTCGAAGGAATATTTCCCGACAATCTCCAAAGTCCTCCTGGATCCGCCGAAGAAGCTTCATGTCCATGTGGGAGATGGCATCGCTTTTGCGGCCGCGGTGAAGGATTTTTATGACGTCATCATCATCGACTGCTCTGATCCCATCGGACCGGGCGAAGGTCTTTTCACGAGAGAATTCTACAAAAGCGCCAAGGCGGCTCTTAGAGAAGATGGGCTCATCGTCCAGCAGACCGAGTCCCCGATCGTCCAGCAGAAGACCGTCCATGATGTCTTTGAGGCGATGCGTGATGTATTCCCCATCGTACGCATGTATTTTTCACACGTGCCGATCTATCCGGAGTGCATGCACTCCTTCATGATCGGATCGAAGAAATACGACCCGCTCACAGCCAAGGTCCGTGAAGACGGCCCGCAGCCGATGAAGTACTACAATAAAAATATCCAGAAAAGCTGCTTTGCCCTTCCGAATTTCATCAAAGACCTGATCTATAAGGGAACATATAGTTTTTGACAAAAGACGTGCGAAAGCACGTCTTTTGTGTTGTTGTCGGGTTCAGGTTGATGGGTTCAGGATTGTGGTGGCAGCTTCGCTGCAAAATATATATTTGCGGCGGAGCCGCCACCTTCATTCCTAATTCCTAATTCGAGCAAAGCTTTCATTCGAAATCAAGGGACAGCATGTCTCATGATCTAAGTCTGAAAGCAGTTGTCGGGTAGCCATCTCTCCGTTTCGTCATCCCGAGCAAAGCCGAGGGATCTTTGTTGCAGCGGAAATCCGTACATTGTGCGTTGTTTCTCTTGCATGAAACACCGTACTCCCTGCCTTTGAAAGCAGGCTTCCCATTTGCGTTCTTGAGCTTACCCGGCGGTATGCCGCAAACGAAAAAGATTCCTCCACTTCGGTCGGAATGACGATACGAGAGTACGGTTTATCTAAAATTTACGGTGCTTCTATATTTTTATGCGCCGCACCAACACTCCTAACTCCTAACTAGAGAGCCGAGCTTTTACTCAAAATCAGTGGACGGAGCCGCCCCGAGGGCTAACCCTTGCCCCCTTTCCCACCTGTGATATAATGAGAAAAATGATTTCATGAAAGGAGCGATTTCCATGGAAATCCGTGTGTTGAAATATTTTCTCATGGTCGCGCGTGAGGAGAGCATCACGAAGGCGGCCAGCCGCCTCCACATCACGCAGCCGACGCTGTCGCGCCAGATGGCGGACCTCGAAGCGGATATGGGCGTCCCGCTCCTGGATCGGAGCGGACGCAAGATCGCATTGACGCCGGAAGGCATTCTTCTCCGCCGACGCGCCGAAGAGATCGTCTCTCTGGTCGACAAGACGGAGATGGAAGTCTCGCAGGCGGCAGAAAATCTGGAAGGCACCATCAGCGTGGCAGGTGGGGATCTCTCGCAGGCGCGTGATTTCGTGCGTCTCATCAAGGAATTCCAGACACTCCATCCTTTTGTATATTTCCGCTATTACACGGACATCACGCCTTACATTTGTGAATGTATGGATCAGGGCTGCGTCGATGTGGGCCTCCTTGTGCAGCCTTTCGATAGGGAGAAGTATGAGTCATTCCCCATCGGAAAACCGAGCCGGATGGGGGTGTATATGCGTGCGGATGATCCGCTCGCCAAGAAGCCGGAAGTATGGATGCAAGACCTTGAAGGCCGCCCCCTGCTGCAGGGGCTTCGTCCAGATCTTGAGGCGATGCTCTTTGCCAGGCATACGGATCAGGATAGCCATCCTGCCATGATCGAGTCTGACCTCCCCACGAACTTGGCCATCATGGTAGATGAGGGCATGGGCTATTTTATCGGCGCGGAGGGTGTACTCCCCTTTCTTGATGAGCATCGGATCTGTTTCAGACCGATCGGAGAAAAGCCGCAGTATATCTACACATTTCTTGCGTGGCGCAGAAATCAGCCCTTCAGTCGTGTCACGAAAGCGTTCATTGAGTTTTTGAAAGAGAAGTTGAAGTGAGGTAAAACATCTGCGAAAGCAGGTGTTTTTTTATTGGAAAATCAGGGCCCAGGGGAGTGCTGCCCCTTGATTGCGTTTGAAAGCCTTGCTTGCATGAGAAATGCGAAATGGTGGTGCGATGCATAAAAATATAGAAGCGTCGCAGCGTATGAATCACGGCGATGTCCGAGGAATTTCAGTGACTCGCCACCAGTCGCCAGTCACCCCCGATTCCTCATCCCTGCCTTCTAACCCACTTCATGCCTTTTCACTATCCAAATTCATAATCCATAAGTATTTGCTATGCAGCAGCATTCTGCCTATACTAATGACAGAAGAAACGAAGGGAGGAGCATGAACGATGGCGATCCAATGGAAAAGGCGGCTTGCTGCAGGACTTGTGCTTGCGGTGCTGCCACTTATCATGACCGCAGGATCCTTGCATTTTCACTGTGAGGAAGTCCGCGCCGCGCAGGTGATCAAAGAGGAGAAAGGGCCGTACGGCTGCCTGACCTGGCCGCAGAATCTGAATGCCGTCAGAAGCGAGGTGGAGATTTTCAAAAAGATCCCCAAAGACCTGCGAGCGGATACTCCGATAGCCAATGCGATTTACAGGAATACCCAGGTATACACGAATAGCCTCATGCTGGACATGAGACAATTACAGGCAGAGAAGCCTCTTTTCTATCGCGTGCGGGCGTACGATCTGGATGGGCATCCGATCGGCCCCTATTCGCAGCCGGCAGATGTGGAGAGCGCACTTTTCAAGACGGAGCGCAATGCGCCCATCCCGCACGATCCCTATGGCAAGGGGAATGGCAGTGTCCTTCTGTATCCGGTCTATGCCTACACAGGAAATCCGAATGCCGCGAGCTATGAGATCGAAGTCACGTCAAAGTATCCGGAAAATCTCCATGGCTTCTCGCCCTCCGTCCACCGCATCTATGCGGCCAAGACAGAACTCACCGATCTCTATGATGATGCGCCGCGGACGGGAACCTACTACTGGCGCGTCAGGGGAATGGACACTGCGGGGAAGCCCGTGGGTGAGTGGAGCCTGCCGCAGGAGATCAAAAATCCGGTGAAGCATTGGAAGGTGGCTGTCTATGGCGACAGCATTTCTCACGGCGGCGGCCATCTCTCCTTTGGGCCTGCCGACCTTGCCTACAGCTATGAGTCGTATCTGGACTTTCCTTCGATCAATCTTTCCCAAAGCGGGGATACGAGTGAGGCGATGGTCATGCGCTTCGAGAAGGACGTCGTCCCCTTCTCGCCCGACTACCTGCTCATCCTTGGCGGGACGAACAGCCTTCGAGCCGGCGCTTCGGCAGCGGATGTGATCTCTGACCTGAAGGAGATCCAGAGAAAGTGCCGCGAGCATGGCATCACGCCCATCCTGATGACGCTGCCGCCGATCAATCCCGGAAACATCCAGAAGGCTTTTCATGAACCGACCTATGAGGGCTGGAAAGCTTCTTTCGATGAGGTGAATGCTTTCATCCGCGGTGAGGTCCATATCGATACTGCCGCGCCCTTTGAAGAGATGGAAGAGCTTCCCACCTGGCTCGCGCTGGACGGCATTCACGGCGACTGGAATATGAAGCGCATGATGGCGGAGGTCATCAATCGGGAATTTCCAAAGGTGGTAGCTGGTGACTAAGGATTGGTGATTGGGAAATTCAGGGGGCGGAGTGTCTTATGACTGCGAGGCATCAGCGTTTCCTTAGTTCTTCGTATCATCATTTTGAGCGGAGGGGCTAGGACACCGCATCAGAAAAATGGGGCATGAGTCGCAGGATCTCGCATGATCTCTGGAGAACCTTCTTGCCCTGTCCGTTTTTTATTCAATATGTAAGCAGAAAGGATTATGCTATGGTTAAACAGACAGCAGGACGCACCATTCTGGGGAATTTTGCGCCGAAGTTTGCAGCACTCAATGATGATGTTCTTTTTGGTGAAGTGTGGAGCCGAGAGGAGAAACTGTCGCGCAAGCTCCGTTCCATTATCACGGTTAGCGCATTGATCGGGAAGGGCATGACAGATGCGTCTCTTGCCTACCATTTTAAGGAAGCCAAAAAGAATGGCGTGACGCAGGAGGAAATGGCAGAACTTCTGACGCACATTGCTTTTTACGCCGGCTGGCCTAATGCATGGGCGGCCTTCCGTCTTGCCATGGAAGTCTATGAGGATGGGGATGCAGAGCACGGCGGCCTCTTTGGGCAGGGCGAGCCGAATACGGCTTACGCGAAGTATTTCACCGGGAATTCCTATTTGAAGGTGATTTCTAAAGCAGGCGATCCGCTGACCATATGCCAAGTGACTTTCGAACCTGGATGCCGCAACCACTGGCATATTCACCACGCCAAGAGCGGGGGCGGGCAGGTGCTCATCTGTGTCGATGGCGAAGGCTGGTATCAGGAAGAAGGAAAAGAAGCGCAGAGCCTAAAAGCAGGTGATATCGTGGAAATCCCCGCAAATGTGAAACACTGGCATGGGGCAAAGAAGGACAGCTGGTTCAGCCATCTGGCTTTTGAGATCCCGGGGACCGATCTTTCTAATGAGTGGTGCGAGGAAGTCAGCGCGGCAGCCTATGACGCGCTGACTCGCTGAAGAGGTGTCTATGAAGATACTGATTGTTTACTACAGCTATAGTCATGGAAATACGAAAAAGATCGCGGAAGCGCTGGCAAAAGCCACGGAGGGGGATATCGAGCGCATCGAGACGGTCAAGAAGTACGGTTCCTATGAGGAAACAGTCGAAGTGGGACAGACGGAAGTGCAGAAAGGCTATTGCCCGCCGCTTCGTCCGATGAAGAAGGATATCGCGGGATATGATGTGATTGCTTTGGGATCGCCGACCTGGTGGTACACCATGGCGCCTGCCATGCGCACCTTCGTGACGACGCATGACTTCACAGGAAAGAAAATGATTTTCTTCACGACACATGGTGGTTGGCCAGGGAGCGCCATCAAGCATCTTACGACTTTCACCCATGCGGACGAAGTGCTCGGGGCGATAGAAGTCCGCTTTGACTCGAATGGGGGCGATGAACAGATTACGCCCGAAAAGGACGTGGACGCCTGGATTTCTATGATGGAGAAGAAAGTACGAGGGTAGCATGGATGTGCAACAGCAAGAGCTCGAAAAGATAAAAATCAAAGAGCTCAGAAAAGAACGCTTCCGCCTGCTGGATGATATTCACGAAAAGCAGCAGCAACTCGATCAGATCGATTACCAGATTTATCAAAAGAAAAATGAAGAGGGAAAGGAAGGATCATGATGTGGAAGAAAGCGATCGCTCTTTCGTGTGCGTTTCTGGCAGCGGGAGGGTTAACCGGCTGCGGGGGAACCACGGGTGTGCCTCATCGCGAGGACAAAGCAGCAGGCGCATCGAGTGAGACCCATATGGTGAAGAAAGATGGCAAAGCCATCGTAGTATATTTTTCTGCGACCGGGAATACAAAACGTGCTGCGGAAATCATTGCGCGCACCAAAGGGCTGGATGTATGGGAAATCAAGCCGAAAGAACCCTATACGGATTCGGATCTCAATTATAGAAATGACAACAGCCGCGTCAGCCGCGAACATCAGGATCGGAGCCTTATGCCGGAGATCGATGGGGATGTACCTGGTTGGGATAGCTATGAGACGGTTTTTCTGGGGTATCCGATCTGGTGGGGCGAAGCACCGAATATTGTGTATCATTTTGTGCGGAGTCATGACTTTTCCGGAAAGCAGGTCATTCCTTTCTGCACATCATATTCCAGTGATCTTGGAGACAGCGATGTGCTGCTAGAAGAAACGGCCAAGAGTGGCGAATGGTTTCCAGGGACTCGTTTCTCCGGCGGCGTATCTGAAGGTGATCTCATCGACTGGACAAAGCATTTCTGACGGGTCTTTATGAGAAATGTCTATCTTTCCCTGTCATTTGGCGTAAAAGTAGGGAAAGACACTTGACAAGTATGAAACATGATTTATAATAAAAGCATGTTTTAAGAGCATGAGCATATTGTCTGTGTCTTAAAGCAAACCATTGCCTGCGTTTCGCGTGACGGGTGAGTCATCCCGCCGCGGTATACCCCTATACCACGGTTTCCCGCTTTCCCCATAGCCCCGATGACATCCCATCGCCTTCACAAGAGCGCAGGCAGAAAAGAGCGGGTCTCCCCTAATTTCCCGCTCTTTTTCTATTGCATTTTTCTGATGGATGACTGATTGGCTTCATGTACTTCCATGTCCCATGCCCCGTGCAGGAAAAGATTTTCTGATCGATCAAAAGAAAAGCGGCTCGGTGCATGCCGGAGGGCGAGGTTTCTGATCCTCCCGATGAAAATCAGTCCCATCTGGCAGATTTTCTTATTTGTTAAATTGACAATTCGTTTTATTATATTTTATAATTAACCAGATGCACTTGAAATAGTGTAGCCTTATTTAGGGGAGAGTTGTTTTTTGAGTTTTCGGGGCCATTCGGAGTTTGGCCTCATTGTTCATGAAAAGGGGACATAATCATGGCACCAGCAGCATCAAGAGCTGAACGTATGGTGGGCGTTCGTGCGAATATTCTTAACACCGCTAAAAGACTTTTTTTGGAACAGGGGTATAAAAAGACAACCATTCGCCAGATCGTACAGGAGTCCGGGATCACCTCGGGCAGTATCTACAATCTGTTTGAGAATAAAGACGCCGTTTTCTCGGCCATCACGAATGAACTTTGCCAGGTGATCGTGGATGAGGTGGAGAAGCGCTTCTCTGATAAACCGCTGGAATATCACTATGCAGCGATCCTGGCGGTCGAGCTGTATGCGATCGAGAAGAAATCGGTTTTCCGTGAACTCTACTATGAAGCCTATACGGAGCCAAAGATTTTCGAAGCCCTGCTCCATACGCATCTGGATCTCGCCGATCACTACCTCGCAGAGGCAGACTGTATGGGCTATCTGAAGCCGGATGAATATTATGCACGCATGCTCCTTTCCAAAGGCGCCATGCTCGGCTATATGCAAGCCTTCGACTTTGACCGTACCGGTCCTGTTCGTGTGCTTCGAAGAGAGCTTGCCTCCCTCATCCTGCTGTCTCTCGGGCTGAAGAAACGGGATATCAAAAACCTGTACTCCTTTATGCTGGAGATCGAGGATGAATGCAGCGAGATCATCGAAGTGATCCTCGACAGCGTGCATCAGCCGTAGGGCGGGGATAGTGAGTGAGGATCCCGGTGGATCTGTGACGGGTGACCAAAGGCCGCCCCAGGGCGCCGCCTCAGCCAATAGACAAATGGATAGCGATCCCAAAGCGTGAGAGATAGAGTCTCTCACGTTTTTTATTTGAAAAAAGTTTCACAAAAGCTATTGCAATTTTATGCACAACGCTGTATAATTATCACATCGTCAAACAAGCCCATGTGAAAGGGCTGATGAAATTGTCTATATTATTTTGAAAGGCGGCATTATCATGACAGATATTAAAAGCGTAAAGAAAGTAGTCCTTGCATATTCCGGTGGTTTGGATACCTCCGTTATCATTCCGTGGCTGAAAGAAACCTATGGCTGTGAAGTCATTGCCTGCACCGTGAATCTGGGGCAGCCCGAAGACTTCGAAGCCATCCACAAGAAGGCGCTCGCATCCGGTGCTGAATATGCAGAGACTCTTGATGTTCGCAAAGAATTCATTGAAGAATATGCATACAAAGTCCTTCAGGCAGATGGCCGTTATGAAGGCAAGTACCTGCTCGGTACCTCCTTCGCTCGTCCACTGATCGGCAAATGCCTCGTCGACATGGCAAAGAAATATGGCGCTGATGCCATCTGCCACGGCGCGACCGGCAAAGGCAATGACCAGGTTCGTTTCGAACTCACCATCAAAGCGCTGGCTCCGCACATGAAGATTATCGCTCCATGGCGTATCTGGGATATGAAGTCCCGTGAAGATGAAATGGCTTATGCAGAAGCACATGGTGTGCCGATCGACAAGTATGATGAAAAGCAGACTGATGAAGAAAAGGCTGCACAGAAATACCCATACTCCATGGACTGGAACATGTGGCATCTGTCCCATGAAGGCGATGACCTGGAAAATCCGGCAAATGCGCCGCACAAGGATATGTACCTCGTCACCTGCGATCCGGAAGAAGCTCCGGATAAGCCGGAGATCGTCACCATTGATTTTGAAAAAGGCATCCCGACCGCTGTCAACGGCAAGAAGATGGACGGCGTAGAGCTCGTGAATACCCTGAACGCTATCGGCGCACGCAACGGCATCGGCATCGATGACCTCGTAGAAAACCGCCTCGTCGGCATGAAGTCCCGCGGAGTCTATGAAAACCCATGCGGCTCCATCCTTTTCTACGCACACACCGAACTGGAACGCCTCTGCCTTGACCGCGCGACCTTCCATTTCAAAGAAATCGCTGCTGTAAAATACTCGGAGCTCGTATATGACGGGATGTGGTTCGCACCGCTGCGCGAAGCGCTGCAGGCCTTCGCTGACAAGACCTCTGAAACCGTGACCGGTAAAGTCACCCTTCGTCTCTACAAGGGCAACATCATGTCCAATGGCGCAGAAAGCCCGTACTCCCTGTATAATGAAGAATTCGTCACCTTCGGTGAAGATGATGTATACAATCAGGCAGATGCAGAAGGATTCATCAACCTCTTCGGCCTGCCGCTCACCATCCGCGCTCTCATGAAGGAGAAGAATGCAAAATGAGTGATATGATGTGGGGCGGACGCTTCACGAAGGCAGAGGAAAAGAATGCACTGGATTTCAATGCATCCATTTCCTATGACTGCCGCATGTATCGTGAAGATATCGCCGGCTCTATCGCCCATGCAAAAATGCTGGCGGCTCATGGGATCATTTCCAAAGAGGATCAGGAAAAGATCACCAAGGGTCTTCTCTCTATCAAAAAAGAGATCGATGAAGGAACATTCCCTTTCTCCGTCGAACTCGAAGATATTCATATGAATATCGAAAAACGTCTCACCGAGGAGATCGGTGATGCCGGCGCCCGCCTCCACACGGCGAGAAGCCGCAATGACCAGTGCGCGCTGGATCTCCATATGTACATGAAGAGAAATATCGCGCGCCTGTCTGAAAAGCTCATCGCTGTTTTAGAAGCCCTCCTCGCTGCTTCCAAGAAATATCAGGACGTCATCCTGCCGGGCTACACTCACATGCAGCGCGCGCAGCCGGTCCTCTTCGCTCACCACATGCTCGCATACTTTGCGATGCTCGAGCGTGACTTCAAGCGTCTCGAAGACTGCTACGATATGTGTGACATGTCACCGATCGGCGCCTGTGCGCTGGCAGGGACCACGTACCCGACACATCCCGAGGAAGAAGCGAATGACCTTCACTTCGCCTCCGTCTATGGAAACAGCCTCGATGCGGTCTCGGATCGCGACTACCTTCTCCAGTTTCTCTCCTTCGCATCGATCTGTGCGATGCATCTCTCGCGTCTGTCGGAAGAATTCATCTACTGGTCCACCAGCGAATTCCAGTTCATCGAGCTTGATGACGGATACTCCACGGGCAGCTCTATCATGCCTCAGAAGAAGAATCCGGACATGTGTGAGCTCATTCGCGGCAAAACCGGCCGTGTCTATGGACACCTCATCGGTCTTCTGACCGTCATGAAGGGTCTGCCGCTGGCCTATGACAAGGACATGCAGGAAGATAAGGAAGGCGTCTTTGATGCCTTGGATACCCTGTACTTCGCCCTCGACATCTATGCCGGCATGATCTCCACCATGACTGTCAATGGCGATCACACCCGCCAAGTCCTTGAAAGTGACTTCTCGAATGCGACCGACATGGCAGACTATCTTGCGAAGAAAGGTCTGCCTTTCCGTCAGGCGCATGCCGTCGTCGGAAAGGCTGTCCACTACTGCATCGAGCACCACAAGGTCCTTCTGGATCTCTCCATGGAGGAATTCAGATCCATGAGCCCGCTCTTTGAAGAAGATATCAAAGAAGCCCTGTCTATCGAAAACTGCGTGAAGAACCGTGAAAGCTACGGCGGCACAGGGCCGAAGTCCGTAGCAAGACAGCAGACACACGCAGGGGACATGATCGCTAAGATGAAAGAAATGTCCGCGTCCTGGAAAGAGGAAATGGCGTTTCTTGGATGAGTGACTGGTGACTAGGGACTAGTGATTAGCAGCTAGGGATTAGAAATCACGTTTCTCTAAACTGCCCACTTGATGTAACCACGGCGTTCCCGCCTGGTATAGACAATTTCACAAGCAAAAAGCCCATCGCCTGATGGGCTTTTTGCTTGTGAGAAGGGGCGGGGCATGGTGGCGGCTTTCTCATATACCAGGATATGCTTTTATCGGATCTGGTGAGCCGCGCGATCACTAAAAAAGAAGGCACCTCAAGGAAGATGCCTTCTTTTTTTATTATCTTTCCGGCGGAAGTCCCGCATATTCTCTGGCGAAGTCAGAGAAATTCTCGATGATATAGCGCTTCAGCATATCTGCCGGGGGAGAGAGCTTCTCACCTTTTTTCCACGAAAGGCTGATGTAGCGCGAGCAGCTCGGAGAGGAGATCGGTACCAGCGCGACATGGTCGCCGCCGACACCGTGCCATGTGATGCGCGGCGCGAAAGATACACCGAGGCCGGCGCGGATGAATTCACGTACCGTCATCGGGCTGTCGCTCTCGAGTACCACGTGTGGGACAAAGCCTGCCATGCGGCAGTAGAAGTCTGTGATGGTACGAAGGGAAGAGCCTGCTTCCAGAGAAATGAATCCCGCTTTCTCAAATTCATCCAGATTGACAGATGATTTTCTGGCATGCGGATCCGTATCCGGCATAGCCAGCATGATGTCTTCCTTGAGGAGCGTCACAGAGTGGTCATTCTCGATCGGATTGATGGAGGAGGACAGGAAGAGATCCACATGATTCTGGTTCTGCTGACCCGGCTTATTGTGCTGCTGCAGGATCTCGAAACGGATATCCGGATGCTCCTGACGGAAACGGGTGAGGAAAGCCGGGATGATCATAGAAGCCGCGAAAAGGGAGATGGTGACGGTGAGCTTCTGTGCTTCCTTGGTATCAGCCAGCTCCTTCTGCGCGCCGTGCAGCTCCTGCATGATGCGGTTCGTATGGCGGAGCAGGATCTCGCCATATCTTGTGAGGACGATGTTTCGGCCGCTTCGGGAAAAGAGCGGTACGCCGAGCTCTGTCTCAAGTACCTTGATGGTATGGGACAGGGACGGCTGGGAAATGTGAAGGGCTTCTGCTGCGCGCGTCAGGTGCTGCAGCTCGGCTGTCTTTTGGAAATAGCTCAGGGCGAGCAATGTCAATTTCATGGAGATCCCCCAAATGATTGATAGAAAAAACAAAAAATCGAATATCACTTATAAGTATTATACTCTTACACATGGAAATTATCAATCAATCTTTCTTCTTATGCACTGAAATTTAAGAATTCAAAAAGAGATATCGGTTGCCTTGCGGTTCAAAAAAGTCCCGCGCATTCATGGGAGCTAAAATCATCAAGAACTGTCGGGCATAAGAAAGATAACGGGAAGGAATACATGGTCAATGGAAGTGACTCATTCATAGATAACAGGCAATGAATCGATAGATGAAGTCTAGGTTCACTCGGAAGCCCGCGTTCTTAAACCGCCCCTTCATTTATAGTATAATAGGAAAAATAATAAGCATTTTGGAAAGGAGCTTTTCTATGAAGAGAAAAAAAACTGCCCCTATGACGAAGGCAGAACGCATCGCTGCAGCCATTCGTGGAGATGCAGTAGACCGTGTACCATACTCGCTGTGGTCTTATCTGCCGATGATCGATCTCGATCCCGCAGCGAATGCGGAACATACCTATGATTTCTATAAGACCTATGACGTCGATATCTTGAAGACGATGAATAACGGTATGTACAGCGTCGAAGACTTCGGCGTGACAGTCGATTATTCAGACATTGAAAGAGGCGGCGTGGCGAAAATCATTTCTACTCCGGTCCATACGCCGGAAGACTGGCTGAAAGTCAAGCCGGTCTCACTCCATGAGGGGGCGCTGGCTCGTGAGCAGGACTACCTGAAGCGACTGCTGAAGAAGACCAATGGCGAAGTGCCTGTCATTTTCACCGTATTCAGTCCGCTGACTACGGCAAACAAACTGTGTCCGCACATGATGGAGCACATCGCTTCCGGTCATGGAGAGCAAGTGAAGGCAGCCCTGACTGCCATCACAGAGACCACCTGCGCCCTCGTCCAGCGCGTCATCGAGCTGGGTGCGGATGGCATTTTCTTTGCGACGCAGCTCTCCTCCTATGATCTGGTGAAGGAGGATCTCTACAAAGAGTACGGCATGCCCTATGATATCGCGGTCCTTTCCGCTTCGCAGGGCTGGTGCAATGTGCTGCATGCTCATGGAAAGCACATCATGTTCCCCCTGCTTCGGAAATACCCCGTTCAGATTTTCAACTGGCATGCCTTTGAATCTCTGCCGGGCATCCACGAGGCGCAGGTCATGACCGGTAAGTGCATCATGGCCGGCCTTGAACGCATGGATATCACCGACGGACATAAAAATGAGATCGAGCACCAGATCTATGAGACGCTTCGAGAGACGGGCGGCCGCCATGTCATTCTCTCGCCCGGCTGCGTCATCCGCTATCCGCTGGATCCAGATATGCTTTCCTTCGTCAGGAAGGCCAAGGAAGAAATAGAAGAAAGACTGCTGGGGAATAGGGACTAGGAGTGACTGGCGGGCGAGTGTACGGTGACTGCATGCGGGCAGCGGGCATCGCTCTTATTTGGGGCTGTCATCATCACTTGAGGGAAACACGGATGAGATCAGTACAATTTGATCTTGGGATCTGATCGGCGCTTCCCCTGCGTCTCCTTTTTCGCCCCCTGATTCGCGAAGAAATTTCCGATGAGAGCCACGTCCACGGAGTGGATCCTGAAACTGACAATAAAAAAACTCCCGACTTTGATATGTATCCAAGAGGGGACATATCAAAAGTCGGGAGTTTTTATTTTATTTATTTCTTTTCCATCGGTGGAAAGGTGGAGATCTGTGCTGAGGTGTAACGGAGCTTTGGCGAAACGATCGCGTAGATCACGTAACCCATAGCGGTGACGAAGGCACCTTCCAAAATGACGGTCCAGCCGCAGCCGTAAACCGCATATACACTGTAGATGCCGCCGATGATAGCAGCGATGTTTGCGATCTTTGCTTTTCCCATCGGTACGCCTTCCGCTTTCTGCAGATCAGAGACAGCACCCATAGCCAGGAGATACGGGATGAGGTTGATCATGACTGCGAGGTTGATCAGGATGTTGAACTGCTTCAGGAGGGTCGGGCTGATGGTAGCGAGCGTCATGCAGAGCTGGATGCCGAAGAGGCAGGCGATTGCTACATAAGGCGAACGGAATTTGTTGACCGTGGAGAGGAAGCGCGGGAAAAGGCCGATGCTGGAGGCTTCACGAGCTACTTCCGATACAGTGAACTGCCATGCGGTCAGAGAGACGAAGCAGGAGCAGACGAGCATGCAGGAAACGATGTGGCCGACAGTGTCGCCAAACATGGAGGCATACGCAAGGCCGAAGGGCGCACCAGAGACCATGAGCTGCTGGTAAGGTACGAGTCCACCGATGATAGCCGTCGAGGTGGTGTAGCAGGCACCGGCGAGAAGTGTCCCGGCGAGGACTGCGATCGGTACGTTCTTTTCAGGATTTTCTACCGTATCAGAATTGGCACAGGCAGTTTCAAGACCCAGGAAAGCCCAGATGATGACAGCAATGGAGTCTTTCATCGCCGCATAGAACGGCATATCGGAGGGATTCCAGGCTTCTTTGTAGATGTTTGCATCGAAGAAGAAACCGCCGGCAAAGAGGAGGCCGATGACCGGAATCACGACGCAGATGACACCGAGAGAGGTGAATTTGCCAAATTTCTTCGGGCCGACCAGACTGATGGTCGCTGCAAGAAAGAGAGTAGCAATGGTAGCGAGGCAGACTTCGACCGGCGAAAGGTCAAAGCCGAAGACATATGAGCCGTAGCTGACGACGCCGCTTGCGATAGCAACATTCGCAATGATGAGGGAAATCGTATAGCAGAAGTTAGAGACGAAATTTCCCGATCGGCCAAAGCGATACTCTGCATAGCCGCCCATGCCGCCGACCTTCTTTGTGAACATGCCGCACTTGGCAAACGCATACGCGAGGATGGTCGCGCCGATCGAGGCGAGGATCCAGGCGAAAATAGAAACTGTCCCGACTTCAGCCAGTGTCGCTGGCAGAAGAATAATACCGGAACCCATCATGTTGATGGCTGTGACTGTTGTGAGCTGTACCACTCCCATTTTTTTGCTCTTAGACAAGGTTTGTTCCCTTCTTTCTTAATCCAACTCATGACGATGTCATGATGGGGGAAAAAATGTTGTCCCGGACGTTTCCGGATGATGCAGTCTGAAATCATCAAGGCATGCACGAGCCCCATTTGCTTTCGATAACGGTGAAAGAAACAGGGCATAAAGAAAACCTACCGATCACAGAGTGACCGATTCGCAGCTCAACTGCCGAAACAGGGCGCGTGAATTTTTATTTACTGCAATATACCATAATCGAACCCGTATGACAAGACTTTTTTGAAAAAATTTGATATTTTTTTTCAGAGCAACTCCTATGAACTTTTGAGGACTTCAAAGGAAAAAAGAGAAAAACAGAAGAAAATGACAGCTATCACGGATTGGCATGGATTGGAATGATAAATCAGAATGTATCATGATTTTTCCTACCAAAATTTCATAAAACCTCAAACTGCCCTTTTTATCGCCCTTCCGGGGTTTTAAGCAGAAATAGGCTTGTGAATATTATGCATATTCATGTTGGAAATATGCAACTCTATACGCTTGCATTTGAGGATCTCTTTCTGCAGTTTATCCTCTGAGCGCCTGAAATGGGGTGAAATTGCCCCACAATGCCTCACAGTGACAAAAATGATAAGCTACATGAGAATGAAAGGCTTATAAGTGAGAATAAATATATTTTATTACCTATGGTAAAGAAGAAATCTATAATGCGAAAGGCACGGGCTTTCTTCGTTCTCGCCGCACCTTCCCATGGACTCTTTGGCATGGATAGGACCCGCTTTGCACGTTTTGCAATGAAAGCGCTGCGTGGGGCTTGGCCACCAGTCCCCGCTTTCCTTGACACTCCGTTTATATTTGCTATATACTATTAAATATGACTTTCTATGGGATCCCCCATATAAGGAATAAAATTATTCAGAAAAGAGGCAAATTGTCATGGCAGAAATGCAGCGTACCCTGGTCACCAAAGAAGGCCTTGAAAATATGCAGAAGGAGCTCGACGAACTCCGCAGTGTCAAACGTGCGGAAGTCGCGCAGCGTCTGAAAGAAGCCATTGCCATGGGCGACCTTTCGGAAAACTCCGAATACGATGAAGCGAAGAATGCACAGGCGTTCCTCGAAGGCCGCATCCAGCAGCTTGAACAGCAGATCCGTACAGCACAGGTCATTGAAAAGGGAACGAAAAACCGTGTAGATGTCGGTTCTACCGTCGTTATCGAAGATATGGAAGAGCATGTGCAGGAAACCGTCACCATCGTCGGCTCCACCGAGTCGAATCCTTTCGAGGGACTGATTTCCAATGAATCTCCTGTCGGCCGTGCCCTTGTCGGCGCGAAAGCGGGCGATATCGTCGAAGCGGATGCTCCGACCGCTGTACTGAAGTACAAGGTCATCGAGATCAAAGATAATTAAAATGATTTTTCATCCTGCACAATCCGCCATGATCTGGCGATGCAGGGTTCAGGATTCAAGGTACGGAGGCAGGACGGGCTTTTTCAAAAGTGCCCTCTCTCGGTGCACGGGACTCTGGACCCTTTTTGTGCTATTTATAAAATGAGGGTAAAAATGACAGAGAAAATGAATCAGAATAACGGGCCAAAGCTGAATGACCAGATGCTGATCCGTCGTGAAAAGCTGGAGAAGATCCGTGCGCTCGGCGTAGAACCATATGGTCAGAAGTTTGACTATGATCACCATGCATCTGACATCAGACAGCAGGCTGAGGAGCTCGAAAAGAATGAAACTCATGTCCGCCTCGCTGGCCGTATCATGATCCGCCGCGGGCAGGGCAAGACCGCATTCTGTGTCCTGCGTGACCAGAGCGGCGATATCCAGCTCTATTTCAGAAAAGATGAGCTGCCGGAAAATGAATGGGCTCTCTTTAAACTCGTCGATCTCGGTGATATCCTTGGTATCGAAGGTGTCGTTTTCAAGACTCACACCGGTGAGCTCACTGTTCGCGTCCTGCATTTCACGATGCTGTCCAAGTCGCTGCGTCCACTGCCGGAAAAATGGCATGGTCTCACCGACAAGGAACAGCGCTATCGCCAGAGATACCTTGACCTCATGGTCAATCCGGAAGTCAAAGATACTTTCGTCAAGCGTGCGGCTATGATGCGCGCCATTCGACAGTGGTATACGGACCACGGCTTCCTCGAAGTCGAGACCCCGGTCCTCCAGCCGCTGTATGGCGGTGCGAATGCGAAGCCATTCACCACCCATTTCAATGCTCTCGATATGACCATGTATCTGCGTATCGCACCGGAGCTTTATTTGAAGAGACTGCTTGTCGGCGGTTATGAAAGAATTTTCGAGATCACGAGAAACTTCAGAAACGAGGGCATGGATACCCGCCACAATCCGGAATTCACCGCTATCGAAACATACCAGGCTTACGGGGATATCGAAGACGTCATCAACCAGACGGAACAGATCGTAGAAGCCTGCGCGATGGCTGCCTACGGTACGACCAAGTTCAAGTACGAGGATACAGAAATCGACGTCAAGGCTCCGTGGCCAAGACTCACCATGGCAGAGGCTGTGAAGAAATATACGCCAACCCATGAAGACTTCGATGCATGCAAAACCATCGATGATGCACGTGCTATCGCTGACCGTCTGCATGTAGAATACAGTGAATTTGACGGCTTTGGCAAGATTCTGGCAGAATGCTTCGATGCCTATGCCGAAGAACACCTGATCCAGCCGGTCCACATCACCCGTCACCCGATCGAAGTCTCCCCGCTCTCCAAGCTCGACCCGGCCGATCCACGCTATACCATCCGCTTCGAGTCCTACATCTATGGCCGCGAACTGGCAAACGGCTTCTCGGAATTGAACGACCCGATCGACCAGAGACAGCGTTTCGAGATGCAGGTCGAGGAAAGAAAGCACGGTGATGATGAAGCGCATCCGATCGATGAAGATTTCCTGACGGCTCTCGAATATGGCATGCCTCCGACCGGCGGCCTCGGTATCGGTCTTGACCGTCTCTTCATGCTGATGACGAATTCTGCAAGCATTCGCGACATCCTCCTCTTCCCGGCGATGAAACCGGAAACGGCGCTCGAGAAGAAGGTCGCTAAAGAGGCAGAAGCCGCAGCGGCTGATATGGAAGAGGCAGAAGAAGCCATTGATTTCTCCAAGGTAGAGATCGAACCTCTCTTCCAGGATTTCGTAGATTTCGATACCTTCAGCAAGTCTGACTTCCGCGCCGTCAAGGTCAAGGAATGCAGCGCTGTGCCGAAGAGCAAGAAGCTCCTCAAGTTCGTTTTGGATGATGGCACGGGCGAAGACCGTATCATTCTCTCCGGCATTCATGCTTACTATGAACCGGAAGAACTGGTCGGCAAGACACTGATCGCGATCACAAACCTTCCGCCACGGAAGATGATGGGGATCGACTCTTGCGGCATGCTTCTCTCGGCCATCCATCAGGAAGAGGGCGAAGAAAAGCTCCACCTCCTCATGGTCGATCGTCATATCCCGGCCGGTGCAAAGCTGTACTAATTAAAAATATCAGGCAGAGTAAGCTTCCGTGCGTGAAGTGCCGAGTGGACAGGGAGTTGTCACTCGGACGAAGAGACAGGAAGGCGATGAGTCTGTCATCGCCTTCCCGTCTCGCGGTACGGAAGCTGCATCCCGCTGCTGCAGAAGGCTTCCTCCTGTAGCAAGTCAAGCAGGAGGAGGTCTTTTTTCATGCCTAAAAATAAAATTCATGAGCTGGTCATGCTCGGCATTCTGACCGGGCTTGCCGTACTTTTGTCCTACGTCTTTGCCATCCAGACGCCCTTTGTGCGCATCACCTTCGGATTTCTGCCCATCGCACTCGCCGGTGCTTTCTACGGACCGTGGAAAGCGGGGCTGGTGGGCGCGCTGGATAATCTCATCGGTACTGCGATCATCGGGACGAGCATTTTCTTCCCCGGCTTCACGCTGTCTGATTTTCTGACGGGCTTTCTGTTTGGCTGGTTTTTCTATCATAAGGAGATCCGATTTCCCTATGTTTGTGTGCCGTTTCTTCTTGTCATGCTTCTGATCCATCTGGGCCTCAATACCCTCTGGCTGGTCCTCTACTATGACAAGGCGGCTTCGGCCATCTTCCTGTCCCGCGTCATCAAGAATCTCCTTTGCTTCCCCATGGAAGTGGGACTGTTTCTTGCGGTGTACAAAGCGGTAGGGAAACAGGTGATCAAGGGATTGGTGTGACTGGATATGAGGCAACAAAGCTGTTAAACGCTTTGCCTCAAAGTGAGGAATTAGGAGTGAGGAGTGAAGGTGCGGCGCATAAAATGAGGATGCGCCGAAGAGTTTTATATAAATAACGAATAAGTTATTCTATATAATGCCGGATATTTGGATGCCCTATGAGTGGTGCGTTCCTTCCGGGGTTAGCCCCTGGGGCGTGCCGTCCACTGATTCTGCATGAAAGCTTTGCGCGAATGAGAAATTAGCAGTGAGGAATTAGGAATGAAGGGGGCGGCTTCGCAGCGAATATATATGGGCAATGTCCGAAGGCCGGAGAATAGAAGTCAGAAGTCAGAGCTCTGATGTCTGATGTCTCTCAGTCTCCTAGTCTAATCCCTAATCCCTAGCTACTAATCCCTGCTTTTAAACTTCTCATTCTGATTTCGTAAGGAGAAACGTTATGGCAAACTATTCATTTATCGTTTCCTATGATGGCAGCCGCTACGAAGGCTGGCAGCGGCAGACACGCACGGAAGAGACGATCCAGGGCAAGCTGGAAAAGGCACTCAGGAAGCTGACGGGCGAAGAGGCGCAGGTCATCGGCGCAGGACGGACAGATGCCGGAGTTCATGCGCGCGGACAGTGTGCGAATGTTCAGCTTTCTGTGGCGCTGCCCGTCAGGCAGCTGGAGGATGAGCTGAACCGTCTCCTGCCGGATGACATCGGTGTGTCGCGCATGAGGATAGCGGGTGAGCGTTTTCACAGTCGTTTCTCCGCGACAGGAAAATTCTATCGCTACCGCATTCGCACCGGCAGTGAAAAGAACGTATTCACGCGGCGCTATGTGTGGCAGCTGGGAGAAGCGCTCGATATTCCCGCCATGGAAGAGGCCGCGCATCTTCTGGAGGGCAGGCACGACTTCAAGTCCTTCTGTGGAAATCGGCACATGAAGAAGTCCTGTGTGCGTGATGTGAAGGAGATCTCTCTTCATGTGACGGAGGGAGAGCTGGCCATGGATTTCATCGGAGATGGCTTCCTGCAGAATATGATCCGTATCCTCGTGGGGACGCTTGTCGAAGTGGGCGAGGGGAAGAGGAGAGCCTCTGAGATGGAAGATATTCTCGCGGCTCGTGATCGCAGCCGCGCCGGCTTCACCGCGCCTGCCTGCGGGCTTTGCCTTGAAAAGGTGATGTATGAGTGATTGCCGGTGCCGGCCCGTCGCACCATGGGCCGACTTTCCTTTCACTGAAAAAGGGATCGACTTTTCAGAAACAAAAAGGGGCTGTAAAGAAATGAATTCTCATTTCTTCACAGCCCCTTTTATTGTTTTATTTCACGACAAGTACCGGGCATTTGACGTGGTGGATGACATACTGACTGACACTCCCCATGACGAAGGAGGAGACAGCGCCCTTGCCGCTGTTGCCGATGACGACCATATCGATGCCCTGCTGCTCGACGATCTCCGTAATAGCGGCACCCGGGATGCCGGTCTCTACGATCTCTTTATAGTCGAGCTCGATCGGGATCTCTTCCTTCAGCGCAGCGAGCAGTCTTTCTGCCTTGGCTTTGATATTGATGAAGCCATTTTTATCCAAAGTGACACCCATGATCGGATAGGCAGCCTCGCTGACATCAGCGATGCAGGTGACGACGAGCTCAGCGCCTTGAACCTTTGCGACATCGATCGCCATTTTGAAGGCGCGCTTTGAAGCATCCGAACCATCGACCGGTACGAGAATTTTTTTGATTTCCATTTGGGGTACCTCCTTTGGATGAAAGGTAAAGCGGGATAGACCCGCCATTTGACTTGACAGGGGATCCTGATTTGCCAATGACTTGCTTTCCTTATTTTATTCTAACATGATTCTGCAAAGCTGGGTATATCTTGCAAGCAAAAAATTATTTTATGGGCTATAATAGAAAAAATGAGTTTAGCGGCGGACTGCAGGTGACTATAAACGAAGAAGAGGCGATGGGCCCGCTGACAGGAAACCGAAACATCATGATGGAGGATACACTATGTTTTTCGATCTGTTTGGCAAGAACAAAGATGAATTCATCACCGCTTATGCGGGAAAGCTCGCAGAGGCGGTGCTGGAGGATGCATTGGATGAAGATGTCCTGGAAGAGCTGATCCATTACGCGAAGGAGAAGGACCTCAGCAACAAGCAGCTCGCCAGTGCACAGGCGATGGCGTGTGACAAGGTTTTTGAAGAGCTGTATCAGGAAGGCTATATGACCGATGAGGACTATGAGCTATACCAGTCTCTCATCGAGGCCTGCTACATGATGAAAGAAAAGGAGAAATATCGCTATCAGACCATCGCGAAACGCTGCAATGCCATCTATAAGATCCAGGAGGAGGGGCTGCTCCCAAAGATCAATCCGGACTACGCCAGCGTGAAGTATCGTGAGAGCGAAGCGCTTCATTTTGCCGCATCCGCCAAGCTTATGAAGCTTTCCGGCAGCAATGAGAAAGGACTGGTGATTTCCAAAGACTCGCCCTTCCGGGCGGGAAGCCTCAAGGATCCCAGCAATGGTCCTTGGAAGGAAGACAGCAATGGCGCTCTCTGGATCACCACGGATCGTATCGGCTTCCGTGGAAAGAAGGATGCCTTCACCTTGGAGATCGCGGATCTTGACCATGCTGAGCTGGATCACGGCCCTCTTCGCTTTTTCGAAAAGGGAAAAGAAATGCCAAAAGCCGTCCGCATCGATGACTACGAGATGGCGGGGGTCATATTGACAAATTTACTGCAGAGATAGGGTCAGGAAATCAGAAGTCAGACATCTGATATCTGCGAACGGTCATCTGGCAGCAGTTACCATTTTCAAAAAGGAGATCATCATGGAATTTGATCAGGTACTTGCACTTCGTAAATCCATCCGTTCCTACACGGATGAGCCGGTCTCAAAGGAAGACCTTGCCGCGCTGGTGAAAGCGGCGCTCGCTTCTTCTGTCGGAAAGCACAATGATGCGGGCTATATCCTCTGCGTCGTGACAGATCCAGCGTTGCTTTCTGCCATCGACAAGGAAGCGGAAGAAAAGCTCGGCAAGCCGCATATGTTCTTTGAGGCGCCGGCGCTCATTTTCATCTGCGAGACGAAGGAGGCTTTTGATTACCTGAAGGAATTCGATGCCGGCATCATCGCTGAGCATATCCACCTGAAAGCCTCCGACCTCGGTCTCGGCTCTGTCGTCCTCTACGGCTTCATCCGTCATCTGGGTCACGACGCAGACTATGTGAAGGCTCTCGGCCTTCCGGAAGGCACCTATCCGCTTCTTGCTGTCGCGGTCGGTCATAGCCGCGCGGCTAAGATGGAGCGAAAAGAAGACCGCGCGTTTGATGTGATTGAGAGATAGGCGGAAATTCCTTGTCGTGAATGCAGGCGTTTGGGAAAAGGATCCTGCGGGGAAGGGACGAAAAAAATCATATAGTGCAAAAAGTACTTGACACAGCTTTTAATTGGTGATAAAGTACACACAACGAAACGATGAAGGAAAGAGTAAGCAGTCTGATGACAGCAAAGCGAGTCCGGAGAGTGAGAGCGGGCATGGATAAGATGCTGAAGTGCATTTCTGAGTTTGGCAGGCTGAAGTGATAGTAGGTCTTCCCGGGAACTCCCGATACAGGGTCAGGGTTTGTTAGAACCTTTTAAGGTATACTTGGCGACAGGTATATGAAATTGGGTGGAAACACGAAGCTACGGCTCTCGTCCCTTAAGGGACGAGAGCTTTTTGTTTGGCAAAGAAAGGATGAGGAAGAATGGGCAAGCTGATCGCAAGAGAACTCGATGAATTGAAATGGGGTCTGGCAGGCTGCCTGCTCTTCATCGGCATTTCGTCTCCTGCCTTTCATCAGTTTTATAAGAAGTCATGACAGGCTTTCCGTTGTCTGAAGTCAGATGACCAAGAGCCAATAAACGATCGATCAGCCAAAAAATACAGGCAAGGATGGAAAAGAGTACATTTCCCGAGGTCAGCAAAGCGAGTCCGGACAGTGAGAGCGGATATGGATAGGGATATGGAAGTGCATTCCGGAGCCAATGGGCCGAAGGCAGAAGCCGCTAGGCCGTTCGGGAGACGCCCGTTACAGCGCAGGGGTATGGTATGTACCTTATAAGGTCAGGGGAGCGATCCCATGGCGAATCTGGGTGGAAACACGAGTCCTCGTCCCAGGAGACATTTTCTCCTGGGACTTTTTTATTTGAGGTAAAGCGATGAGACGATGTAGAAAATGTAAGATGACACAGATAATGATCGAAAATAATGGTACAAGAAAAGGAGATACCTATGAGACAGAATAAAAGAGAATTGATACAAGCCGTTTTTCACAATGAAAAAGCAGATCGCATTCCGGTGGGATTCTGGCATCATTTTTTGCAGGACGAGGTGGGAGCAGATGCTTTCTCACATTCGCAGCTGACAGAGAAGGCGCTGGAAGGTCAGGCGGATTTCTATCAGGCTTTTGAGCCAGACATGATCAAGATCATGACGGATGGCTTCTTTGGCTACCCGCATCCATTGCTTCAGAAAGCTGTCAATAGTCCGAAAGAGCTGATGGCGATCACCCCTTTGGGGCGAGAGTCGGAATGGTTTGCCGCGCAGATCCGATATGCCAGAAAACTAGTGTCGATATATGGGAAAGAAACTCCGCTTTTCTATAATCTATTCGCTGTCCCACGAACCATAGAATTCATGCAGACCGGGATCGGCCATCCGGTCAATCTTTCGGACTGGCTGAAGCAGGAGCCTAATAAACTGGCGCATGTGCTGGATGTGATTTCTGATGACTATGCAGAGCTTTCCAAAGCACTGGTGGAGGAGGCGAAGGTCGATGGGATTTATCTTTCTGTCAATAACATCAGCTGCGATGAAGTGACAGAAGAAGCATACCGGACAATCATCGCACCTTATGAACAAAAGATTCTGGAAGCAGCCAATAGAGCCGGCGGAGAGAACATTCTGCATATCTGCGGTTATCATGGCTTCCATAATCATCTCAGCTGGTATCGAGAGTATCCTTTCCAGGCGGTGAATTGGGCGGCCAAGGTCGAGGGCGTATCTCTTTCAGAAGGGAAAAAGCTGTTTCAGGGCAAGGCAGTGATCGGGGGCTTTGGTCAGACAGAGAAGGATCTGATCTATAGCGGAACAGAAGAGGCGATCAAGGCAGAAACCCGACGGCTTTTGGACGAAGCCGGGCGGATCGGGGTCGTCCTTGGTGCAGACTGCACGATCCCGAGAGATACACCGGTTTCTCATCTGAAATGGGTGCGAGAGGCAGCCAATGAGTGATGGACACAGATGAAGATGGATCAGAGAAAAGGAGACTTCATAATGAAATGGACAAATATAGCAAAAATGATGCTGCTGACCGGAGCGGCAGGAGCGGTTCTCGCAGCGGCTGGCTGCGGCGGAGATCAAGCGGCATCCTCGGCAGCAGAGAGTGGAAAGAAGGTAGTCAAAGTCGCTCATACAGCGTACTACTTCCCTTATGATTTCGTGGATGATAACAACAAATCGGACGGCCTTGAAGTGGCGGTCATGAAGGAAGTAGCGAAGAAGCTGCCGCAGTATGAATTTCAATATGTGCCGACATCTGACGATGATCTTTTGATCGGGGTGGAATCAGGCAAATATGATATCGGGACGAAGGGGATATGGAAGACGCCGGCCCGCGAAAAGAAATACATTTTCCCGAAGAATAACATCGGTGCCAGCGTGATCGGCGTGACGATCCGCAGTGAGGATGCGAATACGATCAAGAATCTGGATGATTTTGCTAAGGCTGGAAAGAAGCTCGTGCCGATCGCTCCGCAGAATGCACAGTATCAGGTCGTGACGGATTATAATGCAGCACACCCGGATCATCCCATTGCTTTGGAGGCTTCAGAAAATTTCGAGATCGCAGATGCCTACAGCTGGGTGCTGGAAGGTCGCTATGATGGATATTTCTCCATTGAGCTGTCCTACCAGAAGAATGTAACTGCCAAGGATGCACCGTATGGGCAGTTTAAGGATAAGCTGGCCTACTTCCGATACAAGGCGCTTCCGACGTATGCTCTTGTCAATAAGAAGGAGACGAAATTGGCCGAGGAAGTGGACCAGGCACTGGGCGAGCTCAAGAAGGAAGGAAAGATCGCCGAGCTGGAAAAGAAATATTTTGGTGAAGAACTGGATCTGCTCTTAGACAAGCAGTGATCCTGCCAAGACGGGAAGAAAGGAGCGCAAAATGCAGAATAGACCATTTTCCCCAGAAGTTATTTTCTCATCGATTCCGGCATTGCTGCCGTACCTTCTGGTGACGCTGGAAGTGGGGCTGATCAGTATCCTGACGGGATCTATCCTTGGCATGCTGCTTGCATGGGCAAAGCTTTCTTCCCATAAGGTAGTTCGGCGCGCAGCAGACGGATATACGTATGTGATCCGCTGCACCCCATCCATTGTTCTCTTATTTATAGTTTTCTATGGTCTGCCCAAGTGGATGGAGTTTGCTTTTGCTATTGATATCGATGACTTATCGCGCGCGGTCTTTGTGATCATCACTTTCACGATGCTCTTCGGCGCCTATGTATCGGAGGTTTTCCGCTCGGCCTATCTGGCGGTGCCGAAAGGACAGTACGAGGCAGCCGTGACGATCGGGCTCTCTCCGCTATCAGCATTCATCCATGTCATGCTGCCGCAGGCGGCCGTGATCGCGCTTCCGAATTTTGGAAATTCTGTGATCAATCTTTTGAAAGAAAGCGCACTGGCATACACGATCGGACTTATCGATCTTTTGGGAAGGACGAATCTGATCATTGCCAAAAATTATGGCGGATATGGGATCGAGCTTTACACGGCGAGCATGATCCTATACTGGGCGCTGTCGATCGTGATTGAGCGGAGCTTTCTGAAGCTGGAGACATCATTGTCTCACGAGCGAAGAATGAGCTGAAAGGAGGACAAGAATGTTGGACTATGCATTTATGGAAAAGGCGTTGCCTTTTCTTTTGAAAGCGATCCCGGTCACGCTGGGGCTGACATTTCTGGTACTGGTACTGTCCTTCCTGCCGGCGCTTTTTCTGGCTGACCGGCGGATACGGGGGAGAAGCTGGGGAGAGAAGCTGATTACACTCTATATTTCATTCATCCGGGGGACACCGCTTGTGCTGCAGATCCTTCTGCTATATGCACTGCTTCCTAGTCTTTTGCATTCACTTGTTCAAATGGCAGGTTTGTCATTCGACGTATTTCATGGCGTGAATCCTCTCTGGTATGCAGTGATCGTCTTTACTTTGAATACGATCGCGCTCATGTCGGAAATCTTTCGCTCTGCGATCACCAGTGTGGCGGATGGGCAGATGGAAGCAGGACTGACCATCGGATTGTCGCGCTGGCAGACTTACCGAGAAGTCATTATTCCGCAGGCCCTCTCTTCTGCGGTGCCGAATCTTTGCAACCTGACAGTGAACCTGATCAAAGGAACGTCGCTTGCCTTTTTTATCGGAGTGAAGGACATCATGGCCATGGCTAAGATCCAGGCGGCGTATGGCTATAACTATATTGAAGCGTATCTGGAAGTCTTTATCCTGTATCTTGTCATCTGCAGCGTGGTGCAGGTGATTTACAAACTGTTCGAAATAAAAATAAACTGGTACCGCACTGCCGGTGAGGAGGGGTAATTATGCTGGAAATCTCACATGTGAAGAAAAGCTTTGGTAAGAATCATGTCCTTAGAGACGTCTCTATGAAGGTCAATAAGGGGGATGTCATCGTCATTCTGGGACCATCCGGCTCGGGGAAGACCACGCTCCTTCGCAGTCTGGTCTTTTTGGAAAAAGCGGACGGCGGCGAGATGGACTTTGATGGGAAATCACTGGACCTGAAGAAAGCCAGACCGGTGGATATTTCCTGGGTGAGAAAGAATACAGCTTTCGTTTTCCAAAGCTATAATCTTTTTGCGAATAAAACGGCACTGGAAAATGTGATGCTGGGGCTGACTGTCGGACGAGGAATGAAGAAAGAAATGGCGCGGCAAATTGCGCTGGAAGCACTCGAAGAAGTCGGTCTTGCGGATCGGAAGGACTACTACCCTTCTCAGCTTTCCGGCGGGCAGCAGCAGCGTGTCGGCATCGCCAGAGCGCTTGCGGTGAAGCCGGAAGTGATATTCTTTGATGAACCGACCTCAGCATTGGATCCGGAGCTGGTGGGCGGCGTCTTGAAGGTCATGAAGAAACTGGCATCAGAAGGCGTCACCATGGTGGTCGTGACGCATGAAATGAAATTTGCCAAAGAGGCGGCTTCGAAAGTCATTTTCATGAAAGACGGACTCATTGTAGAAGAAGGCGCACCGGAGATGGTATTCACTCGTCCACAGAAGGAGGAAACCAGAAAATTTCTGCGTCATGTCCTTGAGAGGGAAGGTGAAGCGGAAAGGCCTGCTCCCGTCTTCTCCGAGGGCCCCTCGCCTCTTCCGCTTGCAGGACTTGCATGAGACATCAGCGGCTCTAGGGAAACACTGATTAAATCGTTGTCAGATTTCATTCTTGGATTTTTATACAGAGCCAGGAATCATCTGACGCGAATAGCGAGCTATTTAAGGAAGATGATGACGAAGCTATGTATAAAAATCCATATGAAATCCGACTCTGCGATTGAATCAGCGTTTCCCTAGATTTCGTGTTCTTTCCAAAAACCATTTGACATTTCTTTTTCATTATGCTACCTTATGTTCATCAATAAGTGCTATGAAGAAAAGAGTAGTCAATCGGAAGACGGTCAAGCGAGTCCGGAGAGTGAGAGCGGACACGGATAGGATGATGAAGTGCATTTCTGAGCATGTAAGGCTGAAACGACAGTAGGTCTTCCGGGAGCTCCCGATACAGAGCCAGGGGTTTGTTAGAACCTTGTAAGGTATACTTGGCGACAGGTATATGAAATTGGGTGGAAACACGAAGCTATGGCTCTCGTCCCTTATGGGACGGGAGCTTTTTGTTTGGCAAAGAAAGGATGAGGAAGAATGGGCAAGCTGATCGCAAGAGAACTCGATGAATTGAAATGGGGTCTGGCAGGCTGCCTGCTTTTCCTTGGTATCTCTGCTCCGGCTTTCCATCAGTTTTACGAGGAATCATGATGGCTGTCAGGAGTCAGAGGGCCAGCCGTAATCAAGTCTTTCGTATATCATGTGAAAAAATAGTGATCGCTGGGAGTGACTTTTCCGGGACCTATTTTCTACTATCATTCTCTATAATAATGTAATAAAATAAGGAGGGGCAGGAATGCCCCTCTTGTTTTTTTCGGAGGTACATATGGAACATACAGAATACATCGCCCACTTGCAGGGCATCGTCCAGATCCCGACCGTTTCCTCGGTCAATGATGCGAGCACGGACTGGAGCGAGTTCGACAGGCTGCACCGGTTTCTGCAGGAAGCCTATCCTTTGATTTTTGAAAAGCTCGAAGTCACGACGATCGGGAAGGCAAGCCTGCTTTTCCACTGGAAGTCATCGCATGTGGAAAAGCAGCCGGTCATCTTCATGGCGCATCAGGATGTAGTGCCTGCGCCGCATGAAGAGCAGTGGAGTCATCCGCCCTTTGCCGGCGAGATCGCTGATGGATGCCTCTATGGACGCGGCACTGAGGACTGCAAGTCGGTCCTGACATCGGAAATGGATGCGATCACAGAGCTTCTGGAAGAAGGCTTTGATCCTGATTTCGATATTTATCTGTCTTTTGGCCACGATGAAGAGGTGCAGTGCACCGATGACAAGAAGGGCTCTGTACTTGCGGCGAAGTATCTCGAAGACCACGGTGTCAAGGCGTACTGTATTTTCGATGAAGGCGGGCATGTGGAAGCTGTCGGATACCATGGAAATGAACGTCCCGTAGCGCTGGTGGGGCTGGCAGAAAAAGCACCGAATGAATATGTCCTCTATAAGGAGGGGGCAGGCGGTCATGCCAGCAAACCAGGGAATGGGACCGTGCTGGGGGATGTCGCTCGCGCGATAGCCGCCGTGGAAGCCCACCCGATGCCCTATCGCCTGACCCCGCTGGTGAAAGCGCACCTGAAAGCGCTGGCGGAATCTGTCGCAGATAAGAAAGTCGCAAAGATCTACGCGCATCCCAAGAAGCACTGGGATGATATCGTGAAGCTGGCGAAGCACGACCGGGAGCTGGATGCGAAGCTCCACACGACCTTCGCTGTGACCATGGCAGAAGCGAGCGCGCAGGCGAATGTTCTGCCCTCTCATGCGGAAGCCACGATGAGCGTGCGCATCCTGCAGGGGGATACGGTGGAATCGGTCAAGCACTATCTGGAGTCCATCATGCCCTGTGATGTACAGGTGAAAGCGACTTTCGCGGAGGATCCGAAGCCGGCCGGCAGTGTCGAAAGTGAAGCATACCATCTGATGAGCGAGACCATCTATGATATCTTCGGCAAGGAAACCCTCATCGTGCCGAATCTCATGCTGGGGGCGTCTGACTCTCGAAATTACGTGAAGGTATCGGATAATGTCTTCCGTTTCAGCGGCCGCCTGAAGACGGAGCAGTGGGGCGAAGCGCATCAGGTCGATGAACGCATGCCGACTGAGCATCTCGGAGTGCCGGTTCAGTTCTACAAGGCCTTTTTGAAAAAATATAATGAAAAGTAACCGGAGATGAGAGATGGGAAGAAACCGGTGATGCAAGCAGCGAGGCCGTATGCGTACTGTCCTGTCATATCGGATAGGCGGCATTTGTTATTTTCGCATCTCGCTTTTGGGACAAATCGCTCCAAAGGCATGAATATCTGGAAAACCGGTGAATGAACGGAGAAACAACCACATGTATAAGAAACCAAGTATCGGAGCCGTCCAGCTGGACGGCTGGGCGCTGCTCGCCCCGATGGCGGGCGTGAGCGATCTGGCGTATCGCGTCATTGCCCATCGTATGGGAGCTGCGCTGACGACGGCAGAAATGGTCAGTGCCAAGGGTCTGTATTATAAAAATGAAAAGACCGAGGATATGCTGAAGATCGATCCCGGCGAGCACCCGGTCGCGCTGCAGCTCTTCGGAAGCGATCCGGAGATCATGGCGCTCGGTGCGAAGGAAATGGAAAAGGCAGGGCCGGACATCATCGATATCAATATGGGCTGTCCCATGCAGAAGGTGGTCAAGAATGGCGATGGTTCTGCACTGATGAAGAATATCCCTCTGGCCCAGTCTATCGTGAAGGCGATGACAGAGGCCGTCCATGTGCCGGTCACTGTGAAAATGCGTCTCGGGTGGTCGCGGGACACGGAGAACTGCATAGAGCTTGCACGCGCGGTCGAAGAGGCCGGCGCTCAAGCGATCACCGTGCATGGCAGGACGCGGGAGGACTTCTATCAGGGAGAGGCTGACTGGGCGATGATCGCGAAGGTGGTGTCTGCCGTACACATTCCCGTCATCGGCAACGGCGACGTGGTAGATGGGCCGTCAGCGAAGCGCCTTATGGATGAGACAGGCTGCGCCGCGGTCGCGATCGGCCGCGCGGCATGGGGAAATCCGTGGATCTTCAAAGCCGTCGATACGTATCTGGAGACGGGAGAGATCATGGATCCGCCCTCCTGGGAAATGCGTCTTGCTATGTCTCGGGAGCATCTCCACGGTCTTGTCCTTGAGAAAGGAGAGTATGCGGCGGTCCGAGAGATGCGCGCGCATGCGAGCCGCTATTTCAACGGCCTGCCACAGGCGACGGCGCTTCGCCGTGAGATCATGAAGGCATTGACGGAAAAGGAATACAATGACACGCTCGATCGGTATGAAGAGGAGAAGGGGCTCCGAGTGACTAGTGACTAGTGACTAGTGACTGGTAGCTAGTGACTGGTGACTAGGGATTAGGAGCCGCTAGTGACTTGTGACTTGAATACTGCATTCGGGCATCGCCTCATATATTCGTGGCGAAGCCGCCACCTTCAGTCCTGATTTCCATTCCTCATTTCTCATTAGAGCAGAGCTTTCATTCACCATCGATAGAGAGCATGCCCTACGAGCTGACCATGTGAGTAAGAATAATGCTGAATGAGAGTTTCTGAAATTCACTTTACGACCGCATTATATTTTTCGATTTCTATACGCAAGAGGTCGCAGAAGCGCTCGATATCATTGACAAGAGAAAATAGAAATATTAGAATGATTAAGGATATTTCATGGTTGAGAGGGGCATGGATAGCTGGCTTGTGCAGTAGAAGGGCGCAGGCTTTTTCTATCATGCAGGAGGGAGCAAAGATGTCGTACAGCAGCTGGCTTTGCGGAAACAAGTGCCACATGGCAGGCATGCGTGCGCCCTTGTGTCTTTGCCATGCCATCCTTATAAGAGTATCTCATAGAAAACTCCTTTGTAGAGAGGCTGTGCGTCTGATGCGCAGCTGATTTGCAGAGGAGTATTTTTGTTTTATGGCGCATGCCATAAGAGGGAGGAAATCATCATGCATGTAGGGATTGTTATGGGAAGTGATTCCGATCTGCCGGTCATGAAGAAGGCATTTTCCATTCTTGACGACTTCGGGGTCACTTATGACGTGACGATCGCATCGGCTCACCGCACGCCGAAAAAGCTCGCAGACTTTGTAGCCGCAGAAGAAGAAAAGGGCGTCGGCGCCTTCATCGCAGGCGCTGGTATGGCAGCGGCTCTGCCGGGGGTCGTAGCCAGCCTGACACTGAAGCCGGTCATCGGCGTACCGCTTTCCGGCGCAAAGCTCGACGGTATGGATGCGCTTTTCTCTATCGTGCAGATGCCTTCCGGGATCCCGGTCGCTACAGTGGCGATCGATGGCACCAAGAATGCAGCCTTCCTCGCTGTAGAGATCGGTGCGGTATCGGATCCGGATCTTTTCCAGAAATACAAAGCCTATCGTGAAAAGGCAGCCAAAGAAATTTTTGAAAAAGACGCAAAACTGCAGAAGGAATTAGGAAGATAAGGAGTCAGGGTTAGCCCGAGGGGCGGGTCGTCCTTTGAAGGCGGATGAAAGCCTTGATTGAATGAGAAATTAGAAATGAGAAATGCGAAATGGCGGTGCGGCGCATAAAAAGATAGAAGCGCCGCGAATATATATGGGGCGATGCCTGCCTGAGACATTAGACATTAGACGTCAGATGTCTTCCAGCCTTACGATCTTTTAGTCTCTAGTCCCCGGTTCCTAATCCCTAATCCCTAATCCCTAGTCACTAGTCTTACTATGATTAAACAAACGATACGAAGTCCAAAAGGAGAATACCAATGAAAGAATACAAACCATTCAAATCCGGCAAAGTTCGTGAACTGTATGATCTGGGCGACAGCCTCGTCATGGTCTGCACCGACCGCATTTCTGCTTTTGACAACATCCTGAAATGCCCGATCCCGGAAAAAGGCTGCGTGCTGAACCGCATGTCCAAGTTCTGGTTCGATCTCACGAAAGACATCGTGCCGAATCATATGATCTCCATCGACACCAAAGATATGCCGGAATTCTTCCAGACTGCGGAATTTGAAGGCCGTTCCATGAAGACACAGAAGCTCGACATGATCCCGGTCGAATGCATCGTACGCGGCTACATCACCGGCTCGGGCTGGGAAGGCTATCAGAAGGACGGAAAAGTCTGCGGCATCCAGCTGCCGGAAGGACTGAAGGAATGCCAGAAGCTCCCGCAGCCGATCTTCACCCCATCCACCAAAGCACCGGCGGGTGAACATGACCAGAACATTTCCATGGAAGAAGGCGAAGAATGGGTCAACCGTTTCTTCCCGGGCAAAGGCAAGGAATACATGGAAAAGCTGTCTGAACTGACCTTGGCTCTTTACAACAAGTGCGCGGACTATGCACTGGAAAGAGGCATCATCATTGCGGATACGAAATTTGAATTCGGCCTCGATGAAAAGGGAAACATCGTCCTCGGTGATGAAATGCTGACACCGGATAACTCCCGCTTCTGGCCGGCAAAGGGCTATGAAGCAGGCCATGGACAGCCTTCCTATGACAAGCAGTTTGTAAGAGACTATCTGAAGGCTCATCCGGGAGATACCGTACCGCAGGAGATCATTGATAAGACCATCGGCATCTATAAAGAAGCCTATGAACTTCTGACTGGCGAAAAATTTTAAGATTGGGGACTAGAAGCTGGTGACCAGTCACCATTTATATGTATAGGAGAATTCCCGAATGTACAAAAGTACAGAAATTTATGATGACAAACCCCATGAAGAGTGCGGCGTCTTCGGCATTTTCGACCATGATCTGTCGGCGGTGCATGAAGTGTACTATGGTATCTTTGCCCTGCAGCACCGCGGGCAGGAAAGTGCCGGTATCACCGTCACTGACGGCAAGGAAATGGAGACCTTCCGCGGCATGGGACTTGTAACGGAAGTATTCCGCGACCTGCCGGAAAAGGAAGGTCACATCGGCATCGGCCATGTGCGCTATTCCACGACCGGCTCTTCCATCCCGGCGAATGTCCAGCCGCTGCAGGCAGACAGCATCGATGGTCCCATGGCGCTCGCGCATAACGGCAATCTGGTGAATACACTGAATCTTCGCCGCCGTCTCCTTTTGAAAGGTTCTACCTTCTCGACTTCGATGGATACGGAAGTCATCATTAAACTGCTGGCAAGAAGCCGCCGTCCGACCGAAGAAGAAAAATTCAAAGAACTGATGGATGAGATCCACGGCGCATATGCGATTGTCGCCTGCACGAATAAGGCGCTCTATGGCTGCCGCGATCCCTTCGGCTATCGCCCTCTCGTCCTTGGAAAGACCGAAACGGGCTGGGTCCTGGCTTCGGAGACGCCGGCGCTGGATGCCATCGATGCCAAATTCGTCCGTGACATCCTTCCGGGGGAAATCGTTTCCATCGATGACAATGGCGTCCGTTCCACCATGTACTGCCCGGTCGATGCTCATAAGCATGGCATCTGCTCTTTTGAATACATCTATTTTGCCCGCCCGGACTCCATCATGAATGGACAGGACATTTATCAGGCTCGCCTCAATATGGGCAGGAAGCTCTGGGAAGAATGCCGTTTCGACGGAGACGTCGTCATGAGCGTCCCGGACTCCGGCAATGTCGCTGCTCTTGGCTATGCCGCTGCTTCCGGCATCCCCTTCGTAGAAGGGCTGCTCAAGAATAAGTACATGGGCCGTACCTTCATCCAGCCGGGGCAGAAAAAGCGTGAACGCGCTGTCCGCATGAAGCTGAACCCGATCCGCATGAATGTCGAAGGGAAACGCATCGTATTGATCGATGATTCCATCGTCCGCGGGACGACGAGCGGCATCATCATTAACCTTCTGAGAAATGCCGGTGCCAAGGAGATCAAGCTCTGTATCAGCTCGCCGCCAGTCAAGTATCCGTGCTTCTTCGGTATCGATACCGCGGAAAGAAAGCAGCTTATCGCAGCGAAGTATTCGGCCGAAGAGATCTGCTCCATGATCGGCGCAGATGCCCTGCACTACCTTTCCCTGGAAGGGCTTGCAGAGTCGATCTCCTGCATCAAGAAGGAAGATATGTGCTTTGCCTGCTTCGATGGCATCTATCCGGAACACGTTCCGCACAACGGACTCGGAAGCATGGATGATGAGGAATAGCTGATAAATTAGTGGCTAGGGATTAGGGATTAGGTTTCCTGCTTGTGGCGCAGGACAAGGTGCCACGAAGCGGTCAGCATGCTAAGCGCATGTATCGTTTTTCTCGTATCGTCATTCCGAGCGAAGCCCTCGAATCTTTGTGCTACTGGCAAAATGGAGAGATGAGCAGGCATTTCAATCGATGCCTCGGTATTGCATGCCAGCTGCGGGCATTGCCTCATATAATAATGCGGCGCTTTATGATTTATGCGCCGCACCATTTCCATTGAACCCTCAGAACCTATAGAACCTGCTGAACCCATTTCTAACATCTTTATTTATATATACTATATACGGAGGAACTATGGCTGAAAAGAAGAAAGGCCTGACCTATGCAGAAGCCGGCGTCGATATCGATGCAGGAGAAAGAGAAGTAGAGCTGATCAAGAAATCCGTACAGGCGACCTATACCCGCGGCGTCATGGGGGATCTTGGCGGATTCGGCGGACTCTTCCGCCTGAAAGAAGAGCTCTCCGATGACCCGATCCTTGTCTCCGGCACGGACGGTGTCGGCACGAAGCTGCGCCTTGCCATTGAGATGGGCATCCATGATACCATCGGGCAGGACTGTGTCGCTATGAGTGTCAATGATGTCCTGGTACAGGGCGCACGTCCGCTCTTTTTCCTCGACTACATTGCGACCGGCAAACTGGAACCAGAACTGATGGCAGAGATCGTAAAGGGCGTCGCAGATGCCTGCATCGAGTCCGGCTGCGCGCTGCTTGGTGGTGAGACCGCAGAAATGGCTGGCTTCTACGCCAAGGGTGACTATGATGTCGCAGGCTTTGCTGTCGGCATCGTAGATCGCAAAGACATCATCACCGGCGAAGACATCCGGGAAGGAGACGTCATCCTCGGCCTGCCATCCACGGGCGTTCATTCGAATGGCTACTCTCTGGTGCGCCGCATCATCAAAGACAATGGCCTCTCGCTCAAAGAAACTTATGAAGGCTTCGACAAGCCGCTTGGCGAAGTCCTCCTTACCCCGACCCGTCTCTATCCAAGACCTGTACTTCCGGTGCTGAAAGGCGCGAAAGTCAATGGTATGGTACACATCACGGGCGGCGGATTCTATGACAATATCCCGCGCGTACTTCCGAAAGGCACCCGCGCGGTCCTTGATGCGGACAAATGGCCGATGCTTCCGATCTTCCCGTTCCTGCAGCGTGAAGGCGGCGTCGAAGCACATGAAATGTACCGCACCTACAACTGCGGCCTTGGCATGCTCCTCATCATGAGCCGTGAAGAAGCCGAAAAGGCGAAGGAAATCCTTGCAGCCATCGAAGAACCGGTCTACGAAGTCGGCGAGATCACGAAAGGCGAGCAGGATGTCATTGTGACAGGTGGTCTTTTCCATGAGTAAGAAAATTTTGATTTTCGCTTCCGGCCGAGGATCGAATGCAGAAGCTATCCATGAAGCGACGGTCAACGGTACCATTGACGGCACTGTGATCGGCGTTATCTGCGACCATGCCGATGCCCAGGTCCTTGAACGCGCCAAGCGTTGGAATGTACCTGCGACGGTTCTCGAACGCAAATACTTCGCTGACAAGGCGGATTTCAATGCAGCCATTCTGTCTGCTGCCAAGTCCTATGCGCCAGACCTCATCTGCCTTGCAGGATATATGCGTATCTGCGGGGAAGAGCTTGTGAACGCATTCCCGAACCGCATCATCAATATCCATCCGGCGCTTCTCCCGAGCTTCCGTGGACTTCATGCCCAGCGTCAGGCGATCGAAGCGGGCGTAAAAGTCGCAGGCTGCACAGTCCACTTCGTGGGCACCGGTCTTGACGACGGTCCGATCATTACGCAGGTCGCTGTGCCTGTCTACGACGATGACACCGAAGACACACTTGCAGACCGCATCCTTGAGCAGGAGCATCCCGCCTACGTTCGCACCGTAGCAGCTTACTGTCGTGATGAACTCCATGTAGAAGGACATCATGTGACGGGGATGCATAGGGAAAAGTGACTAGTGGCTAGGGATTAGGAGCCTCGAGTGACTGGTGACTTGAATACGACTTTCGGGCATCGCCATTATGTCTACTCTGCGGCGCTTCTATTTTATGATGCGCCGCCCCTGAACCCTGAACCCATAAATAAAAGGAGGAATATCAATGGCAATTAAAAGAGCACTGATCAGCGTATCGGATAAGACCGGTGTTGTAGAATTTGCAAAAGGCCTTCATGAACTGGGCGTGGAGATCATTTCCACCGGCGGCACGATGAAAGCCATCGCGGATGCCGGCATTCCGGTCAAGTCCGTTTCTGAAGTGACCGGTTTCCCGGAAATGATGGACGGACGCGTGAAGACACTGCATCCTATGATCCATGGCGGCATTCTTGCCATCCGTGATAACCCGGATCATGTGAAAGCGATGAAGGAGCATGGGATCACCGGCATCGATCTTGTCGCTGTGAATCTGTATCCCTTCCGTGAAACCATCGCCAAGCCGGATGTGACCCGCGCTGAAGCGATCGAGAATATCGATATCGGCGGCCCATCCATGGTTCGCGCGGCAGCAAAGAATTACAAATACGTCACCATCGTTGTCGATCCGTCCCAGTACAGCGACATTCTGGAACGCATCAAGTCAGATACGCTCACCGAAGAATTCCGTCTGGATCTCTCCAGAAAAGCCTTCCTGCATACCGGACTCTATGACTGCGCGATCGCTGACTATATGACGAAGGAAGTCAATGGCAGCAAAGATACCCTGCCGGACATCTACAGCAAAGCGTATGTGAAAGTACAGGACCTGCGTTACGGCGAAAACCCGCACCAGAAAGCCGCTTTCTACAAAGATCCGGAAGTGAAGGGCGGCATCGCGGATGCGAAACAGCTTCACGGCAAAGAACTCTCTTACAACAACATCGTCGATATGGAAGCGGCCTGGGACCTGGCCAGCGAATGGAAAGACCAGCCGGCCTGCGCCATCATCAAGCACACAAACCCATGCGGCTGCGCACTTGGCGAGAATGCACTCGATGCATTCAAGAAAGCCTTCGCGGCTGACAGCAAGTCTGCTTTCGGCGGTATCGTCGCGATGAATCGCGAATGCGACAAGGCAACGGCAGAAGAAATGAAACCGATTTTCTTCGAAGTCGTCATGGCGCCGAAATTCTCCAAGGAAGCCTTGGAAGTGCTGGAAACGAAGAAGAATATCCGCCTGATCGAAGTACCGTCCCTTACGCATGAAGAGCTGCAGCTGCACAAGGTATCCGGCGGCCTCCTGATCCAGACACCGGACAACAGCACAGAGACCCGCGCGGACTGCAAGGTCGTCACTGACAGAGCGCCGACGGAAGAAGAATGGAAAGCATTGGAATTTGCCTGGGTCATCGTCAAGCACGTGAAGTCGAATGCGATCGTCCTTACAAATCAGGACACCACCCTGGGCGTCGGTGCCGGCCAGATGAATCGCGTCGGTTCTGCTGACATCGCGATTGCAGAAGCAGGCGAAAAAGCGAAGGGCTCCGTCATGAGCTCCGATGCATTCTTCCCCTTTGGCGACACCATTGAAGCCGCAGGAAAGGCAGGCATCACGGCTGTCATCCAGCCGGGCGGATCCATCAGAGATCAGGAGTCCATTGACATGGCAAATAAATATGGCATTGCGATGGTATTCACCGGACATCGTCATTTCCGCCATAGCTGAGAGAGGAAGATCGTATGAAAGTTTTAGTGATTGGGAGCGGCGGCAGAGAACACGCGCTGCTCTGGAAATTATCGCAGAGTCCGTCGGTGACTGACGTCTATGTCGTCCCGGGCAATGATGGAATGAGCGATGTCGCATCACTCATTCCTATCAAAGGGAATGATGATATCATCGACTTCGCCCGTCTCATGCAGGTCGACCTCACCGTCGCCGGTCCGGAGACCGTCCTGACCGAGGGCCTTGCGGATGAATTTGAAAAGAGAGGCATGGCCTTCTTTGGCCCGTCCAGGGCAGCGGCCCGCATCGAAGGCTCCAAAGGATTCGCCAAAGCTCTCATGAAGAAATATGGCATCCCGACAGCTGCATATGAGACATTCGATGATGAAGAAAAAGCCATCGCTTACCTCAAAGCCAATGATACCTATCCGATCGTCATCAAGGCTGACGGTCTGGCCTCCGGCAAGGGCGTCATCATCGCACAGAGCGAAGAAGAAGCCATCGACACCGTGAAGGATATGCTCGAAGGGCATACCTTCAGCGGCGCCGGCAGATCGGTCGTCATCGAAGAATTCATGGAAGGCGAAGAAGCCAGCATGCTCTGCTTCTGCGACGGGACGAATGTCGTCCCCATGATTTCCGCGCAGGATCACAAGCGTATCTTTGACTTCGATAAAGGACCGAATACAGGCGGCATGGGTGCCTATGCTCCTGCACCGGTCATGACCAAAGAGATGTGCGAAGAGGTCAATGTCCGCATCCTCCGTCCGATCGTAGCGGCGATGAAGAAGGAAGGCTACCCCTTCAAAGGCTGCCTCTATGCCGGTCTCATGATCACCAGCGAAGGACCGAAGGTGGTAGAATTCAACTGCCGCTTCGGGGATCCGGAAACAGAAGCTGTCCTCCCGCTCTTTGACGGCGATCTCGCTCGCGTCATGCTCGACTGCGTCCATGGTACGCTCTCTGACGAAGCTGTCGTCTGGAAGAAAGCCTGCGCCGTCGATGTCGTGCTCGCCTCCGAAGGATACCCAGCTTCTCATTCCTCCGGCGAAGTCATCTCCGGCATTGAAGACGCAAAAAAGGCAGGCTGCCTTGTGTTCCATGCAGGTACCGTCAAGAAGAACGGCCAGTACGTCGTCAATGGCGGCCGCGTGCTGAACGTCGTCGCTCTTGCGGATACCCTCGCCGAAGCGAAGGCGAAAGCCTATGAAGGCGTCAGCCGTATCTCCTGGCGCGGTATGCAGTATCGTCATGATATCGCAGACAAAGGCCTTCTGCATCTGGAAGCGAAGAAATAAGGAAACACTGATTAAATCGTTGTCCGACTTGGCTCTTGTATTTTTATGCAAGGCGAGGAATAATCCGACGCGAATAGCGAGCTATTTAAGGAGGGTTATGACGAAGCATTGCATGAAAATACATGCCAAATCGGACTCTGCGATTGAATCAGCGTTTCCTTAAATAAAAGCTCGCGTGGATATTGATCCATGCGAGCTTTTTATTGGGCTGGGCTGCATGGAGGGCGTATGGATGTCATAAAAGAGGTCTTACCGGTCCAAAGGCTCTACCGGGGGGGATTCTTTGCAGAAGTCCTGACTTTCCGCCAAGCAACCTTTCACATACGACTTTTCCTTCCGTCACAAGTCACGGAATGCTCCTGATCCCTAGCGGCTGATCATCAGTCACCGCTTGCTGGATACGCCGGATCCCCTGCCACACATTCACTGCATTTCCCCCATTGACAGAGGGCTACCATTAGCTTAGAATTAAGACATACTCAAGGCTCTCTATTGGGGGAGTGTTGTTAGGAGGACAAACTATGAAAATGAACAAAACAGTAGCAGCTGTCGCTGCTGGTATGATCGCATTTGGCGCTTTCTTTTCCACTTCCGCTGCCGGCATCGGCTATGTAGACACCAATGCAGCTCTGCAGTCCCATCCGAAGATGCAGAAAGCACAGCTCGACATGAGACAGGCTGTCCAGAAAGCACAGGAAAACTTCGAAAAGCGCAGTCAGGGCAAGTCTGATCAGGAAAAACAGCAGATCATGACCGAGATCCAGAAAGAAATGAATCAGAAAGAAAGCTCCACCATGCAGCCGATCTTCAATGATGTCAGAAAAGCCATCCAGCAGGTTCGCCAGGAAAAAGGCCTCGACATCGTTTTGGAACAGGGTGCAGTCGTTGACGGCGGTGTAGATATTACCAAAGATGTCACAGCTAAACTCGCAAAATAACTGAAATAGAAAACTGCGAATCGGAGGAGCTTCTTTTCGATTCGCAGTTTTTTTGTAGAATAAGAGACCGGTGGTCAGGGATCAGAGAACAGGGCAGCCTCTCAAAGAAAGTGCAGGATAGAGCGGCGCGGAGAAGCACCTTTCCGCCTCCGTATAAGACCGATGGGAGAAGGTGCTTTTTCTCTCTTCTTCATCGGTAGGACCCGCTGCACCGGCTGCAAATTTTTACCTAAAAAGGAGAACCATACACTATGGATAAACTCATGACACTCTGCGAAGCCATGATCCATTATGATCGTGGCGACGCGAAACGGATTCACCACTTTCTGAAAGTCCATGCCTTTGCCAAGCAGATCGGTCTGGAAGAAGGATTGGATGCAGAGACCCAGTTCATTCTTGAAGCTGCGGCCTATGTCCATGACATTGGCATCCATCAGGGAGAGATCAAGTATGGACGAAATGACGGCATGATCCAGCAAGAGCTCGGCCCGAAAGAGGCACTTCCGATGCTGAAGCGTCTGCACTTCACGCAGGCAGAAATCGACCGCATCCTCTGGCTCATTGCCCATCACCACTCCTATGGTTCCATTGATGGCCCCGATGCTCAGATCCTGGCTGAGGCTGACATGCTGGTGAACCAATTCGAAGACGGTGCCTCCGATGAGCAGAATAAAGCCCTCTATCACCGCTTATACAAGACCGAGACAGGCAAGCGTCTCTTCCGCGAGCTGTACTTCGAGACCTATGATCCGGTGAAAAAGTAGCTGGTGAACTAGTGGTGAGCGGACGGGTGACTAGGGATTAGGAGCCTCGAGAGACTAAGAGACCAGGAGGTCTCAGACTTTCTCGTATTGTCATTTCGAGCGAAGCGAGAAATCTTTGTCATTCGCGGTCAAAAGAATCATGGCAGAAACGCTCAAACGGGAAACCTGTTTCCCAAGAAACCTTCGGGCATCGCCCCATATATAATCGCGGCGAAGCCGCACCACCATTTCTCATTCAAGCCAATCCTTGAACCCTATTTTTTACGAGGTCATCTTATGCGAGACACATCATTGGTTTTTCCCGTCGCCCCTGACGGCCGCATCCTTCTGGGGCGGAAACGCCGCGGCATGGGTTATGGCAAATGGAATGGCTTCGGCGGCAAGATAGAAGCCGGCGAGACCACGCGAGAGTGCGCCGCCCGCGAGCTCTTCGAAGAGTGCGGCCTCACGGTAAGACCGGAGCGACTTACGATGGTGGGGGATCTCTATTTCCACCAGCCATCCGATACCACCTGGTCGCACGCCGGGATCATCTACCTCGCGCAGGACTGGAGCGGGACGCCGCACCTTTCGGATGAAATGGAGCCGAGATGGTTTCATCCGAAAGATTTTCCCTACGAAGACATGTGGATGGCCGACCGCATCTGGCTGCCGATGATCCTCTCCGGCAAGAGGATCCGCGGGACTGTCTACTTTGCGGAGGACGGGGATACCGTTTATGATTACGAATTTGAAGAAATGAAATAAACAGTGCGCAGAAATGATGAATTTCTGCGCTGTTTTTATACGATGCGACGCGAGGAATGGATCAGGAAGGAGAAAACATTGACATATACCGAATGGCCGGGGATCCTGTTGGCCTGGTTTGATCAAAACAAACGAGAGCTTCCCTGGCGGGAGACAAAGCCCAGAGACCCCTATCATGTCTGGGTGTCCGAGATCATGCTCCAGCAGACACGGACAGAAGCCGTGAAGCCCTATTTCACGAGCTGGATGGAGAGATTTCCTACCATCGAAGCCCTGGCAGAGGCGGACGAGGCAGATGTACTTCACCAATGGCAGGGCCTCGGCTACTATAGCCGTGCTAGAAATCTGCACCAAGCGGCTCTTCTCATGAAAGAAAAATACGGAAGCGCCATGCCGCAAGGAAAGGAAGAGATCAGAGCCCTTCCCGGGATCGGCGACTACACCGCCGGTGCCATCCTCTCAATGGCTTTTGGAAAAAAAGAAGCTGCCATCGACGGGAATGTCCTTCGCGTCTACGCCAGACTCTATGGTATCGAGGATGATATTTTAAAAACAGCAGGAAGGAAAAGGATCACACAGCTCGTTTGCGAGACACTGCCGGATCGGGCAGGAGATTTCAACGAAGCCCTGATGGATCTCGGCGCGAATGTCTGCATTCCCAAGCATCCCAGGTGCGATGCCTGCCCGCTCTCCGCCTTCTGCAAAGCCTTTCATCAGGGAAGAGTCGAAGAGCTGCCGCATCGCACGAAGAAGAAACCGCAGCAGGAATTATGCGCCGCCTGCGCCATCTGCATCAGGGACGGCAAAGTACTCCTGCACAAGCGTCCACGGACAGGCATGCTCGCTTCCATGTGGGAATTCCCCATGACACTTTCGGGAACGATCGAAGAAAGCAGAAAGCTCCTCGAAAAAGAGCTGCAAGGCAAAGCGGAGCAGGACCTTTGGCGTTGCACACACATCTTTACCCACCGCATCTGGCACATGATTGCTTACGAAATGGGAGACATCATCGTTCCGGCGGGTGAATACCAGTGGTTCAGCGCGGCAGAATACAAAGAGATCCCTCTCGCAGGACCTCACGCTCGTCTGGCTGCTTTCGTAGAGAAATTACTTTGAGGGCGTCATCATGTCCAGTATGAGTATCCTTGCCCTCTTCCTCATCCTCAATGCCATCACATGCATTCTCTACGGCATCGACAAGTGGAAAGCCATCCATGGCGCCTGGCGCATCCGGGAAGTCACACTCCTCACATGGACTGCCCTTGGAGGATCTCTGGGGGCTTTCCTTGGCATGCATCTATTTCACCATAAGACCCGGCATAAGAAATTCCGTCTTCTCGTTCCGCTTTTTATGGTGATTCATCTTTCACTCATCGCGTGGCTTGCAGTAAATGCATAAGGGTTCAGGTTGATGGGTTCAAGGTTTTGGTGCGGCGCATCATAGAATTGAAGCGTTGCGAGTTTTGAAATGAGCGGTGCTCTCGGTATTGCATGCCATATGAGCAGCCCCTGTAGGATTACAATACATGTGTTACACATTGAAAACATGAAAAGCGAGATATCCTTGTGATATAGTTAATTCGTCAAAAGAAACCTTTATCAAAGGAGT